>OJBR01000007.1_pt1 | contig 184777 bp, 204 predicted proteins | sample 1591161 | NCBI WGS metagenome assembly OJBR01 (sample SAMN05416803, study PRJEB24817) | seawater metagenome | isolation source: Sea water | place: Canada:Atlantic | collected 2013-07
AAATAGGGGCTAACCGGGCAAAGGTGAATGGATATAGGCCGCATCATGCCAGTTCTAACCCCCAAAGGTGAAAACAAATAGGAGCCGTACTTTAATAAATGAACTAAAGTTACAACTTAGGTTCATACTAGGGAGCTGAAGATGGCACTCATAGGATATGCAAGGGTTAGCACGCAAGAGCAGGATCTTGAAGCACAAATTGATGCATTAGAGCGCCATGGTTGCAAGAAGATATTCTCTGGTAAGCAAGGCGGTAACTCTTTGGATAATGCAAAAAAACTTGACGATCTTCTCGATTACATCCGTGAAGGTGATGTTGTATGCGTTACAAAGCTTGATCGTTTGGGAAGGAGCTTGAAAGGGATCATGACAGCAATAGATGGTATTCATTCAAAAGGTGCAGCTCTCACAGCGCTCGATGGAGTTATTAATAGCGCGGATGACTCGCCATTCGGGAAAGCTGTTCTTCATGTTATTGCTGTTTTTGCTGAGCTGAACAAAAGCCTGATCATCAAAAATACTACTGAAGGCCGTGAACGGGCTATTGCTCAGGGCAAGCATATGGGTAGGCCCAAGACAATTCCTGACACAGACAGGGAAAAGATCCGCAAGTTATTAAAATCAAAACAAAAATCTCAGAACCAACTCTCAAAGGAGTATGGCGTTAGTAGGACTACGATAAGACGCATCGTAGAGGGAGGTTAATTTATGAGTAAAGAAAGAGGTCAACGTAACAGAGACATATTCCTCGGTTGGGTGGCTGAAATGAAATCTAAAGAGTCGCCTAATTGGTTGGATTATTGGCATGGTAATACGTTAAGCCCAAAGAAAATTGCAGATGAGCTTGGTTTTGGTTCAGAAGCATTTAAGAAAGCCAGAAATGAAAAGCTTTTTAATATGTTGCAAGACCTTAAACAAGAACTTGCCAGCTCAGGCGTATACCAACAACGCAAGGCTAATTTGCCTCTCAATAAAGAAATAATAGATGTATCCAAAGATACTGAAGAAGACATAAAGGACAGCGCCAAAGTGCGTGACCTTAAAAGAACAAACCGCAGACTACAAAATGAAAATGCAAAACTAGCTGCTGAAGTTGCCAAACTATCAGAGTTTAAAGATGTGTTGATAGAAATGGGATTGTGGAAATGAAGACTCGCGCTTATCTGGTAAGGATCACCAGAATATATCAATACCGCCCAGATAATGTCCGATTGGGGGCTGTTTTTGTTAATCAAAAAGCAGGCGCGCACCGTATCGAGATTCTGACCACGCAAAATAAGCTGAATATTAATCCAAAAGTCGGTCAACAATGGAAAATCCTCAAAGAACAAAACTTCAGTATTAGACAGCAGCAAGTAAGCACGGATGGTTATGTCGATGTTTGGCGATTTATGGAGCCTACACTGAAGTGTGTGATGCCAGATAACGGTGCTGGCTTCGTAGCCTTTTTAAGCTCTGAAAAAGCATTTGAAGGTATCGGTAAGGTTAGCGCTCAACTACTTTGGTTAGAGTTTCGAAGCGATATATTCGACATTCTAGAGTGCGATAAATATGCGCCATACGAAAAAGATCAATCAAAAACCAACTTTCAAGTAGTCAGGGAAGTTCTGCTGAGCGACAAAGCCGTGCATGGGTTATGGGAGGGCTATAAAGAGTATTCAAATTTAAAGCACTCTGCGCAGTTCGTTAAGTGGGAAATAGAAGCACCTATACAGCGCCAACTTTTTAGATTCGCCGATCAGGATGCAATCAATTTTATTAATCAGAATCCATTCCGATTGTTTTCACTGGGAATGAGATTTCACAAGGTAGACGCTATTGCCCAAAAGCATTTCGGAATTAAACGCGATGACGAAATCAGACTGGTAGCTATCGTTGAACAAGCATTGAGACTATGGAGTGATCAGGGTAATACCGTCGCAGATTGGCATGATATTAAATCATGTGTCTCTAGGTTGTTGAATAATGACAAGCAGCTAGTTGCAAAGGCATGTGAACTAGATGGTGATATCGTAGGTTTTGTTAAACAAAACAACCAATATTTCGTTTCTGGCAATTATATATTTGAGAAAACCATTTCTAAACGGCTCGGTAAACTTTCTAAGATACAGCAGACGTGGCAAAGTAATTTAGAAGAGGCTTATGCGTCTTCAATACCTGATGGATGTACGTTAGAAAAAGCTCAAGAACGTGCAGTAAGGACAGCTTTACTCAGCAATGTATTAGCACTCACTGGTGGTGCTGGAACAGGTAAGACATTTACCACAAAGCTTATTGTCGATGCTTATAAAAAGCTAGGCTATACGATATACCCTGTAGCGTTATCAGGAAAGGCTGCTCGTAGGCTACAACAATCAATCGGTTTTGAAACAAAGACTATTGCAAAACTTTTACGCGAATCAGACCTTGATGAAAATAAGGCAGTATTGCTAGTAGATGAAGCTTCCATGTTGGATGCATATACCATGTGGCGTTTGGTTACTTTGTTTTCTGATAAGACTCGAATCTTGTTAGTTGGTGACCCTTATCAGCTTCCCCCAATTAATGCGGGGTTTATTTTAAATGATGTCATTAAAAGTGGTGTAATAAAACATGTGGAACTTGATGTTGTAAAACGACAGGGAATAAACAGTAGTGTGCCTAGATACTCCAATGCTATACGGCAAGGCATAATGCCAGAGTCATTAACTACCGCAGATATTACGTTTCAAGAATCAACAGGCGACATTTTGCAAGACGCTATAACGGCCTACTCTGAGTATAACAACGCCATGATAGTCGCTCCTACAAATGATACGGTAAGAAAAGCAAACATCATGCTGCAAGGTGTTGCGAACCCGAGTGGCAAGATTCTTGATCTTACAGATATGCCAATTCTCAAAGGAAGCTATGACTTCAGGGAAGGTGACCCAATTGTCATTACCCTAACCAGTTATAAACACGATGTTCAGAATGGTACGCTGGGGGTCTTAAAGTGTGCTGAACCTACAGATGAATATGCTTGTGTAATTGAACTTGAAGACCTTGATGAAAAAGGTAACAAACGTTTGTTAGAAGTGGATTGGCAATTATTTGAATATATCGATCTTGCTTACTGCTTAACCTTACATAAATTGCAGGGGTCACAAGCTCCTAATGTAATTGTATTGCTTGAACGAGGAAGGTTACTTGATCGTAGTTGGTTGTATACGGCTGTGACAAGAGCAGAAGATAAAGTACATATTATTGGCAAGGAAACGGATTTTCGTTATGGTGTTAACAAACAAGGCGCAGTTGATATTCGTAAAACCGCCTTGGCAGGAATGTTGAAAAATGTTTAAATTTAACCGTAATTAGTAGAAAATAGCGCAATTAATCTACATTGTTATTTTTTAATGTTTAAAAGTTAATTAGGGTCATTTGTGGCAAAACTTTATTATAAAAAGGATTTTTCACTGTACTGACCCTGAATTCAAGTATTTTGTCTTGGATAACCGTTTTGATTTTTAAAAACCCTTATAAATCAATGACTTACGTTGATTTATAGACGGATAATACGAACACTAACCCGACAGTTGTCGGGTTTTTTATTTTGCAGTCACAAAAACGAAAGCTATCAAAATCCATCGAAACCTCTTCCAACTTCACCTCCGTCACCGCATACCCTCTTACACTTACCCCAAGCGAGTTTCTGGGTGCTGTGGCTTTCCAGACATACCTAGCTCTATTATTTCCAAGACATCATCATTAATAATAAGGCCACTTGCCTTTACCGCCTCTAATGCGTTAAGCGTATTATCCACCCAACGACTAAAGTCTTGGCATTCTGCTTCCATCTCGATGATGGCATCAACTTCTTTTTCATCATCAAATTTAGCTAACGACTTCCCATTTTTAGTCAACCAGTAACACTGAATTCCTGTTTTTTTGCCGTACTTCGCCATACACTTTACTCCTATCAAAAAAAAAGATGGAACCAATCATTATTAGCACCATCTTGAGTCAACTGCTTGTATTTACTAACGCCGCCTGGCGTTAGGTTTACTTATAAAAACGACGTCTAATAGCAAGTAACATCAAGGCCATCCCTGACAGAATACCCATGCTGCCACCACCGCCTGAACCACCTGATCCACCACCGGTGTTTGATGGTGCATCAGACGCTGAAATGCTGGCCGATGCTGTCGTTGTATCACCTAACACTAAAGCATCACCTGAAATGACAACGGTGAACGTTTCTAGAGGCTCTTCAAGCGCGTCATCCGTCACAAACAAACTGATCGTCTTAGTATCTTCGCCATGCGCAAAAGTAATTTCACGGTCAAGCTCGGTATAATCACTTTCATCTGCGGTACCTGCAACAGTATTAACCGATACCGTTACATCCCCGTCAGTTCCATCCGTTCGTGTTAACGTTAACGTTCGAGAGTCACCTTCATTAAGAGAAACGCGACTTTCTGTAAAGTTAATTACGCCTGGGTTGCCAAGCTCATCTGAGGTTAGTGTGATTTCTTGCATACTGGCACCGCGATCAACGCTAACGCCGCTTGGATAAATAAGTTCTAAAGTAAAGTTTTCATCTAATTCAAATATGTCATCATCAAACGTTTCAATGACAAGTTCATTCGTCTTACCTTCTTCATAAACCGCACTTAATAGCGAAGATTGAAATTCGTCAATTCCCGCCGTACCTTGACGAGTGATTATTTGAACTGTATCGCCATAGCTAGCGCCACTCCAATCAACTTGAACAACCACTGGCTGCCCTTCCTGTACTTCATTGCTTAACACCGACAAAGAAACTGTACCTGTGGCGGCCTTGGTAGGTTTATTGTTAGCAAAGGTGCCTGTCGCATTGGGAATGTCATCCTGCACAGCCTCTTTATAGGCACGGGCAGAGTCGGAAACATTTTCAGAACCACAACTTTCGCTTTCGGCATTTGTAACGATTGGTGAAGAAAAGAAGAATTCAGAACGATCACCGTCGCCGCTTTTCATGATACTAACAAAAGAACCGCAACCCATTCCATTCGCGTACTCACGATGGATTAGGTATTCTTTGATCGCATCACTATAACCAGCAAAGTTTTCTTGATCGTGAGCGAAACCATCGTTGTGTCCAAGTTCATGGGCAAGTGTTCTATCTGCATCCAGATTTCGGCGAGGGGAAACCCAAGACGCTTTTCCACCTAAATAGGCAAGCCCAATAGGTGACACCAGCTCAGGGTAGTAACGATTTAAAGCCACAACATATGAAGGGTCGTAAACGGCTTCGTAATGATAATTAGGGTTTCCAAGAATTTCTAATAAATTCTCTAATCTTTCTGTACCTAGCGCTTGATCGTCATAGCCCGCTTCTTCTGGGAAAGGAAGCACACCTACAATTTTACGGCGCAACGCAATGTCTTGTCTTCGAAATGCCTCGTTGTTGATAGCAACAGATTCGTCAGCAAAACGTGATAACTCTTCAAGATCATTACCGAAGTAATCCAACATGTCCGGCGAGTAGAAAAACAAAACGTCATTCACAATCGCTTCTGATTCTAGGTGAGTAATGGCCGGATAAGTAAATCCATTTTCACCCATAGCCTGACTTTTAACAGTGATATCTGGGTAATCATGGGATTCTGCGAGTGCGGTACTTGCGAATAAACCAATAGAAATGGATGCGGCGATATATTTAATTCTTTTATTCATTGTGTTTTCACTTTTTTTTAGGAGAAACAAAATAGTAGCAAATCCACTTTGGTAATTCAACATCAAAAATGTTTTTTAGTTTGATTATATTAAATCTATGCGTATGTTTTTTTACATGGGCGTACATAATAATATAAGCGAGAGCACATCCTTTTTGTTGTAATAACATCTTTTTTGATGTAGCTTGATTCTTAAGTTAACCATAACGCTCGTACGAAAATAAACGCGGCGATTGCTAAACATTAAACAATGAGAATTAAAATGAACACCATTAACCCAAACAAAGGCTTTACGCTCATCGAACTCGTCATCGTTATTGTCATTCTTGGCGTCTTGGCTGTCACTGCCGCACCTAAGTTTATCAATATATCAAGCGACGCTAAAATCGCCGTCTTGAATAATATTGCCGGCAACATGGAAAGTACCATAACAATGGTGCAAGCTAAGGCACATATTAACGGGCTCACTTCCACCTCTGTCAATCCTGATTCAGGTCAATCTAATTTCGTTATTGATTTTGGGTTCGCGTCCTCCGAATTGCACTTTAGCAACTTATGCCCTGAAAGCCGCGCTGAAATGGGGGATGCTGTTGACTTTTTTGATTTTTTAGAACTGCCTGAGGACGGTTTAGAAAGACGGATCGATAATCAATATTCACTTATTGGCTATGATGTCCCTTCCTCTGGCACGCCAACGACACAAGGGTGTTACATCATCTATGACTCCTTCGCCACACCAAACTGTACGATAGAAATCGTCGACATCAACTGCTAAACAATCACTAAGGAACTTTATGAAAAACTCTCAAGGTATCTCACTCTCTAGTCTTCTTCTTTTATCGCTATCCGTCATTGTATCTGTGTTCGTCTTAATTTTCTCTTATAACAATATTACGAGTAAAGATCGGGAATATACTCTACAGAGGCACGCAAATACACTTACTAATGCGATTTCTTCAGTGCAGATTGCCGCGAAAACAAACTCTGATAAGGCGTCGGTGTCAATACCTGTCAACAAAAACGCCAATATTACGCTCATCCAAATAGCCCAATACGACATTAACTCTGAAAACTCTTGTCCTAAAACGCCTAGCGGGAAAAACACTGAATTCAGTTTTATCAACGATATTGGTATCACTTTTCGGGGCCTTTCTCAGCGTGTCGATGAACGCTATTTTATGTTTGGTTATAAACTTCCAAATCCCAACACCAAAGGATGTTATATCGTTTATGACTCGCTTGCTGTTCCTTCGTGCACCGTGAAAGTGGTAACCACCGATTGCTAAAACATCTAAAACGTTATCTTTACATCAAAAAAGTTATAAGTTAATATTGCGTCAACACGCATTGACATTAAAAATAATGATCGCCATTTCAGGTCATGATAGATAGCCCTATTAGCTAGGGAAGGAAAGACAATGAGCCACTCAAAACAGCTTCCTTGCGTCATAGAGCTGCTCTCTTTTTTAAGGGACATAGGATGCAGCTTAGAACGTTTCGCTAAGGAAAATAATATTTACTATCCACACTTGAATGCGGAAAAAGAATATCAACGCATTTTTGTTGCGGCGGGAAAGCTTTATTACAAAGCAACAATGTATAGCCCTGCTTTAAAAATACCTAAAAACCCATCCATTGTAATGCTTCGCGATCATATTAAAAACAATCACCAAAATGACCCTGGCGCGTTTGCCAAAAAACATGGTGACAGCGAACTCTTTGTGCAAAATGCAATTGATAACGATGCTTTGTGGTTATCCAGAGAAGTGCTATTACCTATGACGGCGTTAAAATCCTACGAAACGATCAGTTTAGCAACGCATATCGATGACTCTTTTAATGGCAATGATTCTCTTTTTGGCCGCGAGCATGGCCGTTCTCAACAACAAATATTTCGTTGGCAACAAAATAACGCCGTTTGGTGTAATGGTGATGTCTATTTAAGAAAAACCCATTTCAAGCCTATTGCGGTGATTGAAGATATACCTAAACAATCGGTTTTGTTTTCTGATTTTGTCGAGCAGGGCCTTTTTCTTCCTCAGGAAACCCGATTAGAAGTTCTTCGCATACCGCTTCAAAAGAAAAAATCCGAAGAGCTTAGAAAGCGATTTTGTGACACGTTTGGGATGTTTTCTGCGCAAGTTACTCGCTATCTTAATTACGATAATACGATGTGGTGTGAAGGTAACGTTTACAAAAAACAAACCAACTTCAAACAAGACGCTTAACAAAAAAATCTTTACACGTTTTTGCTTCATGCTTAAGCGTGTAAAGTTCCTCTCGTCCTCCCTCATCCTTATCATTCGTTCCAATCTATATACACGCACCCTTTTCTTTCCATCTCTGGCATGAATATTGATTAACTTTCCTTGCATGGAGCAGTAAGGAAAAAGGGATGCGTGCGTTATTTGATTTTAATAAAAACAAGCCAGAAAAAGGCAGCTTCAGTCGATTCTTGTGGGTTTATTCCCCTTCGCCTTATACAGCACCAATCACAGATACGCTTAAGCACTTAAAGATAAAGCGTAATAGCAGCGCTATCAATAGCGCGTTGCTTGGAAGACTTGAATTAGACGCCCAAAGAGCAGGTTACCGTTTTGGTTACGCAACCATTAAAGAGCCTTCTCTTCTCTGTGATGCCAGGCTTCGTGAAGCCAAGTCTCGCGTTCTCTGGATTGTTCCATCCATTAATGATTTTTCAGAAAAATCGCAAGAAGCAGCGTATCGCACTATTGAGGCATCTCCCAAGCAAAGGCAGCTCTTTGTCGCCATGGAGCCCATGTTTAGTTACGCTCGGCACTTGGATGATTATAATGCTATCGCATGGTACTTGCTTACACGAGAGTCGCTAGAAAGATTGCTTGAACAACCGCTTTCTGTTGTCCCTATTTCTCGTGGACATCCTCATAGCACCCAGTGCATAAAACAAGCATTACACGACACTGTATCGCCTCGGGGATGTGCGCCTGTTGTTAGAACCAACGCATTGAATCTTCATCCGCTTATTAAGTCGCAAATTATTGATCTTCTTGCTTCCGTTCAGCAGCTTGCTAGTGAAGTGATGACGCATTCTCGCATCAGGGCTGCCGTCATGCACACGCGAGAAAAAGCCAAGCAAAACGTCCTTGCTATCCTTTCCGCTAAGCACAAAAAGCAGCATGAAAACAATAATAGCGCCTTATTCCCTCAAGGAGCGAGTCAGCACAAAAATTCCGCATTCTGCTCATATCCTTCCATCGACACTTACGCTTAATAGTCCAATGACGTAAATTCAATCTTTGAGAGCTGGGTTTCTATTTATCCTATTAGTTACTTGTGATAAACTAACCATAATGATTTTTATTATAATGAGAGTGATGCGTGAAAGATTTTTCCGACGACCAAAAAGAGACCGTTTTTTTCAAAGGGAATAAAATTGTCGTTAAGTCCGGGGCTGGTTCAGGGAAAACCTCTATATTAAAAGGCTACGCAAAGGAAAATTATACACTTCCCTTTCTCTACCTTTGCTACAATAGCGCGATACAAGAAGAGGCGGATGCCAGCTTTCCTAACAATGTCATGTGCCGCACCGGCCATGCGATTGCGATGGGGGTGGTTGGTAAAGCACTTAGTCACAAGTTAGTGGACAATTTAAGGTTAACCGACATCAAAAATTTCATTAAAGCTAACGACTGGGCTTTGGTGAAAGATATTAATCGTGGCCTGAACAATTTCATGAACTCATCTAGACCTGAAATTAGCATGGTTGACATCACCTTTTTATCTAATTATTCAAGCGCCGATAAACGTCGTAACCAGCTCATTCTAAAATGCATCACTATGATTTGGGAAGCAGGGACTGATCCTGCAAGTGAGTTTCCCGCCACGCACGATATGTATCTTAAGAAGTTCTGCATGGGTGAGCCCACAATGCACAAGTGGTTTGATGGCATTCTTTTTGATGAAGTGCAAGACGCGAATCCCGTCATCGCCGATTGGGTTTTCAAACAAAAGTGCAAGCATATCCTTGTTGGCGACGATCATCAGCAGCTTTATCGCTGGCGGGGCGCTGAAAACTTCATGGACGAATACGCCAAGAAAACTAAGTGCAAAGTCGTTCTTATGCCGCAGAGCTATCGATTTGGCGAAAAGACCGCGAATGTGGCCTCTCGACTGTTGGACTACAAAAGCAAAATAACGAAATGCGCTAAATTTCCTATTAAAGGACTAAAAAGCATTGATGATGAGGTGTACACATTAACGCCGGCCATCTTCAATACAAACCATCGCGCAATACTTCACCGTACTGTTATGGGCACCATTGCGACCGCCATTCAATACATCGACAAGAAAATTTTTTGGGTTGGCAAAATCAAGGCTTACTCACTTGACGCCCTGCTTGATGTCTTCTATTTAAAGCACGACAACAAAGACAAGGTCAAAAATAAACGATTGCTGGTTGAACACAAAAGCTTTTCTGCTTATGAAACCATGGCCGAAGCGACGGGCGATTCTGAAATGAAACGCGTTGTCAGTCTGATTGAGAAATACGGCAACTCCATTCCTAGTAAAATTGCAGCGCTAAAACGTAATGCGGTTAAGGATGAAAAATACGCCGACTTAACCATCTCAACCGCACATCGTTCTAAAGGGTTAGAATGGGACTTTGTGGAGCTTGCAGAAGACTACCCTGACTTGTTAGATAAAAGTAAGGACTATGATGACGACATGGTTGGCGATGAACTTAACTTGTTGTACGTGGCGTCGACTCGCGCAATGAAAAAATTAAAAATAAATGCTGTTGTTTTAGCCATTTTCAAATTAATGAAGGGTGATACAACCATCTTTACCAAAGAGGCCGTTGCATTAGAGAATATTACGCGGTCAGATGATCCTGGCAGCTTTACCGGACGCATTAAAATGAATGAGAATTAACAATCTATTTTTATAATGCTGGCTTGATGGTTATTCTTAAGTTACTCAGTTCCTTATAAAGATAATCATCATCCGGCATCTCAAAACGCCCAACTCTAAGGGTGGCTTTCCTCGCCGCTTTACAAACGATTTCATCTCCACCGTCATCACTGACTTTTAATACGGCTCCATCTCGCGATAAAGACAGCACCATAACACACTGACCTATTTCGTCACTTTCATTATTGGTTACCCTCATGAAAGACCGGATACGGTTTGCAATTTGCTGCTGGTACAAAAACAAAGGGTCCATGATCAAGCCCTTGACTGCTTTTTGAGATTCGGTCGCCTTAGGGGCGGGAGGAAGTGGCTTATCAACCGTTACTTGTTTCTCCTCCGGCATAACAAAATCTTCTAATCTCGACGTTGCTGATTCCGGCGTGGGGATATTACTCGCCATTAGATCCGTACGATGCCGCTTTATACGTTTAACAAGCTCTGCAATTTCCTCCTCTTTTGCATCGTCACGTTTGGCGTTTTTTGCTTTCGCTTTTTCAATACGAGCTTCAATATCATCAAAAGATTTTAAGTTAGGGTGTGGTGAGGGTTTTATCGACTTATCCTCATTTGTTTCTAAAAATGTGGGTTCTACCACCTTTGCACTCTTCAGCAACGGAGGAGGTACTACATGTTCAGGCATCACCGGTACAGGGGCAGTAGTGGCAGGCACCACTTTTAAATGATTTATTTGTGCTGAGCTCACCACAAAAGCCCGAAGTGGGGGCGTTGTTTTCTTAGTTGACGGCTCATTACCCGTAACAAAAGACACGCCAGATAGAACGATGATCAAAAAAATACAGCTATGAAATAGGAAAGAATAAAGGATCGAAGATTTTTCTACGCGTTGATAAGAGACGGCTTCTCGACGTCTTACATTATCATCCACAATTTCTGGCATCTCCGACAATGTGGGTTCGATCATCCTTAACCGTCCTCCAGAACGTTTCATTTGACGACATCCTAGTCGCTTGAGGCGCTATAGTACCACATCCATGATAAAAAGTGGCACATCAAATTAAGAAAATGCATCCTTTAAGCGGCCCTTATTTTTATACATTTTCTGATCTGCTGAGCGAAAAGCCGCGTCGAAATCATAACTAGGGGATTTTACACGCTCTATCCCCACAGAGATGCGAACACCGGTTGAGGCTAAGTCTCTCTGTATATTCTTAGCGAGAGCAGTAGCCCCTTTTAAATTAGATTCACACAAAATAATCCCAAATTCATCCCCGCCTATACGAGAAGAAACATCCTCTTTGCGAATTTGAGATTTAATTGTTTTTGCCACCTGGCTTAATATTTCATCCCCTCTCGCATGGCCATACTTGTCATTAACCGACTTAAATTCATCTATATCAATAACGACAAGGCAGCAATCACCACCATGGCGTAACAATCTCGCCCTTTCCGACTCAACTGCTTGATTCCATCCTCGCCTATTACATAAAGTGGTTAACGAATCAACGTTCGCAAGCTCTATGGCGTTATCAGAACGACGCTGCTCTAGTAAAATATCCATAAGGGCACAATGGGTTTTTACATACATGTCAGAAAGCAAAGACAATATCGGTAACGCTTGACGGAATTCCGATTTTAAATTTTCAGGTGAAACCCCTAGCAATGCTCCACATATCTCACCATTCACCCCATGGATAACATGAAGAATATGAGCTCCAATTGGACCTATTCCAGAAACCCTAGGGGTTTTTATTCTTAATTCTTCCGGTTCCGCATGATTATGAAACCCATCCTCAAGCGGAAACACCTCTTCCCTCTTGGCTATCAGGGTGTCGCCAATTTGAATCTTGTAAGCATGCGATGTTTTAACGTGAGACACGGTCCACTCTTTCCCGCTTGGATTCACGGTTAAAAAAAGCCATGCTGCAAAATCCCACGTCCCTTGAAGTACGGTAATGATGTGCGCCATTGAGCATTGTGAGGGCTCTAGTGTTTGCCGTTCTTTCATATTTAATGACGTAACCATGTTTATTACCACCGATGGGTTGTTTACACTTTTGATGTTAAAGCAAAGCTGGTTGTTTTTCAACCAAAAAGACGCTTTTAAAACCTTTTTTTTGCGTCATTTATGTAAGAATAATCCCCTTGCGTGTGCGAGATTTCCTACATTTAATGGAAACAAGTGTATGAAGTACATTTTCCGAACAACTCTCGCCCATTTTGTAACCGTTCATAAAAAACAAATAAAAATTGACGCAATATAAGGTAAATACGTGATGATTTATGGTAGTATTAAATGTGCTCATAAAAATGAGTAATAAATATATTACATAGGATAATTACAATGGATTTATATCAACTTTTTAAAGACTTTCCCGAAACCTTAGCCAGCCATGCATTTTCAGAATTTGCACTACAAGAAATGGGTATCAACAACATTGCGATTAGCATGGATGAATTTGAAGACTTATATGAAAAAGCAAAAGAGCTTTGCGAGGCATTCAAGAACGAATTCACTAGTAGCAATTTAGGTTTTATTGATAGTGGACTTAAATTCGGCGCAAAGAATAAAGCACAAAACAGAGAATATATCAGTCTTTCAGCCAATGCAGCGCACATGCTTGCGCGCATCTTTAATAATGCATCATATCCGACGCCATCATGGTTGCCGGACACCTTTGTTGTAGACGCACTGCCTGGCTCACAACACCAAAAAACCTATTTGTTTTTATGGAGCACAGTCCAAGCTAGGCATATTCCAGCTCATAAAAACGACTCTTTCATTATTGCCGTTCAACGATTTTCAAGAACACATTCGATTGACGGTCAAGTCAATCCCATAATCGCGGCGAAGCAAGAGGCGAAAAAGGAGCCTGAGCCTCTTATTATGCCTCACCGCCCATTAGCCGAAAATTCAGACCTGACACTCCTGAAAAACACACTGCCTATCTCGCCCACCGACGAGCAAATACCACGCATTCCGTTTGAACCAAACGCGGATGGATTTGTCCATCAAGATAAGGCCCCAACAGGGGATAACTTTGATTTAAGCACATTATCCATTAATCTTTACACCAACATCATTAAGCTATGTCACGAGAAGCGCATCTCCATTACGTTAACTATTGCTGATGTTTACGACATGGTTAAAAACGAAGATAAGTGTTTTTTCACCGGTGCGAAACTTAAAAAGTCACCAACGGAACAAATGTCGGATATGCAAATTTGCTTGCGACGCAAACGAGAACAAATAGGGTTTAGCGCAGAAAACACCGTGGTTTGCTCTTACCAAGCAACGAAGGTCTTATCTTCAACCGAAGGCGAAAAACGCGAACTCGCATTAGAAACCCTTCGGAAAATACACAGTTCGGATGTTGATCTTGAACTACTAAAAATGATCAACAACCTTTAACAAAGCTGCCTTGGCTTTCGAGCCAAGGCTTATTCATTGAGTACCTTGTATGGTCATGGCAAAGTTACACCTTATCTGCGGCAATTGCGGGAGCAATGACCATTTCAAGTTCTCACACCAACTGGATTTTGTTGGGTCCGATGACGAAGAAAAGCAATGGACAACACATCTTGTATGTAAGAATTGTAGTACCCTTCACGTCCTCGACGACAATGCCAAAAATCACAATGAGATACGCCCCGCGTAACGCTTAAATAAAGAAAAGGAAGTCATATGAACACCCGGCCCACCCCGTACAAGAAAACGATCTTACTAACGGGCATTATCGCACTTTGCTTCAATATTTTTGCATTGTATTTGCAATACGTTGAAGATCTGCAACCTTGCGTTAATTGCATTGACATCAGAGTTGGGTTATACGGCGTCACTCTCTTTGCCTTTTTGACACCATTACTAGATAAAATAGCGCGGGCTTTTATTTATCCTTTATACATTTTAATGATAAGTACAGGAGCCTATACGCTTTACATCGCCTCAGAAGCGTACAGAGCCAAAGATTCACTTTTTGCGACCTGCGCTTTAGAGCCAGCCATTTCGGCCTTCATCCCTGTGCAAGAGTGGTTTCCAGCCGTGTTTGCAGTCAAAGGGATGTGTGGAGAAGCGTTTTGGAATTTTATGGGACTTGAACTTGAAATTGTTGGACTGACAACGTTAGGTATCGGTGTCATGATGCTAGTTGCGTTATCACCTCTAGTATTGGGTTTAGTGAAAAAATAAACTCCCGCACCACATCACATCAAACAAGTAAAATCGCACCTACTAAACAGCAGGTGCGATTTTTTTGTCGGGTTCTTGTTTGACGGTGGGCGTCGATATTGAAGGGCGCTGCAACGCTGACGCGTAACGCACCAACAACTCATCAGCACCTTGCTGGTTACCCGCCTTCTCCATTTCAACAATCACCATCAAGTAGTCGTTGTGATCTTTAAGTTCTGCATTTTCTCCTGACGGGGTTTTTATCCCCAATGCTTTTGTCGTACTCGGCTCTGGCATGTGACGTCCGATAGGCAAGCCTATAAGGTTGCATACATCAACGACCACTTGTGCATCAATACGCCCTGCACCAGGCTTGCCATTCTTCATGTCGGCATCCAATGCTACACCTAAAGACTTAGCGCCTGTCAGCGACATGAATTTTGAGCGCAATTTGGCGCTCAATTGTTGCTTTTCAGGCTCGGACATAGAAAGGTAGCTGCGCCCTCTCGTGACTGAATGATTTTTCTCACCCGCGACATATTTCCCCTCAGGCCCTTTAACAACATCCAATCCACAGGAGTTCAACCAATTGTCGATATTATGCATACTCAAGAAAGAATCTTTATCTGACTTGATATGGTCTTTGAATATTTGTTGTATGGCGAAAGAATCGCTATCTTTATCACTTCTTATATGCGTTTTAACAAGGCGCTTCATATCCCCATCTTCAAGTCCTGCCGCTCGCATTAAGGCGACAAGCTTACTTTTCGCCTCATGGTCTTCCGCTGATGAATCACTATACCAGTGCACCGTTCTCGCATTAAACCATTCTCGTAAGCTTTCTTTAGAGCCATCATTTAAGGGACTTGGCATAGGGTCTCTTTTGACTTCACAAAAATCAACCGGAGCCCCTTCCGTCTTCGCCTTAGTGACATCAATACTGAGAAGCTGTTCGATAAAGACTTGTGCCATCCCTGCGCTTCGCACTGACAAACTGTTCGGCTCAGCCGCAAGAACATGCCCTAAGTCAGGACGTCTCGTTTTTAGCGCCTCTACACGCGCCTGTAGCTCATTAAACGAGAAAGTGTCTATTGTGGCTTCGGTGAGCCATAATGTATCGGCTCCGGCTGTTATAGCGCCACAAACCGCACCACGCTTGCTTTTCGTCGTCTTGTTTAAATCCATTTTGCCCGCGCGCCCATTTTCACGCTTAAAGTAAAAACGCTGATGGCCGCCTTCCGCAATACCAATGCCCGGATTTGGACGCATTTCAAATAACGGGACAGTATCACTGACCAAACGATGGTTAGAAAGTGGATCCGTTGAAGCCTTACGATAAGCAGGGTTATCTTTCCCACGCTTTGATTCGCGCCAATCATCAGCCCAACTTTTTGACGCAGATAAACTGCCGTCTTTCATTTGACGTTCAATTTCCGCTTTGCTGATGCCGCGTGTCCCCGAGAACAAATAGTCAATTTGCTCCATGGATTTTTTTCGCATGGACTTATACAGATGTTCATCATTGATCACCGGGGCACTAGGTTCAAGTATTTGACGTTTACTGACCATTCCAATCGAGGCACTATCATGCAGCGGCGTTTTGGCATTCAACAAGTAGTTATGTGCCACTTTGAAAAAGGCTTGATTCTGTTTGTTGGTTGGGGCGTCTTTACCGCTTTTGTCATAAGCAAGTTCAAAAAATTTCGTGCTGCCTTCTTTACGAACGGGCTGCGGCCAACCTTGCTGATTTTTAGCGCTAACAATGGCATAAAACAAGTCTTTTGATGACACAGACGTTTGATTCAATTTCCCGCCTTGAAACATAGCAAGGAATGGAGGCGAGCTATACTCACCCATCTTCGTGGGGTCCGTCGTCATCCCTTTGACTTTTTCATGCTGTCTTGCGCCTGTTGCATCAGTATAATAAAAAGAATACACCGCGCGACCACTACCGTTATCTTTCGCTTCGGTGAGCGTCACCAAGCCTTCTTTATGTAAGAAATCCAACATGCTTGGAAAGGGGATATTTTTAAAATCTTCTGTTCGCAAGTAACGTTTATTTCTTCTGTTTAAAGCCGGTTCTTGCCCATTCTCATTGATTGCCATCGATGATAAATCACCATTTCCCGGACCCGCTGCTTTTGACGTACTTCCACTTGACGCGTTCTTGCTTCCTTTGGCACGAGATTGTGTGGCCGCAGGCGCTATTCGAATTTTATTCTCAACACGGTCAAAGACATCTTTAGCAAAACGCTTCATCAAATCGCGCTGCCCTACTTCCGGCAACAGAAAATCCATGCCGCCGGCATCAATTATCGCATCAAAAGCCGTATTAAGGACTGCGGGGGAGCGACGGGTTTCACGATGACGCTTTCCATTATCGCGAATGATGATCTTTCCAGCCGCCACAATAAAATTCTTCGCCAACTCTGGGGTGGTAAGAGATTTACGGCCGTGCAGCTTACTCCAGTCATTCAACATCGTACCGATATTGTTCGCCAACGTAATATTAGAGTTTTTATCAGGATTAGGAATAATCTCAACGGACAACGCTTTCGAGGTTTTAAATCGTGAGTCCATTAAACACTCGGCGTAAAATTCTGCCGGATGATGGCATTTAGCCCACACTTCTTTTAGGCAAAGGTCGGCATAAGCCATTGAGTGAGCCTGGCTAAACAAAAAACGCCCCCGTTTACTTTCCACCAAAGCGTAAATAGCTTCAGCTTCAGCTTCGGTCAACCCACTTTTTGCCATCGCTCCCTCGACAAAAGGACGATGCGTTTCATCAATTCGCTCATATTTTTTCTTTTTTATCCCAGAGCGCAATCTATCCGCATCATTCCAAGAGAGTCCGGCGACATCGGTCATTAACCGTAACAACTGCTCTTCGTAAAGCAGTGAACCATAAGTGCTTCCCAATATCCCTTTGGCGACCTCAGGGAGAACAACCTTGTCAGGATTTTTCTTACCCTCGATATACTGATTGATAATCGCTTCGAAACTGGGATCCCCACCATCACGGATCATGGCCGACATCGCACAAACTTCATTAAATGATTTAGGTTTCAATTTTTCTTGGAGTTGAGGACCAACAAAACCATTCATTTGCGTTAACCCAACTATCGCACCACGAGAGAATGCAAAGTTGATCGCCGGATCATCATAGCTAACATTTAAATTATGAGGGATGCCAGCCGCTTTCAAGGCATTTACATTGCGAGTAAAATAGCGATTGGCCAAAAAGTCATACTTTAACAATCCGACTGCGCCTAGCTCTCGTTTATCAAAAGCGATGGAATCAGTATCCGTATCGGGAGTCTCGATCCTTGGCAAATGCTTAAAGCCATTTTTTGACACAACTACGGACGACGCCGAACGTGAAACCGAAAATTTGGCCGCCCCTAAGTTCCCAGCAATACCTATCAAAGCGCGAGCTACCGATGATTTTTTTATATCATCTGGTAACCGAGGGAATATCTCGCTTTTCCACGCGTCTAAATCAGTTTGAAGGCGCTGAGGGGTGCGCTTGTTAAACATCGTTACGTAACGTTCCGCTTCTTTGAGCTGCTTTTCCGTCAACGTAGTATAAAAGTCAGCTAGGCAATCTTTCGCCAATTCGAATCTATCTGATAGCTTTTTTATGCCACTATAACTAATACTGGTACCCACACGCCCCTTGGCATTACTTTTATCCAAGCTGCTTAACATTTCACTTGGATAGGCGATGTCCATATCCACGTCAGGCTCTTCTTCACGGTCTTTACTTAAAAAACGTTGAAAAGGAAGTTTCTCTTTAACCGCATCAATTTCGGTTAACCCCGCCATCTTCATGATAATCGAAATAACGGCAGACCCCCTAAGCATTAAGGGGTTGTCACTGTTGCCACTGACGTCGTGGGCGCTAAACACGTTCAAAAAGTAATTTTGAAAACCCGTTGCCCTAATGATGTCAAGTTCTTCATCTTTACGACTTTCATAATCTTGCACTTCATCTTCATTCAAAAATTGCTTAAAGTTATCCCACACATCTTGAACTTGCTTTTCAAAATCGACAGCGTCGTCATCGAGTAATTCAATCTCTTGCCCTCTGCGCAATATAGCGGTAGGCGAAGGACATCGTTTGACAATGTCGTCCACGCCCAAGTAAGAGGGCGCTGGGGCTTGATATAACGTGCCATTCGCCTCTAAATGATGATTCCCCATCATTTCATTGGCCCATTTTGTGGTGGCAGCACGGTTCACCGCATCATCATCACCAAGTTTCAGCGCACCTTTTAAATAAGTGCGACTATAATATCGATAAATAGCTTTAGATTGATTAAGTTGCGCAGGGTTTCGAGCAAATCCCATTAAACTTTCTACGGCGCAAGACGGGCTTTGCCTGATATCGCCATCTGCATCAGGGAGCGAGGATAACATTGACGCGAGAGGCGAAGGCGTGTCTGGCGTTTTTACCCCTAGGTAATCATCAGGCAGGAAGCGATTTCTAACACGAGACAATAAACTGCTTGGGTCTTCGAGGGCTTCGGCAACATTCGTAGTGTTGTAAAGTCCACCATCACGCATGACTAATGATTCTGCGAGAGAGCCCGGAAAACCATCAAGCCCAATAACATCCTTCAACAAATGATCATAGTCACCATTATTTAATGCCGCCCACGATAATCCGCGTTCTGGGTTATATTGAGAATCATTACCTACATCACCAATGATATGGTGAAGGTCGGTAAGCGCCTGCAACCCCGCATCGCCTTTGGCCAACAACACCAGTTCACCTTTTATGTTATCTCCACCAACAATATTCACCGTCAAGCCTGCAATACCGTGTACGCCTTTCGCCTTGCACTTTTCCAAAAAGCTCGGCATTGCGCTTAAACTGTGCACATCTGTTAATGCGACTGTTGGTGATCCTGAGGCTACCGCAAAATCAACAATATCATCTACGCTCTGTAAAGTGCGTCCAAATGAATTTTGACTTCGGGTGATGAGAGGTAACATAATGCGTCCGTTTTTTGTTTTCCTTTTACAGATAATATCACAACAATCCCTGTTAAATGGGGTTTTAATAAGAAAAAAACACTTTTTTTAAATATAAATTAAATCTTTAGGGTTGCCATTTTTAGTGGCGTTGTGATACTATATTGAAATATTACAACTTTTAATTCATTGAAACATTACAATTTAAGCTTGCAGCTTTTTTTTCCTTGTGGCATTATAGCCTCAAGTTAAGCGATTTGTTCATTTCCTTGTTTGACTTTTTGTGTTTCGATTTTTTTGACGCGGCCCTATGGTCGCGTTTTTTTATGGGTAATTCAAAAGTGATGGGATGTAAATAAGGGCATAATCTCCCGACTCGGTGATATTGATGTCGGGATTAATTTATGAGAGCTGCGCAACCCATGCTGGGTTAATCGATAATCGTTTAAAGGGAATTTCGCTTGCCGGTGTATATATAAGCGAAAGGTCTTCTGCACGAAACATAAAGAAAGGAATATCGACCACTTCATAATTCAACAGTTCTGGATGTTCAAAACCATTAAGATGCGAAAGCAAGTGCTCTGTACTTATTGATTTTTCTTTCATCATGGTTTTAATGTCGCTGTTTTTATATTCAGAACCAGTACCCATATTTCTCAGTAGGAGGTCTCCTCCCCACAGCACATCAACATAACCGTACTTTTTAGACAGCACTTGCCCTAAAGGGATCTCGTATTGGCTCTGCTTTGTAATAAATAAGGCAACCGCGTTCGCTGTTATTTCTTCGTCGAAACACATGGCATAAACAGTTTTTTCGATGGCTTTAGCGTTGAAAGTTGTCATTTTAATCCTTTATTTTATAACCACAATAATACCATCACAATCACCGTCAATCAATATGATTGATAAAAATGAGTGAAAATATCAGTCAATATAATAAAAAGTGCACCAACAAAGAAAATGCATTCCGTTCTCCCGATTGTATCCTAATTTTCATGATATTATCTGTAAGACAAAAAAGGAAAGCATGATGCCTGAACGCACGCCAAATGAGCAAACCAAAAACATTATAACAAACAGAATGAGACGGCATGACAAAACTAATGCTCGCCGGGTTCGCCTATTGCCTTCCGACATGTTTGGGCTGGTGGCAGGGCATGACAAGATAAAAAAAGGCGTCACCTTTGAAGAAACAAGGTTATCTTTGCTTTTAACGGCAAAAAACATCAATGATAAATACACCAGTGTAAGCCGTTTATTATCTGGCACACCCCCGACGTCCATTGCGCACGAAACAGAGCAACTTAAGTCTTCGTTAGAACGAGTTCAAACGATAGCCAGCATCTTATCTCAGTATGAAGCGGAAAACGATGATAGTCTGTCTCAATTCCTTTCTCTTGATGAATCAACCAGTATCATCCCAGATGCTATTCCCTCATTGGCGAGAAAAATAGGGGCGATGAGCCAAAAAGAGCACTTGAATGGTGCCGACGCGCAAGCCTATGTAAAAAAAGCCCTTCTTTGCCTTCGCGAAGCAGATAATGCCATTAGTAATTTTCAAGACGCGCTTCGCCGATCACCACATTTCAGGTTGTTCAACCAACCTGGGTGCGCGCTGATATCTATTCCAGATGAGTGGGCTTCCGTATTTTCTGAAAAAACACTTATTGAGGCGCTCGGGATAGATCAAGGTGGCGATGCTATTTTTATTAGCAATGAATTTAAAGAGGGGGCTGCCCTTGTACTTTATTCTTCTTTGCACGAACACTTTTATTTGAATGCCGATGGGCTTGATGTCGAAATCAATGATAAACAGCTTTCTTTGCTTGGGCATGAAGGGTTTGACGAACTGCTGAGTAGTCCTGTTGAAGAAGGGCATCAACACCCCTTACATGCCATTACTAAAGAGCTTGGCAACAATTTGCCGTTAAGCCCGATACCCGGTGTGAATGTAACACTCGCTGATCTTGATTTTATTAACAAACTCAATATTGAATGCCGGGTGTCCCATCGAGCGGAAAAGCAAAAACAAATGCCCGCTTTCATAACCCTAAACAAAAACATGTCTGGCCTTTTTGAGGACAGGCAAAAAAACCGTTCTCTTCATGACATTGCCGACTTAAGCGACGCATCAACCCTTATTATAAATGAAGATAAAAATGTCACATTAACGCTGAGCAAAGCGCAAATAATGCTGATAAAACGTAGCGAAGATGAGGTGGTTTTTAAAGTTTCGCAAAACAATCCCGGTGATTTTGTTCTTGAGCGAAGCTTGTCGCCGGTGCAGCATCAACACTTAATAACGAAGAACGTACTAATTGACGCCCCGGATCCCGCAGCACTCAAAAGAAAAGACGCGGTAAAGCAATCTATTACCCCTCTAAAAGATAAAGGGTATATCTCGCAGGTTTATCAAGACCAATCATTAAAATCCATCTTGTCTGTTCTTGAAGGACCCCAAACGAGCTTGCCCAGCACGATGGACGGACTATCCTCGCTTTTAGCAGCGAGTAACGCGAAAACCCTCGTAGATATAAGATTTGATAAGGAAGCAAAATCGCAATGTGCCCCTTACCATGCTAGCATGACGCTGTTTAGTTTGACGGAAAAAGGGCCGCATGTACGTTCGGTTAACGCGCTTATTGAAGGTAACGTAACCACAGCTACTTTACAGTCGCTAGGGCTTAGTCATGGCGAATTCAAACAGCACGCTATGTCTCTTTCTCAGGCGGAATCCATGTTCTCTAAAGCATTGAGCAATGCAAGCAATGCAGGCCGAGTGACAGGGATGATAAGAAACGCGAAATCGGCATTATCGAGCATTAGTCCTTACATGCCATCTTTGGTCAAGAAACTGCAAGCATTGCCAATCCTAGACCCTTTGGCGTTAACCAAGGGGTATCAGTTAGGTCGTCGAACGGATTCTATATTCCCTTTGTATATCGACCGCAATGGCGGACGTCCCGTATATTTTTCAGACACACCGGGCAGTGAAGTTGGTGTGCGCGGACTATTATCACGCAAAGCAACACGTACCCTGTCTGACGACGGCAATTTTGCGCTTGTCGCGGACGGCGATACAGTTTATTTGCATGACTTTGAAGCAAATGGTTACTTTGAGTGGGGGGAACTCTCCAAACTATCTCAGCAGCTTCATAGTTACCAACAACCCTGTAACGCTCAGCATACTGATGGCGATGAAATTAGCTTTGTCCGTGCACACCAAGTCACTAACTTGCTGCGTCGAAATCAAACTTCTGACAGCATCAACAATGTTAAATTTATTACTCCCCCTGCTTTAATTCAAAGTCTGTCTCCGGCGGCTCGCGAAACGTTTAACCATCTCGCTCAGCATTGGGATGAGCTGCAAAATAATTTCGATTTCTCGTTATCGATAAAAGACAACTTGGATAAATCGCCTTTTGCGGACTCTCTTAACACCTTACTTGCAGGCGGAACAGGGAGTCAAAAAGGAAAACGGTTCCTACAGCGACTTTATCGCCAAAGTCAGCCTTATTTCTTTGCGGCAACTAGCGGCAAGAAAATCGATATTGCCTTATTACTGACACAAGAAAACCCTGCAATGACATTGAGCGCTAGTGACGCGAGCTTAACCGTGATGGACATATTAAGCGCCAATTTAATTGCTCTTCAGGCCAAAAATCCAGAGATTGTTAATCATTACCAAAAACAAAAACACGCTAACCAAATTCTACCCCTGCTTGAACCCAACACCGTAAAATCTCCCGCGGCGGTAATATCTATGCTCGCAAAAGAATACGGCTACCAAGAACGTTACATTGAAGAGTTGTATCAAGCCGCTTATCTAGAGAAAGACAAGAGCAGCGGTATGTTTCAAAGCTTCCTTCATGAAAGCAGCGCATTGTCGCTTGGTGGGGCTCGAAATATCATCTATCCCATTTCACTGGCCTCCGCATTGAAAGCAAAGCGAGGCGACGCACTTGATCATACACTCAAACAACACATACAAACGCAGATGTGCAAATTGGGTACGCTTGATATAGTAAGACCTGTACGCCCGAATATCACGTTTATTGACACACCAGGGGCAACCCGAAATCAATTAATCTGTGAAATCGAAGGAGATACCACGGGTTTCGACATACCGGCTTTCGCAGCGCTGCTTGATGACGCGACTATCATGATGCATCTTAATAACGGTATCGGTGAAGTGAAAAACAGCGTTGATGAGGCGCACACGCTGAACGTTGAAGATAAAATGATTGCACACCTTAATGGCAGTGAAAACATCATTTCTCAACTCAACAGTACGCTAATAAAACACAAGCTTTCTGCCTCATTCATCCCTAACGATGCCGCCATGCAGAGTTTCGCCGAAAGCATCTTACTAACGGCGCTCGGACTCAAGAAGAAGCCGCCGTTTAATCGAACCTTTACCCCGCAAGACTTAGAGGTTATGAAGCAGCATGGACATGATGTCTTAGCGCGAATGGAGCTAGGGGGGATTACCTTGGAAGGCGCTGATCACCAAATCATGTTCGATCACCTTGTTGCTCAAGCAACCACTCAGTACAATAGTTGTCAATCGCTTATTAAACAAGTGAAAGGCGAGGCACGGGCATTCCTTCAAGATGACAACAACACCCAAAAGAAAGGACTTATCGACTTGGCAAACCGAATAGGATTGCCAATATCTCTCACCACAACCAAAGATGCCATAACACATTTTGTTGACGCCAACAAAAAGGTACTTCCTGATAGGGTTATATCAGATTTAACACGCGCTTCACTTTTAAAGGAAGCGCCCGAGCAGGGCAGTGAAGCCAAGGTGTATTATCAAGAAATTCTTAAGCAATACCGCAATCCGGTAAATACATTTTCAGTTTCTGGGCCCGCACGCTTTTTATTGGATAGTTTTACGGTTAGGAATGTATCACCTGTAGATAGCATGCTTGATAACGAGGTGTACCAAAAGTTTTTAGATTTAAATACCCCAAAAAGGAATGATGAATCCCCCGCAATAAAGCCTGCTGTATCGCTAGACAAAATGGGGTGACTCGACAATGTTCGGTTTATTCGCGCAAATAACAAATAGTTATATGCATATTTCTGCATTAAGAAAACCGTAACTAAAAACAGCTTATTTACAAAGATAACTTATAATTATAACCTGTTAATCAAAAACTCACGTTAAAGCGCCAATTTGAACACTAATTATACTAAAGTATAATGCGACTCTTTTTGATGACATTAAAGTCTATTCTAACTTCTTTTCAAGTTGTTGTTTTTGCTGTGTTTTTTTGTGCTCAATTGACACCGCTAAACTAAAGATTAAATAACTCTTTAGTATGAGTTGTTTAATGTTTCTGTGTACCGTTACGCTCTTTCTGTAAAAAATACTGACTACTTCTTGTCAATTTTGAGCAGATTTATTTTTAAATTTGTACACAGATGTCATTGGTCGCATATTTAGCTCGAAGTGCGATAATAATGAAGTTTTTGTAAAAAAGGGCTTGCATGGTCCATAATGCTTTGCTAATATCCAAACATCAGAGAGATGCAGAGGGTGCCATGGAGGCGCGGCAAGTTGTCGGGATGCAGATTCAACCAAGGATAAGGTTGTCTATTTGATACGAACAGTTAAAGAAAAACCGGCCTTGGCCGGTTTTTTGCGTTTAGGGGGCGAATTTTAAGGCTTTCTGCTTATTGTCGTCCCTGAGGTTTCGTCATCACCAGGGGCTTCAACGGTAGGGATTTTTTTAGGGTACAATTTTTCAAGTTTGTTAGCAATACAGGCTTTGTAAGCTACGTCACCAACATCATTAGCATCAATTGACGTCGATTCCGGCAACATCTTAACAAAATCATACTTTGTGACAATGTCTGATATCTCTTCAGTTAGCAGCGCAATAAGCTGTTCATTGCTTAATACCCCCGCGCTTTCATCATATATCGCAACCATACTGCCCACAACACTCTTCATTGTGTTTTGAAGGTCATTACCTTCTGATGGTGTGCTTATTGTTTTATAATTGCTTGTCGTGACATCTGGGACTTCACCCGGCTGAAAGGGGTCATCATTAATAACCTCTAACACTTCATCTGGGTAAGGCAAGTCGTGAGGGATACCTACACTAATTGACACCGTGCCGTGCACCTCACTTCTCGATCTTACGAGGTTGCGGTAGCCCACCCCCTCGTCTTCAGGATCAAGTAAAGCGACGCCCACTTCCACGTCAATAGCCTCTATCATTTTGGCGAGTTGCGCTTTGTCAATTTGGCCATCACCAATATCTAAGGAAACCTCTAATGTCTCTAATAAATACTGCCTAAACTCATCAGCCATTTCATCTTCTGATTTTAACGGAGAAGCGCCACTTAGCATTGGTGCTTCATAATCGTCATTCATTTTCGCCACGAAATCATGCGTATGTTCGACCGATGCGGTGTTGACATTGCTCATTTTTTTACCCTTTAAATATTATCGATTCATTACTAAAGATTGTATCATATAAAAAAAGAGCGATACTACATCGCTCCTTTTTATTTCAACCTTTACCTAAACTCAAGAGGCGCGTCTGCGCTCTAAATGCAAGTCTTCCCAACGCAACCCTTTTAACATCATTTTACGTCGTAGTTTCTTTAACGATTTGGCTTCAATTTGCCTTACTCGTTCCGAGAAAATGTTATCTTGTATATAGGTCGCGATATCATCAAGCTTCATCCCTTTTTCGTAGCGCAGTCTGAGGATTTCACGTTCTCTTTTCGTTAACGCTTCATCCATAACTTCTTTTATAATGCGGCTAATGTCGTCAGAGTGGGTACTACTCTCACAACAAGGACCATCTGGATGGGTCAAAATATCGCCGAGTGTGGCCCCCTCATCACCCTCTTTGTTGTTCGGCGCTTCAATAGAAGATTCAAAAGCAACAAATGCGAGGATCTCTTTACACTTATCCTCATTGAGATTCATAAGAGATTGCATTTCTTCAATCGAGGGTTTAGGCAACCCTTCCTTAAGTCTGCTTTCCACTATTTTATTGTAACGGTTTATACGAAGCAGTATATGAACGGGAATACGGACGTTTCTGGCATGGTTTTTCGTCCATCGTTGCACACACTGATTTATCCACCAGGTCGCGTAGGTAGAAAAACGAAAGCCTTTGTCCGGGTCAAATTTTGAGATCGCTTTAATTAGCCCAATATTCCCTTCCGAGATCAAGTCTATAAGGTCTACTCTTTCGTCAAAGTGATTGTAAGAAGCCAACTTGACAACCAAACGCGTGTTAGCCATCACCAATCGTTTCCATGCGGCTTCGTCACCTTCTTTTTCTAATCTAAAAAGCCTCTGCTCTTCTTCCGTAGAGAGAAGGGGAGTACCTAGGGCTACCGAACAGTAGTAATCAACTGCGCTGCTGTAAGTCCTCTCTTTCATCTTCACAATATCGATATCGACATCATCATCAAGTGAAAGATCATGTTCAATACTTTCTAATTCTGCATCTGTTGCTTCTAATTCTAGTTCATCCATAACGTCATTCATTTTTCTTCCTTGTGGCTACTGAGTAGCTCAATCTTATTTGTGTTTTTATAGTATCATAATATTTGGCGTTTTGATGGTTACCCCTCACAAACTTAACAGGTATAAAAAAAGGCACTCACGGTGCCTTTTTATTTTTGGTTTTTATTTTCAATCAGAGCTCAAAGTCCGAAAAGTCTTCATCCGACATTGAAGAGTCAATCTGGCCAACAAGATAAGAGCTTATTTCACAATATAGAAATAAAAAAATTGACATGATGGACGAACGCCCATACTGTAATGGAATTGGCAAGGTTTTCTATCATGGAAGTATCGTGTGCTAGACAATAATGAAGTTGTGGTGTCATTTATATCAATAAAAAACAAATACGGTTATTCCGCCAAGCCCCCTTCATTAATCATCCCATCCGAATACAGTAAGTCATCCTTATTATATGTTCTTGTATTAGCTGTTTCTAAAGTGGGTAGCAGCAGTAACGCCAAAATAGCCACTCCTTTGCGGTGGTTGATCAAAAACCCATCAGCATTCCCAGAATTCGCTCAGTCTTTCTCAGCTTTCACTTTAGATCAAATGATGGCGCTCAGAAATAAGCTTCACGAAGCCTCAGCTGACCAGAAAAATAGCTTTCCTAAGACATACGCTGTAGCAATCTGTATGGGCTTAAGCCAAATAGGCATGAAACTTTGTTGCGGAAGATACATAAGCCAGTGGGGTAGATATCGAGCAGAAAATAAGAAAAAAATAGGCAGGCAGATCGATGGAGAGAATTTGGTATGGGATCGGATAAAGACGGAAAATTCGGTTCAGAATGCTAAAGCTATATCTCAAGAGCATATCGATAACCTTTTTAATGAGTACTTCAACGCTGCTTGGGCTCATATTCAAGCATATCGAGAACTGTTGAAAGCGAGTGAACACCTGATAATAGATAGTGAAATTAATTACAGTTATCAGCAAAAGGAAGTCTTCAAAAAGCTCAAGGAACTAGGGCACGATCTACAAAGCATGGGGTTTTATCAACTTTTCCTTTCCACAGAATGGCGCGGAGCGCTTTCGGTACGTACCCTGATTTGCATTTTGATCATCTGCAAATTGAGTAGACCCCTGAATACTGATTCATGGCTCAGTTTGCGTTTGGACAACTTCACGTTCAACAAAACGTCAATAGAAATTTCCTCAGCAATTAAAGATAAGACTAATAAGCATCTGGCGTCTTTCAGGGTACTGAACCGGGATCGAGAATTTTTTACTGCGCTGAATCTACTCAAGACGCATGCTGAAGTAACATCTAATTTGATTAATAAACTTAATGTAGACCTCATCAGAGAGCCCTTTATCTTCGATTATTTGACACAGATGGGGAGGGGGGAAAAATTATGTCTGAACAGAGACTTTCAATATCTGCGGGGGGGAGGCTATAAAAGATTTATAATAGATAATGAACTTACTCACCTCTCTCTTGACACGCTCAGAAACCTTATCGCAACAAAGCGATTTCTTGATGGCAGTGATTTGCGCGATATTCAGCAAATACTTGGTCATAGCGATTTAAGTACAACTCAGCACTATATAAATCAACATGTAACGTCAGCTTACTTACGTCATAACGTCCTGACATTTATGCGTGAGTTCGAGCAAGAGGCAGTTAATTTGTTTGGCTCTGATGTAATCACGGATGATCTGGATGCTGCTGTGAAGACAAATAAATATTTTCTAGTTGGCGACGGGTCAAGTTGCGCCAACCCTAAAGATAGCCCGGATGGAAGACAAGAAATCGGTGAAGTTTGCAACGGCAAGTTATGTCACTCGGAATGTAATAACAAGAGGATTGTGCTTAATGAAAAGTCAATTTGGCAGGCTTTAGTAAAGCGTGAATCGTATAGAACGAGTTGGTTTCAGACTTATTATCATGAAGAAAAATTCGGCGCGTTTGATGCGAAAAAAGTCTTGTTTAATGCATTGTTGTGTCAATACATAGCAGAGAGAATGCCAAAAATTTATAAGTCGATGATGTCTAAAATCACGAGCCGGATTAGTGCACAGGAGTTGTTGTAATGTCTGCACATTTAGTGGATTGGTTAAATTTAGAACAATACGAGAAAAAAAGATCTGGCGAACAGACTTTTAAGATCTTAAGCGAACACGTTCACCTCACTTCACCTCATCTTGAACTGAAAGTCACTCGTGATTCAGTGGACTTAATTTTGTATTCAGGTCAGGAAAGAAAGCCTTATATGTACAATCTTTCTGAGATCTACCTACCATCTAAAAGTAGTGGAACAGTTGCTTTGACTCAGTCGCCTTATGTCATTGCTGTAATTAATAGCTTGGACAACGCTGTTTTGAGAACGCCACCTACTAAAGCGACTTCATACAAAGGTTTCACTGACAGATTTACGACTTATCTTCTGATTTGTGAATATTTCGCGTTGCAGGGTCGATATGGGTTGTCTGGCGTAACCAGTAAAGATTTACAACGATTCTTTACTGATACAAGTGGCAGCTGGTTCAGTAAATTAGAAGTTCAGCAGCGTTTCGATAAAATATCAACAAAAGAGAATCTGCCGTGGTTTGTTAAAGGTGTAAGTCCAAAAAAAAATCCTAATAGACTTACGTTCAACGTAGCTTTATTTCGAAAAGTACTCGGAACGTCACTGTTCAGAAAGACTCTGAACGACATCCCTCCCTCAGTTGTTAACCAACTAAATGTTCCAGAGAACATCAGGACACCATACAAGTACTCAGGAAAGGGAAAACGGGCATTTTCTGCAAAGGATCTTGATAGGATTAACGCTCACATGTCTGAGCTGTTTTTAAGCCAAGCATTGCCATATGTTGCTGCTGACTATTCTTCTGAAGTGAATTTTGAGCCTACTAGTTCTAGAACAACAACACCCACTGCCGAAGAGGTAACTGCATTTGCCAAATTTCTATTTTCAGTAGTAGACCAAGGAAATATTCTCGCTAATAACTTCAAGCAGGTGAATCATCTTCTAAAAAACAACTTGTCGGGGACCCGGCGAGAAAGACTCATACAAGAAACTATTGCCGACTGGAAACCCGTATTATTAGGCAACGAGACATACAAAATATCATCAATCAGACAGTTGCGCGGGGAGAAGGGTAAAAATGTCATCACGCTTGGAGATGCATATAAAACGTATCTATCGTCGATCGCCTATTTGACTTTATTATTTACTGGCTGGCGATTAAATGAAGTTGTTGATAACAGTATTGGCTTGAGGGCCGATAACGTTAAGTATACGCCTGAAGACAGGCTCACATTAATCAACAGAAATATACAAAAATCCGATGCGGATATGTATGAACGACAACTTACCGCAACAGGCCCTCACATCGGGAGATGGTTGACTGATTTACACTACAATAACTCGCAATTCGCGAGAAGTTACGACAAGTCAACTTCGCTATTCAGCCTTCATCTTGATGGGTCGGGGGGAGGCAGCACGCTAACTCCGGAACTTAATTCAAATAATCGTAATGCCAATCCTTTGCGTCACTATGTCTCACGCCATACGAAATATCCGACACCCAGACAGCTAAGACGATACTTCGCGGTCATCTACTTTTATCAGTTCGATCATCCTGAAATTATGGCGCTGACTCACCACTATGGCCATTCGAGTCCGGAAGAAACTGAAGTCTATATCACTGACACACCAACGAGAAATACGACAAGATCAATTAGCGAGTCAGTTCCGATTAAGAACGTGTCGACTTCCAATGACTCGGAGTTCCAGAAGATATTTGAAGAGGCAAGGGATGCGAAACTAAAAGATATGGTTAGCAAAGCGCTGCATGGGATCTCAACCGCCGGATTTTCAAAGACTGTCAGAGCTATATACCGGAAGATAATGGAGGGCGTTTCGTTTTCTGAACTTGATGGAAAGTCTCAATCAAAGGCGATTTCTGACGTTTACAAGCAGGTGAAATCTGAAGGCTACAGTGTTGAAGTTTACCGACACGGTAACTGCACGAATAGTACAGCGAACGCTGATTCAATAAATGCAAAATGTGGCAATGAAATGGGAGAAATGGAGCGTGAGCATGCTTCTGCCAACCTATGTTCCGGCTGCCCGTTTCATGAAGTTGAGCCGCAACACATAGCAAATTTGAAAGCTGATCTTGCGCTATTACAAGACTCCTCAGATGATGTTGATGACATCTTCGCTTGCGCCAAAACACCTCTTGAACAAGCGCAAACCAAGAAACATATAGCCGAACTTACAGCGATTATAGAGCTTTATGAAGATGAAGAATACACATCATAATTCTGAAAGAGCTGCGAAGAGTATCGGCAATAAATTCGATACTTTGAGAACGTGGATTGAAACAGGCATCCCAGTCAAAAAAGATGCAGAGGGAAATGAGCTATTCAAGAACGGGGAGCCTGTCTACATCGATATTCCAACGTCACTAAATAAGTTCCTTCGTTGGTCAGATGATAGCCTTGGGATTATGTCTACTAGCCAGAGCGCTTTGATAAAATATCTATCAACCGAGAGCAAAGACGGGAAATACGTAGAATTTTTGCTTCGCGAGACGAAGCAAAAACTCCAAAAGCAAAAACTGCTTAACAGCAGTGGTGATCTCAAAAATCAGTTGGATGAAGCTTGGAAACTCATTAATGCGCAGAACAAGGACATCACCAAATACCTAAGTGAAATTAAGACTCTAGAAGATGAGGTTAAAGCTCTCACGGCAGAACAAGAAAACATTGAGCTGTCTGCAACATTAAAAATGGATGCACTGGAAAAGCAGGTTAATTCGTTGAACGACCAGATTTCCCGCTTGCGGAACATGAGGATTATCGATGACAAGTAATCAGATGAAAGGTGAAGAGAATGCGCGGATACTCAGGGAATATATCAAGAGGAATAAGACATTCCCCATGCATAAAGGGCGCTTAAACAAGACGAAACTTCTTGCTGACTTGGGGATCGCATCCGCGAGACAACGACCTGATTGTGCAGCCATTTTGAAAGAGCTAGATAAACAGATTGCAAAGAAGAAAGCTAACGGTGAGTTGTTTGATAGTGATGATGGTAACAACACCGAGACAGTTAGACGTCTTCGCCAGTATATCAATGCACTTCATCAGAAGTTGGCGCTAAAAGAAGCGCAGTTGGATGCATACCGCCGAAATGAAGCCTCCGAGCTGCTTTTGGTAAAAACAGGCAAAATCCTCCCGTCAGCATTCAACTCATCTCAATCCCTACTGGACTTAAAGGAAAATGACCAGTGATTAGCGTTGACTCCGAACCCGAAACTGTACAAGGCGAAATAACGTCAGTACTGCATCAGCACAAAGACAGTTACGTCGTCCGTTTGAGAACTGATGAGGAAAAGATTGTAACGGTGCTCATTGGCTACGGTATTCTGACCGGTCCAAGACTTTACGAGGGAGAATCAATCTGCGCTAAGGGGGGTTACGAATACAGTTTTGCACATGGCGACCAGTTCCAGTGTGAGTCAGTAAGGCGGATGCCGCTTAGCGAAGCGCATCTGATTGTACAATGGCTGGCTAAGAACAAGGATATCCATGGTGTTGGCGCTCAGACTGGTAAAAAACTGATTGCGACTTTCAAAAATAAGCTTGTAGAAGTTCTAAACAAAGGCGACATCGAAAAGATCAGTAAAGATGCAGAGATTGCTCCAGCAAAAATACTGACTCTCGTTATGGCTTGGAAGATGTACAAAGGGGAGATGGCATCTGTTGATTACTTGATTGACTTAAAATTTCCATATCAACTAGCAATGAATTGCATCGGCGCTTGGGGCGATAAAGTTGAATCGATGTTGAACTTTAATCCGTACTATCTCTCAGCATTTTGGGGGTTTAGCAAAGTCGACAACTTTGTTTGTACAAGGTGGAACATCGAAAATCACGATCCCAGAAGAGTCACCGCATTTGCAGAAGATGTTCTTTTGTCACGCTATAAATACGCTGGTAACACCGCAATGACTGCAAACGACCTTTCATTAAAAATGAGAGAGGGGCTGGGGCTTGATGTTACTGCGATATCTAATGAACAGGACATAATTACAATCAATGAGCATGGCGATTATCAAGCAGCTGGCCCGTTCGTCATGGAGCAGTATGTACGCAGGCGACTCGAAGCGATCAGAGATGTAAAGTGTAAGTTCAAGCGAAAATTTGACCAGAAGAAACTTGCAGAATATGAAAGTTCGCTGCCATTCAAGTTAAACCCTAAACAAAAAGATGCCGTTAAATGCTCTGTAACGAACCCTGTAAGCATAATACGTGGAGGGGCTGGCACAGGTAAGACTACAGTGCTAGAGGCAATTCTGGCGCAATACAGCGGAACTCAGCGTCAGGTCATACTGTTAGCCCCAACGGGTAAGGCTGCATTACGGATGACAGAGGCTACTGGATATGATGCGAAAACTATCGCAAAATTCATCTCTGAAGTACTTAAAAATGAAGGTGCCGATACTTTTCATGGCTCAGTCGTTGTAGTTGACGAAACTTCCATGGTTGATCTACCAACGATCTACAGCTTACTTTCAAAACTCCCGAACGACATCAATCTAATTTTTGTTGGGGATGAAAGACAACTTGCTCCGGTAGGACCCGGCTTGTTCTTTCATCTCATCGTTAAGGATAAATGTTGGATCCCGCAAGTTAAGTTAAACAAGACAATGCGTCAAGATTCTACCTCTGGAATACCTGCTGTCGCAGACTCTATCCTTGCATATAAAGCTCCCAATATGGCGCCTATGAAAAAGTTGATGAACAAAGGTTGTGCATTCAGAGAGATAAGCGATGCTGAAACTTGTTTCGAGAACGCAGCTAAGCTTTACGCCAAACTCAGATCGCGAGACGAAGATGTACAACTGATTCTGGCAACACGGGCAGGAGTAGCAAAGCTAAATAATCTCGCTCAGCATCTGGTAAATCCCTTGCAGAAAGAGGAGTACAAGACACACTCCGTTGAACACGCAAATGGTTCCAGATTTATTGCCGGGGATAAAGTAGTTTACAACGAAAATGATTATCGAAAAGGGCTGACTAACGGTGCTTTGGGCACGGTTGTTGAGGTTTATCCCGAGCCACAACTTTCTACCGTTGAGGGGGTTGAAGTCACTCATGTCATGCGCGTAAGGTTTGATGATCTCGTTACTGACGAAATAGATCGAGGAACAGCCGACATCTATATCACTGATGATGAATTCAGCGATGAAAAATTATCTCTTGCATACGCAATAACTTGTCACAAAAGTCAGGGAAGCCAGTACAACTCCGTTATTATCATATTGGACTCTGAAAGGCTTGCCGAGAATTCGTGGATCTATACAGCAATCACTCGAGCAAAAAATGCCTGCTACGTTCTTGGCAAAGAGATCCGGCTAATCAAAGCTTCAACGACTCAATCAAAAGCTGCACAAAGGCTGACAGGGATTATGTATGAATAACACAAGGGTGGATATTACAAAACCAGTATTTGCACTGTACGCGTCTCTATCTGGCCGTGAATACCCCACGTTGTATGGAGCCGATAAAGGGACTTTGAAAACTGAGTCCTTCGCGGTAAACGCACTGTATTCAGACGGGATTAAAGCAAGTGACTCTAAAGATAAAGTTCACCACGTCGTGCGCTTCTTATGTTTTCTGCATCAACTTAAAGTACCGTTACAGAAAGTACGTGATAGTCATCTCAAAGCATACAGAAATAGTTTGTTGACTGAAGAAACGCTTGCACAGAAAAAGTCAATAAATATCTATCTGACTACGATCTACAACTTTATCGCGAACTACTATGAAACAGACCCAGTTCGGCTCTCAAGTTTGATAGGCCAGACACATGCATACCAAGTCAGATCTGGGTTATTTAATGAACATAGAGCTCGTGTCAGAAAAAACAAACAGGTCAAGTTGTATCCATTAAAATTCAAAGTACCATCGAGTAGTGGGCTAACTGGCCTGCGGCTGGATCAGATACCTACCGATGCTGACTATATTTTGCTTTTGGATTGCATCGAAAGATCAGGAGCACATCCTTTTCTTATTCAGCGGGACAAATTAGCAATTGAGATTGCTAGAACTTCAGCGTTTAGAAGGAATAGCATCATATCTCTTAAAGCATCTCAGTTCAGAGATATATCTGATGCTGAGGAGACAGGGAGAATGTCTGTCACACCGGCAAAACAGAAGTTTGGTTATCAGTACTCGTTCGAGGTTAACTACTCTCTCGCTCTCAAAATTAACCTATTTATCCGTCATGGTTTGGATCCATATCTGAAGGATGAAAAACTTTCCCTGAAGTGGTCTGGAGCGCTCTTTATCAATAAAGACGGTACAGATATGACAAAGCAGTATCTAACTAAACGAATCAGCAGCTACGCTAAAAAACTTAGATGGCCAAAAGGTAAAGTGCTGCACGTCTTTCGGCATCTCTTTGCTATTGAAGAATCAGACAATGAGTATGAATCGCAGCTGAAAATTAATAACGATCCCAACGTCGCAAAATCCGCTGCAAGAATCCACCTAAAAGAGAGACTGGGACATATGAGCCCAGAATCACAACGTACATATTTGGAGTTCTCTCAAGCGCTAAAAGGCTCAGATAGGGATGAAAAACAACATGACACGAAAAAAATGCAGGTAACCCGGCAAGCTCGCATGGAGCAAGAGCTCTGGTCACTTAAGACGAACAAAAAGACACGAGATTTTGATATAAAGTGAACAAGTGTGGTTAAGTTTTATTAAACTTAGCGACAAAAGATGGAGTCAGTTGGTTAACAGTACTGACTTGTGGTAGTGTGATTACCAAGGGATACTGACGGTTTAAGTACCAAGCGATTTTGACGTAATTACATTATCAATGTTGCTCCGCTTCGGCAAGCTTTGCCAATCGCATCGCAGTCGTATTTATGTTTTCCCTCAACTAGATATTACATTCGTAGCAAGCTCGTTTATTCACTGGCATTTACGAGTATATCGCCGACTTTAGTCTTTCAAAATCTCACAGGAAATGCTATTTTCGCGTTGTTTTTGGCTACAGCAAAAGCAGTCAAAATATAATCTGACGGAACTTTCCATATTGGCGCTTTTCAAACGATTACGTAATGAACGCATAGGAATTATGCATAACAACACTCAGGGATTGAATCATGAAGAATACTCTTTCTGTCATTGTGATCACGAAGAACGAAGAAGATCGCATTTCTCGTTGTTTAAGCTCAGTAACGAGCATAGCCGATGAAATAATTGTTTTTGATAGCGGTAGCACTGACAAAACCGTTGAAATAGTAAAACAATTCACTGATAAAGTGTTTATTACGGATTGGCAAGGCTATGGAATCCAAAAGCAAAGAGCGCTGGATAAGGCTACATGCGACTGGGTTTTATCTATCGATGCAGATGAGGAAGTAGATTCGAAACTTGCTCAAGAAATAACAAGACTCCTAAATCAAGACTCTATTGAGCACAATGCTTATAAGATGAGATGGAAAAACTTCATCTTCGGTAAACCAACCCGGTTTGGTAGAACTGCGAGAGCGTGTACTCGCTTGTTTAGGAGGAATGGTTCCAGATTTGATGAGGCCATTGTTCATGAAAAGGTACTTTTCGAAGGTGAAACTGGTGTTATTGGCAAAGGCTTTTTAAATCACTATTCTATCCGAGACTTTGAGCACCTTCTGTATAAAAACCGACTATACGCAGTATTGATGGCTGAAAAAAAATTCGCCAAAGGCAAGAAGAGTCATGGTGTATCGTTAGCGGCTCTTAGGGGGCTCCTCACCTTCGTACAAATATACGTATTCAGACTTGGCTTTTTAGATGGCGGCAGAGGGCTTTTGTATGCTGTTATTTATGCACAATATACTTTTAACAAGTATGCAGGCTTGTGGTCTCTTGAGCAGCAGAATAAGCAATAGGTAATTGGATTGACTATGTATATTGGTGAGCCTTCTGACCATAATGAACAGTTACCTGAATGAGTGTCATTACCAAGATCTTTTAACGTAATCACACTCAGTTATTGTCACTATCCCGTAAGCTTTGCCAACCGTAACGCAGTGGTGTTCATGTTTTCCCTCAGCCAGATATTTCGAACGCCGCTAGCGTGTATGTCGACGTTTCTTTCAGACTTGAGCAGCCGTGACACCTTAGATTGTCCGAGGTGTGGGTTAGCCAGGGAGAATTCGATGACGACTTCTTCAATGGCTCTGTCAGTACGATTTTTGTGATGAAGATCTGGCGTTTCCTGACGTTTTAGCAACTCGATCCCACCTTGCTTTATCAGTTTACGATGGCGGTAAATAGTATCGCGGGAGACGCCGCTAAGGCGGGACGCTTCTGCCACATTTCCAAGCCTGTCAGCCAGTGCCAATACTTCAAGCTTCTTCTGGATCTCATTGTCTTCCGAGGACACTTTTTCAGGCTCTGTGACTTCGGTTACCTGTAGCTTTCGTCCGGCGAAGTAAGCATCGAACTGCTTATGTTTACCCATGCGGATTTCGATTTTCTGGTTTGCGATAGAGTGCTTTAGCGGTGAGTCGATGAAGTAGAGTTTTCCACCGTAGCTAAACGTATGGTCGTTGCGTATTTTCCGGTAGACCTTGGTGATGCAGATATCATCAAGATTGGCGTAGCGTGGTACAGGCGTATATTCAGTGTCTGATGTTCTTGATTTTACAACCAGGTTTTTACGCCAGAACTGGGGAATGAATACATGTTGGAGATAGCTATTTGCGCCCGTCATATCAGCAATATTGTTGAGTCGTAATTCCGGTATCAACCTGTCTTGCAGGGTATCGAAGGCACGTTCAATTCGGCCTTTACCCTGAGGAGAACTGGCGAAGATGATTTCAATCCCCAACTCCTCACAGGCCCGCTGCATCTGCGAGAAGTTACAGCGCTTAGGGCCACCAAAGATGCCTGCTCTATCAACATACAGGGTTTTAAATACACCGTATTTCTCAACGACTGAGCGCATGACTTTCATACATCCTTCAGTCGTTTCTGACGGAAAGAACTCAGCATGAATATCGCTGTTGGCATCATCAATCATGGCGATTAAACACGACTTCTTATCGCCGAACCAACGATGTGTACTGCCGTCCATTTGCAGCATTAACCCTGGCGCTTCCATTCGCTCTCTGCGTTTGTGAACACGGCTACGCCTGCGCTTCGCCCGTTTTACATGATGGATATCATGTGCCCATTTACGCAGTGTCTCGCGCTTAACAACAATATGTTCATGAGTCTCCAGCATCTCGGCAAGGTGCAACAGGTTCAGATCATAGTATTTCTCGCGGATTAGTGATTGAACTTGCTGCTTAAGCCTATCTGGAGTTTTATTAACTGGCTCGCTGCCCGAATTACCATGAACAACAAACTGTAGTCCTTGGCTTCGGTAACGCTGTAAATAACGTTCAACAGTACGTCTGGATTTATTGAGGAGCTTAGTGGCATTGGCTATCGTAATTTTACGCTCAGCCACTTTCGCGATGACATCAACTGTCAATTGAGCTTTGGAATTCAACACAATCATCCTTAGCGTTCCTCAAATGCACAAACAAAACATTCAAAGAACACGGTTAAAGATAACCGTCAATTTCCCTTGGTAATTAGCGACTACGACAGAATCGCGTGGTAATTAAAGTACGACAAAATCGCTTGGTGTTCACAGTACTGACTTGTGGTAGCACATATCTAATCTGACATTTTTACTTGCTGGTCTAGATACCATCTGACAGGCAGCTTCAGACAAGGAACGGACATTCGCCATAGGTCTTAAAGTTTGTGACGTAGGGTATAACCTACTCATTTTTTTTGTGCTTGGCACGCATATCTAATGATACGGGTGGCAAATTTTCAATTAATTTCGTTTTCTTACCGTGCACTATTTCCACATAGCGCATCGTGTCTAGCCTCACGAGGTTTTCTCTGACACCAGAGCGGTTCCAATTAATAGCATCAGCTATTATTCTTTCACCCGGTAGATGATCACCTTTCTTAAAGTTTGTGGAAATATATTCTGCTAAATCATAAAAAGAAGGCGAGCGCTGAATCGCTTCATAAAAGGCTGGCTCGCTTTGTATGAGCTTGATTTCTTCAATGACTTCCTCACTCACACTTTCAGATAAATAATTAGACGCGTTATGAAGAAAGCTTTCCATACGATAAATCTGTATTTCTTGTCCCGTTTCCTCAAAAAATTCTTTGAACAATTCGGGTCGTGCAGATAAAATTCTTCCTGCTGATTTCAACCACCAATCCTCTTTAGTATCTTCAGTTACAAGAATAACAGGGGTTTTATTTTCTTTTGCATAATCAATCATTTGTTTCCACATGATTAAATCGCCATAACGACGCTGCTGACCAACCAAGTCCTTCTCATTGTCATTCTTTTGAGCATCTTCATAGCCGGGGGGAATTTTGCTTTGATACCGATTCTTACCCTCGTCAAAAAGCTTATTCAATTCATCATTAGGAAAGGGTTGACCGACTCTTTGTTCAATAATCTCAGTTATTTTCCTTTGTATCTCGTCATCCCCCTGTGTCAGGATAGTTGTCGCCTCAGTTTTTCATAAAAATATAACAGGGAGCGGTAAGTTAGATATTAGTGAAGCATTATCCTGAAGATCATAAGAAAGCCATCATTAGAAAGCTGGTTGAAAGTGGCTTATCATTACGCCAATTCGCAAAGCTAGAAAGTATCAACTTATCTACTTTGTATTCATGGCGAGATAAGTATTTAAAAGCAGGTTCTAGTTTGGCTGATAGCAATAGTTCAGATGGTTGGTCACCAGAGCAAAAGTTCTCAATTGTTTTAGAAACAGCAGCATTGAGCGAAATTGAGTTAAGTGAGTATTGCCGTGAAAAAGGGCTTTACCCTGAGCAAGTTAAAGAATGGAAGCGAAGCTGCATTGCAGGCAATCAAACTAAAGCCCAGCAACGTAAGCAATTAACCCAAGAGCGAAAGGATGATCGTAAGCGGATTAAAGAGTTAGAAAGAGAGTTAAAGCGCAAAGATGCTGCGCTTGCTGAAACGGCAGCGTTGTTGGTGCTCAGAAAAAAGTTAAATGCCTACTGGGGGGAAGACGAGGACAATTAACCTCACTCACAGATAGGCAGCATTACGCATCTCTGATTGATGAAGCAGTCGGCTCAGGTGCTAGAAAAGAGAAAGCCTGTGAAGAAGTTGGTATGTCTGTACGCACATTACAACGCTGGCAGGAAAGCGGTGAAATCAGTGGTGACAAAAGACCTACAGCTGATAGGCCAGAACCGAGTAACAAGCTCACTGAGGAAGAGCAGCAAGCGATATTAGCTACCTGTAACCAAGAAGAATACGCCAATTTAGGGCCAAGTCAGATAGTGCCAATGCTGGCAGATAACGGGCAATATCTCGCGTCTGAATCGAGCTTTTATCGTGTGTTGAAAGCCAATGACCAGCTAGCCCATCGAGGTAAAGCAAAACCTAAAGGTAGCCGAGCTAAACCTAAGGGGTACACAGCGACAGCGCCAAACCAAGTGTGGACTTGGGATATTAGTTACTGCCCGTCAACGGTCATTGGTCGGTTCTTCTACCTCTACATGATAATCGACATCTTCAGCCGTAAGGTTGTCGGGTGGGAAGTTCATGACAGTGAATCAGGTGAACATGCTGCCCAATTGCTTGAGCGCACGCTCTGGTCTGAGAAATGCGTTAAAAAAGACGTGGTATTGCATTCAGATAACGGTAGCCCGATGAAATGTTTGACGATGCAAGCCAAAATGCTTGATATGGGTGTCATTGGCTCTCGTAGCCGCCCCGGTGTCAGCAATGATAATCCGTACTCAGAATCATTGTTCCGCACGGTCAAATACAGTCACCGCTGGCCAAGCGAAGGCTTTAAAAGCCTTGAAGATGCAAGAGCTTGGATGAAAGGCTTCGCTCAATGGTACAACACTGAGCACAGGCATAGTCGCATCAAATTCGTGACACCAGCGCAACGCCATAATGGTGAAGATAAAGCGATATTGGCAAAACGCCATGAGCTATATACCAAAGCGCAAAAAAAGAACCCTAACCGCTGGTCAAAGGGTATTAGAAACTGGGAGGAAATCGGTGATGTGAAATTAAACCCAGAGAACAAAAAAGAAGCTGCTTAACAGCTCAGGCGACAACTACCTTGAAAAACGCCGTCATCGTTCAGTCGTTTTAAGTGTGATTCTTTGGTATTTTCTAGGTGCGTGTTCAGCTTTTGAAACAACTCTTCAACCTCAGCCAATAACCCTGAGGGTAAGAAAGGGTGACGGTTTTTCTGGTTAAATGAGTTATATAGATCGCTAATATCGTTTAATGTCAGATCATAGTTTTTAGATTGTTCGTTAATTACAGCGGGTCGATTCTGAAAATATTCCTGAGCAGCTTGGTGGGGTAACCAGACTCGTGAACGATGATTTTCTAGTAGATTAAGAAGTGCATCACGTGCCTCGTCGGAATATCGATAAAGATTGAGCAAAACATTTGCGTCTGGAATAATCTTGCCGTCTCGCCATATAGCTTCAACTGCGTCTGCGTTGGCTCGAAAGTAGCCTTTGAACAACACCTGTAAATCAGCGTTATCTTCCATAATAACTCCTAAAAAAACATTTTGAATTCTTCCCTAAATGCCACAGGGATGAGGTTAAGATATCACACTCTTTATTTAAAATGAGTACGTATGTTTAGATTACGATTTTTGTTTGGTGCCCTCTTTACGTACGTTTCAGTCCCATACCGTCAGAGGCAACTTGAGACAAGCAAACGACCCAATCGCGCGTTTGCGCCCTAAAATTAACTAGCTTTATTTTCTTGCAGACATTGCCCGCGTCGGCTTTCACAAACTTAATAATCATGGCAGTATGGAAGAAAACGAGCGCTAGCTCGGTAGAAAAACGCGCAAGTTGCGCCATATTAAATTGTTAGATTGCAAAAGAGCTCATCAGATGGCGCAAGAAAGGACAGCGAAGCGGCTCCAGGTTGACTTGATTCACCTTCAGTTAAAAATGGGGGAATCAAAGAAGCAGTGGGTAAATCCTAGAACCAATAAAATGGTATTGGTAGAAGATGCTGTGCTAGGTCACTATGAACTTAAAGGTTGGCGAGGTTATTCAAAGGAAGGCGGGCTATTGCTGAACTTAATTAAGTCCATGTCATTTAAAGAAATACCGCTAAGGAATCGATCGACGTATATAGAAGCCCTCTATGCTCAAAATGTGGCTTTCGATGAGGATCGGTTTGAGCATTCCGAGCTTCTGGGTAACGTAAGAAATGCAACACCATTGCAGATAAAGAAGAATTTCCAGGTTATGGCTAGCAGCGAGCCTTACACGTGGGGTGATTCTTTCTTTCAAAGCACGTCATCTACATCGATGCTGGACTTTTTCCCTGATCTAAAAGAATGGATGTTTTTGGAATTCTTCGAGTGTTTTGGAATAGACAAAATTTATCGAATTGCGGAGATCTTTTCTGAAGACCCATATGAATATCGAAAAGGGTGGCCTGATCTTACTATCTGGAAAGACAACAAAGTCCGATTTCTTGAAGTAAAAGGGCCGGGGGATAGCATGCACAAGAGCCAAAAAATAATTCTCGATAAATTTATCAAACCATTAGGTCTGGAATTTTCGTTAGTTGATGTACAAGCATCGTGAAATCTAACAATGCCATCAACTCGGACGCCAAAAAGCTACGCTGCGCTCCGCTTTTTGTCTCCGGTTATGGCTGGCGTTAAGTGCAAGGAGGATAGTTTGGCTCAAAAGCTTGTTTCAAAGTCAGAATGGATGCGTTTTTGTACAACCAGAATTGAAACCACTTTAAGTTCTGGCGGTATGACAACTGGGACAGGGTTCTTCTTCGTTATATCTCTAGAAGATAACCTGCAAACGATCGTTTTAATTACGAATAAGCATGTTCTTGATGGGGCAAAATCTTTTTCAATCTTTTTAACAAGAAAAGATGAAAATAACATGCCAATGAATATCCCACCTGAAAAAATAACTATTAGTGGCTTTGATGCTTTTTTAGTTCGTCATCCAGAAGAAGATGTAGATTTATGCGCTTTTATTTTAGGTCCGACACTTAAAATGTGGGCTGATAAGGGCCGTTATTACTATTACGGCCTAATGGGGTTTGAAACAATTCCTACCTTAGAAGAATTAAACGATTTAGCTGCTGTACAAGATATTGTTATGGTTGGCTATCCAAATGGAATATGGGATGAACACAACAATCAACCAGTGATCCGTAAAGGAGTAACTTCAACAGATCCAGCCCTCAACTGGAACAATAAACCTGTATTTTTGATTGATGCTGCATGTTTCCCTGGTTCCAGTGGATCCCCAGTATTTTTATACAACCCGCTCGGGACTCAATCAAAATCGGGTTCATATCAAATGGGAAAGAGTCTATTTAAGTTTTTAGGTATTCTATATGCAGGGCCACAGCATACTGCAACTGGAGATATTGTTGAGGTGCCAATAGCACAATCTAAGCTCCAAGTTCGTTCGAATATTCCAAACAATTTAGGACTTGTGGTTTCATCGCAAAAGTTGAAAGAATTGGTTCCCCTAGTAGATAAAAGGGGAGAAGAAATCACCAATGCTTTAAATCAGTTTGCACTTAACAAACAAAAGCAGACGGACGCATAAATGCGCCGCTGTTTTGGGAATTGAAAGTCTGTTGTTTGTCTAAAAGTGCCAAACACAGCCAATTAGGCGTACTTCCGCTATTCGCTCATAGCTGAAACTAGAAAGCTAAGTCATGAGGGTCTGCTTTACGTACGTTTCAGCCCCACAGAGTCACTGGCTCAAAAAGACAAATACTATTAAAAAACCATACTATGTGTTTTCATAGGAAGAAATGTTAGACGTCAGCTTCACGTACAGACTGTCAGATTTGATTTAGCTCTATCTATGAAAGTGTCAGGTTAAGTGGCGATTAATCCAACTGACTCTGTTAACAAGTCAGTACTATCGCGCTGCGCTTGATGATTCATTAAAATAGAGTGAAATAAATTTCACTCTATTTTAATGAATTACATGTCAAAATCACTCAATTTCAATGCTCAAATCCGATTCAGCCGCTGAGCAGCAAGGAAGAAACTCGTCGTCGTCCATAAAAGCTAGAGGATCTATTAAGTATTTAATGTCACCGCCTTTTAATTTACAGCGGCATGCACCACAGAAACCATCTCTGCAATGTGAATGAGTGGGAAGGTTTGCTTCCTCAAGACATTCTAAAATGGTTTTCCCATCGCAAAACGGCACATCAAATGTGCCGTTTTGTGTCTTGCATTTAATTAACTTCGTCAAACTGGTTACAGGTCAAAGTCATCAAAGTCCGCAGAACTGACAGTAGAGTCGATCTGCCCGACTAAGTAACTTTGGATCTCTGCTTCTTGTGGTGCAACCTGAACGTTATCAGACTGAAGATAATTGTCCATCCATGGCAGAGGGTTTGACTTTGATCCATAGGGTGAATCTAACCCTATTGCTCTCATTCGCATACTTGCGATGTACTCCACATATTCACAAAGTATCTGCTTATTCAGGCCTATCATGGACCCGTTTTTGAATAGGTAGTCGGCCCATTCCTTCTCTTGGTTTGTTGCATTGATGAAGATCTGGCGGGCTTCATCTTTCAGCTCTTCTGCAATTTCAGCCATTTCAGGATCATCTTTGCCGCGAGCCCACAAATTAATAATGTGTTGAGTAGAAGACAAGTGTAAGTTTTCGTCGCGAGCAATCAAGCGTAATAGCTTCGCATTGCCTTCCATCAGCTTACGTTCACAGAAAGCAAAAGTACAGGCAAATGATACGTAGAACCTGATGGCTTCAAGAGCATTGACAGAGTGCATGCACAGGTAAAGCTTTTTCTTTAGCTCGCGTAAATTAATTGTATGGCTTTCGCCATCAATCTCGTAGACACCTTCACCTCGTGTCTGATATAGCTGCGTAGCAAAGATCAGATCGTCATAATAACGTGACACATCAGTTGCACGCTTTTGAATCTGTGAATTCTCAACGATATCATCGAAAACTGGGCTAGGGTCAGTGAATACATTGCGCAATATATGCGTGTATGACCTACTGTGGATGGTTTCAAAAAATGACCACGTTTCTATCCATGTTTCAAGTTCTGGAATTGAAACTATTGGCAGGAATGCAATGTTTGGGCTGCGACCTTGGACCGAATCAAGTAAAGTCTGATATTTCAAGTTTGATATAAAAATGTGCTTTTCTGCATCTGTCAGCTTCTGAAAATCAACACGGTCTCGCGATACGTCCACTTCTTCTGGACGCCAGAAGAAACTAATTTGCTTCTCAGTCAGTTTTTCGAAGATCGCGTGCTTTTGCTGATCAAATCGAGCTACGTTAACAGAATTGCCGAAGAACATTGGCTCTTTGATCTGGTCATTTTTTACTTGATTAAATGTACTAAATCTCATGTCTACTTATTCCTTACGCCGCTAACTTCAAAAATTCATCATAGCAATTTAAGGGGGTTTTTAGCTTGTGAACATTTATCTCTGATTCTTGAGGAGCCACCTGAACGTTATCTGAGTTCAGATAGTTGTTCATCCAAGGTAATGGGTTAGACGTTTGTGCATAAGGCGCTTCAAAACCGATGGCCGTCATTCGTTGGTTCGCAATAAACTCAACATACTGGCTCAAAATAGCTTGGTTAAGCCCAATCATTGAACCATCTTTAAACAAGTAAGCGGCCCATTCCTTTTCTTGCTCTACCGCCTTCATGAAGATCTCTTTCGCTTCGTCTTCACACTCTGCGGCGATTTCAGCCATTTCTGGATCATCTTTACCATTACGCCACAAATTAAGGATATGTTGTGTAGAGCTTAGGTGTAAGTTTTCGTCGCGAGCGATTAAACGGATAATTTTAGAATTACCTTCCATCATTTTTCTTTCGGCAAACGCGAAGGTACAGGCAAACGACACATAAAAACGAATGGCTTCGAGTGCATTCACCGAGTTCATACACAAGTACAGTGACTTTTTAAGCTCACGTAAATTCACAGTGTAAGCTTTACCATCAACCGTATGGATACCTTCACCTTGTGTTTGGTACAACTGCGTTAGGAAAATAAGGTCATCGTAATATTTCGAAATATCATTCGCACGCTTCTTGATCTCGTCGTTCACCACGATATCATCAAAAATAACACCAGGGTCAGAAAACAGATTACGTAAAATGTGCGTATAAGAGCGTGAATGAATCGTTTCAAAGAAAGACCATGTTTCCACCCATGTCTCAAGCTCTGGTAGCGAGATGATTGGAAGGAACGCGATATTAGGGCTTCGGCCCTGAACAGAGTCTAATAAGGTTTGGTATTTAAGATTCGAGACGAAAATATGTTTTTCAACATCAGACAGCTTATCAAAATCTGAACGGTCTCGACTTACATCAACTTCTTCTGGACGCCAGAAAAAACTAATCTGCTTTTCTACCAACTTTTCAAAAATAGCATGTTTTTGTTGGTCGTATCGAGCCACATTAACGGAGTTACCAAAGAACATCGGTTCTTTCATTGTATCGTTAACTTCGCCGCTGAATGTTGAGTATTTATTTGTCATTTTTTATACCTAGTTAAGAATGCTTTTATTACTTATTTGATTAACACTGATTCTATCATAGGTGGCGCGCTTTTTCATCAAAAAAGCATTAAATAAATGCCATGTTTTCTGGCTCACCGCGCAGGATTGCAATTTAGTGTTTAATGAACTTGGTGTGTTGTTCTTTGTGTCGGTTCGTCACGCTTTCGTCCGAACAAATATCATCAATAAAAAGGGAAAGTGATAACCACTTCCCCTTTTTGGTATTACTTGCTAATAAACACAGTGGTCATATTTTGTTATGTCGCGTAAAAAATGTAACAGGTGTGTGGGTGGGTCGGTTGTAGCCACGATTATATGTGGTTTTCATTTTAATTCTACCTGTAAGACACAATATATAGTGTCACAGTGTATATGTGTAACACTAAAAAGCCAAGTGAAATAGGTTGATATTAGCCAAAACTTTAGGCTTTTTGAGGCTGAAACTGTTACATTTAAAAAGCGTTTGGCAGGAAGGGAATTGGCATCTGTACAATATGGCAGGTTACTATGCCCGATATGCTGATAGGTTTATTTTATATTGCAGAGTTAAGCATTAGGGTACTGCGTACCCTAATAACCCGCAGCAATTGATGTTGTTGTAAAGCACAATTTTTTAAATTGGAAATATTTGTATTTTGGATGAATTTGTAAAAGCTGGTATTCAACTGCTAAAACAGTATCGCAGAAATCAAGACTTCCATAGATCTGAACCAATTGAGTTTAGTTCAGTAGGAGCCGCAACATACATGTCGTGGGTTGCTTATCCCTCTGCCAAACATAAAAATCGGCGTGAACGTTTCTTTCAAGCTATGTTATCGGGTGCGATTAGAGAGTATGGCAAATTGAAGGGGGATCTTTCCAAGAGGGAGCGTTTAATGCACGCTTTGGGAGTTGATTCGCTACTAAGTTGGAGAGACATTGATTCTGCAATTACAGGAAAAGGGCAGAAAATTGGGGGAGGGACTGGAAAAATTATAGATAGGTTTCACAGTTACCATGCATTCATGTCCTATGACAATGCTCTCGAACGTCAACTATCTGTTAGTTTTTATGACGTATTGTCAAAAATATCAACCGTATATGAGTCAGTAGGGTCTTCAATATCAGATGAAGAGACTAGATTGGATCATCTCAAAAGGGATTTTAGAGAAGGGCGTCCTGTACTTCACTTAACAGGAGGATTGGTTGAATCACATAGTGCTAAAGGTTGGTGTAATGAGTTCGGGCAATTAAATCAGGGGGTAAAGCCTGCAATTTTTGATTGGAGATGGTTGAGTCAAGCAATCGACGTAAGTCAGTTAATTCTTGGTATGCAATTACTTGAATATGAATCTGAGTCGAAAAACGGTAAAAAACTTCGCAGACATGCTTTCAATCCGTCTGAAGTTGTCGATATCTATTTTGGCGGAGATGGATCAATTTCTGGCCCCTAACATGACACGTTAAGATTGGTATATTTCTCCCATCAGATGAGGAGATAAACATGCCAAAATGTAAAGTTGAAGAGCTAGCGGTTGAGTGTATTTATTTGGAGAAAGAGTTGGTTGAGAAGCATACAATTCTATCACAGGCAAGATGCTATGAGAGTAAAAGAAATATTGTGTTAGATATAGATCGTTTACTTGCGATATTGATATCTAACAAATCTGCAATCGAGGAACTTACGCACTTGAGCACTGACCAATAAAGGCTGGCTGCTCATTCTCCCTTAGGCGCTGTCTTAATTTAGATGTGTAGTGTATCCTGTCAATAAAACATATTAAACTTAACAAGTTATACATGGATGTTCGTATGAAAAATATTAATATTGCAATATTACTGGCTATGATTTCTTCAACTCAGGCTAGTGAATTGAACGTTGATGAGCTTAAAGCCGAGGTAACTAGGATATCAAAGATAAGCAGCCCTAGTGCTCAGCAATCAGAGATAAGGAAGCTTGTCGCTTCTTTCAATGTGGAAGATAATGAAGGCGATAAGGGCGACTGGCAGGTTCGCACAGAAACTTCTCCCATTGATGACTCTAAGACCGTGGTAATGTCCTTAAAGGCTCAATCACCAATTAGAGCATGGGTCAATGATGTTGCGACACCTGAACTAATTCTTCGATATAAAGAGGGTAGTTTAGAGTCTTATTTCTCTCTAGGTGTAACGCCAGACACCGAACGTGGTGATTCCAGAACACTGACCCTGAGGTTTGATTCTGAGCCAGCTAATGATTTCAAAGGCTCCATATCAACCAATAATAAGGCTGTATTTCTTAAGAATACGAGAGAGCTTATTCGAGAGCTTTCATCTTCAAGAGAATTGACTCTTCGTTTTACACCGTTTAATTCCAACCCAGTTACGACCACATTTGACTTAAGTGGCTTTGATAACGGAGCAAAAGAGTTACTTTCAGCGGCAAACATCGATCTTAACGACAAAGGGTTACTTTTCGAAGATGAATACAAAAAATCACTAAATAAGGCGTCCAGTTATTCGAGATTTGGTATATCTGTCAAAAAGAATGTAGTTACTATAAAAACGGAAGGTGGTCGCTGGAAACCGTTTGCTCGAACTTCTGCTGCAACAGACCTAATCAGCACTGCTTTAAAAGCATTTAAAGAGCTTCCAGCAGATTTGAAATATAAAGTTGTTATTGATGTTAATGGTTCATCATTGACTACCAAGCAAACAAGTGATGGTGGTATGCCTTTTTCAAGTAGTGAGTTACAAGGGTTACTGAATCAAGCACTGGAAAAAACAGAGTTTAATCCGTCGTTAATATCAAAGACAAACCTAAATACTGTAGAGCCAAGTTATTACGGGAAAGATGCTCCTTCAATATTAGTGGGGAAGGTAAAAGATACCAATGAATCAATCAAGTTAACTGTCGAAATCACTAATTAGCAAATCAATCATTATTTGAAATTGCACCTCATGAGATGAGTTGCTAGTAACGTATTTCTATTCAATGCATTAGATTTTTCTAATGCTGAATGAAACGTATCTCTACAGCCAACAAATATCACTTGCTGTTTTGCTCTAGTCACGGCGGTATACAGCAAGTGCCTATCAAGGTTTCTGCTGTTTTTAACCACGACAATGACTCGTTCATATTGGGAGCCTTGAGATTTATGTACCGTCATAGCATAAGCACGCTCAATATTGACTAAATCGTTCAGGTCTAGCTCAACGATATTACCTTCAAAGTCAATGGTGACGTCCTCATCGTTAAAGCCTAATACTTTACCGACTGAGCCATTACGAATATCCTTTTTATAGTCATTGCGAGTGAACATGACCATCTCGCCAATCTTAATTGGTCTGCCATCAATGTTATGGTTTACATTTCCAAACTCGATATGCGCTAGCGTAAGCTTTTCACCAAGGGCAAACTTATCGTAAACATGGCTATTAAGGTTTACCACGCCGCCTTCTTGGTGCTTAACTGATGACAGTAATACCACGCTATCATCGGTGCCATTACCGCCCAGCTCTTGGTAGACTTTCATGCACATTGCTTCTATGTTGCTAGGTTCACAATCGATAAAGCTGACACCTTTGCCTAAACCTTGATATGGGGTAAACGGGACTTCGATTTTTTTTGCTGGGTAGTTTCGTATTGCAGAAGCAATGTTTGGAATGCCTGAGCTTTCAGACTGACGTTTAACCACTGATAGGTGCGGATTGGCTAAAGATAAGTTGACCAATACGTGTAAGCCAAGCCCAACACCAACAGGTGGTAACTGCTCTTGGTCACCCGTTAAAATGATTCGCCCTCGTTTTGGAACACGCTTTAATACTTTAAGCAACGACAAGACATCCACCATAGACGCTTCATCAACGATTATCACTGCGTCTTCGTCAATGTCTTCAGGCTTTACATTGTGCATAAACCCCGCAATGGTAAGTGCTTCTCTGCCTGTCGCTTCTGTAATGCGCTGTGCGGCTTTACCTGCTAAAGCCATGAGAATGACTTGTTTTGTTTGATTTAAGCTTTCTAGGGCGTAACAGATGGCTTCTATGACGGTTGTCTTGCCGCAACCAGCGCCACCTGTGAGTAAAGTAATAGAATTAGTGCAACATTGCAGTACGGCATTTCGTTGTTCCTCTGTGAGTGAAAAGCCTACGCCTAACTCGAAGGAGTCAATAACACTATCAATTCGTTTAGCGAGTGCAGGGTTGTACGTTTTATCACTTAACTGCTTGATGATACTGGCAACTGAAGACTCAACAATATTCATGCTTTTTACTTGCACAAGGTTGCCGTGAATGACCAATTCGTCTTGTTCAACAGCTTTGTCAAACGCCTTTGTGCCAAGCGCTTTGCCAAGCATACGGTCAAGTTGATATTTCACTTTAGTTGTTTCAAGGCACGTATTACCTGAATTAAAACCAGTAAACATCACCTGTTTGGCATAAGCGATAAGGCGCTCAGGTGTATCTTCTTTCATTTTAAGACGGTCTAAGGCATAGGCATCGATTGTCGATAAATCCGCCATGAATGCAGTTAAGAAATATGGGTTCATTTTGATCTTCTCATACGCTTGCTGTTCCCATATGGTGATCACTGAATCGCCAATGTAAGGAGGCACTCCTAAGTCATCAAGTAAACGCAATGCTCCCAGCTCTTCATATTGATTCAGTCCAGCAATAATACGTTGAGCAACCTCCTCACCCACAATTGGTAATAAACGCTCAATATCATTATTTCGAGCGATGTCATAAAGGGTGTCGCCAAAGAAGGTTACAAGCTTGTTCGCTTTAATTTCACTAATGCCTTTAAAGTCAGGTGATTCAGCCAATAAGCGCTTGAGGTTTTCATGAGCCGCTTTAACAAAGTCCATCTTTATCGGTGTGATGGTATTCTCAATCGCTGTGGTGCCATCTTTCCACTTAATTGGGGTTTGCTCGACATGGCCTTTTACATGCCAGATGTGCATCTCTCTAAATAGGCTAGGGGAGCGAGCTGTTTGGTAGTTCGCTTTTACCACAAAACGTTGATTACTGCCGACAGCTACGGCTGAAAATATAACGCCACCGATACCACCACGGCGGCGTATTTTGCGTATTTGTATTTCGCCTTCAAACACATTCATTAAAGCCGTCCAGTCGCTAACAAGTAATCTTCAATCGCAGTGAGTCGCTTGAGTTTGGTTTTTGTTTCTTCTAGCTCTTTTGTGGTTTTATATAATTGTTCTTCAAGTGCGGCGTTGGTTTCTTGAGATTTTTTAAGCATACGTTTATCAACGCTAGATTTTCCAGTTGTTGCTTTAGCTGAGTGCTGCTCTGAAGGGGTTCTGATATCTTCAATCAAAATACCTTTTGCGATTAAATCAGCTTTTACATCCTCATATTTGGCTCTGATTTTCGAGTTTTCAGTAATGCGTTTTCTATCAAATTCGCACTCTCTTGCGATCATTTTTTTGTTCAAGTCGAGTCGGTTTGGCAAGGTATAATCTTCCCAGTCACCTTGCTTTTTTCTTTCGTCAACGAAAGCGTTGAATCGTTCAAGGTTTACTTTGGCTGCCGGATTACTCATTACGCTTCCTTATGCTTTTTCATCTTGGTTGGATAAATGAATTGAGGATCTATTCCATGATCTTCCAGAATCTGATAGCAATCATTTAACCTGAGCTTGAGTTCAGCTTTATCGGCCTTAAGCTCATCAATTTTTTTCACTTTTTCCTTAAGAGTTTCCTCATAATCTGTTGATGTCTTTTTACCTTCGGACTTAAAGCCTCTTAATACTTCTCGTACCCTTTTGTACTCTGCCATGTATTTCTTATTTCGATTGAGAGTCATCCGAGTAATGCCACAGCGGTCGGCAATATAGTCGTGCCCAAACTCATGTTTGTATTCTGGATTATTCTCAAAGAAGCTAAGGTTAGATAATGCTATGGATAGCCAAGGCGGGGACTTACTCATAAGGCCTCCTCGGGGCTGAACACTTGTACTACTGGTATTTGGTTGTCTTTGGCATCTTTTGCACGCTCATAAGCCCTCAGAGCGCTCTCACAGCCATTAATGGTGTCTATGCAAAACTGGACATGCTGATCCAATGGCTCTTGCTTGTTAAGCTTGTGAGACAACTCTTCGTAATTTGGCAACAGTGCAGCCAACTGTGTTTCGTAATGTACTTTGGTGTTGATGATGGATTGCTTCGCTTCTTCATCATCAGGATCTATTCCAAAATGTTGACAGCCGTTACCATCCTCACCCCGAAGACACATCATGCCTTTCTCACATGGGCTTACGTCTAGGTCGCGATTACATGTTCCCCATGGGGTGTAGTGAACGACTGATAGTGTATGGTTTAGCGCATTTTCAATCTCGCTTTCGCAAACGTTATTATCTCTCATACGCTTTACACGTCGTCCTAAGACATCATCGGGCGGTGTTTCAGACATGTAGCGAGATCTCATATTTTCAGCTCGTTCCTTGGCTGTACGGTGGTCGTATTGTCGTGTTTGCCCAGCTTTTCTGCCCATGAACAAGTCGATCATACTTTCATTTTTGCCGGAGCGAAGTAGGGCAGTGGTTAGCCAGTGCCGGAATTGGTGTGATGTAACATTCACAATATTGTTGTTATCATCACGGATATCGTAGCGTCTGAACGCTGATTTACTTTTAGAAGAATCTTCTATTAACCAGTTAACTAGATCTGTTTTTATCATTGGTCTTGGCACAAATCCAATGGATGATGGGCCTGCATTGAACATGTCATCTTTCACAATGAATAAGAAGTCACTGAATGGCATATCAACTGAATAAGACGTGGATGAAATTGTTTCACTGACTTCGCCGTCAACTTCATTTTCATGAAATACTCGCTGTTGATATTCACGGTAATAATTCATGGCCTGTGAGGCGAGTTGCGCTTTTGAAATGACTATTTTCGGCGAGGTATTGCTTCCCGGCTTTGTTTTGGCGATGATTTTACCAACTATCGAATCTGCATAAATTCCTCTTTTTTCATTGCCATCCTTGTCCTTTGTTATTCTTAATGAATTATAAGTAATGCCTGATTGATGAATAGAACCAGTTGTACCAATTTCGTTCCTTAAAAAATACTCCTCAGGAGAGTATCCGTTTTCTTCTAACGCAGTTAGGATCATGGGGTGTCTATCTGGAAAGGCTAATACATCAACAAACGCTTGTTCTTTTCGGTTTTCTACGTCTTTTGCAAATGATCTGAATTGTTCAGTTATTTCAATAATACGTTTATGTGATTTGATGATCACATCCTGCCACTTACGAGGCACTGGACGAGCGTTGGCAAGTTCACCTTTCTCGGTCAATACCCTAAGGAACCACTTTTCAGTCTCTTCATCGTAACCGATACAATCCTTATGTAATCTGCATACTTCTCCAATGCGAAGGCCAAGTGCAAGAAAAAAGGGCATTGCTAAAAGACGTAGTTCGTCATAATAGGGCTTTGGCTCAGGGTATTTTGCTGGCTCCCCCCGTGCTAACCTGCGCTTGTCTTCTTCAAAACGTTGCTTTATTTTGCCAATGTAAATATCGATGTTTTCTTCATGTTTCTTATCTCTGGCATTAGCTGAAATTTCAGATGTAGCATCGGCCTTTCCTAGTGCTGGGTTTTTCATTTTAACCTTCGGCACGAAGGATCGGCATAGCTTATTCACTACAACGAATTTTTTAACAAAACTCACGATGGTCTTGTAGCGCTCAAAAGGGCCTCTGCGAATAAAATTTGCCTCAAGAGTTGGGATAACAGCATCCAACTTATCTTGATTGAGGGCCTGTAGTGATGAAATCTCGTAACCGTAAAACTCTCCCAGCCATACTATTTGGCTCATAAGCCCAGAAATGGTTTTTGGGTCGCCTTTATGGCCTTTAATTTTATGTAGAATGAATAGCCGATATACATCAGCCCATACGCCTGAGATGGGGATCTTTTTATCTTCTGGTGTCTTGCCCGTTACCAAATCGCCTGATTCTGTGTAGGGGCGCGTAAAGTAAATGGTTCTGTTCCGATACACCCACGTTTTATCATCCCAAGCTCCTTTAATCTTTCCTGCTTTTACAAGGGCATCAAACTCAGAAAGCGCAAGCTGTTTAAGCTCTATAACTCGTTCTTGAAGTTGCTGATACTGCTTGCTTAGGCGTTTATTTCGAAGCGGGATGATTGTGCTCATGATACTTCCCTGACAATGATTTTCTGAGCTTCAACAATCTGTAAGGCTCCCTCGTAAGCTTCATCCAGTTGGTGCTGCACAGGCCCTGATGAGTTGTTGCGGACGAAGTCACGCTCAGCCTCAATCACCTTAAGTTGAGACTCATGATCTGCATTCTTGAAAGGTCGGAACTGGCCGCATCCGTAGCAGCTCACAGAGGGGTGCCAATCGCATCGAGATTGTTTGAGACATTTCCCTAAATTGACTAAATCTTTACCTCGTACAACCGTGCCTTTAACAGTGTCATCGTCATCATCAATGATATAGCCTTCCCAGCGAGCAACCGAATTTGAGAGCACTTTCGATGATTCGAATGTGTCATCGATAAAATCAATAAGATCGCGGTTGTACCGAAAGTAGTGAGAGACCGATGCTGTCGAAGAATGATCTAATGCAACAGCGACTTCTTCAGGTGTTTTTCCTTCCAATACCATCCGTGTTCCAAGGGTATAGCGGAACCTGTAAGCCGTGATTTTTAAGGGGAGTGGGTTGTCGTCTTCATCTTTAACATAAGCTGAGTTCAGTCCTAGCTGAGTCTGGATTGTTTCTGAAAAAGCCTTGGTTATTCGTGAAGAACTTAGATGCCATGCATAATCAGATAGCTTTTTATCTTTTAAGTAATGTTCATTAGCAGCGCTTCTTTTAAACAAAGGACGTGGACGGCGAATGCCGTCCAGGTCGCATAGCGACCTGTCGGATTCGTTTGCTATTAATTCCTGAATATCATCTGCCAGCTCTTGTGGTAGTTGCCTCAACAGGAAGTTATTTTTATTTCGTCTTAACTGAGCAACTTTCCCTTTCACACGAGGAATATTGATAAACCAAGCAAAAACTTTGCTGTCGTAATACACGTCCTCTTCTCGGAGCAACGCCATTTGTATAGGCCTGAGTCCAAATTTCATGGCGAGTCTTACCATTACTTTGTGTTTTAATGATAATCTGCCGTCTTGAATTGCCGTCGATATTTGCGCTATTTCTGAGCGTGTGAAAGGCCCGTTTTCGTTATCAAGCAAAGAAACTCTTTGTTTGGAACCACTATTAGGTATCACCACCTCATCAAGCTTAAAAATAACCGTCTCATCAAAGCCCCAGTAAGAGTTTTCAATTGCATAATTAGCGAATTGTCTTATGGCAGTCCAAACTCTTTGGTTGGTTTTATTGGCGAGGATTATTGCAGATAACTGAGAGGCAATTCCTTTAGCAAAGTTTTTTTCACTACTGAAAGCTTTGTCTGACAACATGATATCAGAAAGAGCGATGAAGCCTGAACTCTGATGATTAAGTGATGCAGGTGAACGTGATATTGCGGTATCAATCCAGCACTTTGCAGCGATAAAGTTGATATAGGAATGGTTGGAATAACTATCACTTATACTGTAGGTATTTTCATCCTTACCTACATTGATAACACGATGTTTTTTGATTAGATGACCATCGCCATTTCTTAGCTTTAAAGTCTGCCCATGGAAGGTTTCTATTTCGCTAGGGAAGGGGTCGCAATCACCGTTCAGCTCTTCAACATGGTCGTACATAGCTTGATAAACATCAACGGTTTGAGGGCTAAGGTATTTCGTTTGTGCATGACCCATTTATGCTGCTTCCTTTTTCGCTAAATACTCTCTGATACGCTTTTGCAATAAGGAATTCGTGTAACGTTTGGGCATTGAACTGGTTGATGACCAACCGCCCCATGTAGTTAACGTATCTTGCATATCGCCTGCTTTTTTCATCGGAGAATTGGAGCCGTCATACTCCGTGTCAATACTGTCTCGCAACTCTCCACCTCTTGTTACCCGAAATTGATGAGGGTGCACTGCGTCTTTTAATGAGGGGATCTTGCGGTAAAGGCTATCGAGGACATATTCCAGTCCATCTGTCGTCATTGGCCCTCCGTCCTTTTCACTCACGAATAAATATGGAGTCAGTTTTCCATTAAACGGTTTTCGCAGTTTCGGTCTATCTTCTTCGATGTAATCAATCAGCAATTCAGCCAATCCTTGAGATATCGGAAGTTCACGACCCAGTGTTTTATGGGATGCGCCATCTCTTCGTCCACGGTGCTCACTGTCGTTAGTGCGTTGTGTTTTAATCACAACCGTGGCGTTGGTAGTAAGTTTGAGATCCTCGCCATTGTGCCTAATCAACATTAGTTCCGATGCTCGACAGCCTAATTCGCACAACAACATTACAAGACAAGCATTACGCCTTTGTAGAGATGGCCTAAAGGGATTGACATCGTTGATGAAATCATTCTCGCTTGGACGCACAATATCTCTGATTAAGTTAACTTGTTCTTCAGTGAGTGGCTCTGCTGATTGTGTTTGGTTTTCCACCTCGGCTGAAGAATATTTCTTTTTGCCAAGGTGTGCGTTAATTCTCGCCACTTCTCGGCTAAGCGCATCGGCACGCTCAATGTCTGATATTTTCTCTATATATCGGCTGTAGTGGTATTGCAGAAAAAGTTTTATCGAATCGATACGCCGATTGAACGTACTGGGACTGACTTGTATACCATCTTCAATATCATACTGAAAGTTCAGCAGCAGGAAGGTTGCAAGGTCGTTCACTTGCCGTCTTTTGATGATCTTACATTCTGCCGCGTCTTCGAAGAAACGTGGGTAGTGTCTGTCCACGTATTCATAAAAAACGCACAGGTCTCGCAATCGACCCTTAACTGTATTAAATCTGTTGCTAAGCCATAAGCTCCACCCCCACAGTGCAGCAGAAGGTTCAGGGAGTTCGTTTTTCCTTACATTAATCAACAACGGGAGAAGTTGATTCCCGTACTGAGGGTGAGGTATGTATTCGACTTGATAATTCATCATAATGTTACATATATAACACGCAAAAAATATCTTGTCAAAGAATATAAAAAAGGGGCTAGCAGCCCCTTTGGTTTAAACATTTGTTTTTATTGTAAAAAACTAAATGTTATCCACAGAAGTGTTACATATCAAATAACTCACGGGTCATATTTTGCACGCACCGCCGGCACAGTCTTCGTCTTCAACTTCGACGCTAACCACAGGGTTCTTAACTGTTTTAGCCTCACCGTTAACATCTTTATTGCCGTCACGAGTGTTGTGATAATACAACGTTTTAACACCAAGCTTATAAGCCTTAAGTAGGTCAGAAAGGAGCACTTTCATGGGGACTTTCCCACCTTCGAACTTAGCTGGGTCGTAGTTTGTGTTGGCCGAGATAGTTTGGTCAATGAACTTTTGCATGATGCCCACAAGTTGCAAGTAACCGTCATTCGATGGAATATCCCACAGCAACTCATATTTATCCGCAAGTTCACGAATGTCAGGAACCAGTTGGCGTAGCACACCATCTTTACTTGACTTAACGCTCATGAGACCGCGAGGTGGCTCAATACCGTTGGTTTCATTCGATATTTGAGAAGACGTTTCTGACGGCATCAAGGCGCTTAGCGTTGAGTTTCTCAGCCCGTGCTCTTTAATTTCACCACGTAACCATTCCCAATCGCACTGTAACGTTGTATCTGACACTACATCATCAATTTCTTTTTTGTAGGTGTCAATCGGCAAGATACCATCAGAATAACGTGTCTCATTAAACAGTGGACAAGCCCCTTTTTCTTTGGCTAAGTTCATCGAAGCCCGAAGTAAGCTAAACTGCATCGCTTCAAACAAACGGTGAGTTTCAACATTGGCGCTGCCATCGCTGTACTTAAGCCCTTTCTTAGCCAAATAATGGGCATAACCAATCACGCCTACACCTAACGTGCGACGGTTCATTGAACCTAACTGCGCCGCAATTAGAGGGTAATCTTGATAATCCAACAACGCATCCAAGGCGCGGACGGCGAGGTCTGACAGTTCTTCAAATTCATCAAAGCTTTCTATCTTGCCTAAGTTGAAAGCGGATAACGTACACAACGCAATTTCACCATTTTCATCATTGACGTGCTGCAACGGTTTAGTCGGCAGTGCAATTTCAAGACAAAGGTTACTTTGACGCACCGGTGCCAACTCAGGTTTGAACGGGCTGTGTGTATTACAGTGATCAACGTTTTGAAGGTAAATACGTCCTGTACTTGCACGCTCTTGCATGAACAAACTAAAAACATCCATGGCTTTAACGCGCTTCTTGCGAATGCTGTCATCCGCTTCATACTGTAGGTAAAGCGCTTCAAATTTTTCTTGATCAGCGAAGAAGGCGTCGAAAAGTCCTGGCACATCTGATGGACTAAACAGGGTAATGTCTTGGTTCTTCATCAAACGCGTATACATTAGCTTGTTAAACTGCACAGCGTAATCCATATGACGCACGCGGTTTTCATCAACACCACGGTTGTTTTTCAAAACCAAAAGGGATTCGACTTCTAAATGCCACATCGGATAGAACACCGTTGCTGCACCACCACGAACACCGCCCTGAGAACAGCTCTTAACCGCCGTTTGGAAGTATTTATAGAAAGGGATACAACCCGTGTGGAATGCTTCACCACCGCGAATTTCACTGCCTAATGCACGAATGCGTCCCGCATTAATGCCGATACCTGCGCGCTGGCTTACGTATTTTACGATTGATGATGAGGTGGCGTTAATGGAATCTAAGCTATCACCGGCTTCAATAAGTACACATGAACTGAATTGGCGTGTTGGTGTTCTTACACCTGACATGATAGGCGTAGGTAATGAAAGGCGATGTGTTGACGTCACTTCATAGAAACGCTTCACATACCCCATACGCTCTGATTTAGGGTAACTTGAAAAAAGTGCAGCCGCAACCATCATATACAAAAACTGAGCACTTTCAAAAATCTGACCGGTGACACGGTTTTGAACAAGATACTTGCCTTCAAACTGCTTAGCCGCCGCATAGTGAAAATTCATATCACGATCATGCACAAGGGCGTCGTTCATTTCATTGAATTCATCTTCACTGTAATCGGCAATCAAATGACGGTCATAACGCTTAAGCTCTACCATCTTCTTAACGTGAGCATAAAGGTGAGGGGCTTCAAATTGCCCAAACGCTTTTTTGCGAAGGTGCAGCATGGTTAAACGCGCCGCTAAAATAGAATAGTCAGGGGCATCTACATCAATTAGGTTGGCCGCAGCAGAGATTAAGGTCTCATGAATTTGGGTCGTGGGGATCCCATCATAAAATTGTAGTTGGGCATTAATCTCAATCTGAGAGACTGATACATCTTTCAGCCCTTTTGTGGCCCACATAACCACATTATGAATTTTTTCTAAATCCAATGGCACCAACGAACCGTTGGTTTTGCCATTTACTCTCTTTGTCACTCGTATCTGGTTTGTCATATCAATCTCTTTGGGTTTCGATTCGCAACTATATGTTGTGTTCTGTTTAAGATGGTATCACATCATATTGTGTTTGGTTGTTTTTTATTTTTATTATTAGAAGATTTAATAATAGCAAAATAAGAGGTTTAAAACAACCAAAATGATGACGTTTTTATCTTGGTTAGAATTAGGATGTTATCATAAAAACTGAATTTGTCGCCCCAGCATCAATAATCCGAGCATTATTTTTTTTATGATACTATCTTATTAATACATCCAAAAGAGACGAAAAAAAATGAAAGCCGAATATATCGCTCCATTTCCACCTCCTACAAACGTTATTCTTGAATTCCCAGAGCATGATGCCTTTCCTGGCATGTTAAAACACAGAGACGCGATTGATTACCATCAAGGCATAGTAGAAGATCTCTACATTCCTTTTGAACACTACGACAAAGTAGATACAATACGCCGCTCCCTACATCAGGAAGAATCTGAATCACTCGTGGAACTTGAGAACTTTGATACGGTTGAACAAGCAACTCTACACGGCTTGGAAATGCTTGCGGACGTCATCCCTTATGGCGCGAATGAAGGGTTTATGATAGCTTCGCCCTCAACACCGTTCGAAATGGATTTCACCATAGGTGATGATAGCCCGCTCGTTAAAGTACGCGCCAAAGAAGAGCAGCCAGAAGAACAACCCGAATTGGAATTGTCTTTTGCAGTCGGTGACCCTACTGCCATTTCTAACGACAACGAAAATGGCTATGTCGTGGTCGGCAGTTGGCATGAAGCTTATGCTATAGAACAAAGCATGCCCAATGTGGTTACATTCCCCTCCGACAAGGAAGCTAATAGTTCTGCCACGCAAGCCATCCTAAAATTAAGTTATTTAGAAGCCTGCGAAGCACATGGCATCTCCCCGAACGAGAAAATGACCCAAGTATGGCCCGCCATTAAACAGGAGATGTTTGCGGCCTTTGACGCCGTCGGCATGAACGAATCTGACTTCCTCCAATACCTCGCTATGAACACGAAGCACATGAACCCTAGCGAATCTTTCACTGATATCATTCCCTCTATGCAGCAAGTTTCTTGGGTCTATAAGGACATGACGGATGCCATTGATCAGATACGTGGTTATTTATCAATTAAAGATAAAGCCGTAATGGAAAACGCGGCTATTCAGTACATGAAGACTTATGCGCAAACTGTACAAAATAGTGATGTGGTGCAAAATATGCCTGATTTTGCACTCTGGAACGTCATAAGCAAAGAAAAAGGCATGACTACGATAACGGGTGAGGAAAAAGAGATGGACATCTACACCTACGCGAACAGCCAGCCTTTTGGCGGCGGCAATCTCTTTGCTTTAGTTGACGACCATGGTGACGGGACCAGCACCGTGTATACGCCACCTCAAGCAGAAAGTGGGATTTCTCTCTCTGCTGACTCAATTAAGCCAAAAGAAGCACCAACGCAACGTAACGACTTGAAGGTGGAGCCGAAAGGTCCACAACGAAAATAAATCATTTTGATTGACTAAATCGTAAAGAGAGTGTACTTTTATACTCTCTTTTTTTATGAGAATTATCATGAGAACAACAGCTAAGCACCTGCCCGCAAAATATCTTTTGTCTTTATGGGCAAACTCAATCTTAAATAAAGACAATTTGAACGTTAGAGACGTCTCGGCCACTGATGGCAAAAAAGATACGGTGAAGGTGACGCTAACGAATGACTCTTTTTGTGATTTTAAGGATGACGATATCGTTGAACTTGATATTCCGGTTATCTACACATTAAGCAACAATCCAGACGATGCTGTTGATGCTATGGTAAATACCATCAATAACCAAGGCGGGTTACTGTCTTTTTCTTGCGGTACAACCGTCCCTGCTTTCGATCCTGAAAACACGGACCTAGGTGAAGATTTACTAAACCTAAGTATAGCCTTAGCCCAAGAGCCGACAACGCGCATACAGGTCTTATTAACGAATGCCGAAGGCGCATATGAGGATATTTATGAATAATGAAAGCACAACAATAGATTTTCCTTTTAAGCACATCCCCACTCAATTGCTTAAGCCAGGAATGACGGTGAAACCCAAACAATCATCACCAAAAAAAATCATTAACGTCGAAATTTCAAATGGGAATATACAGGTCAAGTACGAAGGTCACCAACACTTTACCCCTTTGGAAGAAACGTACATAGAGCTTATCGGCGAGGATTATATTGTCACCCTAAACAACGAAAAAGAACGTGACGCTGCTTATTTTCTACAATGGTTGAACCGTTCCGGCGGTTTCTATACATATACCTTTGACTTGGAAAATAAAGGTGCTGTTTTTGCGCCTGTTGGCATGCCTGGCTCAACGCACCTGAGTGATTTAATTTCGGAGATGCAAACAACGCTGGCTAATTACCACGTCCCCTTTATTGGGCCTCACGTTGTTCTGGAATCCGAAGAAGACCTTGTTGATTATCTAGAAATACCGATAAGAAAAGGACGAGAACCAAAACTTTCTGTCACGGTGGCTAAATATGAAAATCACAGTATTCTCGACGACGAAAGCGCAGAGGAAAAAATCGACAACAAGTTTTCACGGCCTATTAAAACGTTAACCCTTCAAGCTGTTCACAATGAGCTTAACACATGTGAAAAGCAATTGGTTGCTGTTAGCCAAAACCAACTCAGTCGGCGCTGGGACGCAAATGTGACCATTACATCTGACGATATTGATCACAACCGAAATATCCAAGCGAAACGCGAAAGCCCTGAGTCTGCGGTTATGGACTTGGGACGAAAAATGATGCGGATTGGCGAAGCGCTGTTAGAGCGCGGATTTAAAATAGACCTATAATCATTCCATCAACATTAAAAGGCTCCTTGCGAGTCTTTTTTTTTCACTCTCTCTTCAGTAAAAAAAATATACCAAACAATGATCTTTATTTAAAAAATGAACGTTTCACTTCCCTGTGCTGTCATATGCAGCCTGGGGTGTTTTTTAATTCTATTGTTTCTTCATCCCCCCTATTTTTTACTGAAATGTATGACGCTTTAATGTGCCTATTGAGATATTTTTAAATTATTTTCTTGCAAAATAGAAAAAATGACCAACTCTATAAGCTCAGCAATATTTTATATTGCACAACAACCGAGAAGAAATCTCAAAAGCAACTTCGCTTGCTTTTCCCCTCGCAAGGATGCCAACCAATTTTTATCCGTTCTTCAATTGATATGATGACAATGGGCTTTATCCGTTAATGTAGCCCAGCTTTGGAGGCAAAATATGAAAAGTACACAAACTACAAAAAACTCACCTAAAAAAAATAACCCTATGCCCGGTGGCCCGACAGCAAAAGAAATTGAGGTAAATGGGCACCACTTTGAAAGTATCGCGGCTTTTTCACGCCACCTCTCGCTAAACCCAGCCAAAGTTCGCGCGCGAATTCATCGTGGCGAAAAACCCGAAGACATTTGGGCCGCAGAATCAAAATACAAAATCGACGGGGTCGAGTTCGAGTCCATCAAGGCCCTGGCTGACCATTACAACACGACCGAAGACGAAATCGAAAAAGGCTTACAGGCGGGACTATCTATTTCGCAAGCGGTTGGGGTTTCTTTTGTTCCTCATGACAAGAAGAACAGCACAATGACGCTTAATGTTGATGGGAAAAACTACCCCAACACTAAAGCCATTACGACGGCGTTTAATGTTAACCAAGATGAATTCACCGCGCTCCTTACGAAAAACAAAACACCTCAAGAAGCCATTGATTCCTTGCGCAGCAAAAAACGCCCTCCAAAAGCATCCCGAGTGCCAAAACCTATCAATATTAACGGGGTAGACTACCCTAGCGAAAATGCCGCCGCGAAAGCACACGGCGTCTCAGCCTCAGCCTTTTACCAAAGACGTAAAAAAGGCATGACACCTGAGGATGCGTTAGATCTCAGTAAAAAAAGTGCTGACGTCGTTGATTCTGAACCGGTAAAGGCTAAAACAAGTAAGAGCTCTAACGCCAAAAGAACGCCGGTTGAAGCAACCGCAGCGCGAAGCAAACCCGTTACGCTTGGTAAAAAGAAATACCGTTCACAACGTGCGCTATGCCGAGATTTAAAGATTAGCCCGCATGCATTCCGTCACGCATTATCAACAGGGTTATCCGTTGAGGATGCCGTAAAATCTCTAGCGCCTGTTGATATGGAAGCGGCGTCCACAACCAACGATGCAGAGCCGTTATCGACAGATGAAAAAGCCCACAATGAGGCTAAAAGTGCTGCGCCGCAAAGCATTACCTACCGGGGTAAAGTGCATCGTTCAATCCGCGCGTTTGCCAATCACTTTGATCAACAGCCTAGTCAAGTCAGGTACAGGTTGAAACAGGGCTGGACACCGGCACAGGCTATCGGAAAAGCAAAACCGCCGAAGGACACTTCATCAGATGAAAACATGATCAATGTGAAAAACATGATGCCGGTTAACGTTGAAGGGAAAGAGTTCAAAACCGCGGCTTCACTCGCCAAACATTACGGCTTAGCCTCTTCGGTCGTGACAGGGCGATTAAGAAACGGCTGGACGCCCGAAGAGTCCGTTGAACTTACACCTCATCGCGTGGGCAAAAAAGGTAGCTTCTTGCGCACGGGCTCTAAAACATTCTCGAATGCGAGAGAGCTCGCAGACGCCCATGGAAAACCTTACCGCACAGTGCAGTATCGATTAAGCCAGGGAGCAACTGCCCCCGAAGCCGTCGGACTTAAACCTTGGAAAGGAAAACCTCACCGAGGGAAGAAAATCACGTTTAGGGACGTTGAATACACGAGCAAAAAAGCGTTGGCTGACGCTTTTGGTGTAGAGTACAACAAGTTCTTGAGTCGCCTTAGCCGTGGCTGGAATACGGAAAAATCTCTTGGCGTTGAAGGTGAAGTTAAATCTACGCCTACGCCTCAAAAAACAAGGTCTAAAAACGCAACAAAGACTAAATCTACTGCCAAGAAAAACACCGTTGATTTGAAACAGCCGGTGACCTTAGGCAAGTTGCAGTTTGACAGCGTTGTTTCATTCTCAGAACAAATTGGTCTTGATCCGCACCTTGTCGCAAAACGACTCGCGGGGAAATGGACCCCAGAGGAAATTGCTGGCATTGTGCCTCGTAAAAAGAAATAAAAAAATATTGAATAACCAAAGCGTGAGCTGACCCTCACGCTTTTTTTGCCTTTAAAAAGGTCTGTAGTCAAAACTCTCACTTTACATGATAATATCAATGCTATATTAGGTTATTATAGAAGTATAGCAAATGGATTCGCTATTAATCATCGCCACCCTCTTCAATGGCTTGGGAGTGATCATCTCCTTTTACGCCAATTACCTCGTTGGGTTTAGCAAAGACCAATCTAAGATATTTTTCTTTAACGCCGTTTTTTCAGCATTAATTATAATAGGCTCTGGACTGATTCAAAGTTGGCCTACAGTAATACTCAACATCATGTGGCTAGGGCTATCTTTTTTGGGCGTAAGTCAATTGTCCTTAAAAAAAAGAGGGCATTTTTTCAAACTCAGCCTTTATGTAACAACCGTCTTCGCCCTTTATGCGATATTTCAGGGGGACGACATTTTGGCCGGCTACTTCACGGTTTTTATTTTTATTGTTAGCTTTGGCGTATTCTCGCTCAAAGGCATGTCAAACTTAGAATACTTGTGGTGGTCAACCGTTGGTACACTATTATTTTTGCCACACCTTCTAACACTGAACAATTATGCAATATTTGCAAAAGAGTCCATTTCTCTTTTTATTGGGTTCGCCAGCATGGTTCCTCTTTACCGAGCAATGTATAAATCCAAATTGGCAGGCATAGATTAAAATTTTTATTCCATCAACTAAAAATCAAGGAGCGACGTATGTTGTCTATTGACTTAAAAGCAGCATTTCAACACGGTGTAGACAGTGCTAATGCGGGGAAAAGTATTTACTTTAATCCTTTTCGCCACGGGCAGGATAATGTGGCGCATTATATTGAATGGGAGTCTGGCTGGAAATCAATAATGGATGAGCTAGAAGACGTTGCTTAGGCATCGCCCTCTAAAAGAGAGGGTTGAACAAGCGCCGCTTCTGTCTGTTTGCATGCAACCGCCGTGTTCAACCCTTTTTCAATCGTGTCATAATGACTTATCCAGTATTGTTCGCGTTGATTCAGGTATCCTCTTGGTGATTCACCCTCAGGGAGTTGAACACGTTCAACAATACTAAATTGCCAATCTTCTATTTGGTTATTTTTGGCCAAAAAGCTATGGAATTTATTTCCACTTTTCGCATTCAGGTGTTGATGCCATCTTAAGGTGAAGGCTATCGTGGTTTGCCCTATGTATCGCATACCTGACGGGACATGTAAAATAGAGTATATCACGCCACGACTAAATGTAATTTGCTGGCTTTGCTCGTCTAAAGCATCACGGAAGCGACGCTCTTCTGAATCTGCATTTCGGCATTTTTGAGAGCAATACTCTCGCCCTTTGTACGTTGCCATTTCGTCATTGTAATGATCAACAACACGGAAAGTCTCGTCACAGCGCAGACATTTTTTGTTTTCAAAAATCTCACGAGTCCGTTTGTCGTCTTCTGGCATTTCTCGCAAGGTCAGCAAGAAAGGCTCTTCTCCCATGCGCGCTCTAATCACGCGAGAGGGGAATTTCCTATCCAGCTCTTCCTCGACTACGGATTTTGCTTTTTTGCGGTTCTCAACACCGTAGACTGCGCCTACATGGACAGGCGGCCAAGACCAATCGTTACTTTCGGGACGAAGCCCTTTAATTTGATAAAAAAAGTCGGCCATCAATCCTGCTCATTAACCACGTGAATTACCTTGCCCGCCCTTTTCGGCCTGAATGCGCATGTAAATTTCTTCACGGTGCACAGACACTTCTTTCGGGGCATTCACACCGATACGAACCTGATTCCCTTTTACCCCTAACACCGAAACGGTAACATCATCACCGACCATCAATGTCTCACCGACTCGCCTTGTTAAAATTAGCATTTCTCACTCCTTGTTACTTGCTTTGAATCATAATCATACTACAACCAGTTCTGTTTACAATTGAAACAAGCAAAATAAACATCTTTTTTGTTATAATTAGGTGGGCGTTGTGTGTATAATAGACCGTATTCACCAACGAGGAAAAACGGCATGCTCAATTTGGAAGAATCAATCGAACAGGAACTTCAAGAGTTCAGTGAACATGATTTAAATAACCCTGACATGAGGCGAGATGTCGCCAACGCAATGGCTTCTTCTTTTCTTGATATATTCAACAGTACAGCGATTGAATATAAGCACCAACAAGACGATGGGGTGCCTGTGACGCAGCTCACCTATACTAGAAAAGAGCTGCAAGATAAATTCAACATCTATTTTTATTGGTTTTATGACAAGGCGGATGAAGCATTTTGCGAAAGCATCGCCGTAAGGGAAATAAACCCTGAAAAAGAGTTCGCCTCTTTAGCCAACACCATATCTCACGCACATTACGAAGCAAAAAAATCAGACGAATCTCTCTATGAAGATCTCTCTGGTATGAAACGTAAATTTAAAAACATTCTTAATGTTTATGTTTGGCGATACATCGGCAAATCGGCTAAAAGGGAGCGTATCAATCAATTTTTTGACCGGCTTAATGAAACGCTCGCGAAAACAAAAATAACCGAAGATGCGTTTGCCGAAGGGAAAGCCATTCACCCCTTGCCTGACACTTTTACCTGCGCGCCAACGCTCCCTAAAGGGACTGCGTTGTACAGTTTTGATATTCGCTTAAATCCACACCTCAAGCCCAGTGTGGATATTGAAATTCATGAGAGCCACGTCACCAAGGTCGAACTTGATTATAACTTATATTTTCGCCACAAAAAACAAACAGACTGCAATGTTAACCTTTATGTAAAGGGTGACGCCCCAACACATCACCTCAGCATTAAAGCTGTGTATAAAGATCGCATCGTAACCAGCTCACAAGACAAAGTGTTTTATTTTAAGCGTGAAGACGCGATATCACACGCGAAAGCACTTTTGAGTCAAGCCATGGTGCAGATTAATGATACAGACACTGAGGAATAATGTGGCGGCAATGTTGTTCTTTTCTCTTTTGTAGAGCGTTGGCGTACTCAAGGTGAGTGCGTTTCTTGTTGGATTTCGAATTTCACTTCTTGCGGCTCAATCTGGCATGTATATCAACCCTTCCGGGAGATGGATTTGCAGCGTTCTTGAATTGACGGTGCAAGGCACTGTGTCGGCAAGGTTAAGGGTCGCTTCCAGGCTGGTTAATGCGTAGGTCTTCAACATGAACGTTTCTAACGTCGCTTGGTCATATCCAATGAGGGTGAAAGGAAACCCTTCATCATTGGGCTGGCTACAAGGATGACCTTCATGGATAAGTTGTATGGTATAATCTAACAGTTCTCGTTCCGTGAAAACTTCTTGGTTTATTACTTTTTGAATTAATTCCTGAAAAGTATCTTGGCCCGAAACGATCTTTGCCGTCATCGCATACCCTCGTTGTTGTTATTTACCCAGGCGATAAACAACTACTTTTGTCTAACTTTAGGCTACGGATGCTAGCACAAGAAAATTAAAAAATAAACATTACTCAAAAAAAAACACAAAAAAAACGGATGTTTCTTAACGGTTTACATCATTTTTGTTGTAATGCGGTTTGTTTTTGATACAATCCAAATTCACCTTTGATAGAGAATATTATGAAAAACCCCCACTTAGACAGCGAACTTCAAATTACCAACATAACATCAAGCAAAGCATTTAAAGCGCTTGGTTTTAAAACTCAAGTGGCGTTCTCTTTACCTGGCATGTCATCAATTATCAGCACACGTCTAACGCATTCTTACGAAGCCGCTAATTCGGCTTCTATCATCGCGTTTAACATGGAACGATTAAATGGGTGGGCTCCGTACACCATTGACTATCAAGGCAGCCTGCGTCCTTGCACGCTTGCTCATGACATTGGCCATCCACGCCTCGAAATGGCTCACATGAAAACGTATGTAAGACACCATTAATTCCGCAATATTTTGTTTTAATTAATATTTATTGAATTACAATACATACATTTTTATACATACGAAATTTGTCTGGAAGATTTCCCAATGAATTGGGAATTATTCAAACTGTCGATTTTGGATCAATTTTTTGATATTTTTTATAATCTATAATTTGCATATTTGCATAACTCTAACAATCCCTTTGTAAGCTTTATCTGTGGTTGAAACAAATTCCTATAAACCGTGGATTGGCAGATATTTACAGAATTAGCGATAGATACAGACGTATCCAATCCTTTGTCACCGCATTCTCTTAATAGATCTTTTTGCAACTTATTGATATTCATTTTATATTAATTAAATGCATATATGACTATTTATGATATTATCATTTATAGACAGAATCAAGTAGGATACAACGATGACTGATCCAGAAATTAGACACTTATTATTTGCTCGGCTTGCAAGACGAAAGTCGTTCTCAGAAAGTCAACTGTGCGAAGAGGTTCCCATTCAAAATGGGCTTACTCGCGCCGATGTTGTGTTCTGTGGAAGCCGACTTGAGTGCTTTGAGATCAAGAGTCATCGGGATACATTGAAACGCCTCTTCTCTCAAGGATGGCAATATGAGCAGTCTTTCGACAGAGTCACTTTGGTCTGTGCGACAAAACACTTGAATAAGGCGTTTGGCATTATTCCAAAATGGTGGGGCGTGTTAGAAGTATCTGGCTCAGGCCAATTACATTCAATCAGGACTGCCCAGTCCAATCCTCATGTCAATTTAACGGGAATGGCTGACTTGCTGGAGAACCAAGATGCTCGTGCCATATTACAACAATCTGGGATCACCAAAGGCACCGGACGAATGCATCATGAACAACTTCGCAAGACGATTGCAGAACATCTGACGCTTTCACAATTAAGAGAAGCGACAAAACAGGCATTGATTCAGCGACAATTTTCTCGCTGGCGTCCCAGCGAGCAAGTTGCTTAGAAGCGTTAACGTACAGTTACCGTTTTACCACCGTTAACCATTGAACAATACCTGAGCAAAATGATGATGCATAAACTCTGCTACATGCCCCGTTGAATTGCCGGGTCCAGCTTGCGGAGGTGTGAGTGTTTTGTTGTGCCATAATGAAGATCAAACGTTAATAATACCGTCACATCTTCGTAGAGCTGTTTATCCAATCGAGGGATCTCCTCATCGCCCACAATATTTTGTAGTGTGGTAGGAAATGCGCCTGATGAGAATACAACATTAGCAAAGCCAAGGTCATTAAACCGCTCAATGACAGCAGCAATACTTGAAGCTGCCGCTTCCATTCCTGTCCAGACGATACAGGTGGGATCATGTTAGATCCGCTGTGCGGCGCAATTCAAGCTACTGATGTCCACGAAACGGCATTTATTCATCGCAATGCCTCTTTTGTTTGCAGTATTACGGGTGTCACTGCCCCGGATCAAGACAATCGTAAAGTGATTGCGTGGGTTAAAGATACATATGCGCGATTATTGCCTTTTTTTTAATGGTCATGCCTATCAAAATTACGACATGGGCGAAGATTGTCCATTACACCGCTACTTTGGTCAGCATACCGAACGCTTGTTAGCGCTGAAGCAACAGTTTGACCCTGAGCTAAGATTTACAGGCTCACTACAACGGCATTTACAATGCATCTCCAAGCTGATGTAATGTCTAGTCAACAATCACTTTTCTAATTCACCGCTTTGAACCGCAACTAGGAAATTAACCGTGTTAAAATGGACTTTAGTCTTTACTCTACTCTTTTCGAACGCTTGTTTTGCGGATACGGATGACCACGTACATGCAGACTTCTATCGAGGATTAGCTGGCCTCAAACAACAAGTAGATGAGATTAATCGAGATTTACTTTTATTCGAAAATGCCACACCTTCCAGTGCCGAGGTGAATCGTCGACTCGCGCGTATTGAACAAGAAATTGATGCCGTAAAGGTGGTATACAATAAAGCGTCTACAATGCAACCCTCAACGCTTCGTGCATCTGAATTAGAGCAAATAAAGCGGTCACTGGATATTCTTGATATGCAGGAAATCCGCTTACGATTACAGTCTGATATAACGCAACAACATCAATCCGTAAAATCTGAGACATTGTTAGCCTCTCGTGAATTTACGAATGAAGCTACGCGTAATCTGGCGACAAGCGCATTAACACTAACCGCCATCCTTGTTGCAGTTATTTCAGCCGTTATCGCATGGATGAATCACGTTCAAAGTACGCGAACCCAAGCGGTAAAAGACAAAGCGGAAGAAGATTTGGAAACCCTAAAAGACGCAACGGACCGAGATCTGGTTGAATTAAGGGCGGTGACACAACGACAAATTTCAGCACTCACTGCACGACATCAGCGAGATATTGATAGGCTAGCAGATGGGCACCAACAAAAAATTGAGCGCTTGGAGCAAATAAACGTAGAGAAAGTTCAAGATGCTGAAAATGCGTTCGATAAGCTAATGAGTGAAACCGAAACACAAAATGGTCTTGTGTTTAAAAATTTAGCGATTTCCATTTATCTTCGTCGCTTTTTAATTGAAGATGGTTATGATCGTTTTTTTGATGATCTCAGCGTTACGACAATTGAAGACAGCACAACCGCACGTTGCGATCCGAGTGTTCTGAGAGAAGTCATATCAATACAAGAGCATGCTATTTCGCGCTTTGAGAGGGTCAAAGACAAATTAGATGACGCGCGAATGCTTTACTTCGAAGCATTGCTTGATCTTGCGTTTTACGAAGCAGAGATGACACGTTTCGGTGTCTTAAATGACGATGCCTTAGTTCGTATTAACGAAAGTTTAACGAGTTTTGAGGAGAACTTAAGTTTCTGGTTAACTGAAGAACGCAGTGAATACCAGGATCCTGAGCGACTTCCTCGGTTTATTTACCGTGTAATATGCATGGTTGATAGCTTAATTTTCATTAGGGTCTGCCTGCTTGAAAAAAGCATTTTCTCAAGGGAGACGGCAGTAGATGCGATGTTTTCGCAAGTTAAGCAGTTATTGGCAGAAAAGGAAATGGCGATTGATGAAGCCATCAATGAAGTGTTAATGGGTGAAAAATGTGACAGTTTATGGCAAAAATACACTGAATTTCAGGCAGAGCGTCCAAGATTGTTTGAACGCTAACGGTAATCCGGGTTTGTAGGTATCAAAAGCATAGCAAATCTCCTCGTGAACAATAGAATTATTTAAGTTGTTGTGTTACTAGGAAGAAGTATATCTACACTACTACTAATACGCAAGCATCCGCTACTAGTAGGATAACGGTTAAAGCACCTTAATAAGGCTATTTCACCCCACGCTGTATTAATAATATCACGTTTTCTTTCGTAATAGTTAGTTGATTTAGATAATTAATAAATTTCGGAAACGTATCTAAAAACAGATCTTTCAACTAACTCCGCCTGTTTGATCCTGCGAGTACCATCACTTAAGTATTTTAATTCCCAAACAATACGTTTTTCAGTAAGACTGTGGGAAAAAATACAAGGAAGAATATAAGGCACACCATTATCTGAACAAAAGAGTTTTGCTTTATACCGTAGGCTTTCAAACCAATACACAAGAAACCATTAATAAATTACCTTTAAGTGAGCTTAGCACAGCATCTTTTATTTAACATACATATTTATACTTTATGATGGGTGTACGTTTACACTCGCCCACTGCGGTTCCGAACTCATGGATAGCTACTTTAAGGCGAAAGGCGTACCGGAAGGCTTTTGTGATAACAACAATACGTTGTCGGTGATTGAGAAAAACGATATTGTTCTTTCTGCGCACACCATAGCAAGTGTGATCAAATACCCTGAACGCTTATACCCTTATCAAAAAGAAAAATACACGGCATTACTGCAAAAAGAACTCGATATTGATAGGGCGCACTTCTCCTCATTACAAATTTCGAGCCGACGTGGGGCGGTGCGTAATTTTAAACTTAAAAAACAAACACGCACTATTGCATGTGAAATCATGGATATCGCAGACAGAAAAACCTACATAACATCCGACTTGTCGGACTTTATCTGTCTTGGTAATTCAATACCGGCGAATGATGTAAAAGCGCTGGCCGAAAACGTGGATTTAAAATGTCGCTTTTCACACCTCGCGCCTTTGATTTTTGTCTTGCAAAGTAACGATAAAAAAGTGGTAAACAATTATTTCAATAATTTGAAAAATGAATTCAACATGAATTACAAGCTTACCGAAAATGGCGTCGAGGTGATCAATAAAGATCTCGAAGATTTTCGTGAGTTTTTGTGGAAACTTGAATTTCAGTATTACATTTCGCCATTGCGCAAAGAGGAATTTCATTTAAACAACATGAAAAGCTTTACGGCATTCATTGATAAAGTAGTCATAGATGGCTTTTCGCCTTCTCGCACTTACACAAAGGCAATTGCGAGCGCTACCAATCCGATTGAAACACTTCGAGCGCAGCGGGACATGATTGCAGAAGCCACCGATTGGTATGTGACAAAAATGCAAGGGACAGAGAATGGCTCTTTATCATATTAAATAACACTTTAGTTGTAATTTGTTCAACCCTCGTTATAATGCTAACTAGACAATATAATTAATATCAGGATAAAAAATGAACGATCATGAGACACGCCAACCAACAAAATGTTCATGGGTCAGAAAACGAGATAACGCACTGCAACTACAAGCCGGTTTGTGGTGGGTAGGGTGTGTTGGCGCAAGCGAATTACAAAAAGGGCTGTTTTTCTGGAAAGTAACCTTATGCCCTAAAGCTGTTGAGGGGTACGCCAAAAGCGAGGATGAAGCCGTACACCTTGTCGAGGCGCTCATCAAATCAGACAGCTCTTACGAATATAATGTTGCCAACAAGGTGCCAAAAGCAAAAGCCTTAGCACCCGCAGAGGCTCAATAGCATGAGTCAACTTACCGATTACACTTCAGTTAAGAAAATTGCGGGTATCAAAATTCAGAAAGATGGATGCTTCACTCGGACTGACGACGTCTATGATGTTAATGTTGCCGACTTCATCGTCGAGGTTGATCGTGATTTTCTTTTGACGTTATCTAAACAAGAAGTCTCTAATTGCATTCAACAGGGGCTCGAAATCTGTAAATCGCAACTCACCGATGCGGGCCTTGTTATATTAGGGACGCATATACAAACCAACCCGTCGCCTAAACAACCTCATATCACATTGAATGTCGTTGCAAACACAAAGATAACCTCGCTTGTCAGAAAAATAAACAAAGGCGCTCCCCTGCTTGTCTTATAATGCCATAAAGCGCGTGGCGTATTGCTGCGCGCTATTGCGATTCAACGAATGATTATTTTGTTTCGATCAGGCTAGACAATGGTCTTTTCGCGACGCCGACATCAACAGACGGGACGGTAGCTAAGTTTTTAGGAATGAAAACAACATCAACGCGACGGTTCTGCATAGCTTCATCTTTTATCGTTTTTATCGCTTTAGGGCGAGACTCACCCCACGCTTGTCCCCACGTGTCACGAGGCGATACACCATGCTTTTCCGTCAGGTAATCTCTTACTCGCATCAAGCGCATCACGCTCAAATCATGATTGTAGGAAGGATCCCCGATAAGAGAGGTGTGGGCGTGGAGTTGAATATGGTAATCATTCAAATTATTCACACTTCCAACAACATTATCAAGAAGGCGTGATGCCTCTTCGCTTAGTAATGACGAGTTGTGAGCGAAATGAACAAACATGACCGATGCATCATAAGGAAGAGTGTCATCATTGGCCGCGTCTGCAAGAGACAATTCAAAAGCGCCTTGCAATGGCCATTGTTCTGAAAGCTTATATTCTGGCGCACCGCGAAGAGGGACTAATTGGGCGCAATATGACCAGGTGACATTTTCACCATGCCCCGTTGTCGATTCCCCACGCGAACCACTATGCAGAGGTACGGCGGTGGATGTCATGCGCTCAAAACGACAGGCTTTTCCTTCTTGGCTAAAATACCATTTAACGGCATAGCTTCTACCATCGTTTAAAGTAATATTTGCAAAAGGGGATAAAGACGTCTTTAAGCGGTAATCAGGCGCATTTTTTTTGCAATTGACGCCCATTTCACCTTCTATCGTTCGATCACCCACGCGACGTGTCAGTGATGAGGTTCGATCAAATGTACAACCCGAGACCGACGGCTCTAATCGTAATTGTACTGGTGTGGTGGCGCTGTCAGGTGTCGCATTGGCGACTGACATCAAGCAGCTTGTAAGCGCGAGTGCAAAAAGGCGTTTCATGGCTTCCCTTCCTAGTGGTGTTAGTAACGCATACTATATCACGAACTTTTGCGTTCTTCGGTTATTGGCAGCATTAGAAGTAAATATTACTGGCCTCGGTCATTGCTCATCTTTTTCATCACCTTATCTGCGTGCTTAAATACACCCCAAAACAAGGCAAATAGCGACGCGGACACAGTGAGAAAGACAATAAAAATAAACATACCCAAATCCCTTTAGTCATTATTTTTTAAGTATACTCACAACACATTTAAAAACCAATATTCATGTTGAGTATAAAAAGCCCTTTTTAGGTATGATCTTGCATAACAGTAAAATGCAAAATTTACTCTAAAATAAATACTGTCGCTCAATATAACAAAACCAATCCAGCAGTGGTTAAAATTTAAACTAAAGTATAGAGGGTTTTATCAATTTTTTGTTATAGTATGTGATACTATTAAGCTGCATCAACGTAAAAGTGTTTTTCGAAACCATGGAGGGAATGATGCCCTACACCAAAGTTAGTCATGCTCACGGAAGAGCCGAACCTGAACTTTTTGATTCAGATGTATTTTGTTACGTTGTCCACAAACAAGGGTATCGCGGTAGCGGTATACATGCTATTAGCACGTCTTTACAAAGCGCAAAAGTCATGGCTCAGAAAATAGCCGACAATGATTACGATGATTATCACTCTTATGACGTTTATCCCGTGCCCATGGGGCGCATTACTTGCGAAGAACAAGAGTTAGGCTGGCTTAACCAAGAACCTTTAACCTCAGCCGTGAAAAAGTCATCAGCACCCTCTCGCCTTACACTCCTCCCTTACAGCGATAACGGTGGCGAGTTTTTTGTCGTTTACCATTCTTGCTCATTAGGGACGGGGCTGCAATCCATCACCACCGATTTTAATGAAGCCCAAAACATGGCCAAACAACTGGTTAACGAGGCGAGTTTTTTAACGTGCGATGCGAAGGTGTATAGAATTATAGGTGACCATTACCCTCTCCCAGCCGCCGACTACAAGAATGACCAAGGGTGGATGAATCTAGCCCCTTTATGCACTATTCCTGTTCCGTAAAAATCAAAATGATGGTATAATGACCTCATTCAAAAAAAACAGGTTATTATCAGTGATTAAATATTTAACAAAGAACGTCAACAGTAAAGTGCTGAGCATATGGGGACTTGATGGTGCATCAAAATCAACAAGCATCACAACTATCAAAAAGGAATTTGAAAATTTTCACATCCCTACAGAAGTGGTGAGAAAACCTGGCGGCACCCCTTTTTCCGAAGCGTTACGCGGAATACATAAACAAAAATGGGATGAGCCTGTCCATACCTTTACCGAGTTAATGCTAATGGGGGCTTCTTTTAAACAATCTACCCTCAATCGCACCTTACCCCTCTTGCAAGAAGGTAAAACCATTATCGAAGATCGCGGATGGGGTTGTACATATGCTTATCAAATCCATGAACGTGAGCTAGACATGGTTCTTTTCTCTCAAGTCATCAATCAATCCCTTGAAGGCGCAAAGCCACGATTTATTTTGTTTCTTGATGTTGATCCTGAGATTGGATTAGAAAGAGCGCGAGGGCGAGGCGTTTTAGATCGCCTTGAGCTCGAAAGTATAGAAAACATCTACCGTCGCCAACGTGGGTACCGCGCATTGGCTGAATATTTTCCTGAAAACATTATCACCATTGATGCCAATCGTGACATTAAACGCGTACAAGACGATGTTAAAGATTGGGCACACTTCGCTGCAAAAGAATCCTTGTTCAATCCCTAAGGCGTTGCCCAGTAGGGCTTCTGGCGCGCCTTAAATAAACATTGTTATATTTCAATTTACTTGCCATAAACAAAACTTGAAATAAAATAACTTCTCGCTTTTTAAAGGATTTTTAGTTGATTTTGTGAACAAGGTTTATTACTATTAAACCTCACAAACAGAGAGATAAAATCATGCGTTCCACACACACACTTACACACAAAACACGAGACATAGGGTTATTTGTTTTTGGCGCAGCCGCCTTTGTTGCAGCAATAACCGCCACACCGTTCACAGCGTCACCAATCAATAGTGCGGCAGCATCAAACTTGGAAACGTTAGGTGTGGAAGTCTCTTATATTACCGAAGAAGAAGAATGCAGTAACACCGCAACACCAAAAGACGATGCCTTCGTCACTGCGTTTTGCTAACCTTGTCGGCGGCGCTGTTTTAGCGCCCCGCATCCAACCATCATCAATCCCATAACGCCTAATACACCGACCCGAGCATCAACCGCATAACCGTATTGGTCAACACTGATTTCTCGCACTTGGTAGGCTGTTAGGTGAATGTTGCTATAGAACTCACCAGTTTGCATGACCAGCTCTTGCCCGTCACCATCCGCAATGAAATAACCGACTGCATACTCACCTAAGCTATTATCACCTTTATTGTAAAGCGACACGCTATTACCTTGACCATCACCGTAAGACATATAATCATACGCAAGATGATCTCGTGAGTCGGTAAACCACAGTTGTACCATATAAGTGGCACCTGCATTAAGCAATCCATCGGCTAATGTGTAGGAGTAAGGATCGGTGCCATTGCCATAATCGAACGTGGACAAGAAGGTGTCGTAATTAAGATCACCACTGGTGTCCCCCTCACCCAGCAAAGAAGCTTCAGTATCTAGATCAAGAACGGTTGAATTATAAGTAAAGGTGACGCCGTTGACGGTAATGTCGAGGCCATCATAATCAGAAAATGAAGGGTTTATTGCCTCCACTAACGTTCCTATCGTCTCGACATCAGCATCACTTGACGTGTCGTAGGCTGGGCTCCAATCGACAATGGCCGCAGAGGTTGTGAGAGAAAAGCACCCCAGTGCTGCAACGACCATTATTTTTTTAAACATGAAATCTTCCTTGTTTGCTTTATGTTTATTCATAAAGCAAACAATGCGCCACTTTTATTAGTTTGCGACGAGGTAGGCGCGCCGACTTGGGTAAGCGTTGGGGGCAATCATCCATCCTTTTTCACTCAAGGTTAAAAAGTCACATTCCGAGGCTAACACTTGAGAGGTGATGGTTTCATGCCCGAGTGCTTTTTTCACAGCGGCAGACAGAAAAGCACTTTCCTCGCAACTACGCACTTCCTTTCCATTCTCCACCCAAATATAACTTCTTGTTTTAAGCACGCCACGTTTGTTTTTTTGATAAACGATCCAAGGCGTAATCGTTAAGCTACGCTCTATCATTTCGCCAGTATTGGTTGTTATTGTTTCCGTTTCTATAACAGTCGATTCAACATCTTGCGCACCGGATTTTGATGTAGTGACAATTTTCCCTTGGTGTGCCTCCTGGGCGTTAATTGAAAAGGCTATAAACCCCGCCAATAATAAAACTTTACGCATTAATACCACCTCCTGTTAAGTGTAAAACACTATATCTAAAACGACAAAGCAAATCAATAAAAACGTTGAATCGGTAATCATTTTGATGCATACTAAGTGCAGTTTTAAAATAAGGGTACAACAATGAGAAATCGATTTTATCTGGCGTGTTTTAGAGATAATGTGGGCGGAAATGTTGCCTTCCATGGAAAAGCTGGTGTTGGTTATACGACCGATGTCGAAAAGGCCAAGACCTTAACCCGTGAAGAAGCACAACAAGCATGGGAAGGCGCACGGGAATACGATTTGCCCATTAGCGCAGACCACATTGATGCTCTTACGGTATCAAAAGTTGATTCGCAAGTTATCCCCATCGAATCGACGTTCTCAAAACAACATTCAGAATATCTCGCTTACATTAAAGGTAAGTGGGCAGGTAACGATGTATACTGGCACTCAGAGCAAGGCGACACCTTATGTGTTGACCATGCCACCCGATTAAGCAAAGACCAAGCTAAGCTGCTCTCTGAACGTTATGTCGTTTTACCTGCTGCTCTTGTCGTGGAAAAGAAGCGTCGTACTTTCGCCATGTCCTCTTTTAATAAAAGAACCATGGTGCAAGGTGCAGGGCTTGTGACCCCAAATCATGTGAAACTTGAAAAGCGTCGAAAGGCAAATCCAAGGGTTGCATTAAACTGCCCATCCTGTGGACGTTTTGCGTGGCAATTGCATTCTATGCATTTCGAGACTTGCAGCAATATCAACTGTGATGAAAACCGTCTATTCAATAGTAACTAATACTTTTATCAATAAAAGGTTTTTTGTGATATTATTCAATCTATATCAGCATGGAATGCTGCTAAAAAATAAAAGGACTTTTTGATGACGCCCCCTATTTACTTAGACTACGCCGCGACGACACCACTTTCTCCCGTTGTGTCTAAACGCATGTGCGAAGTCCTCAGCAACCCCTTTGAACTTGGCAACCCATCATCTAGTACGCATGCCTATGGTTGGAACGCTCAGACGCTTGTGCATACTGCACGAGAACAAGTCGCCGGACTCATCAACGCCAAACCGCGTGATGTTACGTTTACCAGCGGGGCAACCGAAGCCAATAATTTAGCCCTCATGGGCATTGTCGCGTCGTGCATTGACGACGGTGCACATATCGTGACGTCATCTATTGAACACAAAGCCGTACTGGCAACGTGTCAATACTTAGAAAGTAAAGGTGCACAGGTAACCTACCTGACGCCAGATTGTCACGGCGTCATTACGGCAGAGGCTGTACAAGAAGCGCTAACACCGCGCACCGTGCTTGTCTCTATCATGCATGTTAATAATGAGCTCGGGAGCGTTAATGACATCCAAGCGATTGGTGATATGATCCAAAAGCATTCCTCAAGCACCCTTTTTCACGTTGACGCGGCGCAAAGCGTGGGGAAATTCCCCCTTGATATAAAGCAATTGAAATGTGTCGACATGATGACGTTCTCTGCCCATAAGTTTTACGGCCCGAAAGGGATTGGAGCGCTTTTCGCTAACCGTCGAAGCCGCAGGCAGCTTTTACCGGTAACGTTTGGTGGTGATCAAGAAAACGGATTGCGTCCCGGTACGCTCGCGACACATCAAATTATCGGTATGGGTGAAGCCGCAGCGGAATGCCGGTTAAAAATGGATGAAGACTTTCAACATGTCACCGCCCTAAAAGAACTGCTGATTAAAGAACTCAATAACATCGATGTTGATTATCAACTCAATAGCACTCAGGACGGCGGCTACCCAGGTATCGTCAATTTACGTATTTTGGGCATCGACCCTGATATGCTTGTGACAACATGGACGGTAGCTATCTCCACAGGCTCAGCATGCAACTCCCAAAGCAAGGCTGGCTCTTATGTCATTGAAGCTACAAAAGGGAGCGCCAACAGCCGTGATGCCGACATCCGAATGAGCTTTGGTCGTTACACTTCACCACAAAACATCAAAGATGCGGTGGAACGCCTATCTCATGTAATGTCTTTAGGGCTTTAATTTAATACAAGGTAATGTTGTGAATAAATGGATGAATTCACTCCAGCTCCCTCCGTTAGGGAATGGGCATGTTGGTGTTTTTGATGGATGGCGAGGGATTGCCGTATCGCTTGTTTTAATTAGTCATTTTTGCAACGTGAAAGCATTTTATATTGGCAGTATGGGCGTGAATTTATTCTTCGCACTTTCTGGCTTATTAATGGCTCGCATTTTATTCGTCAAACGCACCCCTTTAAGCATCTTCTATCAACGTCGTCTATCCCGTGTATTCCCCGTCTTTCTCATCTTTGTGCTTCTCATTTACGGGTGGGGCGCATTTAGGGGAAGCCAAGAAGCGGAAAACTTTTGGGCCACATTAACGTTCCTTCGCAGTTATTTTGGCGATATCCACATATGGAAAACGGATCTTCCTATTGGGCATTTGTGGTCTTTAAATGTGGAAGAGCACGCTTACATACTATTAAGTCTACTGACCCTTTTTATTCGTAACATCAAGGTCGCCGGTGCTGCTCTTATGAGCATTGGGCTCTTAAGCATAGGTATCGATCTTTATTATATTATCAATGTCGAGTCGCTAAGTGAGCTTTACCCCTCCCTTTCTCGCCAAACCGAAGCCAATCTTGCCTACATTATGCTTTCAGGCGGGTATGCGATAAACAAGCCGCGATTACATCAATCGCTTGCCTGGCTCCCGCTCGCCACCATCGCAGCGGGAATTTATTGTTATTCCGATAGCGCACACTGGGCAGCAAAAGACGCAGTCGCTCCTTTTCTTTTCGCCTTTTCCATTGTCCACCTCACGGACAGCTACAAGTGGTTTCAACACTGCCTTTGCTGGACGCCATTGCGTTTAATTGGCCTATGGTCATTTTCTCTCTATATATGGCAACAGCCCCTTTACGCCTATGTTGGCGCTCAAGGATACCCTACTCACCTCGTCATAGCAGGTCTGCTGATGACCTTTACCACTGCATGGTTTTCGTTCTACGTTGTTGAAAACCCTATTAGACTGAAAATAAACACATACTTTTCTAAAAAAAATAAAAACACACAAAATTAAAAAAATAAAAATCACGAAAAAATATCTAAAATATGGGTATTTCTTGTAATTTCGTCGATAAAACGATGACTTTCCCATTTTAATTTTTCTATTTAGTTGACAGTTGTGATAAAATAGAACAAAGAGACCTCGTATTTGAGGTTTATGCATAAGCTAAGGCGCAGCACACTTACCATAAGCCTTTAGGAGGGCATTGTGGCTATAATAAAAATCGTCTGCGATGCTTCGTATAATGAGAAATTGTGGTTTTCAGGTTACGCCGGACTCATCAATATTGAACGGAATGAGAAAGGCGAGCCAAACCGCGCGGGTAACTCCGAAACTCTCATGTACCAAGGAGTGGCAGCGGAACAGCGTACGAGTCAAGAAGGTGAGATCTTAGCCATCCTAGTAGGATTGAGAGAACTTGCCCAGCGAGGTGCTGGCCAAAAAAAGCATGAGTTGGCAGGGAGCACCATCAATATCCACAGCGATTGCCAAGGGGCTATCCTGCGTATTCGTGATTTTGACGCTGCCAACATGACACATTCTTTAGAGGATTTTTACCTCAATGAGATTCATTCAAAAGTGAATGAGTTTGATTGGCGGTTAAAGACGCATCACGTACCAGCCCACGTCCCTAATCATCAGGCGACAGGAATACAGCGACTCAATAATTTGGTGGATGAGCGAGCAAGAAAAACGCTAGAACAAGCATTAGAATTAATGCTCAACCCACACAAATATAAAAAGCCGGGGCAACCTGAACGTGTCGCCGTACTCTTGCCAACAAAACCACTTAATGAAAATGAAGGGGATGCATGGGCCACGCTTGGACGCCATCTCGCGGAAAGTGGTAAAAAAATGCACCTTTACATTGAAGGCAACCCAGCAACGCACCCCTTTCTGGATGCCGTGGAATCATTCGCGCACGAGAAAAAGATAAATCTCGCCAAAATTGCGCGCGTTTTCGCTTACATGCCGGACTTTTTGAAAAAGCCGCTCAATAAGCTTGATCTCACGCTGACCCGTCATCATATGATGCAGCGCAACTTAAATACGAACGTTGAGTTCACTGATTCCGAGATCCATATTCGGGCTGCACTGGCAAGTCGGATAATTTACGGCAACCCTTCCCCTTCTGTTATGCCTAGCAATTTTTCTGGTAGAACGACACCGGCTGTTGATGCTATTTATGATTTAATGGACACCTTGAAAGGCCCAGATTACACGCTGCCTAACAGCGTGCAAGGTTGGATGCACACCTTTCAAAAATACGTCAACATTCCCCTACATAAAGGGTTGGCAAAAGCCTTTGAATTAGAGGGGTTAGAAAATAAACGCATTACGTTTTACGACGAACCCGAAAGAGAACACTTAGCCCCTTTGAGCAATGGGGACTCGGGTAACACCGATTACATCCCGCATCGTGAAGATGAGATGTTTGAAGCCTTTCATGAGATTTACATCAACTCAAAAGATGTCGTTAAACCGAACCAACTTGCGCAGTTGTTTATTGATGAATTTAGAGAACATGGAAATGAGTTCCCCGAAATGGCCGTATCATCGATTGAACGATTTGTATACGCAACGGGGAAAAAAGACACTAATGACTTTATTAATCGGGTTATCAAGCAAATACAAAAGTTGTCACCGCGCCCCGCCGACTTGGCGTTCCCTAATGCTGTGACGTCCACGCCTAAGCAGAGTATTGATGTTGCGCCGGAGGTGGCCGCCCCCGGACGCCGGTAACATTACCTTAATCTTAACGCGCTGGCATCTTGTTCCAGCTCGACATTTAAGGCTAAATCCTGCTCGATTTCCGGGCCTTGTACATCAAACTTATAGTTTTCTGCCTCACCAGGTCGGCGTTCCCAAAGGGTCGTCTTTTCTTCTGCACAATACATTCTAAATTGACGTTTCAAGATGAGTGGATCCCTTCTATTCACCGTGGCAGCGTGCGTCACGTGATCTGATAAACTGTGGCCATAGACGTCGTTCTCAACATCCTTAACAAGTGACTCAACCTGCTCTGTCGTTAATGCTCTTTTAGAGGGTGAGTTGTGAATTTCATCAATACCTTCTTTGAACTCGGCGTATTTTTCTTCATCAATCGGACGAGTTATTTGCTGAACAACATCGATTTGGGTTTTGTGGGTGCCAAATACCACACAATACGAATTTTCAGTCATTTCCTGTTCAGCGTTAAAATTAACATGCGCGTACGTTAACTTATTAACATCATCTTCAGGTAGACTATCAATGATGGCCTTTTGAAATAAGTCATTTTGCATCTCTACCCCTAAACTCGACTCCTTAACCGCGAGGGTATCGTGAAGATAAAAAAGCACACCCCATAAGTTCGCCTCTCCAGCATATAAACGTCCATTTATAGCTGACTCCTTAGCGAAGTTTAATATAGATGCGGAGGAGCCTTCATCATGAATGTGAGACGTGGGGCGACTCAATGCGATATTCTCCTCAACCGCATTATACCATTCATCGGGGGATTCATAATCTTCAAAGCGCAACTCATCGACATCTAAGCATGTTCCATAAAGTTCACAGGCCGTCTCAAATTCATTTTGCAATTGTTCGGACCATTCACCTTCAAAATCCCACTCATCTCTAATGCCGTCAATCGCATTGATTAACTTGTCATACTCAAGCCCACCAGCAACATCTTTTGCTTCCATGTAAGCCTCGATGGCTACTATCCAATTCTCATCGCTGATTTCATCTACAGGGTATTCATTAGCAGCAAGAATAGGTTCTTCGGTAAAACCATCAACATCATAAATAGAAAAGCCGATAATAGACCCTTCCCCTTCATGTCCTACATAACCATTAACGGCGTCTTGCAGGTTCTTATGAGCATTCCCCTCCCGCATAACATAAGCATAAATTCCAGGCCCATAGGCATTCGTGCCGTTGTTGATATGGTCAGCCTTCTCGCTATGCTTTTTTGTATGGTCGAAAAGTTTCAATTCGATTGACTCGGGGTCGTCCGTACGAATATGGCTTCCATGTATAAATCTAATTTTATCTGACATCATGTTCTCTTTTTTTGACACCGTTAATAGAAATGATGTTATCACACATTTAGTCGCTATTTATGGAGCCAGGGAACTATTTCATGTTTTTTGTGCTATGATTACCACCCTACGCTAACGTACCCCGAAAAGGATTTCGACATGAAGACATTATTAACAACTGCACTTCTCACGCTTGCTTCACCCACCATCGCACTGGCTCAAGAACCGACTACATTTGATGTGGGAGTCCCAACGGGGATTGCTTTGATTGTTGCGGCATTCATTCTCTCTCGCTCAAAAAGCACATCACCTCAACCCAATTAACAAACTTTAGTGGGTTTTCTGGCATTAGTTTTGCTTTAACAAAAACAGAAAAACACACATTAAGGTCTATTATGAAATTTACTTGCATTGCCACTTTAACGTTGGCAGTATTAACAAGCCATGCTGCTGTCGCTGAACTAGCAGATCTCTCTATTTACAATAATATTTACTACGTTGACGTCAACGGAGATAACACCAATACGGGAAGCGCTGACAACCCTTTTGCCACCGTTAAACAAGCCGTCTCTGCGGCCTCCGATGGCGATGCTGTTTATGTTAATCCAGGTGCGCATGATATTACTCGCGTCACCGACAAATCCAGTTCATACGGCGTATATACCGGCCTTAACAACGGTGGCAAAAACATTGATTTTATCGGCGTTGGTGGCGAAACTATACTTTATATTGATGGGGCTAATTCTAATGCGCGTGATATGCACATGTTTTCCGGTTATAGCGGCAGCTCCGACGCTTATTCTCAAATTTTCGGAATGACCTTTGTTCGATATACGGACGACCGTAACAAAAATTACTCAACGGCTTTTTTTGGTGCACTTGGGGGTAATATCAATGCGGCCTTTTACAACACTGTATTCAAATCCAGTGGTGATAGTGCACCTAGCCTAACTTATGCCAACAAATGGGATATCAATGTCACAATTGAGAACTCTTCGTTTGATTTGGATTATGCATTTAGATCCTCATATAGCGGTCTAACAGATGATCTTGTTATTTCAAACTCTGCGGTCAATACTGCCTTTTACACAAGTCAATCAGGCATATATGAAGACAACATCACGGGCGTCATGTTTGATGATACTTACAACATCACCTCTGTTGATGGCGGGAACAACACCGCGGGGGTATATAGCGGTGATGGTGGATGGGGTAGCGTAGCCAGCGTAAACTCCCCTTTTGCCGCTGGGGGATTAGCAGCATTAGTGGGACTTGGCTTCGGCGCGTTCCGTCGAAAGAAAAAATCTTGAATTTAAAATCTAAAAACGCCCTGACAATATATCAGGGCTTTTTTATATATTCACCATCCATTGCTTACGATGCTTTAAATTCTTCCAACTTTTCCCTTTCTGACGGTTAATCTGAGTCGTCCAAGATTCTTTTTTTCTCTTGTTCTTGCCTCGTTCGGTTGGTGTGCACCATGAACTTAACCAGTTTTCCTCACGTGTCCCCTTACCACAAAAACTGTAAGACCCCCTCTTTACAGGGTCACCAAACTCCGTCGTCACTTTTGCGACAAGCGCGAAAGCGGGAATGGGAGTATCCTTGGCGCTAGACGGCGAACTAAATCTGCTCCAACACACGTGGCGTTCAGCATCTTTTTCGCTACGGTAATAGCTGCCGCAATGATAGCAACGGACACCTGGGCTTTCCCCGGTTAGTCGATATTGCTTGTTTTGTTCATAATCAGCTAAACTGTCATGAACCACTCTGCCTTTTAATGTATGCTCTACAATTTTTGGCTCATATGGGGCGATGTTGATAAGCTTTGCCATGCTGTTCTCCTAAGTTTAAAAATACACTTAGGTGAAAGTCATTGAACCTCTTAATACAAAATGCTTCATTGGAGCGTTTCCTTTGTTGGATATAGAAATATACCAATTAACCTCTATGAGGTCAAATCAAAATGATTAGTTAAAATTACATCATTATTGTTGATAATAAATTTCACTCGTGAGAAAATGGGCCTCAATTCAAGGATAATGTTAAAACATGCACACAGAAACAGAAACTAAAGTAAAAAATATTAATGTTCACGGGATTAGTCTTAGGGTCCGTCATGAATCACTCACCAAGCAAGATGAAATTACCCTTGTTAAACGCGCGCAAAATAACGACGCTAAGGCTATTGAAATTCTCACTGAAAGCTACACTGGCTATGTTATTAGACTTGCAAAGAGGCTTAATGGGTATAACCTCGATGTCGCCGATCTTATTTCAGAAGGGCTAATCGGGCTTTTAAAGGCCATTTATCGCTATGACGAGTCTCACGCTAGCCAACTAGGTACTTTTGCTCATCAATATATCATTTCAGAAATGAATGAGTTCATTATTAAAAATTACCGTATGGTTAAAAAAGCGACAACTAAGCCATTGCGTCATTTGTTTTTTAAAGCACGCTCTAACATTATGAAAGAAAAAAATGCACATCCTGAAATGAGTCATTCAGAGCTGAATGCTATCGTGGCAAAAAAAATGAAGGTAACACCAGGTGAACTCAATGAAATGTTACTTTACATGAACCATAGTGATTTTCAGTGGGATTCTACTGAGCTCGAAAAACCCATCGACGCTGATCGCATTGATTCTTCTGCCATCTTTGATAAATACAAAGCTTCCACTGAATTCGCCCCTGATGTTATTCACTCAGCCGGGCGTGAAAGCGAGCGTATTGAATTAATAAAAGAAACACTCCCTTTGCTTCTTAATGATAGAGAGTGTGACATTATCTCTCAGCGTTGGTTAACTGTTGACGAGGATAAAGCATCACTGCAATCACTAGGCGACAAACATGACATTAGCGCAGAGCGTGTACGTCAAATTGAAAAGAAAGCGTTGGCTGACCTTAAAAAAGCGTTACATTAAGCCCCATGCCGCACTTTTGTGATATTATGGTGTTTCACAGGGAGAGTTACACTATGGGAATGTTACACAAAGGCGTTATCGCTTTTTCTTTCGCGCTACTAACGACAACCGTTGGCGCAAAGACGATTGCTGCACCACCCACGGCGTCTGACGACGCTGTGGCTACAAAGCAAATTATCGAGCAAAATTACAGTGACACTGAATTAAAAACCATTGCTTATCATATTGCGCGCCTTAATGCGGCGCTGTCACTTTACTCTCCACTTCTGACAGATGATGGTTCTGGCGAACAGTTAGCGGAGCAAAAAGTAGCCTATCAGTGCGCACAACGCGAAATAGAAACCTGCATTGAAAATTACACAGACAAGCTTGCTAATAAATATCATGCTCGCTTAAGTAACAACCAGGCTCAAGCTTCACAAATCAAAAACATACTTTTAGGGTCTATGTTTAGTCCGCAAATGTCTGCACTTATGAACCCCGTCATGGATGATGAATTTTTAGATAATTCATGCCCTGACTTTGAGGTGGCACAATGCGTCATGCCGTCCATGGAATTGCCTGCTATGAGTAAACTTCCTCGGTCGGTCGGTATCACATCCCGCCAGCTTGAAGCGGACTTCCAGATCCTTGGGCCTCAAGTGAGTTTTTAACTAAAAATTATAGTTTTTTATGTGGTGTAAATGGTATACTTACCGCACTCACAAAAAAAAGAAAAATACTATGATAAAACTGATTTCAAACTTCACAGCAATCGACAATGACATACCAGCATTTCTTTCTCAAGGCACGGTAAAGTTGCAATTGGAACTCAGCACGATTGGCGGCGTGTCATTCTGCTTGTCCGGTTCCTCATTTGAAAAATTTATCAAAGCGGCATCGCCAACTCATGCCCATGACGTTTTCTCACTGCTACAATCACATCGAGAAAACTCAGCGAAAAGAAGGGCTGTGGGAGCGTGGCTCGAATTGAAAAATATGTGGTTTGGGGATGAAATATTCGGTCCTACGACGTTAAGGCCACTTTCGTTTTTCCTTAAGCAAGACTGCATCACACTTGAAACCTTCAAAGAAATGACAGCAAGTGTGGGGGTCGTATGCCACCGCTGCATGACCTCTGATGATGATTATCACTATGCGATTGGCATGTTGCGCCTTTATCAAAATATAGTAAACGTCATTATCGATGACTATATTGAAGATAGCAAAAAGTTTCTTGAGCGCAATGTTATAAACAATATCTCTCGTGACGGCATGCACATCCCTTTTGTGGCCGGCGATATCCACGTGTTTGGCCGAGATTACCAAAAAGTGCTTGATAGTGTTGAACAAGGGATACCCGCATGCATTAATGCTTTGCCTGACAATTTCATTAATGACAAAACAAGTGCCTTTATCGACAAGTTACTGGCATGGGATCGTAATGACATTACAGAAGCCAACGAAATATATACATGCCTAGACAAGATTGACAGCATACTATAATGCAAGTCGCACCCTCTGTTTTAGGCTCCGATTGGCGCGTGATCATTGATAAAGACGCCCGACTTTCCTTGCTCCTTAACGCAAAAAGCGAGATTGTAGCCGGGGCAAAACTAACCAGTGATGACCCGAATGAGGTACATTGGCGCATCAAAAGGTCGGTGTGTGCTACCGTAAACCAGCGGTTAGGTACAACACTCTATCTTTGTACGCTAGCTTGGCTAACCGAGCGTGGCAAGACGCTGTCGCCCGACTGCACTAGGGTAAGTGACGGGGCTCGTGGGCTCTGGCGCTCGTTGTGGCGTAACAAAAGCATCCTTAAAACGCCACTACCATTGCACTTACAAAGTGACATTCATAACTTAGAACTTGTGGATGATTTGCTGCTCAACAACACCATGAAACAAGTTGAGGTTGCGTTCTTTGATGATCCTCAACCACTCAGAGCAGCGTTAGCCAATCAGCACATTAACCCTCACTTCTATAACTATGGGTACCAACTTTCAGCTCTTAGCGAATATACGGATGAGATACTCTCTCGTATCGAGCAGCGAGTTATCACGCTCGACGAAATTCACATCCTGAGAACGTTAATTAAAGCCACAAATGATAACAATCAATTTGATCTTTAAAAGTAACCCTGTATAATAGTGGCTTCACTTACCAAAGAGCGAGAGAAAGAATGGCTAAACGAAGAAAATGCCAAGGCGCTAAACCCAATTGTGCGCCCACTTCGACAAGCGTAAAAATTTTTGTTGTATTTGGCTTGTCAAGTATTATCTGTTACGTTAGTAGCATAAGGATAAAAAGGATCCATTATGATTTATAAGCCTGTAGCTGGACATTTAGCGATAAAATGTTTAGAGAAAGGGTACGAGGTTTCCAATTTGAAGCTTCAAAAGCTAATGTATTATGTCCAAGGATATTCTATCGCTATTATCGGTGAAAAGGCGTTTACCGATAAAGTGGTAGCGTGGGATAACGGGCCTGTTGTGGTCCCCCTTTACCATGATCTTAAGTGCTATGGTTACAACGATATTCCTCTCCATTATTTCGAGGATCAATTCGGTATGTTTGACCAACCATCAAGCGCAATTGAAGATGTGGTAGATTTCGTAGTCAAGATCTATGGTCCTAAAAGTGCAAATGAACTTGTGACCTCTACACACAATGAATCTCCTTGGTTAAAGCACAGTATAGACGGGACACCAGACGGGACACCAAACGGAACGTCAGACAACGGCGAAATAACTACATTAGAGCTTAGAGAACACTTTCAATCAGAGGCGTTAAACCTTTTCGGTGAAAGTATAGTCTACGATGCGATTGATGCAGCTCGCAAAGGCTCAATCACAGTTCCTAAAACTATTCAAAGCGAAGATGACTTCGTTGCTTGGATGACAACCCCCCAATAGACTTAAGATGTAATGAGTATGGACACTGAAGCAAAAGTTTCTATTCCGCTTAAGGCCAAAGCAGAAGCCGGAGAGATTCCTGAACTATTGTTAAGAAAAATGTTTAGCAATTTCATTAAGTTGGTTAACAACGGTTATGAGGTTTCTGAGTTGGAGGGTAAGTATAAGCCTTCTTGGGAATATGGAGAACCCACCTCTAAGAGACATGAGGACTGGTTGAATGAAGCGCGTGCCAACAATCTACATCATTATCATGTAGGGTTTGTGGACTATAATAAAGGCTCAGGAAACGATAAAGATTATCCTGGTCGTGAGTCTGACGGTATTATTCATATGACAACCACTTGTCTTGATAATACTTTAACCTACATTGTTTTCAGAACCGATAAAAAGCACCCCAAGCCATTCTCTTTTGAATACGATCCCACTAATGATTTTCAGGTTGCGGGATAGTCAAATTATGTTAACGGTTTATGTCTTTTTTCATCTGCTCCTCAACCAACTCAATAATCAAAGAAGGTTTTAGACAGGAACTGTTCGATAAAGAAAACAAAAACTCAATTGTAGGTTGTCTCAACCCTCTTTCAAGCAACTAGATATAAGTTCTATCTAAATTTGCCAACTGAGCAAGTCGTTCCTGAGACAGCCCTTCTTCTTTCCTCAAGGTTCTCAAGACAGTCCCAAAACTACTGGTAATTCCATAGAGCATTTCCTAATTGACAGTAGGACTAATTCTGAAGAAGATGCAGCGGTTCAGCGACTGGGAAGCCGATACAGTTCTGAGTAAACAAGGAAGGGGCGCGATTGTTAGTTTGGTCGAGCGGAAAAGTGGCTGTACCTGATACGCAAAGTCCGAGCGAAAAGTACAGCGGATGTGGCTCGGGCCACGGTCGGCATATTGTAGAAATATCGAGGTCATGTTCGTACTATCACGGCAGACAACCGCAGCGAATTCTGTGACTAAGAATGTGTCTCGGCTTCAAGCAACCTGTTGCGTGCGGTATTCAATGAATTACGCAACTCTGCCTATTTTAGGAGTAGTGCCCTTCGGAGTAGAATTTGTTCGCGCCATCAGTAAAGTATGCATGGCAGTCGATGGACGATTCACACAATAAGCGTCATGGATGTTTAATGCAAAGGAGGAACACCTCCACGGATTTGCATATGAATAATAGGCCCACTTTTTAACCCCCGGCTACTGCCTGTAATATCCTGTTTTGACCATTATGAGACATTTTCTATATGTTACTTTATTGTTCTCGCACATCGCGAGGTCGAAAAAAGGTTAATGCAGTAAAGTAATGCGTATCCCCATAACTCTAGTGCTAACAATTCAAAAACTTATTCTAGACTATAAAGTGCAAGTAGAAGTTAGATAAAAGCGGGGAGTATTCATCTAACTTTTAGTTTCTTTGGATATCTCATTTTACTGCTAGAGTTAATGAAAAATTAGAGAAATTGGATAAAAGTTAGAAAGCCATACCGTAGGCTACGTCATTACGGGGTTTTCTAACCTTTTAATCTAAGTATTAGTTACATGTACTTTTTTTTGTCTTTTTTTAGGTTATTTTTCTCCCCTGCCTCTATTGAGTGATACTATCTAGGTAATTCACAATAAAACAAAAGGTTTATTATTATGTCTACCTCTCAAAAACACAGTCAGGTTATCGCAAACGTTGCGGGGCTGCTGTCATCATTGTCTCGACTTGATGATGATGCGTCACCAGCCGCAAAACCTGCGAAGGCGCTTGCTGAGCGCTTAATTGGCCCCTTTGATGCGCTGTCTCAGAATGAAATGAATGATCGTCTGGCGAGCAAACTTTTGACGATGAATGAAGAATCATTAAAAGCCAATTACCCTGATTACAATTTTGAACGTGAGGATGGCGCTATTACCCCACGAGGCGACGATATTATGCCGGTCGACACTGTCGATGGGCTTATTTTCGCACGCATACAGTTGTCGAACTTTGAGCATGGCCTGTACGAAGACAATTATTACAACTATGAGAAAGAGCTGGAAGCGTTGAACAATGGGCTCATCCTTGACATTGGCGCAAAAACAACCGCCAACAAGCTTGATATGCACCCTAAAAATGAAGCTATCGCTAAAATTGCAGAAAGCATGACGCGGCTTAACACTCATGGTGATTATCTTTACGATATGACGAACGGCGGTCACAACACGATAGCGCAATTGGCACTATTAACAAATAACCCTGATCACAATTACGGGGACGACGTCTACGCAATGCTCCTTCAGCAGCTTTACGACAATAAGGACAATACGCTAACCATCCCGAAAGGCGTAGGGGGGGGTAACGCGCGCTCTTTTCGTCAACTTCGCACAGACAGTTATAGTATTACCTCTGACGTCCCTTCCCCATCACAGCAAGATGCTGACATCGTCAATGCTGCGGCTTTAGCCATATTAAAGTATACCAAAAGCGCGACATTGGTTGATATCCCAGGCGAGCCACTAGATGATTTTGAGCGCAATATAGCACTCGACAGAATCACCAGTTACGTAACAATGCAAATACAAAACAGTAACGCATTACGGTTCTTGCCCTATATGCGAAGTGAAGGGAAGACCTTTAAACAAGCGCAAGATAAAGCACGCGCCTTTCAAACACCGTCAAACACGTTTACGTTTGCCATCAATGGCGACTTCCCCGCGGAATCAATGCCAGAAAAACGCAATTTCAGTTTATCTGAGACCGTTGAAATGGTTAATCAAATGGCGAAAGATAGTGGCGGACGAATGGTGCGTATAGACACACCGGAAAGTCTTGCGGCACTCCAAAAACGCTATCCCGATCTCTCTGTTCGAGAATTTACATTCTCCGACGCGGAATTGCAGGCGCTACACAACTATGATGTAATTAAACGTCCTCTCTCGGCGGCTAAGTTCACCCTTGGCGAAACGATACATGACACCTTTGAATCTCTCGGGTTTTCTAAAGATAACACCAAAGCGGTTGAAGATGGTCCTTTAAACGTTGCTTTAAAACAGGCTATCCGAAGAAACCTGCCCGGTATCGATGACCGATTTGATTATGCTGTTAGCTCAGTGGTTCGCCATCGTCATTCTTCCACAAACGGCTTTAATATCGCTGATTCTATTATTCGCGAGTTGCCGGACGATCAAAAAGAAAATATGGATAAACCAGGGGAAGTGTTCAGTATCAGTGCCGAACTGGCAAAACACTTCGAGCCATCTCAAGAAGATTTGCCTATTGGTACGCCTGCACTAAAACGTTAAATGTAAAAAGCCCGCGCTGACGGGCTTTTTTGCTTATAAAAGGAAGGGTCATGAGCGATACAACCCAAAACAAACAGAACATCAAAAACATTGCCGCCTCGTTGGTAGACCTTGTTTCACCTGAACAAAATGTCGTGTATCCAAATGCACTATACCACCATGCCAAATCAGTGGTCGACATACTAACGAAAGGCAGCACCGAAACTGAGCCGAAGGCGCTCATGGCGCTCGTTGCTCATGGTTTAGCACCTCAGGATGACATAAAACCTCAACTTAATGATGCTATTCGTTGGAATAGCACTGACGGTCTTATGTTTTTCATAGGCGAAATTGAGCATTACCTTAACGAAACACATATCGACCACCCGTCACTTGCATCAGAACTTGATAACTTAAGAGGCGACGCCATACTACGTCTTTCCCACTTTACTACACCGTCGATTTTTCACGTCCACGCGCCACAAGAGATTTTAGATGCCACGGTTGCGAAACTGCTTTCTCTTAAAAGCAAGGGCGACCATCTCTATCCTTCGAGCAACGGCGCTGATAATGCAATGGGAAAATTATCTGGGGCGCTCTTTAACAACAACATGGATGGCGAAAACATTCTTTTGGGTTTACTTGAGCAGGTTTCCAACCGGGTTAACCCTATAAAAATACCTTTTGGTGATGTGAAATTAGAAGGTTATAACTACTCTGACGCCTTACCCGCCGTCCGAAAACTATATGGTATGGATTCAGATAAGTACATTCCTCAAGCAACACAAGATGATGTTGATTATATTAACAGTACCATAAGCAAAATACTGACCGCTGTAGAACACTTCCCCTTGGCCAATGCCGATGGCGTTCCACTTGAAAGCAATGAAGTGAAATCTATTCGAGAACAAATGCGAAATTTCACTATCGAACACATCTCAGACAGCAATCATCTTCGCCGTGCCGAAAATAAAGGCTTAGAAGGGCTTTCTTTTAGTCGGGCTAGTAAAATCAAAGAAGACAGGCTCAAAAACACCGTCAATCTCGTTTTTGCGATGAATGGACCATTGCCTGATCCCGCCGACAATTACCAACCGAATCCTTTGCATCCTCAAAATTTGCAGAATGCGACTGCCATTATGATGGCAAGTGAAGGTCACTTAATGCGACTCAAGAGCAAAGGGGAAGCACACGCTTTACAGCAATTTTATCCCGATTTAAACACGCTTGAAATTGCTCTACCCAAATCAACACTGAAAGACATTGAGAAAAACTCGCCAATGCGCAGCATACATACCGCCAATACCTTCAGGTTAAAAACAACGGTATTAAGTGTGGTTGATGATATTATGCAATCTCAAGATCCGAGTACAGCACGCGTCATTCTCGCCAATGCCCTTCGTCAAGAATTCCCTGAGCTGGGTAACGACTTTATTGATATTGCCAACAAAGCATTGAAAACGAAGACGGTGGCAAGCAATCCCAATCGGTTACTAGGTCTCATTGCTAATGCGTTACCTAAGTCGCAACAAGATTACCTTCTCGCAGAAGCCAACGACAACAAACCCGATATGGAAGTGGAACTTAAACACGAAATGGAACAAACACCTGAGCCTATTCGTAGTCCTAAACGTTAACATCAACACGCAAGGAAATCCTTTCCCTTGCGTGTTTTTTCTTTTCAGTTATGTTATCATGAACTCATCTTTTTAATTATATAGCCACAAACAAAATGAATAACTTATCTGAACGCTATCAAATAAATCCGATCCCCTTACCCGAACTATCAACGCTCTCTAAATCAGAGCAAAAGGTATTGTACCATTTGCATTTATCGGCAATGGTCTCCCGTGATTTACTTTTCATCCAATCAAGCCCTTACTCATTAGCCGTTAAAGAGACGCTAGAAGCATTATCAGCACATCCTGACTTACCTGACGGCGATGCTCACAACGTGTCTCCACTGCGTTCTCGCATTGATGAAACGCTTCAATTGGTCTGGGCGTGCGGCGGGATTTACCATGAGAGTAAAGGTGACCGTATCATTCCCTCTTTTACTAACGATGAATTCAACGCGGCCATTGCCACACTTGATGAAACCATGCCGAGTGAAGATACACTGTTTTTAGCGCGTACCGGTCTTTTTGACCCCTCTGTGCCTGAGTACAAAACCGACAAAGATGGGGTTTCTGGTTTTAACACTCACGACATTACGTGCGTGACTGAAAGCGAAAGACGGGCCGTCATTAATTTACTAAACGAATCATGGGCCGTTAGATACCCAAAACGCGCACCACCGATGGGGCTAAACCTGTATGTGTGCCGTGATGAATTTGGTAACCTTAATGTTGAGCGCTATTCAACAACATGCAAAGCCCATGGCGGACGAGTGGCGAAAATTTTAACGGAAAAGGTAAAGCATTTACGTCACGCCCTTGCCGCGTGCGATCTTGAATCACCACTGTCCCTCACCATTTCTACGTTAATTAAATATTACGAGACCGGCGATCCTGAGGATTTTCTTGCGCACTCGGAAGCATGGATGCAAGATACGACTTCAAATATCACCTTAATCTCCGGTTTTATTGAAACGTATGACGATCCTATGGGCGTTCATGGTTCATTCGAAACCATTTTAGGGGTGCGGGAACCTGTCGCTACAGGCGTCATTCACGCGATTATCAATCAAGCGCAATATATTGAAGATAAATTACCTTGCCGTCCCGAATACAAAAGAACTAAAGCCGTTGGTGCCTTTGGCTCCGCTATTAATGTTGTCGCGTTAGCGGGACCACCAAGTCCTTTTGCGCCGCTTGGAAACAACCTGCCTAACACTAACTGGCTAAAAGCGGAAAAAGGAAGCCGTTCAAGCATTTTTATGAACGTCATTGAAGGGCGAGACTATCATGGCACCACCGCTGAAATGCAGGAACGTTTTATTGCCCCAGCCCACCTTGATGCGGTTCATAAGTACAAGCATCTGAGCTTTGTTATCATGGTCTATTTGCATGAGTGTGCGGGGCATCCCTCTGGTGAAGCAAAGCCTGGCGTTAATCCTGACACAGCACTAAAAGAGTGTTATAGCTTTATTGAAGAGTGTCGCGCTGATCTTGTGGCGTATTACATGATGGGCGACAAGGACTTTATTGCGTCGTTACCGGTTGATATCGATGACCACGATGCGTTCCTCAAAGCCACGTACGCGTCTTATCTTTCCGAAGGCTGCATGTATCAACTCGCTCGCATTCCTGATGGCACCACAAAGCTAGGAGCCGCTCACTTTCAAAACCGTCAAGCGAATAATAAGTGGGTATACGAATATTGCTTGGCGCATAATGGGATAAAATGGGTTGAAGGCAAACATGGAAAGTGTTTGGAAATTATTGATACTAGCGTTGTAAGAAAGGGGTACGGCGAATTTTTATCGATGATCCAAGATATAAAATCCGAAGGGGATTATAACGCAGCGCGTGCACTCCTTGATGAATATGGTGCACCTATCGATCCCGTCATGTTCGAAAGTGTCAAAGACCGCGTCAAGGATATCGAATTCGCCCCCTTCACTGGTTTTTTAATGCCGTCTATTTCCCCGACTACAGATGCGTATTCACCTTACCGGTTTGATGTTGATGAAAACTTTTGGGACAACCAATTGAAACTCAATCAAATGGCTATGTAAAACTATTCTTGTGAGACAAACTAAAAAGAGGTTACTTAAAACAACCTCTTTTTTTTTGAAAATAGTTCTGTTTTTTTCGTGATATAATCAGTTATACAAACTGATTAAACACAAGAAGATGAAAAACATGGCACAAGAACCGAGTAACAAACTAAACCTGACCCTGAGCGATAATGACGGTCTTATTGCGATGGATGTAGACATCACCTTAAAACGCTCTGATGATGGCTCTCGCTTATTGGCAGACAAAGTATTTGCGCCGACTTATTTGTTGCTTGAATCGAGTGCGATATTAAATCTCCCTGATAATGATTACCTAAACAACGTGATACAAAGCGCGGATATGACCGCGTTGAACCAAATCGCTGAACAACTCAATAAAAATCCCACAAGCGGCGGGGACATCACTATCCCAACAACCGATGGTGATCGTATACTTAAATTTGGTGCGCCAAGAACCAAAGATGACTGGACAAACCCTAGTTTCGCACATTACGACCATCACATCATTGGCCCGGTCACGACGGCGTCGCCCACGACGGCGAGAATGCTTGAGGAATATCTCAACGCTGGCAGCGAAAGCCAACAACATGAAATACTGTCCATTGACAGCACTCACCCTATCGACAAACCAGAAAGACAACCTGTGGCGCTTTTACTTGCCTCTTTAGCTGAGATTGAAAAAGAAACCCATGGTCTTGAATCGGATGACGTGACCTTATTATGGCCGCTCGTCAAAGAACGTATTGACAACATCAACTCGATAAAAAAGCTTAGCAACATTGTTTCATCTTTCACTAACGTAAAATCGGGCAGTTTTGATGACATGCTGACGCAGCTTGAAAACAACAGTCAATACGAAACCATTAACGACATGCTGATGACACCTTTCATTTCGGAATCGTTAAAGGTCAGCGCTCGCGACTACAGTTTTGAGTTTTCAGGGGAAGTCTCTGCGTTTTATCAAGTGCAGAAACAAGATGTATCACACTCCTTAGAGCGGAAGTATGGCGCACGAATATCAATGGATAATGATGGGACGGCACTGGTGCGTGATGACAACGTTCTGATTGCTTTCGCCTCACCGTCAGAATACGAAGCGGAGCAGCTTTTGGTTGCGCCTCGGGACTATCCAATTAATGCGCATACATTAGTTCATTTTGAAACGCCTGAGCCTGCACCAGATATTGAATTTGAAGGCGAAGAGCCGGACATTAATCCCGAAGAAGACTCTCACTTACAACGGCGACGTTAATTACAAGTCAAAAAAAACCTGCTCATAGCGATATGAACAGGTTTTTTCTTATATTTGGAATATTGTTCAGTTAACTGTGATCAACATCTCCGACTTCGAGAAAAGCCCTGCTTTTTTACCTACGGAAACCCCTAGATCCGTTATCCCTACACCCTGACCTGATTCTTTAACAAGATGCTTTTTGAGCAAATTCTCTTTGGCGGGCTCTGGCATGTGGTATTCGGAGTAAAATTTAAAGGCATTTAAGTGTGACTTTTCACTTTCTGTTAATCCTGTCGCAAGCGACTCTATCTCATCGTCAGATTTTTTTTCCTTATGAAAAAATGCAAACGCAAGAATGGCTAAAACCGTGATGACTAATAACGTGATAACAAAAAACACAACGGTTAAAATGGGCGTTGATTCTGGGGGTAAACTGTCGAACATACATTTCTTCCTTGAATGATATGCAAATAATTTATCCCTATACTACCACAAAATTAGGCGTTCTCTGATTAGTGCTATCAAATAAAGAGTAAAGATAGCTAATAAGCAGCACGAACGCCCTTCGCACTTACATGGAGTTCAATTGCTTCAACGCTGCGCCTTGTACCAGGACACTTTCAACGTCTTGAGCAATGTCCTTAAAGCCAAATTGTTTCAACAGCTTCATGGCTTGAGCGGTACGCTCATTTTGCAGAGAAAGCATATTGTCAGCAATGTTTGCGATGTTCTCGGCGCACCCATCTGCATAGCTCACTTGCTCAAAAATCCCTTCAACCAGCCCAATAGCCCTACCAAGGTATTCTTCTGCTGATTCTTCCTTGTAGCTGATCAGTAAGGCGTTATCAGGCGTTTCAGGTTGGCCTTCGATGTGAGAGCGCAATGCAGCTACATTAGGGCGTCCTATAACCGCTGAGGCGAATAACGAGCGCAACACAGTCGCTTTAATGCCTGACTTGTTGTTTTGCTTGCTTGCGACAGATAGATTTTCGCACAAAGTGTCAACATCGCGCATATCATTAATCATAAATGGTATTGAAATAGACATTACTTTTTCCTTTAGCTGCATTGATGAAAGGGGTGCCGTTGCTTTCTTACAGCCGAAAAAAAGTTCGTCTGAAATAAGAATTGATTTTTCCATACGCGAATATCGCTGGCACCGGAAGGCTGTCGCCTAGAAAAAGACTGATGTGACGTTGAGAAACTGCTTAATCTTCCATTAGAATAGCAAATGATTTTTTTATTGTCAACATACAAAAAACAATCAAAATGATTGCTGTCGTGATATAATAAATGAACTACATAATAAGGAACACTCATGATTGTTACCCAAAAAACATTATTGTCTTTGTTGCATATAATTGACTATGCCGTTGCGTTTAACGAGCTCAACGCGACATTGAACGATAAACAAAAAGAGCATTTTTCGCGTGCAGGAAAAGACATAGAATCCGTTCGAGATCCTTTTATTTTTTACGATGCTGAAAAAACAATCGCTGAACTTGTCCAGTTAACGGGTATTCAAAGTGAAAAAGATGTGGTTAAAGAACTTAATGCACGCGCACCTTCGCTTGAATCTGAAATCGCGGTTAATACCGCATGGTTCTCTCGCATTGCCAGTGAAGCCATTACGTTTTATTGCGAGCGCACGTTGTTTTTTATGACCGACCACGAATATAAAGATAGCATTGTTGAGGCGTTAGGTGAGGATGGTTTTAAAGCCTTCAATGACGACCTCTTGAAATTGCTCGACAAGATGGTGGCGGGTGAGGCGAGCAACTCAATCTTGATTGTAAAAAAATCCCTTGAAGATGTGGGTAAGCCTTACGAGGAACCGCCGCTACCTTATAAAGAAAAATACTATATGCGCTTTGCTCGAATGATAGAGCAATTTCGCCAATCCTTAAAAAATACAAGTTAAGGTTTTGTTATTTTGAATGCTAATATTGTTGTTGGCGATATAGTCTCACTCGCAAAAGAAGGGCACTTTGATGTCCTTATTCATGGCGCGCATTGCTTTAACTATATGGGGCATGGCGTTGCGGACTCGATAGCCAAAGCTTTCCCATTATCGTTTGACGCTGATATGGCCACCGCCAAGGGTGATAAAGGTAAAATGGGGACATATTCCTACGCGGTTTGCGAATCGGATGCAGGGCACCCATTAGTCGTGATTAACGGTTATACGCAATATAACTATGGCGTTCCTCATTACCAAAGTAAGGCGGGGTTTGATTACACTTCTTTTGACGGGCTTTGCCAGCGAATTCATAAGCGTTTAGGGGGGCGAGGTTTACGCTTTGGTTACCCTTTGATTGGTGGTGACAGGGGGAATGCCGAACATCGCAAAGTATTGGCGATTATGGAGAGGCATTTTGCTGCGGAGAATCGAACACTGGTTTTATATAATGAGCCTGGGCGTAAGAAAAAATACGCTGTGAGTGATTTTGATTTTTTGTTAAATGAGCAAACTTAAGGCAATCATAATGATTGCGTTTTGAGGTGCAATCTGTTATTCTTTTTATAGACATTTTGAGGAATTAACACTATGCATTTCGGGTTGGATTTTGATGACACTATTACAGCGGATGATATGCTGTGGGATATACTTATTCCGCTTATCATTAAAGCTGGGCATCAAATTACCATCGTGACCATTCGTGCTGCGGGTTCGCTAAATGATGACATTAATCAGTACGCGGAAAAGCACGGATTGCCGGTTGTATTTACGCATGGTTGTCAAAAATCAATGCTAACAAAGGCCATGGGGATCCACATCGACGTATGGATTGATGATTCCCCACTTTTTATTCCTGAAACCACTGACATGCCGGGCTTAATTATCGGCGAATTTGTTTCTGGCCAAGGGAATATACAGACCGCAGACGATGTTGAACGTTACCTCTCAACAACACCTAATTCTAACAAGAAAACGTTTAAAGAACAGTGCAGACGACATGCCTTGACCATGACATTAAAATGGCTACGTTGGCTAACGCGGTGATGATGTTTCGTTAAGCAGAACATCGTTATAACCCATACACTTTTTGAGGAATCACCATGGAAATTTTACCCGTAGTACATATTTTAGACCGCGAACAGGCCGTCAAAGAAGCGCAATTGCTTTTGGCAACACCAGGCGTTAACGGTTTGTTTTTTATTAACCACAATGACAATGACAGCTTGACCGTAGCGTTGACTGAGCAGTTTATTCGATCACACCCTCAACATCGTATTGGCATGAACTTGCTTAGCCATGACGCTGGTGATGCGTTACGTATCGCCCTTGATAAAGGCATTAACAACTTATGGATTGATAGCGTTGGGATAAACACGCAATTATCGCCTGAATATGCCCTGCAAGGTTTCCTCTCTGCACAGCGACAAGCACGTAAAGGGACTAACCTGAACATCTTCGGTGGCGTCGCCTTTAAATACCAACTTAATGAGCCTGATCCCGAAGGGGCAACACGCCTTGCCTTAAAATACAGTATTATCCCTACCACCAGCGGACGTGGAACCGGCGTAGCGGCGGATTTCGACAAAATTAAGGCTATGGGTGCTGTTGCGCCTAATCAACTGGCTGTGGCTAGCGGGCTAACGCCTGAGAATATTGCGGAGTACGCGCCGCACATCCAATATGCCTTAGTGGCAACGGGAATAAGTAAAGATGAGCATCACGTCGATACCGACAAATTAAAGGCTTTTATCGAGGCGGTACCAAAATCAAAAAACACGCCTCCACTGCCATTTTAAAACAATGATGTGTTATCATCATTATTAACTTTTTCACTCTATTTTAAAGCCGGAGCTTTTAATGCAGGACTACCCAATTAACAACCCAGCAGCACTTAATTTTACGCCAATGTCGTTGGAAGAACGCGAGGCTATTTTGTCTCAACTCAATCCTGGCGTCACGCGAACCGACTATACTGCGCTGATGGAAAAAATATTACGAGAGGGTCAGTGGGTTTATAACGAGCGCACCGGCAAACGATGCCTTGTGATTATTTCTCACACCCTTCGTTACGATGTTGATCAAAACCGCCTACCGCTAGACACCACACGAGCGTCATCACCTAAAATGGCCATCATGGAAAAAGTCGGTTATTGGCGTGGCTATGATAGCGCCGCTGATTTTCGTAAAATTAAGGTTCGCACTTGGGATGACAATGCCAATAAAACGAAAGCATGGCTTAACAACTCCGCTCGCAAAGGCGTTGATGATATTGGCCGCGCTTATGGCCCTCAACTGAGAGGCTGGGTTGATCATAAAGGCGACACTATCGATCAGCTTATGACGGTTTATGATAAAATCAAAAGAGGCGTGGATGATCGCGGCCTTATTATGACCTATTATAATCCGGGCGAATTTGATCTCGGGTCTTTACGCCCATGCATGCACACCCACCAATTTTCAATTTTAGGTGACACCCTTCATTTAAATAGCAGTCAACGTTCTTGCGACGTGGCTTTGGGACTCAACTTTAACCAAGTTCAATGTTTCTGGATGCTGAAAACGATGGCGATGATCACCGGGTTAAAACCGGGCAAAGCTGATCACACCATTGTTAACGCGCACATTTATGAAGATCAGCTTCATACGGTTATCCAACAATTAAATAACGAGCCTTACGACAACCACGTTAAGCTGATATTGCCGCATCATAGCAAATACACTATGGATTACATCCTTGACGATAATGGCTTTAACCATGATGACATCATCATTGAAAACTACACAAGCCATGGCCGTATCCAACACGCATTCTCGGAGTAGTTGGTTTATACTTTGGTATACTTATAGGGATTACCTCTTGGATAACCCTTTTATTAGAGTATGCTTAAAGGGCATAAACCTTTAAACATCTTGTTTAACCGCATCAGGACGATGCGGTTTTTTTTTGCATTTTTCGCAACCGCTAACGTCAACACACACACGTCGCTTTACTCGCGTAAAAAATTATTGACTGCATCTTGAAAAGTTAACCTTGAACACTCAAAAAAACACCTATCATGTGATACAATTACTTTGCAATAATAAGAAAATGACAAAACAGGATGTGACGCTATGGATATTCAAATATACAGCAGGAATGCTTGCAATGATTGCGCAAAAGTAAAACGTATTTTTTTATTTAAAAATTTAGCGTTTAACGAAACAAGGTTGGGGCGCGATGTGCTCACGAGAAATGAGTTTGTTGCCGAAATTACGAAAAAAGCGGGGAAAAAATTGACCTCTCTTCCCCAGGTCTTCATTGACGGAAAGCTCATTGGGGATCTTAATGCGACGGCTCGTCACTTTAACGTAAACCCGCGTTCTATCCCCTAAAACGAAAAAAGTGTCACAATTTGTGACACTTCATTTCTCTTAACGACTTCATGTAAAGTGCTTTACAAAACATCTCCGCGAGAAAAACGTTCGTTTCTTTTTGATAAGTAATCTTTACCCGCGCTCAACACAATAAAAGCCGGATAACTAAACATCAATATGAAGTTAACCGCATCACTGGCGGTTTCTATATCGATATCCATCAAACCAGTACCCAACTGAGACGAACAGTATATTGTTACCGCGAAGGTCACCAAATGTAGGAGCATGTAAACCACAACATCATCATCCATAGTAATTCCATTTATATGAATGATATAAAGCAATGCTCGTGCCACGTATTATCTAGAACGCATCACGAAAACGCATTGCCTCGACCCACGTTGGTTTCATGGGTATGGGGTGCCATTCAGCTCGCAAACAAACGTTCGCTTTCCCGGCGCATACGAACCCATGATAATGAACTTCTTTCACATGAGTTTCCACAATGCCCATGTCGACCAACATGTTGACCGGGTGAGCCCGCATCAAAGGATGTGATAAATACCCGCTAGCGTGGGCTAGATAAGCTTTTCCATCCTTGGCGTGAATGACGATGTCATGCTCGTAATTCTCGTTAGAAGAATCGCCCGACGCAACAATAACCCCTACATTGAAAGAGGACAACGTATCCGATGAGGCTGAAACAAGCGCAGGAATTGCCACGCATAAGGCAAAAACAACCCCTTTCATTCGCTTCATTTACTGCGGCTTACCATTTTTGTAAACTTGTTCATTCAACGTAATTTCGCCTTTGTAGCCTAATACGCCTTCACAGTAGAATTTTGAAATATTGTTATATTTCAATGTGAATTCATGCCCTGTTTTCGCTTCGTTTTCATCGCCAATAACAAACTTAGGATGGTAGTGTGAACTAGGTGTAAAAGTATCAACGTCATCTTTTGTCTGAATCATGCTTTCACATTTTTCCATTGCCGCAGCAAGCTCCGCGGGGGATGGCGGTAATACCGCGTGAGCAGCGCCTGCAAAAACAACGGGCAAAAGCAGAAGTAATTTAAAATTTTTCATAACAAGACCTTTAACTGTAAGCAAAAGCAACACGCTCAAGCATCTTTTTGATTGACTAATCATATCAACTAATTTAAATTATACCTACTATTCACAAGAATAAAAATATTTATTATGGTTCAAAAATCAAAAGCAAGCCCCGTCGTTTGCGCCTTCAACATACAAACCGGCGGCGACAATGAATTTTCCGTCATCTACAGCATTGGAGCCATTGTCGGCAATATCCTGACAGGAGAGATTTATCAATCCTTTTACGAACGCGTAGAACACAAACAACCTGGCCGTTCCTTATCCGATGATGTAAAAGATGAGTGGGAAAAAATCAAAGGACAAGCTGCGCACCGTGAGGTTTTTGATCCTAAAATCCCACGCAAAGATTTAACTTTGGTCCTTAAGCTGTTTAATCGTTTTGTCTTAGACAATAGCGGGGAAGACAACCCTGTTGGCGGTGTTGTTCATTTGTTATCAACGCAGTCAGAGTCGCAAACCAGCTTGTTGCTTCATGCAATGCGACAATGTAATGTCGAGCCATCTTGGCAAGCGCGATACCAAGATAGCCTTGCAACATTGGATTATACCTATCGCTTGGTTTTCTCAGAAGATCCGATGGAGTCCAACCCTTTCGTTGGTACGAAAAAGCATGCAAAATTCGAAGCTAAACACGTCTTTAAAACGGCTCATGTGATCATGCGTCGTTTAAATGAAAAAATGGATCTCAGCGCCATTTTGTAATCAAACAAAGGTAAGTCGCACGGCTTACCTTCCCAGTCATTTTTATTTTTTTTCCTTCGCAGCATTTTTCTTTTTTGTGATAACATTGATGGTAATAATATTAATGCATTTATCCAAAGGAATTGCTATGAAATTTAAGATTGCGGCTGCGGCCATTATTGCTTCTGTTGTCGGTGTCGGTTGCAGCGTGGTTAACGACACCGCCATCGCGGTGGGCGTCCCAAAGCTAACAACGACTATCAAGGTTGTTCCTAAAAACGCTGGCGAAGAAGCGCAACTTGTCACTGAACGACGCGAAGTTTCATTTGCACGCGGGATCCCGTTGGAAATAACCATACCGCAAGGTGAACAAAAAATGGTCGCTCGTGTTCGTTTTTTTGACGGTCAACTCGATTACAGCTTTACTGATCAGTATGGCTCTCAGTGCGGTCAAAGTTTTGACAGTATGGATGGCATTTGCGAAACGGCCTATTACACCTTCAAAGTCTCGGTATTCGAAGACAAATATTAATTATTTATTTACAGGGGCATCAGGATGAGCGCCATTATTCAGATCAGGAACATCGGAGAGTTCAACCGCCTTGTTAAGCACTTCGCGTCCAACTTTGACGCTGCTTACAAGGCGAATATTGTCGCGCAAGCGCTGCATTTCAAAAATTCGGCCGCGGTCAAGGTCAGGTTGCAACAAAAACAGTGGATAAATATCCGGCTTACTGACTTTAACACCCGGCTGGCGGGGATTGACAAAAATTACCACTTAAACGAAAGTCACGAATGTGCCATTTCGCTTTCTGTAAAGGCTACGACGCCTCACAGTGGTGGTGATGCTATGATTACACTTACAGATATCATAAAATCCAACCTGAGTGCTTACAATCACATTCCGCAACCTTCTCACACTAATCCTGAATCAGGTTCGCCGGTGTATTTCTGGGACAAGAGAGCCATTATTGATGCGGCTGAAAAGGCGTTGCACAAATTGATACATAATGCGCCCGATTTATCCTTAGTCACATTGTCAAAATGCGATAATCCAGGCGAACCCTCTTTGACGATTAATGGTATTTACAGCGGAAGTCCCAGCTTGAAGCTCGCGTTTCTTGATGTTCAGGACGAAGAGGCTGATGTCAGCCTGTCTCGGTTACTTATTAACGATGAGGTCGCTGGTAATGTAGACTATGCGATGAGAACTATAGTCGATACGCTATTACCATTCATAGGAGTTTTTGGCTTTCAGTCGACACTTTATGATACTTGGCCCGTCAAGCCTGAACCCATAACAACAACACCAAGCGGCATGTACTTTCATTCGTCTTATCCCGTCGGCATGTCTGAGGACACTCCCATACAAGTCATTGAGACCTGGCTAGATCGCCATCAATCGAGGCTTACCGGGGTCTTTATGGAAAATCAGGTATCTGATGACATCTGGCAGGATTGGTGTGACGAGAAGCTCGACGACTACACGTTTTGGAAACCTAAAATAGAGTTACTTAACGCGGTCTTGCTTTATGTTATCGACACCGAAGATGGGCCGTTTGCGACGTTTATAACGCCGCGTTAGCCCGCAATAACATCAATTAGAGACGTCATACAAAAAATCAAAAATATGTGAGGGGATAACGATCACCCCCTCTTCATCTCGGGCAAGCACTTCGCCACCTTTGATAACGCTTCCACTGCCAATGAAAAAATCCACGCCAAACTTGTCCGTAAAAACAAATTCATCCCCTTCAGAAAAGAAGAGCATTTCTTCTTCTACCGCTTGCTCACTCAACCCCGTAAAAGCCATCACTTCACGAATATTGTCAAAGTTAACCTCAATTTTGATAAAATCAACATGACGAGGTTTGCAGTTTTTCACGTTCTTTTTCATGTTCGTTATACTCCGATAAAAACACCGACTCAAAGAAGGTGCTTTCAAGTGTTGGATAGTCATAATTCGAAAAGGTGATAATGTCTTTGTGTCCAACAAGCATATAGGGAAGGCCATCTAACATGAGTAATTCATATGTGCCATAAGCGAGGTTTTTGACCCCAAAAGACCGCCCCCCTAACTTACCCCCTGCATCCCCTGTGGATGCAGCGCTGTAACAGCCACTCTCCCACTCACTTACGCTTCCATTGCGTAACGATGGATACAAGACGCCTTGCTGTACACTTTTCACCACTTCTTTCTTTGCAAACAGGTTATACCGGCTCGAAGACCACTTTATGACACTGCCTATGTCTTTTAAGGTGGGGTTTATTGTCAGCAATGTCGCACCACTGTCTTTGGCCGCTTTTAGCCGAGAATACAAACGCACCCGAGAAAGACTATCGGCATGCTCAACGCGCCACTTTTCCCACTTGGCATGATAATCATGAACGGCTTGCTCTCTTCTTGTCAGCCCCTCAGAAAAGGGGGATTTGGCTGCATCTTCCAGCATTTTTTCTAGGGTGTGTAGAAGCATAAAAAAAGTCCCCCTTAGGTATAGGGGGACTTTATCAATAAAACATCATAAAATCAATCATTATGATTTACAATGTAACTCTTCCCAATACAGGGCTAGGTGCTCTTTCTGGGATCGGTGAACTCAAGTCTTCAAGCACTTTCTTTTCAATATTCGCAAACATTTTAACAAACGTAGGCTTGAGGTTTTTTCTTAATGCCTCACCACTAATGTAAAAAGGAGCACGTTGACCGTGATAATCAACGACCGGACCAATTTGTTTGAATTTAACACCAACCAACGCCATCGCTCTTGCAAGCCGTGGCTCAATCATAACAAAAGCGTTATACCGCCCTTCAGCTAACGCGGTGGCGGCAGCGGTCAAGTAAAGCCCGATCGCTATCATTGAACAAGCAATCTTTTCCTCATCGGTGATCGGTTCCCCTTCCTTTCCCGTCATGCGATTAACACTGCTTCGTCTAAACCCCTTAGGAATAGCAAGCCTTGATATTTCACATACGGTCTCTCGTGGGAAATTACTGGGTTTTAAAGTAGGGTGCGATATGCTCCCTTCACAGAAATCTTCAAGGGGAAGCTTGTCGGATTCATTGTTCGGCTTTATAACCCTTACCGTACCAGACATTTTCCCGGTCATTTTATGCTGCATTAAGCTATGCCTGGCATACCTGTCATAAGAATCGGTTTCCAGCCCATTTTCTCTAAGCGGTTCAAGAGAAAGCTCTTCACAGTAAACTTGATGCCTTATCGAAAAAGCGCTATCTTTTGCTTGCTTGTCAGTGGCCACTACGGGGCTAAAATAGTTGTCAAAAACTGTTGCTGTCGCACGAGTTTCTTTGTACTGCTTATAAGCTTTAGATAAGTTCTTTAACGCGGGGAATGAACGAAAGAGTGTCATTGTCACATCCTTGTGTGTTTACATGTTATTCAAGTCAAAAATATGACGCCACGCTGACGAAATATTCTAAATTTACTTCTATGCAAGTAGAGAACCACACAATCACTACCTTGGGCGAACCATTACATTTTTGTTCTTTTTTTGAACGCCTTGAACCTAATATTAACGAATAATATCAATAACTCAAATTAAATTTTAATCTTGAAATTAAACTTAAAAAAAAAGTTCTTATAAATAAGAGAAAATCAAAAAAATATTTTTTTAACGGCTTTGCTTGTCTTACCAGTCGGTGATTTTAAGCTTGAAAGCTAATCATTTTGATGACATAATGGCTACTTAGATAATCCAGAGAACAAATGATGTATAAGCATTCGAGCATTTACCCTTACCAAAATAGAGCCCTTGGTTTAAGTGAAAGAAAAACTAGCCGCGAGCAGAACCGCTCGCATCATGCACTTGCTGTCATTGCAGTCGCTAATTTACAGAAAGATGACTCGCTTGGTTTTCCTGCTGGGGTGCTAACAGTATCAAGTGTGGAAGCCGACAAGATAAGTCTTTCTCTTGCGCCATCTAAGGGCGGTGACGATGTCGACATTATCATCAATAACGACAACTTTGAGTCTCACACTATTACCACCTCAATCGCAACTATTCTTGCGGATCCTGAGCAGGATCATAGCCCGTTTGGTGAAATATTAGAAAGAGATCCCGCCGTTTACCGTCTGCGAAGCCAAGAAGGCTGGGTGATTAATGATGCCTTGTGCTTGTTAAGCGGTAACATTCAATACAACACCACAGAAAAAACTTGCAAAAACGCACCTAAAGCCGAAAAAAGTATTCCAGTCGAGCCGGAAACACCGGTGACAAAATCGTCTGAGCCCGCACAGCACGGCTTTGACTTTTAACGTTTGTTCATTCATTGGGCGCTGATGCGCCTTCTAGTGGCATGGCAGAGGAACCCTGTGAAGACGGGGTCATTGGCATCATGTCAGCTTCGTTCGTTAAATTAGAAATCGCGTTGAAAACATCAACTGAAACTTGCATCCCCATATGAAATGCTGCATCCTCTTTTATCGATACCATGTGCATTTCAAGTGCAGGTAGAGCGGATTGAACCAGTGATGTTTGTGGGTTCTCATCGGGGACCGCGCCGGACAAACTAACCAGTGTTGCAAAAACAGCCGTAAACATGAAATCCTTTTCCTTAAAAAATATAAAACAATTATTATGTGAGGCGCGCACTATACATGAAAAATGGTGCTATTTTAAGCACCATTTGCATGACTTATTCTAAATGATTAGATTAGATTATCTAATACTTAACAGCGAGCAATGAAGCTGTTTTTACAACAACACTTTCAAGGGCATCAAACCAAACGCCGCTATCTTTTTGTGAAACATGTGGAAGGGCAGAGGACACCATATCCCTTAACTCTAATTTTCGCTGCGAAAAAGAGATGTTGTTGTAAGAGAGCATAACCACTGCGCTCAGCATAAAACCTACAACCTGGCCTTTAAAAAAAGCTCGTTTTTTTGTTTTCTGTTTGGGCGCACTTTCAAGCATTGCGGACACCAATTTACCGGGCGTGTAAGGTAAAGGATTTTTATTTTCTTCAAAGCGAGATGGATGCAGTTCCTCACCATCAGCAACCGATTTCAGATAATCCATAACCAAGGCAGGATCTTGTTCTTGCCTCAATATGCTAATCGCTTCTTGTCTTTCTGTTAAGGGGCGAGCTGGATCAAAAACAACATCAAACAACTTGGCCGATTTATTCTTATTACTGTCCATATAAGTTCAACACTATCCTTTTTAACATACCATTCCTATTACAATGAGCGTGCCAACTCGTTATTTTCAATTAAAACAATAACTTATTTTTTTTGCTCTATTTCAAACAATGCTTCGTTGAGATTTATGTTCCCAATCAGTGACACTTTTACGCCCTTAGGGAAAACAATAGACCACACAACGCGGATCTAGTTTATTATTTTTTGCAAAAAGATGATATGATCAACGTTGTACATTTATGAACAAACAAGGAATACGATGCTAACTCTTCAACAATTAAAAGTAATGACTAACATGCAATGCGATATTAACACTCTTATGAACCCAAACTGGGTGGGAGCCAATCAAGCGTGGAACCGCGCATCCATGATTGAAATCGTTGAGCTCTTTGACCACGTAGGCATGTGGAAGTGGTGGAAAAAAATGAGTGTCAACTTGCTCCAGGGGCAAATTGAGCTGATCGACGTCTTTCACTTTGTCTTAAGCCACAAGGTTGACATGTGCGGTGGCGATGCCGATAAAGCCGCGCAGGAAATGTTTGAAGAAATGGGGTCGAGCGATCCCGTCGTTTATATTGACCTGGCCAAGCAAGAAGGGTACAGCATCAGTGAAATGGATTTCTTAACTAAACTTGACTTTATGACCGGTCTGTTTGCGTTTAAGCGTCCTAGTCTTACCTTGCTATGGGACATCATGAAAGAATGCAAAATTGATGGCGATTTCTTGTATTCTTGGTACGTCTCGAAAAACGTACTTAACACGTTCCGTCAACATAACGGTTACAAGACTGGCGGTTACATTAAAATGTGGACGGTTGATGGCGTAGAGATGGAAGACAATGTGGCAATGGAAGCCCTGAATAAAACACTTGATTTCACCTCGCCAAATTACCCTGTTGAGCTTTATTCAGGCTTAGAGCGCGTGTACGCTGAGTCCAAAGAAGCAGAATAACCACTCAAGGCACTTAATGGCCTATGTCTGTTAAGTGCTTTCTTTCCAAGTACGGATAATATCATGAATAAACGCTACCACTTTTTTTGCCCCTCATGCGAATACGATCACGAAGAACATGGCGAGCTTCTCAACGAAGGAGTGAACTCCTGTCCACAGTGCCTACAATCAGGTATCGATACAACACTCACCTTGTTTTTACCCAAAGAGCAGATTGACCACGAACTCATCCAAGCTCGCACCTTGCTTCAAAATAAAATAGATACCTTGTCCCTGACGATTGCTCAGAGCCAAGAAATCAAAGCGCTATTAACTTCATGCTTAAACGCACAAGTGCAAACGTGTATCGAGTCTTTACGCCATGTAAACAATGAAAATGCAGACACTGGCTCGGATGTCATTTGGCTTGAATTGGACAATGCAAAAAATGCGCTAAATCAGCTCAAAGAGAATAACGAGGGGCTTGAGTAAATCCGCTCTAATCGCGGAATTTAGCCTGTTCCATTTCGTGCTGGTGGTTGTATGCTTTTCGCGGCTTATTTCTATAGCGAAGGGCATTTCTATACGCATATGCATTGCCGCGCGTATTAACAACACGCGTCAATTCACCCCCCTCCCCAATGACAGTTGGTTTAAAATGCAACAAACGCAACATTATTGTGTTGCGGAGCGTCGTTGCTTGTGATAATTTTGGCAATCAGTTGATTTAAGTGTTTATTTATGTGGGTTTCAACGACTAAGCTAGCTAAGATTGAAGGCGTTACAACGCAAACAATCCGGCGAAAAATAGAAAACGGCCATTACGACAAAGTTCAGCAAACAGACGGCGGTCATTACCGCGTTTTTATCACACAGCAACGAAGGATATGCTATGCAAGAGTTAGCTCAAGCAAGCAAAAGTCGAGCATCGACACGCAAAAGCGTATCTTGCTCGAACGGTATCCTGACGCAGAATTTATCAGTGACATTGCCAGTGCTTTCAACTTTAACCGAAAAGGACTGCAAACCATTCTGGAATCAGCGATGCTCGGACATTCAGTCCACCTTGTGGTTACCACAAAGGACCGTCTCGCAAGGTCTGGATTCGAGCTTATCAAATGGCTTGTTGAATTATCAGGTGGACGGATCGAGATCATGGATGACACGACTAACACCGCTGAATCATTCGACACTGCTGAACTTATCGGTTTTATTACCTCGTTCTGCAATAGCCACTACGGAAAACGCTCTGCTGAAAGGCGCAACCGTCATCGCATCGAAAAAGATCAGATTCTACCCTGAGAATGAACCCGCGTATTTTGATGCTTTGGCACTTTACCGCCGTTCTTATAACCTGGCTGTCGAACGTTTCCGCAATGATGATTATAAAGATAATGACGGCAAATTTATTAATATGCGCCCTGCAATCAAGGCGCAAGTTGAGCAAGAGCAAAAAGAGACTGGGCGAGCTTACAATTCCTTAGTGTCTGATAATGGGACGTTAGCGGCTGCCACAACATTTAAAGCGGTGTGCGCTAACAATAAGAAATTGAAGGGCGCTAAATCTGGCTTTAGTGAAATCTCTTTTAAAAGTCGCAAAGGAGCAAAACATTCATTCAGTATTGACCGTTTACCTAAAGGCTTAAATCCCTGCGTCAAGGCGTTAGGGAAGATCCACCTAACAGAAAAAGTCCCCAATGAAGCCATTGGGAAAAGTTGTATTATCACTTTTGATAAAGGCCGCTGGTTTATCCAAGTGCAACAACACATTGAGCTTCAAACCGAGAGCCAAGGTGAAGTGAAATGTGTTGGGGTTGATCCCGGCGTGCGAACGTTCGCCACGTGCTTTAGTCAGGATGACGCATTGGTTGTCGGTGATAATTTTGCGAAAGATAAACTGTTCCCGTTGATGAAACGTGTGGACACGCTGATTAGTCAAAGGCAAAAAGTGTTGAATACCCAAGAGGGTATTGCGTTCTCTGAAATGCCGCAGTGGGCCAGAGACAGGGTCATTCACTTTGACCGAGAGATCAACCGATTAAAGTGTAAGAAAGACGACCTTATTTTAGACTTGCATAACCGACTCGCCCATGAACTTGTTACGAAATACGACGTGATTTTTTTGCCCTCCTTTGAGACTAAAGGAATGGTAAAGCGCAAGGATAAGAAAGTTCGAACAATTCGCCGCAATACATGCCGCCAGATGCTTGATTTAAACCATTATGGCTTTAAGTTGCGACTGAAATGGTATGCGAAAAAGTACGGCAGGCAGGTTGTTGATTGCAATGAGTCTTATACGTCCAAAACACGCACTTGGTGCGGTACAATAGACGATAAATTGGGCTCATCAAAAATCATAAAAGGTCATGGTTTTGTCGTTGATAGAGATATTAACGGAGCAAGAAACATACTGCTTAAACATTTAACAAGGTAGCTTGAACCTTATTCATAACAACGAATGTTGCGTTCGTTGCGATTTAAATCAAGAGTGGAGACCCTTTCGCATAATCTTAGCTTTAGGTTTATCACTCCAAATTACCAATGACATATTTATTCCTTCGAATGTTGAAATCAGACAATGCGTCAACGTTGCCCAATTTCAAAATAAAATTATTGTGATGCTATCGCAAGGCAAATGGCACGTTGGTCACCATATTCTTTCTGGCTAAACGTCAATCCACTGTCTTCAATAAAATAAACCACATCACCATGACTTAACTTTATCTTAAGCACGTCGAAAGACACCATCAGGCGAAAACACAAAGCCGTGTCTTTTATGGGATTGAAAATGTCCGTCATTGAATCAATCATCACCCCGGACGGATCTTTAGGACACACGCTGCCTTTTAATAGCGTATATTCAAAGTCCATTTTTTTTGCAATGATTTCGCATATTTCTTTATCATTCATTTTTTAAACCTTAACTTTTATTATATTAAATGGTAATGTAGCACAAAAACACAAGGAATTAAACATGAAAAAGCTTACTCCGCTGATGGTTAATATACTCGGCGTCATGGCACGAGGCGGCTCTCACAGCGAAATTAAAAATACAGTATTTCAAGTCGCTAATGATGAGGACTCCCAAAACACTCAAGACACCATCAATGCTATTCTTCATTTACAGGTGATCAGTAAACAACTGCAAGAAAGGCTGTTGGTCGAGCATGAAAGCAACATGCTTGCGCTATTAGAAAATAATAAATTTGATGATGCTATTAATCTTGTTCACGCCATCCCACCAGGCTCTTGTCGACAAAAGTTGTGGAAAAGACTCTCTCAGCATTTATCTCCTATTGGTGATGATAATAACGCAGAGATACAAAGACCTTCTCGGCTCCATAAAAAATAATATCCATTCACCTTAAAAGACTTTAAAGTTTTGCACAAAAACAAAACAACTGGTACAATTTGCTTTTCTTAAATCACTATATATGTCAATATTGAGTTTGTTCGATTATTGAGCAAACTCTAAAGGAATAGAAATGAAATTTTTTAAAACATTAGTTCTTGCAAGCACCTTGATGATGGCCTTTACCGCCAACGCTGGGTATATTTACACTGACACACAAACAAATAGCTTTTCTGGCACCGCGGGCAGCACTTCTGAACGAGATGGCGTCGAGCCCTTTGTATTTGATTATTTTGACAGTACCTTAGGCGATTTGCTTAATGTGTATGTTTCTTATGATTTACTTATTGATGGCGGATTGGTGGGGGCAGATAACTTAACCAATAAAGAAGTTTCAGGCAGCTTGACGCTTGGTGGGGCTGTACTAATGAGCTCGGCACTGCCCTTTTTAACTGACAGTTTTGCTAACATTTTTAATAAATTAGAATTAACACAAAGCGACACCTTCACGGTTGCCGCCGATCCAACCTTAAGCGTTGGCGGGAATGGACCCGATACGTATCGATTATTAGGTGAAGAAATCAGTGGCACATCCGGCTTACTGTCACTCAATACTAATTTGCTCAATTTCTTTACGGGCAATTCAGGCGACACATACACGGTCGATTTTGATACCGATTCGGTTATCGTTGTTGATGCGCCTAGTACGCGAGGTTTCTTTCAGGCGGTTGATACTACCATTGAAATGAATATTGTTTATGAATACGAAAATGATATTCCACCTGCCAACAACGAAGTTAGCGTACCGGCACCGGCATCCGCTTTTCTTTTTGGCTTAGGGCTCGCTGGACTTGCCGCAACACGCAAGAAGAAGCAATAACAAAAACTCGTTACGTTATCCCCAAAAGGCGCTATTTAGCGCCTTTTTTGTTGAAAACAGTAATCAAAAAGATTATAATTAGCCCATCGAAAACACTCGCACAGAAAGCGAAATAATAACAACAGAGCAAAAATGAACACTGAAACACCTTTATATTACAACGCCTTTACTCGCCAAGACATTATCGACGCTACAAACAAAGTTCTTGCGCGTATTGGTCCTCGATATCCTGTTGAAAAACTCGAACGTAAGTTGATGAGAAAACAAAAACTTCCATTGTTTTTACTCACAACAAGAAGGGGCGGTGAAGTTCTCGTCTTGCTTGATGATCAAAATGGACGAAAAGAAACCTTCTCTATCAAAGGGGTTTATCGTGTCATGAAAAAACAATCGTGTTACACCATTGGCCCTACTGGATTAGCAGAGGCAGGTTTGAAAACTCTGGTGTCACCAGGGGACTCTGACGACATTTTTGTCGCCTCCGATCACAAAATAAAGCGGTATTGGGAAAAGCATTTAGAACACGCCGAAAGCGATCCTAGATTGCATGCATCAATGAACTTTGCATCACAATGTACAGATTTCATGGGCGCGATACGTCTAATCGCCTAATGCTCAATAAGTTTTTTTGTTGTTTTTTTCACCAGCACGAAAGGAGTCGCATAAATAGGATACTATCTTTATAACGACATAAAGAGGTTCCACGTATGCGACATTTCACACCTTCAGCCTTTAGAGTTCCTAGCGAGGTTAATAACAACCCGCCTATTGCAGAGTGTTATTTCAAACCGACTGATGAAACCTTAGAAATTTTATTATGGTCACAAGATAAAAATCGATTTCACCTCGTCATTAAAAAGAAGAAAGCGCCCACCGGCCCTTTTGGCATGATGATGTATGCCGACGTTTTTATTCAAGCCTCTGGCATCTCCACCGATAAATATCACCAACCGATGGAAAAAACATTTAAAAGATTGTTGACTCAGGATATACTTAAGATATTCAATAACAATAAACACATTTACACTAGGGATTTATAATGCCTAACGCCATCACTCTCATTGCCACCGGCGCGATAACCACAAGTCTTTTTATCGCCCCTTTCGTATTGTCATTGTCAGCATGCCTTGCTTACATCGGAATGATGGCCTCAGCGCCTTACTTTATCGCTAAAGGCTACGCAAAATTCACCCAACAATAAAAAAGGAGTCGGTATGTCAGCTCAAATGCAAGATAGGTTTCTCAATGCGCTACGAAAAGAAAAGGTCAATTTAAGCATCTTCCTCGTTAACGGAATTAAATTAACAGGCCACATAGAATCATTTGATACGTTTGTCATATTGCTAAAAAATGGCGATAGTACCCAAATGATTTACAAGCATGCTATTTCAACGGTTGTGCCCTCTCGTAACGTGGATTTCCGCTCAAACAGCGACAAAGATGCTTAAATTTAATGGCAATGCTTTAAACCGCATATTGCACTCCCCCATAGTAAAAGCCATCCAGGGAGGGGCAACGTCCTCAACCGCGCTAAGGCTGAAACTCTATGCGGGGTTTGCTTTTCGCCATTTTTACCCATTACTCGCGTTCTGCGTCACATCGGCGTTATGGATGAGCGCGCTTATTCACATCCTATTTCAACTCAACGATGGACTTTATCGTAACATGGGGCTCGTTTTTGTCGGCGCTGTCGGCGCTGTGTTCTTTTTTATAGAGCTTAGGCGGGGATGGTCAAATTACAACAAGGACGTCCATAGTCATGAACAATAAACACAATGAACACAATGAAAGATTCGACTTTTTACTCTGGTGCTTAAAATGCTCCTGGCCTTACCTGTTAGTTTTTTTTGTACTTTTTTTGGCTATTCACTTTTCGGCTAACTAGCACCTGTCCTTTTTACGATATCCATAAAGGCGTCGTCTAAGTAAGCATGGAACGCTTGAAATCGTTTTTCCATCAAAAACAGTCCATACCCTATCCCGGCTGGAATAATAGGCGTGATCCAATAGCTTGTTGCGCCACCAATGATTAAACTCAGAAGCAAACTCAAAATACTTCCTGTCGCAAGAAATTGCAGGCGGTAATGCGCCTTATTTATACTGAATTCGAGAAATGCATCCGCAAAAGATTGCTCAGATACCTCTTTCACTATTTTGTTTTTAATCCAGGTGTATGACATTAACATTGAAACAATCAATCCAAATTGAAGCAACAAAACGGCAATACACCCCATCCTTGCGCCACCGCCAGAGGACATCACAATGCCTAAGAGGGGGATTGATAATAAACCCCATTGAATATTAATCGCCCATCTAAAGCCTGTTAAAAAAGGGTGCTGTTCTATTTTCCTCATCGCTCTCATATAGCTTATTTCATTGATCTGCTGGGCGCTTAATATCATATCGTTATCCTTTTAATGCTGCGCTTAAATAATCCGCAGAACGAATGTCATTTTTTATCATTTTGTACAACACAATCCCCATTAATAGTAACACGGGCACTGTCGCAGGTTCAGTAAAAAAATGATGCAGTGACGCAAAAAGCGATACATAAGCGCAGGTCAAAATTCCTAAGGCCCCCATTTCCTTATCCTTCATCATCGCGTCCCCAATCGCGTCCTCGTTTTCATTTTCAAAAATGAGGGGGGAACCATTTGATACTCTGAACCTTTCAAGTTTAGGTGCCCACTTCTCATGAAGTGGCTTAATGACGTTCGCAGCATGCAACTTTATTGATAATGCCACCAAGAATAAAAAAGCGGCAAGGAGTGACCAGATTGATTCTTGTCCCAATCCCAAATGCTTAGAAAATGGGATTGAACATGCGATTGAAAAAAATAATGAGAAAAACAGCCAGGCTCTCATCCCGGAACTTCGCGACTTCATGTATTGATACACTTTCCACGCTTTAGGGTTATTGGCGCAATCGATGCTTATAGAGAGGGTTGGGTGAGTATCCACAATGAAATCCTTATCAATGACGTGAACTTGTTTTGTATTTACAATAATATCACAAAATATCATTTTTAAACCTTTCGTATAACGCTTTTACGTGTATTTGTTCCCTAAACAATGGTAAAATAAATGAACTTTATAAAATAATGTCGAGTCTACGACAATTAAGAATGGAATCGGATACTGCAATGTTTAAAAATGGATGTTTTCTTCTCGCTCTCGCGTTCTCAACGTTGTTTTCTGGGCAATCTGCACAAGCGCAATCCTTTGACGAACTCATCCTAGAGATGAACCGCGACCCTATGGCACGAATAAAAGACAATCAACCTCTTTCCGCAGAGCAAGCCTTTCCTTTTGAGACGCAGCAACGAGATGGCATTTTATCCATCACCTTCAATATTGCGCCTGAATACCATCTATACAAAGACAAATTCAGCTTTCGCACTAATGCCGAAATGGGCGAGGTAAAATGGCCCACGCCGGTCCTCATTGACGATCCTTACTTTGGCCCCGTTGCCGCTTATGAAGGAATATTGACGCTCGACATCCCGATTGAAAAGGCCATCGGAGGAAGCTCTCTTGTCATCGTTTATCAAGGATGCTCTCCAACATTTTGCTACCCACCCCGAAGCGCAACTATTAACATCTCATCTGAGAACAGTTTTGAAGATGATTTCAGCCATGGGGGTATGTCATTTGTGTCTCGCGCCGAAGTGAGCGGTGAGGACCCATTACTCGCTGCTCTTATGGGGGGTAATACACACAATCAAGAAAGCTCGAACGCCGAAATGTCTGCTTTTGAGTTTAACGAATGCTACATTGATGCTTCAATCTTAGAGCGGCCACAGTCGACTCACATCGATCTTATTGAACCCGCCATTGTCAATACGAATGACGAGTCTGAACAGTCCGCGCCTCTTGCTGACGTAGAACCTAAAAAGGAGTCATTCACTCCCGATTCTGTAAGCAAAACGGTTAATGATACCGATGCTGTGTTAACAGCAGCAGAGCAAGAAGGGCTAACTGCCCGTGCCAAAGCGCTGTTGCTTTGTCTTTTTCTTGGAATTGGACTCGCCTTCACCCCGTGCGTATTCCCGATGTATCCCATTTTAACTTCCGTTGTGGTCGGTGCACAAACTCAATCGAAAAAGCGCACCTTCATTCTTGCCCTTAATTACGTGATTGGGATGGCGCTTGTCTATGCAATTGTTGGCGTGGTGGTAGCCTCATTTGGCCTTCAATTCCAGCAAGCACTACAACACCCTTATAGCATTGGCGCAATTTGCTTGTTGTTCCTCGCGTTATCAGGCAGCTTGTTTGGTTTCTATAACCTACAAATGCCATCGTGGTACCAGACTAAAATCAACACAGTCAGTGGCGAACAGCGAGGCGGCAAAGCATTAAGTTGCTTCCTCATGGGTGCGCTGTCCGGCTTGGTGGCGTCACCGTGCACCACGGCACCATTAACAGGTTTAATGCTTTACGTGGCCATGTCAGGCGATATTGTCAGTGGCTTTACGCTCTTTTTCGCACTGGCTTTAGGCATGGGTATACCGCTTATCATCTTCGCGTTAACCGGGAATAAGTTACTCCCTAAGGCGGGTAGATGGATGGATGTGGTTAAGCATGCCATGGGATTTGTCTTGGTGGGAGTTGCACTTTTCTTTGCTGCACGCATAATGCCTTCCACTGTCAGCACAGTGGCGACGGCTGCTTACATTTTCGCAATCAGCGCTTACACCATTGTACGCATAGGCATAAACACACCATCAGGCAGCCTGAGAACGCTTCAGGCAGCCGCTATGCTATTAGCGCTATCCTCATCAGTATTTGTCGGCATGACAGCTTTCCATGCCATACATGGAGACATTAAGCAAGCGTCTGGTAATGCGTCTTCGTCTAGTTCACACCTTGAATTTTCATACGTGAGCACATTGGATGAACTCAACCAGGCTGTGCTTGTCGCGAAGCAGCAAGGTAAGCCTGTTATGCTCGATCTTTATGCTGATTGGTGTTCCGCTTGCAAAGAATATGAAATGTTCGTTTTCTCTGACGCTCGCGTTGTGGAGGAATTACGTGACTGGGTGCTGATTCAAGCTGACCTTACGGAGTTCAATGAGCAAAACGACCAAATACAAAAACATTTAGATGTTATTGGACTCCCCACCATCGTTTTTTTTGGTGGTAACGGGGAAAGATTAAAAGACTCAAGGCTTTCGGGCTATGTGAATGCGGATACTTTTTTGCAGCACGTCCGCGCTATTCGATGAATAGTTAACCCATTTGGGTTCTCGCGCTGCATCACAATTACCTGTAAACCCACGAACCACTATGGTGGCTCGTGGGTTTAATTGTTATTTGATTAGCGAGTTTAGCACGCGAGATTGTAAAACGATTTCTTGATTTAACGCTTCATCCTCCCCTGCTTCTGTTGTTGATATTTGGGAAGTAATATTATTGCAAGTGGCAAGAAAAGTTTCTCTTGTTTCTTTATTTAATCTCCCCCACCCACCGGTGGCTGAACTTACCATCTTTTCTAGCCTTGAATTTACCACTGGGGATAATTTATCACCATGACCCTCAATAGCATTGAGCAATGCCCTCATTACAACATTATCTGGGATCTTTGATATCTTAGCTCTTAAGTTACTTAGCTTGGTCTCTAATGTCGTGGCAGTGGGCTCAGCAACAGCGGCATCTTTTCTAAAATAAAAGAAAAACGCATTAAATGTCTTTGATAAGTCATCCCCATCGAAAAATGGAATGCCTTCCATTCCTGCTCTTGAATAACTGTCTAGAAAATGCTCGATATAAATGGCTGTGATCCATTTTTGTGTTGATTGAATAAAATTTCAATATTAATCAACAATTAAAAGAATTCGTTAAAAACGTCCTCAAACTGTTCCCCATTATTCAATCTTTCTAAGCCACTATACATGTCCTTTGGGTTCATTGACTCTACAGCTATTAGTGATGCTTGATAATACTTTACATTGGTGTTTGGGAAGTCACTAAGGTAAAACACCGACTTAATCTTAGCTACGTCATCATTTGTCACATTAATGTTTTCTGATAAAAATGGCTTTCGGTAATCTGCTTTGATCCCTGTGCCTTCAATGAACCAAGCAGGTAATTGAGTTAGTTCAACAAACAAATTTGTTCTATGTCTGACCTCTGCATGAACAAGTTCATGAGCTATTACATCAGTGCTCAGTCCTTTGGGACCTAAAAATATGCATTCTCTGAATAAACCAGAGTTTTGCATACCTGTGGGGTTAAATCCGAACTTGGCATATTTTGTTTCGGCTGTAGCAATGATTCTAGGGTTGGAAGTGGGAGTACCATAGATATCCGAAACCCTTTTAAATGCTGATTCTACAGCATGAGACAGCTCAACTTGCTTCGAAGTGTCGATACTTTGATCAACATAAAAATCTGGTGACACTTCATTGAAGTGTGTTACCCCTATCAGTTCGCAAGCAATGGCATCTTTTTTAAAGTAGCCAAATGAAGCTATAAAAAACGTCATAAAAACAATGATCAATATCTTAAGTATCTTCATTAAAATTCCAAATATTTATAGTGCTAAAACGACCCAGCTATCGTCTTTTTGTGACTGCTCCATTTGCCTAAACCAAGCAATGTAATTATCAAGATAATCAGTACCCACCCCATTAAATTACCTTAGCCACTGTTTCAAGCGCATCATCCAATTGTTTAGTGTTTGTATGTGGTAGATACCATCTATAACTCTTTGATTATCAATAGCTATAAGGCGTTTATGATCAAGTTCAAAAGGAAGGTTCTTAACAATGGTTTGATAAGACAAATTGCCATCGGTACACAATACACTCTCAGGCGTTAATACTGGTGCTAGTGATTTCTCCAGATCTTCTCTTGTGTTTCTTTGCAAGACGCAGTGGGTGACAGCACCGTTGCGATCTAATGCAAGCATAACTGGTACTTTAGGTATGTCATGGCTCTTAACACCACGCTTACGTGGAGGTCTTTCCAACTGGCGTTTACCCTTGAACGACTCGTTGATAAAGGTTTCATCGGCCTCAATGATCCCATGAAGCTCTGAAGGCTTTCTTTGTCTTGGTTTAGATAATAACTGATGCCGCCAACGCCAAGCGGTTTTAACATTAATACCTAGTTCACTTGCTGCTTCTCTTATCTTGGCTGTAAACCACATGCCTTCTGAATACTGGTGCCATTTATCTTGCTTTTTCATACCAGATAATGGCGTACCAGTCAGTGAATTAAAAGTTCGTTCACAAGCTTTGCATTTGTATCTCTGCTGTCCTCGTGCTGTTGTTCCGTATTTTGTGAACTCATGGCTACCACAATGAGCACATTCGGCTACGCCCTCCTCATGCAGAGCAATAGCTTTACCTACATGATTCGAAGAGATCATTTCTTCGATGTGCTGTCGGAGGCGTTTCAACTGAACAAAAGTTAGATCTTCTAGTGTTGCTTGAAGATTAGCAAACTGAGTATTATTCATAGGCGCTCCTAACATGATTTGATTTACTTAGTATAGCAAACCAACACAGAAATGGATCAGCGCCATATAAATACAGTAAACCGCTGAACCACCAGTTAAGCGCATCTTCTGTTTACCCCAAGATTCAAATTCATCAAGATCCTCTTTCGGTGCAGAAATAACACTTCTAATATTTTTATACAAACTAATATCAGGCACAAGCGCGCTCACGTCGTCTGTGTTTTCTTTAATCAGAAGGTGAATAAAGTCATCATCGCTTAATGCCACTTCTCTCACCCATTTCCTTTATTCTCGTGTTTAGCGTCGCAATAGGATTAAGGCTTGTAATCGCATTAATTATTATATGGGAGATTAAAAACCAACCCAGTCCACTTATCATAGAAGATGTTATCATGGCCCATGATATATCCCTTGGCTTCACTGGCAACCCTTTACTTTCGAGCGCCAACATCAAGAATTGATTTGCCACATAAAATATAATCGGCACGCTGACCAACGCAGAAATGGAAACCCACATCCATATTGACGTTTTAACGTTTAGTTTTTCGGGTAGTATTTTTTTTATGATTTTTTTAGCATTATGTTACCCATTCTATATTCTGGTTTATTTGATTAGTGAGTTTAACACACGGGACTGCAAAACAATCTCTTGGTTTAATGTTTCATCAATCCCCGTTTCTGTTGTTGATATTTGTAAAGCAACATTATTGCACGTCGCCAAAAACGCCGCTCTTGACTCTGCATTCAGTTTTTCCCACCCCTCAGCGGCTGAATGAGCCATATTTTTCAATCTTGAGTTCACCGCCGGCGATAATTTTTCGTAGTTGTTATCGATAGCTGATATAAATAATTTCATTGCAGCTTTCTCTGGAATTCTAGAAGCACTCTGGACAATTCCTTCTGCATCCGGCTTTAACTCGTTAACTAATCCCATCGCCACGTTCATCGATTTTTCTGAGCCCTTAACTTTCAGCGCCATGAATGCATCCGCGTCTTTCTTGACTTCACCATGAAGTGTCTTTAGCAACGTATTGTACGTTTCTTCTTTTAACCGCCCTTTTTGAACTTCTTGAATATAAAAAGAAAGATACATGCATGACAACAGCGGACCACCGGAAAGGATAAGGTCATTTGCAATCCACAGGTTAAAGTCATCAATAGCACGCCTGCAATCCTTGTCGCTATTTATAATCAAAGACATATCGCTCAAACCGTTGATGCGTTTTATATTGAGGTTAAGTTTGCATACGCTCTGTTTTATGAAATTATTGACAAACTGCTCATCGTCCATTCTCAATAGTCTTTTTGCTTCTTTAATCTGAGTGAAGTCTTTAACATCCAATTTCGGTAACATTTCTCTCAAAACATAATCAATCACGGTGTCTTCTTCTTTTGAATGTGCGGTCACTCTCGCGTTCAATCTCACCATTGCATTATGGCGAAATATCAAATATTTCAATGCCTCATAATGCGCTATTATATGGGCAACGATACCAGCCGCCATAATAAGAAAAAGGCTGATTGAACTTGCCTCGGTCACACCAGTGGGGAGCGCGTACATAAAAAGTACCCCGCCACATATTGAAGACATCATTATCAAAATTTTTGCCATTTTTTCTGATGGGTTAAACCCTAACCAAGGCGGGCACACCATGTCACTTAATTTTGCAAAAACACTCATTTCCTATTATCCTGTTATTTTTTAATCCAACAATGAATTTAACACTTTTGACTGCAATACCACTTCGGCATTCAGTGTTTCATCAATACCCATTTCTCTTTCAGACACTTGTTTAACCACGCTATTACATGTCGCTAAAAACGCCGCTCTGGCACCAGCATCTAACCTCTCCCACCCTTCGGCAGCAGTGCTTACCATTTCCTCTAGACGAGTGTTTACGGCGGGTGACAGTTTCCCTGATTGGTCTTCTATCGCATTGACAAAAGCTTGCATCGGTTCCTTTTCGGGGATTTTACCCGCAGCGGTAACCAGGTTTTGTTGTGGAGGGTTGAATTTATTAAAAAACCCCCGAGCTTCTTTGGCCGCATCACGACAACTCTGCCCCTTTTCTCTTAGCTGTCGAATCGCATCTTCTTTGATTGAAACATAAAGGTCTTGAAAAATAGAGTCAAAATCATTTTTGCTCATGATCCCTTCCTTTAATTTCCCGGCAAAGATAGACAGAAAAATACAAGACAACCCGGCTTGCCCTGACATTTTTAAATCCATATTATGCAAACGCTTAAGATTTAACGCTTCTTTTTTGTAGTGTGGAGGGGCTTCGTTTTTATCATCCCAGATTAAAGGGATTGGTGTTTTTGCATTCTTTAAATAATCCATGACTAATGTTTTGGCAAACACCTCATCATTCATTTTCAATCGCTCACTCGCCGCTTTAAGTAGAGTGAAATCTCCTTCCTTCCATTTGACGAAAACACGATTTAGAACAGAGTAAATAATACCCTCTTTGCCATCCAATGACGCAACGCGTGCATTCAGTTTTGAAATTGAATTTTTTTCATAAGCATTAACAAAGAAAAGCAATGTTATTGCTGCATAAAACACAACCAATCCAAGCGCGCCAAGCAAAATCGAAAGCACCATGTTCCCTATTACATCATCAATCCCAAAGTAAACCCACGCTGGGATGCTTGCCGCCAGCGGCACTAAAAACCCAAGGAATATAATCAAAATTTCTGTGTTCGCTGCGCTCAACCATCGCGGGCAAATTTTGGATATAGTTTTTTCTACAATATTCATTTTATTCCTTAGTCAAGAATTGATTTTATAACCCGAGATTGCAATATAAGCTTGCTGTTTTCATCGTCATCGTCGTTGTCGCCGGTTTGCGCTCTTTCTGCGACTTTGGCGCATGCGTCTAAAAACGCCGTTCTAGCATCATCATTGTATTCTCCCCAACCTTTAGACGCATCCTCTACGACCTCTACAACCCGTGCTGAAACAGATGATGGCAACTCTTTGTCTGCCATGGCCTCTTTAAGTTTTTCCAACTCAGGGCTTTCTGGTAATTGCGCCATTCCCATCAACACTCTTTCTTTGTCGGCTTTTTTAGAATGAATAATATCTAAAATAGACTGCTTTTCAGAATCTTTACTTTTTTGGCGTTCTTGCAACACGCCATCAACGCCCACTTTTGCGACGGCAAACAATTCATTCAATATATGGCTCAAGTCCTCGATTGACATGCTCGGATTATCCACAAAACCCTGAGATAATAATAAATTTCTGTAGTATTGAATAAGCGTGACGACGACGGCCGTATGTCCGTTAACCTCAATATTATCCTTTTCCCACCCCTCATAGGTTTTCATCGCCTTGGCGGCCTTATTGCATACTGGCTCTGATGACAAAAAATTTATCACACTTTCTGCGCTAACATCGGTCGTTTTTTGGGTATCTTTTTCTATAGTAAAAGAGAAGTCGGATTCAAAGTGGGTGACTACGCTCTCTAACAGTGCTGCATCTTCCATTTTCAACCACTCTAATGATCGCTTCGTATTTACGAAGTGGATTTCTGAGAACTTTGACCACATTCGTTTCACCAAAAAAGTTTGAGGGGTGGTGGGCTTTAGCGTTAAACTATCAACACGTAGATTAAGCCTTCCCGTCGCATTTTTCGACATTAGCGAAAGCCAAAAAAAAGCGTTGAATAAAAAAGACATGACACCGGAAACAACCAACACCACGCCGCCTCTAAAATAGGCACCATAGGGTTCAAATATAAACGCATCAACAAGTGAATAAATGCCGGTCATCAGAAAAATTTGCGTGATGTTAACGAGTGTTTGAAATCGACTTGCCCAAACCCGTTTTTTAGAAAAAAAGTCGGCGACTTTGTGCTGTAATGACATGATAATGTCCTTAATTCTCTGTGCCGGTTAAAGGTTGAGGGCAATCTTGGCGTTGAGAAAAAGGGGTGATCATACCTCTATGTCCCTGTAAAATCCCAGACCAGTCTTTTTCGATATCAAAGTCAAAGGGGATGTTTGTGAGTGCGGTTAATCTGTAGCAGTGGCAACCATCAAACGTCCTCTGAAACGTCAAATACCCTACACCTCTTATCGTGCCGTCATAGAATGGCTTCTCCACGCTCGGGAATAGCTTTTCAGAATAATCTTGGTTGTTTAGTGCACTCTCTACAGACGTTGGTAAGCAGGTATCTACTGTGCTTCCTATTAAGAAGCTGCTATCGTTCTTTTGCGGGTCGACTTCAAAGGATATAACCCTTGGCCCTTCTGCATAATAAACAGAGAGTTTTGTTTTTACTTCACCGCGCCACACAACAACATCTTTTTGTTCTTTATGGAGGCTCGACGTCATGGTTATTAATGATAATTTAGACATAAAAAAACCTGTTTTTTAATGAATCATTATGATTACACAAAACAGGTTTTTTGTACAGTTTTTATGGTTTTTATATGGATTTGAATACCATTAAGCAGCGCGGTTTTCGTTTTTTCTTCTCCATGCACCGAAGCCCAACATGGCAATCCCTAGTCCCACGCCGCCGCTAACTGGCATCCCAGTTGAAAACATTACATTTCTGTAAGACCATAACCTTTACTTTTTTAGTTCCGAGTTTATGGCGTTCCAGGTAACAGAGTCCTCTTCTTTGAAGTCTCTTAGCTTTGGCCTTTTCCCGCATAAATTTTCAATTTCATCGGCAATAGACATTTGGTCGTCCAATGCCATTTCATATTCTATGGAAGCGTCTCTTTGCGATTGCCCTGAATGAGTTTTACTGACGCCTATAGGGTTCCCCCAGTACCTTGCTCTAGCAACGGCATTTTGAAATCGTTTTCTCGCCTCTGCAAGTCGACACTTCGAATCAGTATTCATCGTGCTTGTTCCATTAGTGCACTCTCTACAGACGTTGACCCTTCTGCATAATGAACAGAAAGCTTTGTTTTAACTTCACCTCGCCACACAACAACATCTTTTTGTTCTTTATGGAGGCTCGAAGTCATGGTTATTAATGATAATTTAGACATAAAAAAAACCTGCTTTTTAATGAATCATTACGATTACACAAAACAGGTTTTTTGTACAGTTTTTATATGGATTCAAATACCATTAAGCAGTGCGGTTTTCGTTTTTTCTTCTCCATGCGCCAAATCCCAGCATAGCAAGCCCAAGTCCTACACCGCCGCTGACTGGCACCACACTCGCAATTTCAGTAAGTTGCGCTTCCGTTAATAACTCAGAAATTTCGTCATACTCCACACCACCATACAACACGTTACTTTGAGAAAAGTTATAAAACCCAAAGCTTCCTTCGTTAAATGTTTCAACACCGGCATCACCAGGTGTAATTGAATACTGCAATTCATCATTAACATAAATGGCCAAATAACTGCCGCTGTAAGCAATATCAAAGCTGTATTCAACAAAATCGTCCCAACCTACATTTTCGTAATCGTTCGAACGTGAAATTGGTTGTGAACTTGAACCATAAACCGAAGATGAATAAAGGCTATTTTCCATATAAAACAGATCCATTCCCACTGTCAAGGAACCTTGTGTAGCCTGCTTCCAAGAAAGCAACAAATACCCAGTATCTTCACCACCTTGCTTGTCGCCTTCATTGTAGCCAACAACAAAGCCAATATAGTCGTCATCCGCTATTGTTTGCACAGAAATATCACCCGATATCGCCTTGCCTAGCGACTGGCCGGATGGATCATAAAGCACAGTCAGATCACTTGTATTGACGCTCTGAAACCACGAATTACTTTCGCCATCATAAGTCCAATTTGCGTCTGTCGTGTCTTCGTTTTCAACAACCCAATCACTAATATCGGTTATAACTTCTGCTGCGGCCACCTGGCTCAATAATGTCGCACCTAAAAACAAGCTTGTTAGCAACGTTTTCATCATTTTTCCTTAAATATAAAAATACAAGAGAATCTTTGCAGAAAACGTGCCATTAAGCATGTTTACGCCACCACCGATTTTAATGGCGGCGTTGTCAATTCTTTGTTGGCTCCTTACTCAATCAGTTTTTCTTTGCGCGATGCGCCGTCCAAATGACTGTCACGAACATCAATCGCCTCTAACAGCGGCGCAAGGGCTTTCCTGTTCGCCCTTAGTTCCTCGGTCACTTTACGCGCCTCTAGTGTGCCTTGGTTTTTCGCTTCCTCAAAAGTCCTCACCGCATTAGTAAGAGATTTATGAGAATCGGCAAAATGCTTTATCGCAATGACGGGTTCGTTGTATAATTTGGCAGCCTGCTCGGCGTTAATTTCCATCGCTTCTGCATTAGCAACCAGCATTCTCCCCATCGTTTCCTGTATGGCGCTGGATACGTCAATCAATTCACCCTGTTTGGCAATAGAGTCTTGAAGAAGAATGGCATTTTTCATTATCAAAGGGCCAATGTTTAATATCGAACGCATGGAGTCCTGAACAACATCTTCGGTAGAGTGGGTTTGGTTTATCCCCACTAAAAATTGCTCAACAGCAGTGCGTCCCGTCTCCATATCTCTAATAACGCGAGCAATTTGGTTGATGATCGTACCATGCTTTATCTTTTCCGGCTCCGAGAGCGATTTAACATCAACTTTTTCATACCGCTCCCATGTCACTTCGAGAACCGCAATATCCTCGTCGACAAGTTCCAATACTTCTTGCAACTTCTGATATTGCATTTCTAGACGTACGCTGCGTTCAATAGAATCCCCATACGCCCCTTCTAGATTTAAAAAAATAGACTTGAATTGCTGCTCAGTTGAAACCACATTGGTGACGTAACTACGAAGTAACTTTTTCTTTACCGAATCAAAAGGCAATAGCTTATAAAGCTTCGAGTTCGTTACGCTCGATGGGTTGATTTTTTGCGTGATCATATTCGCTTCAACCATCGTTTTTGCAGTCTCATTCTCCTGACCCAATTGTGGCAAGGTGTCTTGGTATGACTTTTCTATGATATTCTGGGAGCCACCCGCACGCTTTATTGAGTCTCGTGCAAACCCACTGATAATAGAACGAACCCGAGGGATGTTCTTCAAATCCGCTAATTCCGAACATATTTTTTCACTGCGGGTAAGTACGTTAGGCTCTTGGCGTTTAGCTTCTGTAGTAACAAAATTCATGTCTTTTACTCTGTGTTTAAGTTAATCAATATGATTGCATAGTAGCGTTTTTATGTAAAGGTTAATTTTGACTTAACCCGTTTCACACTTCTTCTCCAACCAAGTGAAGAGAAACCTGCGGATTAACCCCGTAACCATCAACATCACCATTGCTAACATCAATGTTGTTTACCAATTACCCCAACAATATTGTTGCCAGCTATAAAAACACACCATACCCCATTCCCATCAAAATGATTACATGGTATTGTTAAGAGATAAAATCACTCCTAAATCACAATGAAGATGCGAGTTTTAAAATGAATGAATTTCATGACGAGAACGAGTTGTTCTCCCCTCCCGTGTGGCAGCGTTACTTAACAAATATTGTTGTTCCTGTTGGTAAAGTTAAAAACAGCGAAACCAAGCCTTCCATACCCGCCGGGATTTCCATCGTGTTGCTCTTACTGAACGCGGTGGGCGCGGCAATTTTTTTTGATGGCGCAACAGCCACTACAATTGCTTCAATCCCTATATCCATAGCCATTGCACTCAAAATGAAAAGCTGGGTATCGAAAGGTGACAATGATTCACACCCCAATAAGGGAAAGTATAGCTTCTGGGTTGATTACGAGGCGGTATACAACAACACGCTATTACAACAACACTTATCCAAAAGCGTTTCTGCTCATCTACGGCATGTCATGAACAGCAGTCTCTCTAGCAAAGACAAAGAAACCGCTATTAATAACCTCAACACTTTTCTTTCTATATCTAGCAAAGAAGATGGCTTTAGGGGCTATGCTTTGTTTAATTTGCTTACGCTACTCAAAAATAAAGAAACCGCAAAAAAGCTTTATGATTTACCCTCGTGTTGGCTAACCCCAAGCAGCTTCAGAGATAAACCAAAAGACGTAGATATTCCCGTTTTTGAATCCATATCAGACCTTCAAGTGGCTCACCCTGAGGCGTTTCCAGCACCTGACGATATGACCTTCCCCTCTACAGAAAAGAATGAGGCACAAAGAGATTCACATTCCATTTATGACGAACACCCAAACATATTAAAACAAATGGAGGAATTACCAAGAGAACACCGGTCCCCCTCGCTTAATCATATACTTGATAATAGGTTGCCGGAATTAATCCATCTCGTCCAAAACAACACGTTAGACGAAGCAGCACAAGGCACGTTGACAAGAACGCTTGAATCCGTAACCGCACAGTTCAATAATGAGATATGCTCTTATACCTTGCTCTCGCGCAACGTCAATGAAGAAGTGGAAGCAAAAGGGCAAACTATTAATAAAATACTTCATAACAATGCAGACTTTCACACTAAGGGCTCCTTGCTATGATGAGAATCTATACTGGACCCGAGCCCATTAAATCCAAACCGATACTTGCCGACGTTCGCGCTCCAAACGGGGATATCTTCTGGAAGAAAGATCCCCATCCCGTTGCAGAGCTAAAGCAAAATGCCTTTGCGCGTCTATGGGGCACACCAAAACTAAAAATACACGAAATCATCCTCGTGGTTTTACTGCCGTGGATTTTTGCCCCCTACGCAATCATTAAAAATCTAATTAAACCCGCCAACCCCAATGGGCTTTATGGCATAAAAACACGCATACCCGACAATGAGGGAATGCGAAAATATATACAAAGCACGGCAAACACCTATAAGTCTTTTGTCGAAAAAAGCGACCTTTCAAGACAACGGAAAAATAAAGTCCTCGCAGACCTTGATTTCATTATTAAACTATCTCAGGAACCGAAAAGAAAAAATAACGGGTTAATTAAACTCGCCCAAAAACTCTATACATCCAATTTAGAATCGGCGATATACGCCCTAGAGCCTTACTGGCATATACCACGTAAAAAGTTAGAATCCGTCTGGGAATATGGCGAATACGAAGCCCCACCTACGCCCCCACCTGTGTTCACCCGCATCGCGGCGCTGCGCGAAAAATTTCCTGAGGCCGAGTTTATCTCTTCCAATCCAGATAGCTCAACCAACATTAAGCGCAATAAGCCCAAAGAGCCTGCACCTCTAAACAATAGAGACGGAAGCAAAGAGCCCCGAATTACCCTTTCGGACTACCAAGAAAACAGCACAATTGCTGAAATTATCACGCAATCAAAAGCGCTGCCCGAGTCACATCGTTCCTCACAGCTAACAATTATGCTTGAGTCAAAATTGCCAAAAATTCTTAAGGATAAAGATAAATCCGATATCTCTGACGACACTGAGGCATTGTTAAATGACGCCATGAATGACGTCTTAGCGCAACTCAACCAAGAAATCGAAATATTTAAATCCGAACATAATAATGACATGGCCGCACGCGCATCCGCCATATCTCGAACACTAAGCGCCCGACAAAAGCATAAGGAAAACCTTTGAACACGAACAACATCTACAAAATACCACGTATCCCAACGCTTCCAGAGAACCATTCAGTCGCTAAAATTACAGTCTGCCGTCTGGATATCGCTAATGCAAAAGTCACCATGCGACACGCAGTCGGAACAACACCTCATATTTCCTATGCACACAAAAACACAGAAGCGCCAATTCTTTTTGGTCTGTGCGACAAAGAAGCAAAATCGTTAAAATTACTTATGACCGCAATCCCGTCAAAAAACAGTTTGCAATCACCCGATCACCAATTATCTAAAGATGAAGCATTAGCCTCTCTTTTCTTGGTCAAGCATGCCATGCGGGGGCTAACATGGTGGACCATTGACATCGAAGCAAAAGTGGATCATCAGGACAAACAAAAAATAAGCCTTATTATACCCGCCAATACCGTGAAAAAACATCAAGCCGAATTTGACTTATGTTCCACGTCATCCCAATCCTTGACGCGTTACCAGTTCGACAATGACGAGGCGATATACATCATCGACCATTTCGAGGATAAAACACATCCAATCATTCTCAGCATCCACGACAATAACGCCGATTTTCCGTCGAAAGCCCCATTGCATTACGCCGCCCAAAAGCTGACGTACAACGAACAAAAGGCGCTTTACGGTAAGTCTTTGTAGTTTTTCTTACCTCAACACTTAGACCTAAAAAAAGGGCTCACCATCACGGCTGAGCCCTTTTCAATAACACAAACACTAACGTTTCATGGAAGGGGTATTATCATCGTTGTCGGGAGCATCGTCTTGCACTGGCTTTATCGTGGGTAGGTCGATCTGATTCTTATTAAAGGACGCGGCGTGAGCATAAGTTTGCCCTCGCCCTTCTTTTTGCTCTTCGAGTTCAGTAAAGACTTCAACCAAAGCACTCAACGTTGCGTAATTGTTTCCGCCTTGGATCATCTGGCCAACATTGAAACCCAAATCCCTAACCACCTCATCTTGAAGACGAAAGACGTTATTTGCTCTTCGCGCTTGCTGCATGATACCGGGCAACCAAGTGGGGTCAGAGGTCTCATTTCGACGTTTGTTAAGCTCATTGGTGAAATCGTCCAAACGTGTCGTGGTTGACACAAATCGTCCAATACGCTCCATCAACACATTAGGATTTTCGCCACCTGGCAGGTTCATGAGTAAATCAAAAGCGCGATCAAAGGATGCCGGACTTTTGTGCTCATTGTACATCTCGACTATCTTAGCGCTCTGATTCACGGAGGGAGCAACTTTAATGTTTTCATCCCAAAAAGCCGGTTTTTTTCGCCACGCCATATTAGTAAGACCTTCAATGGCGTCATCAACACTGAGTGTTACACCGTGCTTCTTTTTCATGTTATCCACTAAGATGTCAGCCATCTGCTCTTTCGACAGTACGTCTTTATACTCATCAAGGATTTCATCACGCATGACTTTCATATAATCTGGCACCGGCAGACTAGGACGTTCTGATTCTTTATAAATACTGAAAAAAGTATTCGCAGGTAAACGGTTAATCACGCTATCCAACGTTTCTAACTTTACTCCCCCCTCAACCAACCCCTGTGCACTTTCATCATGCAACGGCAGGGTTACTCGCCCTTTACCGGTTTCGATATGCACATGATCAATGGCAGGAATCCACGTGGCCTCCATATTTAAAATCGGCAATTTACCATCAGTGCCGTCGGCGTCTTCGTAAGTGGCTATATATTCCATGCTTTTTCCTTTAAATGGGCATTTATTAATAAAGATATTATCACATCCTTACCTCATTGACCTTTACTCATCAATTTAAATTAAAAACAATAAGCCATCATTATGGTTTTAGTTGACAGGATCTAATTAAATCATTATGATTGCCAGTAGCGTGCATGTTACGCCAATTTTTAAGATCTCCATTGAGATCTTGCACGGAGTGTAAATGAAAAACTTAAAATTCGCCTTTATCGACGCCCTTTTGCTAACTCAAAATGGGTTTTACCATTCAGATTTCTTTGCTATCTCTACGGCTCAGCTCACGCGGACGTTGGGTGATTATCGTAGCCTCTTCCCTGAACAGATAGAGTACAGTCACGCTAAGCGACGCTACATTCCAAAAGCTGATTTTAAAGGCGCATTAATCCCTGGCAATACCACGAACGAAAGAAAAGAAAATGCCAAAAAATTTAGGGCTATCATGAATGCGTTCAAGGGTGACTTTAAAATGATGCAAGGAGCCTATCTTGAATCGCTTATCATTTCAAAAGGGCATTTCGACATTACTGATTTAATGGAAACCTTCGGGCTTTCAAAACCTCAAATTACCCGAGATATTGCGGCCTATAAAAAAGCGCACCCAAAACAAGTGAGCCATTTCGGGAAGACGCGCGGCTATGAAGCTTTAATTCATTTTGAAGCGCAAACACTTAGCTTGCTAGATGACCGTTACGGAAAACGCTCAACTAAAGACAAAAAGGCCAAACTTTGTATTGAGGATATTTCCTTCTTAAGGCAGATTGACGAAGGGACCGCCGACACCATCTTGAATTGTGTTTAGCGCAAGACATTAGAACAAAAAGCCCTAACATGTTAGGGCTTTTTTATTTCTACTTATACGTTCCAATTAGAGGGTGTTCGCCCCCAATCTTGCGTAACGTAATGAGAAGCATCTTTTAAGTAAAGGGAATAACGGAGCAATCCCGAATCACAATCCACCTGCCTTTCTAAAATAGCATCACCAGGCCCCTTCAGGGTGTCTTTGCCTTTAGAGGTAAAAGTCAGACTTTCTTTGCGCCCTAAATAATCCCAACTTTTTTGAGAAAAAGCCAAACAAGCCCCTTTTTCTTCCGTGTTGAACTGATGAATTGACATTCGCCCTACAATTTTCCCTTCACTATCCCAGTACACTTGCTCATGAGAACGCATAGCGCCGGTGTGGTGAGGTTTTTCCAGTGAAACACCACTGCTCTTTACTTCGCCCTGAATATCATCGCTGCTTAGCACATGAAGCGATTTAAACCCAATAAGGTCGGGTTGATAAGTGGCTGTTTCCTCTACTGGCGACAGCGCGCCCATCAATGAGACTGTACCAACCACAACTAAAAAACGGGGTATAATTCCATTTAACATAACTACATTCCTTTGCCACCTTGTGTCGAAGAACAAGGTTTACCTGATTATATCGTCAACATAAAAAACGATAAGAACGGAACATGCATGTTGCAAGCCACAAAATTACGACCAAATTCCGATAGGTAATCATTTTGATTGCCATTTAAGCCAAGTTGAGGTAAAGTTAAACCATAGATGATAAAACAAATTAAGAGCTTACCATGAAATTAAGACAAGCCGAGTTTTCGCGAGGCTACGAATGCGAAAAAACAAAAAATGTACTGACGTACTTTTCTCTTCTTAATGAAGAGAATTGTCTTGACTTTAATCCGCCGTATCAGCGAGATTATGAATGGGGGTACGCCGAACAACAAAACTTACTTCTTAGCCTTGTTATGGGTGACGACATAGGGCGTGTAGCGCTTACCATATCCCCTGATGATAACGACAAATTCATCGTCGTCGACGGGAAGCAGAGGCTAATGACAATACTCCTGTTTTTGGCAGGTAAATTACCTTTCCTCCACAGAGGGAAGGCGCATTACTTCCCGCATGATTTTGATCTTGATTTTGCAAGGGCGTTAAAAAAGCGTTCCCTTTTTGTCACCTTGCTACGTTATCATGATGGCAGTGGGTTATCACTTAAAGATCAAGTAGATTTCTTTTTGAGAGTCAATTACTCAGGCAAACCTTTGTCTGTCGACCATCAAACCAAGGTGCTTGCGTTATTGCATTAAGACTCAAGAGCAGTAGTGACAGGGATGGAGAGATAACGCCATTCCTGTTTGTTCATTAGTTTTACCAGCATGGATAATTGCTCCATGTTGACTTTTTTCAAGCGCATTTTCCATCTCGCCGTCGCCATTGGATAAAGGCTATCATCTAATGCAAATGCCGGATATTGGTAAAGGTCATCAGCCCACACCACTTCAACATCAACGCCTTCAAGTTTGCTTTTCCTCGCTATAATATCAAGCATGATATTTTGTGCGGAATGAAGAAAATCCTCTTGATGCTCCACCGGAATATCATTGTGCTGCAAAAAAACATCCGTTTCGCCACCGGCGATTTCATCTTCAATGATAATCGCTAATTCATCGGGTTTCTTGCGCACCCAGCTTGCAAGCACACGCTCATTTTTTTCTTTTCGGTATGCCTCCACACCGGCATGACGCAAAGCAAGTTCGTCCTTAATCAATTGTTCCTGGCTTTCTGCGCTGAGGCACTTAATTAACAGCGGATGCAGCATCGTTGAACCAACTAATCCCCAACCTTCCTCAGAATGAAAAAGCTTTATACTTTTTCTGTTTATCAGCAATTTAACCACGCCGGCAACTAAGAAATTAAACATTGAACGACTCCTTCTCAAGTGCTGCTTTTTCAGCGTCGCGTTTGGCGGCCTCTTTTGCAAGGTTTTCTGCCACTTCCTGAGAAATTTCCTCTTTCGTCATGGCACGTCTGCGCTGGTTATGTTCTTTGATTTCCCTGTGCAGCAGTGGGATTAAAGCAAGTAACCAAATATCCGCTTCGAGTTTTTTGTTATTGGCTCCTTGCCCCCCTAAGATAAAACAGAACAATGCGAGTATGCATCCCAATAACATATTACTGTATAGCCGTTGATCATCACTCAGTTTTTCACCGGGGGCGCGATGGTATCGATAACTGAAAATTTTAAATAACGCAATGAAGATTGCGCCAAAATAAAGCAAACTACCCACGATCCCGTGATCAACCAACATGGCCATCGTCAAGTTATGCGACGCTCGCACGCCTTGCTCGGTTAAATAATCACGCGGCAAGAATGACGGGCTTTGTACCAAGGTGCCACGATGGCCATAACCCAGCAAGGGATAATTCTTCCACATCTCATACTGCGCTTCAATGATGACCATGCGAGACTCGGCGCTCTTATCCTTGACATCGCCCATGTTGTCTTTCTGCATACCCTCAAAGCGTTCAATGATCTGAGGCCCCATTAATGCGGCAGACGCCACACCGGCCAGCAAAATAGCAGTAAAAAATTTACCTTTGCCGTTTGATGGCCTAAATACCATCGCAAGTGCGCCTGTCACCCCAAGGGAAATGATGGCCCCGCGTGATTCCGTCATAAACAGCCCCATCATAATAAGGGCTAATGACCCTACGACAATGATATGGGTGTAACGGAAGCGCTCAAGTAACAAATAACCACCTAGACACAATACGGCAGCGAAGTGCATGCCGATAAGGTTGGCATCCATACCATTACCACCCAAACCTTCCATGCGCCCGTTTGAGGTCATGCTCATGCCATAGTATGACAGATAGGCACAGCCCACGACGTTTGCCAACAAAACACCTCTTAGCTCTTTTGCTGATACGACGACGTTTTGAATGATAAAAACGAGAATAAGGAATTTAACAATAAGAATGACGTATTCCATGTGCAATACGCCGTATCGCACCCAGAATTGCTGCAAACACACAAAAAGGGCGAGGATGGCCAACAGCCGGTTCTCTTTAAATGTCCAAAAGCGAAGACCTCGCTCTGGCGGCTTAAACAACACCACCACTAACGTTACAAGCGCGGCAATCAAAGACCACCTAATATCAGGAAGAGATGCCCCCCACCACTGTGAGGGTGCATGGAAGTAAAACGAGAAAAAATAAATATAGAGCCCGTAAAGCGGACGGCCGGACAATGCAAATAATAACCCGCCGCAATACACAAGCAGGTAAAATAATATGGTCAAAATCTCGCTTCCTTGCAAAATAGTAATCTCTTAAAAAATGACTCTCATTAAAACGACTTGTAGTGTACCGAACCATCGCCATTAAATCAATCAAAAACAGCCTTATCGCCAATTATTCCTTAATCTACGCGACGCCTTTATTTTTATTTCTTCCCCTAGCAAAACCCAATAAGAGCATGCCAATACCGGCACCTAATGGTGCTGATACATTAAGAATGTTGTTCTCTTCCATATTAAGCACGACGACATCGTCTATTAAATTAGACGCCTTGACGAGATTGCTTGCCACATCGGTAGTAGATGTCAAATACAGCGTCGACACTTCACTGGTGGCCTGAAATTGGTAAAACAACGTCATCCATCCTGCCGTCGTATGATAGTCGACAAATTCGCTAAAAATCTCCTCGCCATTTCCTTCAACCGAATACCAAAATATTTCATCCGTGGTGCGGCGAGCTTGAGCCGACAGTGAAACTTGATACCACTCACCCTCAACGGTATCAAAACTTTGGTATATTTCATAAATACCGTCGCCACCGTCTTGTGAGTTTAATTCAAGTATTTGCTCACCATCCACTGCGGCAAAACGTTCGGTTTCATAAAGATGATTCCAAATCTCAAGGCTGTCCCCTTCCCACCCTGGCACTTCTGCTGGGTCAATGTACTCAAAAGTACCACTGGCTATAACCGGTTCCTCAAAAGAACCATTAACCAGTAAATTGGCATTCGCAGAACTCGCACTGATTGCTAGCCCTAAGATTGCCCCCAACCATAAACGTGATGGTATTAATTGCATTTTTTGTTGCTCCATAAAAAAATATACCTAACCAAGAGCAATTATCTTGCCAACAAAAAAACAGTGAATAACCTCAAAAAAACAAAATAATTAATGCCAATCATTATGATTATGTTATAATGACTTTATTGAATCAAAAGGAAAACACATGAAAATCTCTATCTCCACAAACACGCTTTCTAACGCACTTACTTTGGTTGCAGCTTCAATTAATGCGAGAAGTTCGCTGCCTATTCTTTCTAATGTTTGCATCTTAGTTGACAGTGACAATATTCAGTTTATTGGTTGCAATCAAGATATTGAGCAGCGCGTCACAATTCCAGTTTCTGATGTTGAAGTAAGCGGAGATGGCGGCATCACCCTTCCATTCAAAAAGCTTTTCGACCTTGTTAAACAAGCGAACCAAGATAGCGTGGCGATTATCGACGTCGACGATAAACTAGCGGCAAGTTTGAAATTTAAAGGGCAGCGTTCTAAATACACCTTAAGAGCACTTGACGCCGATTCTTATCCCTACATTTTGATGGATAACGAAACCGTTCAAGCGAGCTTTGAGATTGAATCGGCATCATTACTTTCTGCAATGAGCCCTGTAGAGGGTTCAATGGCGCATCAGGACGTACGTTACTTCCTTAACGGCATGTATTTCGAGAAAGACAAAGATTCACTTCTACTGGTTGCGACTGATGGGCATCGACTTTCGATGAGTAAAATAAACGACCTGCAAGGCGACAACCAAAATGCGACTAGCGCTATACTTCCGAGAGATAGCCAACGCACATTGAACAGTTTCCTTAAATCGCTTGCTAGCGATGCAATGGTTAATGTAACCATAACGAATGGTCACTTTATCTTCAAATCCAATGACAAGACATTTACCTCAAAACTTGTTGATGGACGTTTCCCAGACTACCGCCGTGTTATCCCGCGAGATAATGACATTGAGCTTGCTGTCAATCGCAATGAGCTAATCAATGCGTGTCGTCGTGCTTCAATCCTCGCGAACGAAAAATTCCGTGGTGTTCGTTTAACTCTTAACGGGAAAAGCGATGCCATCGCGCTAACCTCTAATAATCCAGAGCAAGAAGAAGCGTCTGAGGATGTCGTTTTTGAGTCGTTAGATGGGCTTACTGGTAAGCTTGAGTTAGGTGTTAATATCGACTACCTATTGAACGCAGCGCTTTCGCTTTCAGGCGATATTATCGACATTCAATTTAGAGACGAGAATGCTTCTCTTATGATTAAAGATCGTGTGAGCGACGATACGACGCATGTTGTTATGCCTATGCGCCTGTAGATTTCATTATCTCAAAAAAAGGCTTGATACTATTCAAGCCTTTTTTGTTTTCTCGTCCGGCTGAACGCCCCGCATTAAATGCTATCGACGGCATAAATGGCGACTGGCCCACAGTCTTTATCGATATGGATCGACACTAAGTGCCCTTCGCCATGATTGGGTGCCCAAAAAGGCAATACATTCTCACCTTTCTTCCAGCGTTTCCGTAAAGGTTTCTCGCCCTGATCTTCTAAGTAGATCCAAGCAAACTCAACATCAAATTCTTTTTCAAGATTCGCCATCTCTATTTGATTGGCGTTTGGCGTTAAAAGTGAATGTGTCCATTCACCTTTGTCGTTCCTGTTTGGATTTTCATGAGGGATAGGCATAACCACTCCTTATTAATGACTAACGTAAACACCTGGCTTCCCAGTAGTGTTGTCGATGCATAATAAGTGATGGTAACAGGAAATTTCAGAATATTTGTTTATACTTTTATTTTTATTGCCACGCGGCGGATTTTATGGCGTAAAGTGGTGGGTGGCATCTTTAAGAACACCAATGCACAAGGGCTTATCCACAAGCCTAATAATGTAGCGATAGTCGGGCTAGCATTAACTAAAAAAAACATTGCCATCGATACCATAAAGACAGGCATAATAAGTGACCTTGCCCAATTGTGGTTTATTTCTTGACTTGGATTTTGATGTGGACTTGTGCAGGGTAGTGAACGGCGCGCTAGTAAACACGCATAGATTAAAAGTATGGCTCCACATACGAATTCGCCCGTGACCTTGTCACTATAAAACAGGTTTTCGGCGTAATAATAAGCGAGACTGCTTGTTATTAACAACAGTGATGCGGGGGAAGTTTGACTTTTAAAGATAAGTCTAGCGTAGTGATTAAAATTTGCGGACAAAGCGGCCTCGTTTGATAATAACCATTGCTGCGGCGCAATGGAGGCAGCGAGGTGTTAGAAACTGTCCTTTTCGTATAAATTTGCAATCGGGAAGGCAATTAATACGATAGACATTATCGATGCTGCCATTGCAATGCTTGCCGGTAACATTTCATTTACCCCAGCAAGAATTGTTGCCGCTACTCCAATTGCCACTCCCATAAAACCTATTGAATAATTAACTTCATCATGGCTCGCTTTATCTAGCAGTAAGGCATATACCATATAAACCTGACCAAGAAGGGAAAGGGTAAACATCGCCATCTGAATGCATAGGAATATAACAAGTATACTTCCTGTCATCTGGTAGTCATTCATCGCTTGAAGGAAGCTGTTTTCGTAACACATTAAGCACATTAGCGCTAACTGGCTGATTGCGCCAAAAACACAAAAGATGCCTGAAACTTGTTTACCGAAAAATTTTTGCCCTGCGCTAACGATTGCTTGCATAGTCCTTTGCCTTTTTAAAGCGTCATCCTAGACGAAAGTTTAATATACAGGCTTGGCGAGTAAAACACAACTCATTCTGGACGATTTTTTAAGCAAAACACTTGCCTAATAACGTCGTGTTGCTATACTTCAACCGAAAGGATTTCAATATTTTCGATAACAAGGACTCGTTATGTTTCATTATCTCCCTTTGGGCGCTGCCCTAACACTCCTGGCTTTTGCCTCTTCTGCGATTATTGTGGCCTACCAGGCAATGAATAAATCTCACGCTAAGGACACCTTAAGTCGTATTATTGACAATGGCGCTATTGGCCTTTTTACGCCGCAAAACATTATTACGGTATCCGCGCTTTCCATCATGAATGCAGCCGCGTTCTCGCCTAATTACAATATGGGCTTTATCGTTTTAACGGTGGCCATTACCTTGTCGCTCGCTTACCGCAACGCCTCTTTACTATTCAGTGCCCCCCCTAAAACGCAACCTATTGTTCACGACGACGTTCAAGCCGCCTGAGCACGTTCAAAGTCGTCGGGGAATAGCGTCGCTATATCGGCATCTCGACGACGCAACGCCTCAGTAGATACCTCTTCGGTAAATCTTCGCGCGACATGACTAGTGCAAATGTCGCTGACTTTAATCGGTGACGTTAGTTTTAAATTTTCTAACGCACGAACCCGACTGATAACCACATAAGCCAAACCATCCGCATTAAACTTGCCCGATAAATCAACAACCGCAGAATCCAATGTCATACCTTGAGATTTGTGGCCTGTTATTGCATAGCCTAATCTCACTGGGAATTGCGTAAACGTCCCTATAGGCTTCTTGCTCATTTCGCCACCCTCAGGAGCGTATTGGTAATTCTGCCACTCATGAGGCTCTACGCGTACGGTATGACCGCGATCAAGTTTCACCACAAGATAAGGCATTTCATTTTTCTTGTTAATGAATCCCGTTAACTCGCCAAGGTCGCCATTTAAAAAACCGGCTTCAGGGTTGTTGGCGGTTAACAACACGCGGCAACCCTGCTTTAGGTAAAGCTGTGGGTCGGTTGGGCAAGCATTAACTTTGAAATCACTTTCTAACACGCCGTTGCAGACAAAGGCTTTCGACTTCAATGCCGCAAAGGCTTTCTCGTTAATGTCTTTTACGCGTGAGTTGGTTTTACAGATGCGCAAAGAGTTTTGCGTCACAACGCCTTTCGCTTTGGCGTTAAGGAATTTAACCACGTTATCTAAGTCCATGCCCATACGCATTAATCGCATTGCTTTACGGGTCACTATATCGCCTTGTCTTACATATTCATTTAGCAAGTAAGGGACAAAACCCGCACTTTGATAACAGTTTGCTTCAAAAGCAAATAAACGGGCTTGGTATTCAGCGATAAATTGTTGTGTTTCACGACCATTAGCAACAACGGGAGGAAGCTGCAAAAAGTCGCCAACCAAAATAATTTTAACACCACCAAAAGGAAGGTCATTACCAAACACCGCTTTAAAACGTGCATCAACCATATCTAACTTATCAGCTCTAACCATGCTTGCTTCATCGATAAGTAACACCGTGGTCGCACGTAATCTTGCAATCACATCGCTTTTTACATTGGCGGCATCTTCTACGGTTTTTACGTGCTGGTTAAAGCCCATAAAAGTATCTAGTGTGGTGCCTTCAATGTTAACACCGGCTACGCCCGTAGAGGCTGACAAAACAAGATTAGGGATAATGTGAGATAGGAAGCGAATGAGGTGTGATTTCCCAACGCCACCACCACCAGTAATAAGCATGTTTTGCTTTAAATTGAACGCAGCCAACGCAATGATTTGTTGACCTTCGTTTAATCCTGCAAAATCTTTATGGAATAGTGGGTTCACGTTGGTTCCTGCTTCTGAATGAGTAACCACTATACCAATCATTTTGATTAGTGTAAATATATTTTACAGTATTCCACTTAATAGAGTGTAGTGTAAATTAAGTTAGGGGTCGCGGGGTTCACTCAACAAAAAATTCCACTTTCTTTCCCGCCTGGCTTCTCACATTAATCCATTTGTCACCGACGCACCAATATTGTCCTTTCACCCCCTTCAACGTACCAGACACCGTTAAACTGTCCTTTTTAAATGACGTACCTGTCCCTACTTTCTCTGGCAATAATGAGGACGGCATAGGGTAAACAAAGCGCTGAGGCTTTATTTCATCAACGGGCACGATAGCACCCTCTCCCAACTCGTCTTGCAACGCGGAAATACTAGGTTTCACTTGCCTTAATACCTCATTTGCCTTGCTTATAAAATCGGCATCGCTTACCCCTTGAGTATCTAGCAGCATATTTCTGAAATTAGTCCGGTCGCTAATGAATGGCTTAAACGCCACCTCAACCAGCCCCGACACATAACGTTTTTCAACATTAAACAACACCGCAGCGGTTGTCGCACCTTGGTCAAGCCAACGTGATGGCATATTGGTGTGTCTCGTGATCCCCACCTTGAAAGATGAAGTGTAAGACAGGTAAACTGCATGCGGCTTTAAGCAGTTTTCCTCGCCCCATGCAGGCTCACGACAAGTCCCTTTATCATAATGGCAAAGCTCAGGACTCATGATGCATTTATCACACGCGGCAAGTGAGTAGTAGCACGCTTCACAGTAACCTTGTCGTTTTAATGCTGATACTTCACTATCACAATGACGACAGATATTTTGCCCGGAAAAACGAATTTCAACGCGCTTGCCTATCAAAGGATTTATTGAAAGCACATCCCCTGACTTATTCGAGAGTGAATAAATCACGTTCTCGCCATCTAATGACGTGTTCATTTTGTCAAGATTACCTACGTAGATTAACGTGCTCATTATTTGGCCTTTTTGCAAACTAAATTAAAGTTCTAATGGTTGTGACGTCTTGCGTTATGTCTGCACCGGTTCTTGGGAGCATTCTTTTAAAGGGTTGTTTTTTTAACTTCATTGGTTTGGATACTCTACCCCATCCCATATCTAACATAAACTTACGCAACACCTTCACAATCTTAACGTCTTTATGTGCTTCGATATCAAAATCGCCATGGATCCTCGCGACTTGAGATAATCCTGATATCGTACTCATCGGCGAATAGATATCGAGGGCATGAGGTACCCCATACACAAGGCGACTGATTAATTCCGTTTCGAGATTGTTTTGTTTGCTAGCCTCAAGCTCAAAAGGGGGATTCTCTTCTCGCCAACGCAGCAATGAAGAAAACCCTAAGCCGTCAACACCTTCACCCTGTGCCTTTCTGCTTAAAAATAGCGAACAAGACATCGATACATCAACCCATTCAGCGCCCATTTCATTCAACGCCGCCACAAACTCTTTTTTTGCTGGCAGTTCTGTACGAATGGGGAGCAAGGGCGTAAAATCATTCCCGACAAAAGACACCCTTAGCGTATTCCCATGACTCACTTCTCTTCGTAAACGCGCAAGCAAATCCTCATAATACCTAACGTCGTTTTGAAAGGTCATAAAGACGCCAACCACATTCTCTTTCACGGGGATATCAGTTATTTTTTTACGCACGTAAACTAGATGTTTATCCGCACTTTCTTTCAACGCCTCTACGGGCTCATTTTCCTTTTCATACCAATCAACAAGAGGGAACCAAGAGACTAATTGTTTCATTTCAATGTTTAAATTTAATTTTTCTTTTTCGTATGCCGTTTTTGTATTTAAAATACTGATAGCCTGGCTCTCTCTATCTTCACGCCGAGCAAAGAAAACACTTAACGGCACAGATAATTCAAGCTCAATGCAGAGTCTTTTGGCCGCACGCAATCCCAGCAATTTAGCCATATCAATTGCAATGGCGGGTGAGTCCATGAAATAACCACCGCTTTTAAATCGACGTTTCAGGTTCTCCCCACGCCAATGCAAGTGCAACTCAACAGACACTGCAAAGGTGCGGGTTGTTGGGCAGTGAGAGGCCGCACAATAAAGGCTAAGCCCATCCCCTGCATTAAGCTTAATGCTCAATGAGTTTGACCAACAAGAGCTGCCAAACGTGCCTTCTGCTCACCAGTAAGGGCAGCTTCTATTTCCCGCTTCCCCATCACTTCATTTTCAGTTTCGAACTCGACAGGGATAGCATGGTGCTCTTGAGCAAAATCTTCGCAAAAATCAAACAAATCTGTGTTTAAGTTAGTCATATTATAACCCTTGTTTTTTAGTTGGAATTGATGAATTAAAGTGAATGTAAAAGAGTAACGCTGACATGGATAAGCAAAGCATCAAGCGTGAATTTGGGATCCCAGGTTCATGGATGAACGTTGCCAACAAAGCCCCTAACGATGAAGTGGCTACCACTGTCACCACCAATCTCGGGAAAATAGACTTTCCTAACGGTTGGCTTTTTATTACCCCTTCACTCCATAACACAAATACCCGAGTCATCAGAACAAATGTCCCTATCAGCATCGCTAAAAGAAGCAATAACGGGGTTCCTGACATGGATTTTACAAGCGTTAAACCGGAGGTGGTATTCACCATACCCAAAAGCAAACATGACGCGATGTGCATTTCATTCTCTTTTGATATCGACTGTTTTGGAAAAGCGTTCATAACTAATTCTCGTTGTATATTTGAGCCGCAGTGGCATTGAAAGAGGCAAGACGATTAATACTATTTTTTAATCGTCGACTTGCGTATGTATAGTTGCTTTCTTTTACTGGTTTTGGAAAACATAACCCTTTGCCGCTTTCCGTTTTCACCGTTGGCATTAGTTTTTTGTAGTCGGCAACAGTACGAGTCACCTGTGCGTCTTCAAATAAAAATACAGACTTTATTTCGGCTCTAGACATGCTTCCATTATTTAAAATCCACGCCGTAATAGCATTGTTTCGAAATGTTTTGTCCCCATCTTCATACCCCATTATATCTTTCAAAAATTGCAGGGCATGACGCTCATCATCAAACAAAACAGGAACGAATTCCTCGCCTTTAACATAGCATTTTTCGCTGCTGTCATAGCGAATATTTGTAGGGGATTTTTCCTGATAAAAGGAAATGGTGCGAGTCGCTTTAGCACTGCTCATTTTCATCATCGTTATTAAGTCATTCCGCTGAAAAGACCCCGAGGTGATAATAAGCGCTTCAATTAAAGCAAAGCGTAATTTCTTCATGGCAATCTCTTTTTTAGCTTGCAGCGAGGACGAGGTTTAGGCGTATACTGAACAACTACACTCCAGATGGTGTGCTTTTTACGGCGCGCTCTAATACGCGCTAGCGCTCGGTCGACAACGTCTGGCTTTTTGTTGTCATTAATTTTTCTTGTGCCTGATTGACATTTTTCACAGTTCGTCATTTCTGCATTATTTTGGTTTGTAGGCATAGATTGCCTCCATTGATTAATATACGTTCATGGTAATCATAATGATTACACAAGTCAAGATGTAAGTTTGGCAATTAGGACTTTTAACCAATCAAAAAGATTTGATTGGTTTCTTTTTATGTGGCATATTTATACCTCAACACACGAGGTACACATGAAAAATAAAATCGATTTAATTCATCTTGAAAAAGACACCAGCGAACCACATTCACTGCATCTTTTTGTTAATGATGTCGCCATTGCTCATCAGGCAGTTGAGGATAATCAATCCATTGATTGCCGCGTAATGGCAAGTAACATGGGAAATGCGCTAGCCACTCACATTAATCATCATACACTTTCTATGCGTGATATTGGTATATCTAGAGAAAGTGATTTATCCGTTAGCCAAGCACTTGCCGCTTACGTCCTTAATGCTCCTGTCGCCAACGCTGCTGATCATACAATCCACCTTCTTGATGTATCGCAAGAGGATCAAAACCTCTCTTTTCACATCGGGCAATTAATGCACCTTAATATTAAAAGCTCAAGTGAAGGTGTCATTATTGACGTTTACACTAACCACGACGAAGAATGTTTCAGCTCGTACGCTTTTGATCTTGACGAACTCTGCGCCTCATACATCGAACAGGTGGAAGAGAAGGTTGCCGATGACGCTTTTTTGGATAGCGAAGCGCTTATTCAATGCTGTAGAGATAAATTATCGCCGGAACAAGCGGCCAAACAAGCACAAAACAATATCTAAAAAACAAAAAAAAGGGAAACACAATGAAAAGACACATTATCGCAATGAGCCTGATGGCAGCGAGTGCAACAAGCTTTGCCGACACCTTTAACATTGAATATATTGATAGCGAAGGGTTTGGGGCTTACGACACTACGCCTGTTGCACATCCTGGCGGTGAAATGACGACGTTAGGGGCTTATCGACAAGAGTCAATAGAACTCGCCACACGCGCCGTAGCGCTTCAATTTAACACTGGTGTCGAATACTTAATTCATGTGAATTTTGGCGTGCCGGAGGGATATGGCGCAACGACATCGGGGCCGAACTTTTCTGAGTTTACTGAATTTGATAAAGAAGACGAATTTGGCCTCCTTGAGATTGGCCGAAAATACCCGATGACATTACAATCTGCATTGGTCGGGGTTGATTTGAACACGTATGATGAAGACGCCGTCATCTCGTTTTCTGACACACCTTCATACGCCGAAATCAACGACGATGACAAGCATCCTTATGTGGTGTATGCCGCCTATCATGAAATGATGCACTTTATGGGCTTTGTTGCCCTTGATTGCCTTGGAAACTGCATCCCAGAACCGTCAAGTCCTAAAACCCATCTCTCGTCGCACTTTTATTACAACGACGATGGGACGGTGAGAGTGTTCGACAATTTAACGATTGACGAAAAAACGACAGCGTATAAGTCCACGAACAATCTTTGGTTTGGTGGATCAGATACGACAAAGCAAGCCGCGAATAACGAATTAACCGGGGGCGTTAGTGATGGTTACATTTATATTCACGCGACTCCAGAAGAAACAACCGGAAATGTCGATCCACAAGGGGTTCTCACTTCGCACCTGATGTTCAACCTGCACAATTAATGCATTCATACGGGGCTTCAACAGAAGATATCGGCATGGCGGCCTATTTGCTTTGTGATATTGGTTGGTGCCGAAATGATGGTAAAGTGATTGAGCAATCCGTCACCGTATCACACAATGAAAATGCGAGCACGGCGGCAGAAACTGCTCTTGATATCATTGTGGCTGAAAACCTTAATGTCGGTGTTGATAACTGGCAATTGAATTTTGATGTTAGCAACTTATCCGTTATTGATTTACAAAGCAATGAGGCGGTTTGCACCTCGTCTGGAAGCACTTATTCATGTGAAGGAACTCTGCTTGCGAATGATGAAGTCTTAATCCGTTTACTTGTCGACCCTAGCGAAAGTTATTCGATTACCGGCGAGCTTCGTTCCACAGGGTACGACGTTGATCGTAATGGGTTTAATAATATCGCGGACACCATCATTCTTGCTGAGTCCTCAGACACAAATCCAGACCCAGACCCGGATCCAAACACTGACCCAGACCCGGACAACAACACTGATCCTGGCACTAACACAGATCCTGAGCCGATTGATACATCCAGCAGTTCAGGCGGTGGCTCTCTGTTTTACTTGCTACTCCCTCTTTTCGGGATGACGGCACTTCGTCGTTTAAAAATGAAGTAACCCCTTAATATTTTCTAAAAAGGCTCTTTTTTGAGCCTTTTTTTGTTGAGCGTTTTCAGGGCACAAAAAAACCGACATCTGCGTCGGTTTTTAGCATTGACTTAACGATTAGTAAACGTCTAAGTAAGTGCCACGGGATGATTTGTTATTAGATAGCTTATAGCCCCAAAAGCTCGCTTGGCTCACACAGTGAGCAAGGCGAAAGCGGCGTTTTGCATCTTTCACGTCGAAGCGTTCAAAGACGGCCAGCGTTGCTTCTTTAGTGTTGCTCTCTTTTTGAGCTTCTAACAGCGCCTCTACGAGCGCTGGCGAGTTTTTATGATACAACCCTAACTCATTACGTGCGCGCTCCCGATTTCTTCTCAGATGCATATTGGTTTCGATTTTTGCTTGCCGAGCGGCGTCGCTATCAGGCGCATCTGTTGAACGGCAACCAGGGTACGCGGAGAAATCCTCGTTTTCCACGGCACGGACAAGTTCACGCCACCCTTTAGCATCTTTCTTTTTCGGTACCGGTATTGAGTCCGTAATTTCCGTCAAGTCACCACCACAGTCTGAACACACTGAGGTGACATTGAAACTCTTTGGGTCATTCGTGAATTTTGACGGGTATTTTTTGTGGCAAGGCAAACAGACTCTGTTCTTACCACCCGCTTTTTTAGTCATTGTTTTTTCCTCTGTTATTATAATCATAATGATTGCATAAAAAGACATTGCGGTCAATTTTTTTTAAACTCAAATGATGGAATGAATATTGCTGCTGCAAATCATTATATTAATAGGAAATAAGCATGAAATCATTACTAGGCGGAGCTCTCTTTTTACTTGCCACATCAAGCTTTATTCCGTATTCGCATGCTGAACTTATTGGGAATGCGGACTTCGAGAATGAATGGAGCGGTGGGCATACAGGTGGGTATATTTATCGTCCCACGGAAGAGAACGGCGATTTGGCTTGGACATTCACGGGCGGCGGCGGATTAACCCCGTCCTATTCTGCTTGGGGGGGCGTGGCCGACAGCGGTGAAAGTTTCGCGTTCTTGCAATCAAAAGCAAGTATCTACCAAACGTTTACACTCTCAGAAACCAGCTCTCTAACGCTCGATTTTTCTTGGATGGCTCGGCCTGTTCACCCTGCAACTGAAAATTTCACGGTGAAAATTGATAATTATGTGGTTTTTGACATCACCACAACATCATATGAATGGGTAAGAGAATCACTTGCTCTCGGCAATCTAAGTGCTGGCACCTACACCTTGACCTTTTCAACTGTGCCTTATGGCCCTGATGATCAATCAGCCTTTCTTGATAATGTCGCGCTGACCGCTGATTCACCAAGTCTAACATTAGATACGTTGCAATACCTTTATGAAGTACCTACACCATTGGCTTTTGTCAGTAGCTTAGCACTTATTCCATTGTTCAGACGTTCGAGAAAAAACGGGCAAAAAAAAGCCATCGATTAACGATGGCTTTTTTCATTACGACATTATTACATTGCAATGGTATGCGGTAAATAACGGCTCATATCTTGCGTTATCATTCCACTGTCTTCACGCACCGAAATGCCCGCAGCTTGGTTATCTATCAACCAACTACCAATCAACGTGTAGTTATCATCAAACTTAGGTAAATTATGACGAGCTTGGTATATAAAACCCTCTTCACCATAAGCCCCGTCGGTACTTTCTGTACCTAATGACACCCCATGGCAATCGGTGAAGGTGATATTCGCTCCTTCCCTTGAGAATATAGGCTTCTTAACCAATTCCATCCCCTCAGGCACCTGATCTAATTCGTCTTCAAAAAAAGCAGGCAGTAAATTGGGATGGTCAGGGTAAAGCTGCCATAACGTAGGCAAAAGCGCCTTGTTTGACAAAATCGCTTTCCATGGCGGCTCAATCCAACGAATATCTTGCTGCCCCAAATAAGCGGCATATTCTTCATTGAACATAAACTCCCATGGATAAAGCTTAAATGCCCAAGTAATGATCTCACCATCACTGTCCACGAAATCATTTTCCGTGCTCAGTGCTATATCTTCGATAAACACAAACTTCGTATCGATACCGGCAGCCTTTGCGCAGTCTTCAAGATATTGAACAGTGCCCCTGTCCTCTTCGGTGTCTTTACAACAAGAAAAGTGAAGGGTTCGTCCTGGCGTTAGCACGGCAAGCTCTGAAAAACGGTTTACTAAGCGTTCTTGCAACATATTAAATTGATCGCTGTTTACCGGTAACTCAGCACGTTTAACTTGCTGCTCTAGCCACATCCATTGCCAAAACCCGGTTTCGTACAGTGACGTCGGCGTGTCTGCATTGTTCTCATAGAACTTCGCATGACCACGTCCGTTATAGGCTAAATCAAGGCGAGCATAAAGTGCGGGATCTTCCCGCTCCCAACTCTCACGGATAAAGCCCCACTGCGCCTTCGGTATTGCAAACTTTTCCATCATTTCGTCATCGTGGATAACATACTCAACGGCAGAAAGGCACATTTGATGAATTTCTTCAGTCGGATCTTCAATGTCTTTCTCAATTTGCTCAAGCGTGAAGCTATAATAAGCCGATTCATCCCAATAGGTGTCGCCATACATCGTGTGAAATTTAAAACCAAATTCACTCGCCATGGCTTCCCAGTCGGGACGAGGGGCGCAAGGGACTCTTATCATGTTAGCCTCCCCAGCCCGATGAACGTGAAGAACTACCCCACGAACTTTTCGCTTTGGCTGTTGACCCAAACCCACTTTTTGACTTAATGGTTGGTTTCGGCTTTGCCTTCGGCGGCGGTGCAACTTTCTTATACTCAGTCGCGGTCGAATAGCTCTTATATGAGCTTGTCGGCGACCCACGGAAAGGCACATACTGATAGTTGTTTTTACGGTAATGACGCGATTCAAATGCATCACCGAGCTCATCTATCATCTCAGCAGCAACATAGCCGGCCACTAGCGGCATGACCCAGTTGTTACCACCGTTGTCATTCGAAGAATTACCTCCTTTGGTATCACGACATTCGCCATAATACTTTTCACATTCTTCGACGCTCATAAAGCGAGGCATTTCACGTTCCGCGCGCGCTTTGGCTTGTTGATAAGCCGCCATACAGGCTTCTGTACTTACCCCAGGCTGGTTTTTACACTCATCAACGGTTTCTACATACACAATACGTGTTTGAGGCTCAGGGCTACAACCTGCTAATATGGCAAGGGATAGGGTGCCTAACGCAAAGCGGGGTCCATGTTTTCGCATCTTTGAGATGTTGATCATACTGCGTTTCATATGCGTACGCTCCTAGTAGGTCATACAAGCGGCATTCAGCAATCCAACCGCAATGTTTGTCGCTGCCAAAATAACACCCGCAGACACTTCGTTATTTTCAAGGCGAGATACGATCTTCGGCATGAAAATAAAGCGCACCAATGCAAAAGCCAAAAGTTGAGCTAACAGTGCAACGGCACCCCAGATGGCATAATCTACAATGCTGACTGAGTTACTGGCCGCGCTGGCCAACGCAAGAGAAAAACCAACAATAGCACCACCAAAGCCCACCGCAGCCGCGACGTTCTTTTCGTTTTTAATTAAGGCCCATTCTTTATGCGGCGTCGCTAATGCATAAATGAACTTAAATGCCACCAAAAAACCGATGCTCATTCCAATGTAAAGCCCGAAGCTTTGTAGTGCGTTTACGATTGAGTATTCCATATTACCTCTATGACTGTTTTTTCTTAGTTGATGTCGATTTGTGCTGACGTTAATTTGATGCCGGTGCTAAGCACTAAGCAACGTTCAAAGCGTTCACCATCATCGACCGCTTTTTCTTCCGCTGAAACAAAAAGTAACTCTTGACGGTCATCACCAATATCGCGTTCGAACAGCATCACGAATTGATCTGTCACGCCGGGCTCGTCCGTTTCGTCGTAAGCGGTTTCGGTCATCGCAACTGCTTCGATTGAGCCGCTCCCGTCTGTACTAACGCCATCCCATGCCCGAGTAAACACCTTTCCATCAAGTTCATATGTTTCACGTCCAACTTGTCGCAGCGTTTCTTCCCACTGCGCCTCACCGGCAATGCTCAATGTATCATAATAATGAAACAAATTCACATCAATTATGTTTTCTGGCAAATTTTCACCCGTATGGGCGACCTGCAACCACGCTTCATCATCTGTATAAAAACGAAGGAGTTTCGTGTCATCCAAATCGACAACGCCCGCACCAAGAATTCGATGGTCTTGCGCGATTTCACGAATGGTTAATTTATCCATCATTAGCGAGATTGATAATTTATCCAAAGAAAAGGACGTATTCACTTCAAGCCCCGCAATACGTGGCTTATCTACAACTTTTTCTTTTTTTCCAAAAAGCTTACCAAACATAAATACCTCAAAATTTAGGCAAAAAAATAGCGCCTATTGGCGCTATTTTTAAGTAGGATTAGTTACCCGCTAAGATACGAGCAAGCTCATCATCGCTCGACATCACTGTCGACGACTTCAAGCGTGCATCTAAGTCGGCACCACTTTCAGACGCGGCGATCTCTTCCGCTGCTTCAAGCTCCGCAGAACGTTGCTTTTGCTTTTCTTGGATGCGTTCTAAGCTTTCAGACGCCGTCTTCATGCGAGAATTACCCGCAGCATGACTGCTCGACACCGCTGTTTGTGCTTTTTGAACAGATTCGGTCGCTTTAACCATATCAACTTGCTGCTCCAGACGACGTAAGTTGTCTTTTGCTTGCTTGATATTTTTTGCCAACGTTTTTTCAGACGTCGCATATTGGTCTAAGTACGACTGCTCAGTGTCTAATTGCTCACGCAACTCAGAAACTTTCTGTGCACACTCTAACGCCAAGTCTTTGTCCGTCGCCGCATGTTTGCGTGCATGCCCTTCGTACTCGGTGATACTTGATTTCAAGGCATCAACTTTACCCTGGCTCAACTTTACCTTTGCAAGCACTTTCGTGCGCGCTTGGTCTGATTTACGCAATTCTTCTTTCGCTTCTCGAATCTCTTGATCCAAAATGCGAAGTGCTTGAGAATCTACCACTGCCGTTGCAGCTTCATTCGCACCACCTTTAACGGCGGTGACTAATTTTCTCCAAACTCCCATGTTACTGCTCCTTAAACCAATAGGCTTCTAATAAATCGGGTACATTGGCAAACAAAACGTCTACCTCTTCAATAACGACATCCAATTTCGAGTCGACGGACAATGCGCCAAAGGCAACATAATAATCTTCACCGTTAATCGTATTGATTGCCATGCTAGTTAATGGCGACACCATATGCGTTTTTAAAATGGTTTCGTTCAACTTAGCGCGTTCTTTCTCGGCAATGTCACTGGCCGGGAATAAAGGGGAAATAACGGTTATCTGCTGTGCGCCAAAATAAAGAAAAGCATCAATGCCATCTTCATTGGTCACCGCGAGAGAGTCACCATTTTTCTCTATCGTAAACTGACTATTCGCAGACAATGCCTGCTCTATCTGCGTTTGCTTTTCAATATCCAATATACCAATCCTTATTAACGGTTGTTTTGTTTCGATAACATCATTATAGGCACTAATTTCAAAAACGCAACATATATGTTGCAAAAAAAGCAAATAAATTACTTTTAGGTTGTTTTTGTATTAAAAGTATCTATAATGACTCATTATCAATGTGAGGTAAAAATGAATATTAGCAACAGTGTAGCAAATAAGGAAGCACTTACGCCGCTTAGCGTCGCAATATCACGCTATGTACAAGGGTTGATGTCGCAACGTGGTATTAAGTATACCGAGCTTCAATCACGCCTGGCGGCTAAAGGGGTGCATTATTCCGAAAGTAACCTCCGCAATAAAGTGACCAAATTTATGTTGCGTGCGGATCTTTTTTTCTTTATCGTCATGGAAATAAAAGGCGACTTCAATATCGATGCGTCGCTATTACAGGAATTAGCAGAAGCCGAAAGCGGCAAAAGGACACTATGAGAGTTTTATTGTTGGGATGCCTATTAGGTGCGCTTTCGGGTTGCTCATTTTCAAATGAAGAACTTGATGTAACGGAACGTTATTGGTCAGCCTTACTGACCAGCAACACGAACGAACTCAAACAAGTAGTATCATCTGAATCCGACTTGCTCCATGCTCAAAAATACACGTTCGACGACGCCTTTAGTTACGTCAATGAGCGCGGAGATGTGCTTACCACAATTAAACGTTTTTGTTACCCAGACGTTACCATTAAAACGAAAGTAGTCAGTGTTGATGGGCAGCCTCGCGTTGAAGCAAAGGCTACTTCGCGCTCTTTAATCCAAATGATGAGCGAGAACCAAACACCGGTAAGGCAAGATTGCCATGGGTTTTACAACTCCCCTTTATCAGGGAAAATCAATGGGGAGCCATGGGAAATAAAAAAAGCAACCATTGAATCCTTGGCCGCGAACTCTCTACATTCTATCAAGATAAGCTTACATCCTGAGGAGTGCGACACTGAACATTCAGGTTCTTGCACCCGCCCCAAATTGCTACTTGTCAACATTTTCCGTGAAGGTGAAGGTGAATGGGCAGATTTATCCAACCGCGACAATATTACTATCCACACTCCACCTTCAGGCAATAAAATGGTTACCTTGGAGAGTTACCGGGTAACGCCGATCAGCGAAGGTAAAAAAAGACTCGAACTCAGTTTTCATGACGACGAACAAAACTATTTGAGCGGTTTTGTGAACCTCGATATCAACTAAACACATTGACTAAAAAAAAGCGCCTTGAGGCGCTTTTTTTGTTATTGGGGATTAAAGGTAGCGTTCAAGTCCTAACTTACACGCCTCTTGCGTTAAATCAAAATTCAACGACAATTCACTGGTCAAATCCCGGCGCGCATTGTTGGGGGATGTTTTTTGATAATTCTTCGCACGGATCCGCGAGAAATGCCCTTCATCAAGTTTGCCTTCGCTTATCGTTGTGATTTTTGATGATTTGGGTTTGTAGTGGTTGGCCCAATAATGAATACCGGCACCGTGATCGTAATATTGCTTAGCGCGTCGCACTTTTTCCTCTGGGCTTTGCGGCGTCATGGGATGATACATGATGTTAGCCATCCATCCCGCACCATGTTCAAACTGGTGAGCACTTGCACTTTGCGTCGTGCAACCAAGCAGTTCCCAGTAGCGTATTTGCTGGCCCCGTATTTTCTGTTTTATCCCACGCCCCGGCTTCGTCACCAACATATCGCCTGCCTTCAAACTATTCATCATACCGGCGTACTTTTTAAGCTTATGAGGACGGACTAACAAGTCAGAGTGCCAAAAGGCTAATTTTTCAGGTGCGTACAAAAAAGCAAATTCAATGGCAAATACCATGTGGATCATCGGCAACCCAAAGGTGGCGTTAAAGTCTATCTCTAAAGCACCATCAACAAGAGTTGGTTTGCCTGCGCGTGGGTCGCCCCCAACAAGTGGTGTCCACCCTAGCTCTTTCGCCATTTTTTGTTGAACAAGGTTCCAAGCGGGATCCACATTCCAGCAAAGCCACAATTTATTATGACCCTCACAAATCTCTTTCCACGCTTTAGACGCCTCAAAAATATCGGCAAGGGGGAGTTGAAATCCCTTCCAGTTTGCTTTCCCTGTTGAAAAGCGAAGGTTGTCGCTAATGGCGTTTAAGTCAAGTTCCAAAACACTTACCATCCTTGATTTAATTGTTTGAACATGTAGCACATACTTTGTGCGGCTTGCCGTATTCTATCACGAAAACATCATTCTGTTAATGACTGCGTCATTAAATTCTGACCGTGCGTTCAATAATTGCTTTATTTCAATTTTATGCAACTTCGCCATCAAAATCAGATTCATAAAACGAAAAGTTAATCTCACAAACAAGTTTATTCCCCCACTTCCGAAGATAACCGTTTTATATGGTATTATTTTATTCATTAACACAAACGACAAACAAGGCCAAAGAGATGGGCACACATAATAAGACAGAAAAGCGACACCTTTCGCTAAAGTACAAGCAACACTGGATTCAAATTGTCGGTGAAGGTTATAACGCGACGTTCACTTACGAAAAAGCAAAAGCCTTTTTGGATGATTTTATTGCGCTTGAGTTATCAGCACAGTGTGACAATTTTGACCTTGCTGTTGCTTACTATGATGAAGCTGATAAGCATCTAGGCACCGCTCATCTTGTCGCTGTTGAAAACAAAACCTCTAAAAATAATGAGTTTGAGCTAATGCCTAACATGGGCTTGCTAAAACACACAGCAAGCACAGAAGACCTTTTCTTAAGCGGGATTACGCCCGTTACTGTCAATAGCGAACGCACTAAAGCTCGGGTGTTTCCTGCCGCCAACCTAACCGACATTACCGTGGGCGGACGACTTTGTTATCTTTCTAGTATCGAATACGACCTGTACGCAGATGGTTCTCAAGCATCCAGACTCGCTGAAAATGAAGCTCTTACCCGGCTCCTGGCTAATCTAAAAGCCAAGGTCGTTGCCTTGCCTCACGTGTTATGTGTTTTCAATGCCGAAAATGGCACACTTAACCCGATTAACGGTTACAAAAACAGCCTTCATCCGACCATGCCGTTTTCAAACTCACGCTATATCGGCCATAAGAAATGCATTAACCATCCGCGGTTTATTCAAGAGCTTGAAGCGTGCAAATACCCTGAACATTGGGCAGATAACTTAAAATTGTTCAGCGCAAAACAGCCGCACAGCATTAACCCGCTAATTAATAGCAGTCCGACCTTTCTCCTTGAAGACCTCGCGTTCTTAGACCGCGATGAAACCTTACTTGCTGCTCGGGCGATTAAAGACCACGCAGTCGTATTGCTTGCGGAACACATCGGGCTCGGTTCACCTCATGACCACGTGACCAAAATGCTTGATGTGTTATTGGCCGATGCACACAGACACGAAATGCCGCTTATCTTCGAAGCTGCGCTTAAGGCACTTAACGACGATGCCGACCCCGTCGGACGAGCCAGCCAAATGACGGCCGTTTTCCTTTTAAACAAAAGCAGCTCAATTGATGATGTAATGGCCCACTGTTAAAAGTGGGCGTGCTTTTTGCAGTGGGAAAAGCATCACCATAATATTTTTCAGAGACAAGCACCATGAACAAAACACTCTTATCGCTCGCCTTGGCAGGGAGCTTACTTAGCTTACCCTCACAGGCTGATTGGTTGCTGCGCGATACCGATATGCTATCTAATTTAAGCAATGAATCTTTCACCTACACATTCACCAACCTCAATGATCATGAATATGTAAAATTTAATTTTGACTTGTTGATTGTGGACTCGTGGGATGGTGATCGAGATGATGATAATTTCGGCCTCATCATTGATGGCGAAACTTATGTTTGGTCCTTCATCAACAGCAACACCTCACTGACCAACAATGCTCAAACTTACCCATCAAACGGGGTTAATTTATCTCAAAACACCGTCACGGGATTGAGTGATGACTTAACGTCTTATACCTCGTGGGGCGCAGATTTCTACGAAAACTTTAATGATGGTTGGTTGTTCGCCCACACCGGGGATTCGTTAACCATTACGTTATTTGCTGAAAACCTGCAAGCCATCAATGACGAGACATGGGCATTTCAAAACCTTGCTATTGCCACTGGCGACTCATCGGTTGAGCTCGAAGCGTTAGGCAATCTCAATGACGTACCTGTACAAGGCGGGTTATTGGCCTCGATATTGGCGTTTTCATTTTTGGGGTCACGACGCAAAAAGAAATAACATACCGGTTAGACACTTCCCTCGCCATTTGTGTTACCCTAGCCTTATCAATGGCAAAAGAGAAACACAAGTGGCGTCACCTACAATCTCCCATTTATCCAACGACATTAACGACTACCAATCACCTGGCTTGCTTGAGTCTGGGCTGTCGTATGACAACAAAATTAATCTTAATAGTGTTTTTGTTAATGATTACACGTATCGAGACTTGCGCCGCTTACTGAGAAAAATAAACGGCGTGTGTTCGGTGCCGCGCATCATGGCTGGGTTACTCCTTACGAGTGCTGATGCGAATCAATTATGCACGCAAGGCAATGCCGCACTAAAACGTACTCCTCACCATACCTTTCGGGAATGGGAACGTATGGCTGTGACAGATATCAACAAAGATTACCAAAATCGCGCCTATCGACCGTCCGAAATAAAAATGCTTAAATTGCAATCTCTCGCTGAATGTTTTTTCACGGCCATGTACTATGTCGGGCTCATAGAGCCGGGCAACACCGTCATTGATTTCGACCTTGATCCTAACACAAAATTGCAGGATTTCACGCTCTCCGTGATGGGGGCGACGTTCTATCACCATACAGCAGATAAGAAAAGACTGACACGTGAGCAGGCGTGGCAAAAAATGCCGCGTTTAATAGCCGCCATCAACATTATTGAAAAAGAGCACCCGAATTACATTGATAAGGTGGAGTTATTTGGCTCGTTATCTCGCGGTTCTCATACCGTCGGCGATATCGACATTAACATTACCTTGTCGCCTCAACAGGCAACACAGAGAAGCCATAACATCACGTCGGCTTTTTCAGCGCTAAATAAGATGGGGTATTTTGATGTTTGGGTCAATCTCGACAAAAACAAAGTAGGCGATCAACACCACTTTCACGACATTCAAAATATTGATGTGAGCCACTCTGTCGCGTCTGGCGCATTATGCTTAAAGTCGAGCGGCTAACTTACCAACAAAGGCGCTGTCTTCGCCAAACTCGCCCTTTAATAGCGGCGTTAAGTAATCGGCAATGAAGAGATGTCCTGATGCTTCTCGCGTATATACCGTACCACTAACGGCATGCTCTGGCAGCAACAACCCTAAGTTAACGACGGGGTCCCGAACATTCGCAAAATGCTCTTGTATAATAATCGAGGGTAATACACTACTCCTGAACCCGGCCCCAAATGACACAAATGAAATTAACGACAACTGTTCAGGACTGACTTTATTCATAATGGAAAGCAAAGCCGCATTGGCGATGATTGCGCCTTGAGAATAACCGACAATAGTCACGCGAAGCCCTGCTTGAATACGCCCCAAAATATGCTCCATAACATATTTAGAAGAGGCCGAGGCACTCGCTCCGTAACGGTCGTGATGGCATTCTAGCAGATCGGCGATGAGATTCTTGGTCGGGTTGTAAAGTAGCGCGACGTGCTCACCTAACGCGGCAGATAACGCATCTCGCTGCAATAACGCGACATCATGGTGGGCGATAACCCCATTAATAAAAAACACACCGGCATCATCATCCCCAAAACACGTTGGTTCAGTGATACGCTCACCTTCAAAAACCTGTTTAGGGTTCTTTATTTTAGCCCAAAGGGCGGCACGACGAAACTCACCTTCAGCACCAGGCATAAATACCGTTTCACGATTAATAAGATGTGCAACTTTGAGCGTTTGCCCGTACAGCAATCGCCAATCTTCACGCAGCTCATCCGTAAAACGCTCTGCCCACCAAGCCATCGTCGACAGTTGCGTTTTCTTTAACCAACCCTCTTTGAATTCCATGATTGTTTATTCTTCTATTTACTTGTTTCAAATATACCATGGTCGCTTTTGATTAACGTTCCACCTTTAGGTAAGATGATATCCCTATCCCCTTCACGTATTAAAAGCTCACCTTTTCTATTGTGCCAAAAGTGTTCATGACCGATAAAATCAGACATTTCTATCTGATTTTTACCGGTCCATACAATAGTCTTTCGCGTCATCGCCACCTGAGTTTAAAAATCGTCGACTTTTTTTCTAATGACTTTCGTTTTGGGGTCTACCTTGTTTACCGCTTCCATCGGCGTGAGATCTTGTTCGTACAAATCTCGCCATTTTGCCAGATTTTCCCACCCCCCAACCTGCCTCATGAGCGCGATTTTTTTAACTTCACTCATCCAGATTGAGAACTGAATGGCCGCCAAACCCCTTGATTTATTCGCTTTAAACTTCTTATGTCTAATTCTCATGCTACATCCCTTTTATTGATTGCACAATGCGTAAAGTGAATACCCATAACCGCCGTCCATCGATTTGAGGTCGCGCAGATACACCCCATGGAACGTCTTTCCAGTCATCGCTGTTTTGCTTTCCAAATGCACAAGCGCAAGTTCACTTGGCTTACCCTCTTCTGAGTTAAATTCCGCAATGAGTTTATACCCACAAAGTTCAAGATGTCGTTTTCGATCAGGTCTTCGACAACCTTGATTAAAAGCGGCAAATGTTTGAACAGTATTTTTTCTCATCAACAAAACCTTGAATAAATTTATTGTCACTTGTTAAAACAAAAGAGTAGCACAAAAAAATACCATACACAGCTAATTTTTGACAAAAAAAATACCGACATAAGCCGGCATTTTCGTTCGTCATTACAAGCCTACTTCTTACGGTTACGAAGTAATCCTCCGCCGAGTAATGCTGACATCACCATCGCACCCATTCCCACAAATGGCACAGGGACCAATGCCGCTGGCGAATTAGGGTTTTGCGCATTAAGCTCAGGGTTATTGATGGATGAAATCGTCACACCACCGTCACTGACTAAGTACACGCCGCCTGCTGCTATACCATTGCTATAAGTAACACTGCTATCAGAATAGCCGATTCGAAAGAATGCTTCGTTACTTTGCGTGTAACCTAGAACACCACCATAATCGATTGAACCATCATCCGCTTCGTATTGCCCAATCGCATGCGCTCTACTATCTTGTGTGTAGGTCAACCCTACCAAGTTGACAAAGTCAACGTACTGCGGCGTGCTTGTACGAGGATAAGCATTAGTACCACTTGATGTATTTAAAACGACGCCATCAAAGGCGTAATTCAAAAATCCCTCAACCTCTGATGCCGTTGGGAAACGCCAGCCTTCATAGTCTCCACCCACACTCATTTCAGCCGCAACGTCTTCCATTGACATACCAGCCGTTAGATTAAGGTCTAGCCACTCAATGCCGGTTTCTTCATGCAGCGTCGCAAGTTCATCACCATCAACCTGCCAATCGGTCGACACCAAATCAGCACTTGCCATACTAGAAACGGAAATTAGGGCTATTGCCAATGCTTTTTTTAACATTCTTTTTCTTCCATGTTTTTATTAAAAAAATAAGTTTTGCTATCATGCACTTTTCATACCCTTTGTTTCGAATAAAATATCAAAAAAGAGTCTCTTACTCATTTAACTTAAATCAATCTTTTTGATTTTGTGTTATTTTTGTGATAAAATCATACACTGTTAAATTGTCTTATAAAGGAATACAAATGGGATTTGTGAAACAAGCGCTCATGGCTGACTTGAAAACGTTTTTCGATGCCCGCGACGAAAATACAGAACATTGCTTGGCCGGTGCAAAATCGCTGATTGAGCTCGCCTTGGCGAATGACCTCCGCAATACATACATAACACTCTATTTTGCAAAACGTACTATAGAAACAGCTTGTGCCGATTTCTCACCCACCCCTGACTTTTCCAGTGTGGTGCCAGCCGTCATGCAATCGTTAGTCAACTTTCGCGTGTTCACCTCAAACCCCATTTTTGTTTCAGACCGGTACGAAGAAGCCATTAACTTCGAGGACGACGATCTTGAATTCATTTATGAGGAATTACAAAAATCCAAACAGGCGTTTGCACTATCAAGCTTAAAAATCCCTAATGACAGTGACGAAACGTACCTGTCAAACCGCGGCTCCATTCCTGATCCGATGACGGGTGAGGACGACCTTGATCCCTTAACACATATTGCGTTTGAATATCGCTGGACAGACCTTGTCGCGCCCGAAGCCAAAAACATTATGCCCACTACGCAAGAACGGCTTGATGCGGCGTGGTCACTACTCACGGATGCGCAAAAGGTCGAAGCCGAAGCACTTGCTAAAGCCAGCGCAATTGCCCGCACCCTTCCTGAAACGAATAAGGAATAACCATGGGAAATGAAAAATATTACGATTACTACAAAAGCTCTGCTGAAATTGGTAAGGAAAAATTAGCGGAGTACGAACCGATTGGCAAAAAAAGAAGTGAAGTGGTCGAGCGCGCCTTAAAGTCAATGCCCGACGTCATCGGCGTTACTGAGTCAAGAAATTGGGGCCACCGGTCTTTCTTCCAATATTTCGTTTTCAAAAAGGGTGCACCCATCCTTGACGAAAAACACATTAAAATCATGGGCAGTGTTGAGGTTGACGGCGAATCGGGCTATGCCGTATACGGAAAATGTAACACCAAAGAAGGCAATAAGTTTAATCGCGTCATGACCGACGTTAATATGGCGTTGAAAAATACACCTAAATTCGATGAGTGGCTCATTGAGCAACTTGATGCCATGCGATCAGGGTTAGGGACATCTAATGGGGGGAGAGGCATTCCTATGCTTGAAACGGGAGCGGCTTCTTGCCCCGCGCCTAAAGCCGCTAACATACTTCTACTGAGAGTCCCGAATGAAAAGGCGTCGGAAGACCGTGTTTACAAACCCTTTAAGAAGCCCAAAGGGTGGCGCAAACTCACGTATGGCCAGTTTTATGACTTGGCCAACCCTGAGGGGTAATACTAAAGGTGGAGCGTAAATTTGTTACGCTCCGTTTCAAACAATCTCTGATTAAGGTATACTCTTCTTTTTTGCGGTGCGCCGCGACTACGGATAGTCAAAAGGACATGGAATGAGTCAGTTAAAACATCGCCCCGAAATTGATGGATTGAGGGCGTTGGCCGTTATCCCCGTATTATTATTTCATGCCAACTTCCCTGGCTTTTCAGGCGGATTTGTCGGGGTCGATATATTTTTTGTAATTAGCGGCTTTCTCATTACCGGGATCCTGCTAAAAGAAAACGAAAACCAGCAATACAGCATCACCAAATTTTACGAACGCCGAGCAAGGCGCTTGCTCCCTGCGCTCTTTTCGGTACTCGCCGTCACCTCCGTTGCTTCATACCTATTACTTCCTCCGTCGGAATTGTTGCTTTACGGCAAGAGCTTATTTGCCTCAATCGCCATGATGTCAAACATGTACTTCTACCAAACGCTTAATTACTTTTCAGTCAGCGCCGAGCGGCTGCCGTTATTGCACATGTGGAGTCTGTCAGTTGAAGAACAATTTTATATTTTATATCCCCTTATTCTCAGCGCGTGTTTTGCGGTGGCCGGACGCCGTTTAAGTTTTGCTGTCACGCTGTCGCTACTTGCTGCGTCCTACGTCGGCATGCTGTATGTTATGGGTGATAATCAGCTCACATTAGGGTTTTACTTTGTCGGTACGCGCGCATGGGAGCTCCTTGTAGGCTCTGTGCTTGCCTATTACATGCACAAGCTACCAACACAAGGGAAAGTCAACGATATCGCGTCACTGACGGGCCTAGGCATGCTTCTTTACGCCATCACGCAATTTGAAGCAACCGCGCAATACCCGAACGCCAGCGCCCTTATTCCTACCATCGGTACCGCACTCATTTTAGGTTTTGCTCGCCCTAGCACTTGGGTCGGCGGCAAACTACTCGTTTTCTCACCCTTTGTGTTTGTCGGACTGATTTCCTATTCGCTTTACCTCTGGCACCAACCAGTATTTGCTTTTCTAAGGGCGCTCAATGGAAGCCATCCCACACTACTCCAATTTAGCTTGGGGATAATCGGTAGTGCCGTTCTTGCTTATTTAACTTATCGCTTTGTGGAAACACCCTTTCGCGACCGGGAAAAATGGAGCCAAAAACGCATCTTTACCTTTTCGCTGGTGGGCTGCACCTTACTCGCGGCGACGGGACTCCTATTCTACGTAAAAAAAGGCTTACCTGAACGGTACGACGCCAACGTTTTTGTTGAAGTGCCCAAGCAGGGTGAAAGGATTTGCGTTGTCCGTGATTTCAGTGATGTTACCCCTGATGATCAACGATGTCATCGCAACCCTGACGCGCCGCTGACAATAGCACTCATGGGAGACAGTCACGGCAATGAACTCGTCGAAATGCTTGCCGAAGTAATGCCTAACACCGGCATACAACAAGTGACACACAGTGGATGCCCGCCTATTGGCGAATATTACCATTGGGATGCAAGCTGTCGGGAATGGTATCCCAAGGCATTGGATTACCTTATTGATAGCGAGGAAATTAAAACGGTCATTATTCATTATCGCCACACGCTCCATCTTTATGGCGAAATGGGTGACAACTATCCTGCGCCACCCCAAAATAAACACTTTAAAAATGAAGCCGGTGACAAGTTACCCAATACTAATGCGTTGTACCTGGCCGGTCTTGATGCGTTAGTCAACACACTGACTGATGCAGGTAAAAAGGTCGTGTTAACCAGCCCCACGCCTGACCTGCCTGATGACATCAATCGAATGATGATGCCTAAAACGGTATTTAGCGACAAAACCAAATACAGCCGGACACAAACGTTCCCGTCTAGCTATTATCATGATTACGTCAGCGTTATTGTGGATTATGCCCGAACAAAACAAGCACACCCTTTGGTGTCGTTTGCGGATATCGGTCCGACGTTATGCGATACGCATTGCCCGGCATTTTACCGCGATGAGCCCGGTTACCATGATAGCAACCATGTTACGCTTAAGTACGTGGCCCCGTTAGCGGAAAGGCTCAAAGAACACTTGATGGCGCGTTCGATTCATTAGCCTTCGATTCGAGTGCCTTATTTAAAAGAAACCAAGCTGGCGCGCACGTGATAAGGCGCGATTCTCTTTGCTAAACACCATAGAATTCCAGCCTTCAATCCCGTCAGCGCATAACCCGCCTTTGGTGGCTTCGTCGTCAATAAAGAAAATCTCTGAGCTCTCTTTAATCGACAGCATGGCCTCTTTGCGACCTTGTTCATACGGACTGTCATTACTTGTCGGTAAATCATCAACTTTAGGATTCAACATGATGGTTCCTTATTCTTCACTACTCGCAATTAACTGCGCCCAACGATGCATTAAAAAGCGAGTATAACTGCGATAATCAATACCCGCATAAGCGCCTATAGCCCATGCATCATTCATTTCCACTAAGGCGGTTACTTTGCCCTTTTCTGGGCTAATCATAACGCCCCAATCCATAGCATAAGTGTCATGCCAACCGGCTTGAGATAGCTTCTCTACCGCCTCATCTAATACGCGGCGGTCTATTTTCTCCTCATCATCACCTAGATAACAACAAATCGCCACAATAACACCTGAGTCAACATACACACGGTACTCTGACAACCAGGTGACGTCGTTGCTCACCCATACTTCCTCATCCGCTTCGAGCGCTAAAAATTCGGAGGGTAATGATTTTGGCGTGATCACCGCGCCGGTCATTTTTTTCCAGTCGTGAGATTTTACAAACAACGTCACCCCCGTCATGATGCATGACAGCGCTTCTTGTCTCGTTACGAGCTCAACATCCCGATGACAATACTCTCGAAGGCACTGAGGGTAATAATCCGGCAGCGGGGCTATAACCCCCATTAACCCTAATGCATCCTGTATAGAGGCAACACTGCCCACGACCAGAGACGCTGATTTTATTTTTTCAGCACCGATTGACGATAACGTATTGGGGCTAAAGGCTTGCACCTTCACCCCTTCCATTGTTGCGTATTGCCACACCAGCTTTTCTTCATGCCCTAGTGGCTCGTTATCTCGGCGCTGAACTAATATCACGTTACACTCCCATGTCATTAGTCAGTTTGGTTTTCGTGGCACCCTTAGCGTAAGGGAGCAAGTATTCCGCACCGTACATTTTCACCATGATGTCATATACGTTGGCCTTACGCAGTGCGGCATCAATATTTTCAACGCTTGGCGTAAGAGCATTCATGTAGATGGCCACAAGCACGATTTTCTGAACACAACCCGATTTTTTGAAAATTTGACTCAACCCGTTATGGGTTAGGGTGGTAAAAAATGCCGCTTCTTTTTTCGTGTCCATCAGCGACACCAGGTCTTTTATTTCTCGCATTTGCTCTGCGTCAAATTCACGATAATAACCTGTGACGAGTTTCCCTATGTCCAAAGTCACTTGCTTTTGATTGGGGAGTGACAACCATTTACGCGCCCCCGTCAAATTCCCCTTGGCCAAAAACTTATGAGCAATCGACGTCACAAAGCTACTTGATGGCAGGATTGTTTTGCCGTTGAGCAAAATAAAATTCAATAAAGCATCGCGTGTGACTGGCTCTTGTCTCGCAAGGTACGATGCAAACTCATCCGGCTTTTTCATGACTTTATCAAGCAGTTCAAGCACAAATACTTCCAGCTCGGCTTTAGTCGCTTTTTCTTCGCTCAGCTTCTCATAAGCAGCGAAGAAATCAAACAAGGCGGGAAAATACTTTTCCGCTCGCCCGTTAGAAAGGTAATCAACACCGCAACTTGCTTTTAATAACATTGCAGGAGAGCTGAAATCCTCTAGCATTTCGGGGTCATTTTCAATCTTACCTTTGTATTTTTCTTTAACCTGAGCATTAAACACAGAAAGCCACTCGTTTTCACCGCTTCCGTCAAGGGCATAACGTGCTACTTGACGCAACTTAACGTAAAGCAGTTTTTCGCTAATCGCTTCTTGTATGTCATCAGCATAAGGCTTAAATGACGGAGACACGGATACCAATTGTTCTAAAAACGAAAAGGCTAATTCCGCCCCCATTGTTTGAGATGTTGTGCTGATGAGCCAATCACAGATGTGCTCATGTAACGCAACCAAGGCATCTGGCCCTTTTAAACGCGCAATCGTTGATAACATGACGGCAATATATACTTCGTTGTACCCATGCCCTAGTCCGCCGTTATTTTCAATGCCGTGGTGGTAATAATTCCAAAACACTTGATCAACAAAAGCGCCTTGTTTGAGGTCGATGTCTTTTAAGGTTGTTGCAGCAAAATGAACGTCTTCATCTTCGCCATCCCATTTAAATATACACGGCGCGATGTGGGTATTGAATAAATCTTTCGGGACGCCTATTTCACTGTGCCCACCAACTTCTAAAAATTCTTCACGTCGACGCTCACTGGGCATGAAAGCTGTACGTCCATCAACCTCGCCTAATAATGTTAGGTGCAAGGCAATCAGGGTGCGGATACTTTTATTTTCAAAAGAAAAGATGCATTCTGGTAAAAAACGAGGGGCTCTGTTCAAAACCTCACCGCCTCGCTCGACGGTAAAAACTATTGGTTCTTTGGGTATGTGCCCAAGCTCAATGAGTTTATTATAGGTTTCTTTATAAGTAGATGGGCTAACCAGCCCTTTTGCTACATCTTCAAAAGGCATAATTCCGCCGGAAAAGGAAAGAAAGCCTTTTCGGTCGCCTGACATGGCATCAATTTCGGCAAAAAACTCTTGTTCTCGTTTGTGAATACTCATTGACATTACCCTATGTACTTTATATGTTTCGATTGCTTATTGTAATCATTTTGATTGGCTTAGTCAATGGGTAATAACACTCAATATGGCTTGTTTTTTATTTATTCTTTATCGACACGAGAACAAAAACAATGTAATGTATACTCACAGTTTAATAAGTGAGTATACATTGTGCAGACAATAACACTAAAAACAGACGAGCTTAAAAGTAATACGCTGTCCCCACAAGCCTATCTCGATGCCAATAAAGCGCGTTACCGCCGTCGACTTGTTCGGTTGTTTCGCTGCCATTATCTACCGCATCAAATATGCGACTGGCTAGATATCAACATAAAAATGTATGGTAAAGACTTACAAGACCTCGACAGCAAAGGGGTTTGTCTTTCCTTTGATAAAAGCACCGAGAGTGACTATAAGCGTAAAACGCCCCCGTCCTCGCTGACGAAAGCCGAATATCAAAATCTCGTCGAAGATTATGATTTTTACCGGACGCGTTGCCAATTGAAAACGTCAGAAGTTGCTAAGCTGCTACATCAAACCCGTTCTCGCCTTCGTGATCTCAAGCGTCCTAGCGGTAACAATATGGAAAAAGACATTCAACAACGCAATGCCTGTATTGTTGATTTGTTCGTAAAGGCAGAATGTAAAAAGGGGTTGAAGTCCTCCCTTGCTCACTCTTTTCAATTAAGCCGAAAAATGATCGACCTTATTCTTGACAAAGCAGGTGTTGAACATTGCGTTTCTACACCACGAAAAAAGCATGAACGCCCAAGCAAAGCTTTAGCGATCATTGCCACCTTTCAGCGCTTGCAGAACCGCACACCATCGCTTCCTTCATCGGAGCTTTACAGAAAAACAGCAGAGCTTATGCAGTGTTCTGATATTTATGTTAGAAAGGTCATGAAAAGAAAACTCAAAACAGACATCACCAAGGCCGCCACCTTTAGTCAAGATAGAGCTTAGGCGCTTTTTCGACCTGGCTTTTGGGAGCAATAAACCTTGTTTTTATCGTGTACTCTAGTATAATGAAAAAACAATCAAGGAAGTGGTTTTGTTTAATTAAATCAGCGGTTTAAAATAATGGGCGGTATCCGAAATGCAAAGAAAAACTATTACAGTAACTAACGGTTTTGTCATCGATTCAACTCTGTTGACTGAGTGCGAATGGGACGAATTAGAGCAGCAGCTAAACAACCGGGAATTGTCTCTTGATGATTTGGCTGAAAAATTAGGGTTATCTAAGCGAGAACTAGATGCGCAATTAACGCATACTGAAACTCAAATTTTAGACTGCTAATAAATAGTATCCGATGACAGCCCTGCTTAACAATCAGGGCTTGAAATCTAATAACACGCTTAAATAAGAGTGAGTAGCCGTTATGCCGGAAACAAGACGAAAGTTAACAGGTACTATCGCGCAGGTTCCAGAAGGTGAGGAATTTGTCACACATCGAAACGCAATCAAGCCCTTAGATTGCGACACGCTCAAATTCATCAAGGAAACGCAAGAAGGCAGTAATGCTTACAACCTCGAATTCGGCCGGCAAACAATTCACGCCGAGCAACTTTGTTGGTGGTATGAAGAAAATTAACATTTTAAATAATAAAAACGGAGAAATGGTTATGGGTATTAAAAAATTATTGCTTGCGGGGACGTTTTTGCTTCTCTCTGGGTGCGCCAACCAAGTCGCAGATATTGAAGACAGCGCAACACACACACCCGTCGGTTTTACGTCCTTAGAGGGCGGCAAGCTTACTTTTATCTCACCGAATAAAGGCGAATTCAGTGTTACCGCTTGCGCGAGATATAAAAATATTAAATATGTTTGGCGCTGTGAGAGTGTTGTTTTTGATGCTGTAGATATATCTCAAGCTGGTTCCAATCTGCTTTTTGAAAATTTTAAACTTCATCACTATAATGAAAACAAGGTTGTAATTGATTTTTCTTTCAATATAGTTACTGTTCGCTATTTAAGTGAACCATTTAATCTATACTTACCCGTCGGAGCGAGTTTTTCGGACGAATTTAACCCTTTTAACCCTTTTAATGCGAACAGTGGAGAGATAGAGACAGAAAACGCTTACTTTAGATATGAAGTTTACGAGTAAGGTCAGAACGATCATGAAAATGGTTTTGAAATTCATTGTTCTTTTATTGTGGACGACAACCCTACCACACCTGCCCACTTCAGGCCGAAAGTTGAGATCGCATTTACTCCTTCTGATGAGAATAGCGGCGTAATGGGAACAGAAAACACTTATTTTAGATATGAAACTTACGAGTAGGTATCTCGACACCCCTCGCTTAAGCTAGGGGGTGTTTTAAGGAGATGAGGTCTTGACTACGCCGCCTCAAGTAATGCCGTCTCTGGCGGTTTTGGCATGGCGCGCGGCGGCACATATGAATAAATTTTAAAGTAATGCAAGCTTGAGATTGAACGCATCTTGGCGTAATGCGCAATGCGTTCAAAGTAATCATCCGGTAATACCGCGCAAGCACCCGAGAATACAGCCAATCCCGCTTCGGTGGCTTTCTTTTCAAAATGGCCGTTAGACATCAACTTCAAAATATGAGATGGCGTCCCATACATACTGTCGCCTTTCCCACTATCATCACTCGCTGATAATGACCAAAGCGTCCCCTTTTCGTCTTGGTAAACATCCCAATCGTATTTGCTTTCCGCTAGGAAAAGACAGGTATAGTTTGATGGTGCGCGGTGTGCAGTTAATGGAGTTTTCATGGCAATGCCTTGTCGATGTGTGTGTAGGTTTATTATGCCCAGACACACCAACAAAAGCAAGTTATTTTAACAAAAATGATGTTAAAGCGAATTCGACATACTCATCTCGATAATCTAATTCTTGATTCCAAACTGTCTTCTATTTTGTCACGATTTGGCTGCGAAACGACCACGCCGCGTTCTGCAAGTTTTTCTACAATTGCGCTATCTGCAATCATTTCTTTTGATAGATGCTCAACCACTTCACCGCAACCATCTAACTTAGAAATCGCATCGGCCATGTCATTGGATGCCCATTCCCTATTACTATTGTTTATGTGGGAGCTATATCTCAATTCGTTCATTACATCCATAAACCCATTCAGCCCAATGTAGTTCTGAATGCCCTTACGCCACGTACCAAGCGTCACCATCCATTTCGGTGGATCATTACGCATTACCTTCAGGCTCAGGGCATCATTCATCGTTTCACCGGTGAGTTTTTTCACTTCACTAATGATGCTTTGACGCATATCTTCAAAAGGCATATCTTTTCTTTTTATCGCCAATATGCTTTCTATAACCTTCGGTTCATACAGCGCGGTTGGGGAGAACGTGGGGCGCTCAACGACATCAAAGGGGGCATTTAATGTCTTCTCATAATCCCCCAATGACATCAGATAGACTTGCTGCCCTTCAACCTGTAAATCTTTTTCGACACCAGGGGGTAAATCTTCATAGGCGACAATTTCTTCTGCATGCTGACCTTGTTCGGAGATCATGACAGGCTTCGCTACCGTCGACATCAAATTACCCGTGTCGCTCTTAGGTGATTCGGTCATCACATTCCCTTTTGCGTCAACCAAAACCTGCATTTCTCGTATACTTTCTGGCGAGTGATAAACGGTATAATCCAATCCGCGCTGCTTCATGTAAAAAAGGGCTATCCCGCGGGCTTTCGATATGCTGTTGCGCGGCTTTCTTTGACCGTAATTCCCGGAAACATCAACACCTGATCTTCCTCGGTTGTTCGTTAGCATCCCTAGGTTTGACAGGTAGTGCGTCATTTTCTGCTGATCTTGTTTAGAGTATACCCCTGCGCAGTCTAAAACATTTTGCAACTCAATCGGCGTAAGGTGGGCATTACGTTGAGTGAAAAAATCATTAAAAACGGCTTTTGCAAATTCTGCCTCAGGTGACGAACCGTATTTGCTTTTTTGCTTGTTTTTTCTTTTTTTGCTGCCTTTGCTTGCTGCGGCCGCGTTACTTTTCGCTACTTGACCATTTTGTTTTTCAGCGGCCCGTGCTTTTACGACCGTAATATCAGGCGCTTTCTTTATTTGGTCTTCTTTCGCTTTGTTGCGTCGAAAAAGAAAATCAAGAATGTTCATATTATCTTGCTCTCATTTTGTTGTATAAACTCTTATCACTTACCATGATAATATCACAATATTGGGTGATTTTTAATTCACTGCTAGCTAACAGTATCAATCATATTGATTTCTTATTGCCGCCCTGTTATTATTCATTCAAGCACGAATAATAACAGGCTCTATTTTGAACAATGCCAAACTAAAATTGCTAAAGCGTTTTACCGTTCCTAATCACGATGTAAATTCGAATATTCTTGATGTGAACGGTCAAATAGGAGCATGTGGCAGAAATGCGTTGGCCGTATTGCACGTACCCTCAAGCATGGTCGTTGAGGAATTGACGGATCTTCATGCTGAACTTAAGAAACTCGCTAAGGAGGCTAATCGGGATTACCGCTTGGATGAAAACATTCAGGCTTTTCTAGATGGCAAATTAGACTTAAAATGGCAGCCACTTCCAAAACTCGATCTTACTGCGTGTAAAGTCTGCGATGACTGCTTGCCTTCTGGGCATATTCATTCGGTGACTGAAACGTGCGAGGAGTGTCATGGGGACGGGAATGTCGAACTTCATTCGTCCCATAATGAATACGACGTACTCTGTAAAACGTGCCGCGGGCATGGTGAAGTTTATAGCGGTCCCCTCATACCTTGCCCTGAATGCGATGGTACCAAAAGAGATTGGATGCATATCCCTTCTATGAAAGTGACCGATAAGTATTGCTTAAACTCAAAACATATTTCTTTGTTCGAACCGTTTACCAATGTTGAAATCGCATGGCATAACGAGTTTGAATATTTCTTCGTACAATTTAATGAGGGCTATGGCGTCTGCATGCCAATGCACGTTTAATTATGAACAACAACACTACAGACCATAAACTTGAATCCGACGTTCAAATGATGATTGAAAAGTGGGGCAGAGCTGAGGATTTTGCGTTATTAAGCTACATGTTAATCAACACTATCTCAGTACCCGCCTCGGTCATGAATAAAGATAACCCTGTTCTCCTCGCCTTTCCTGGCTCACCCGCCGATTGCGATGTCATTGAAGTTACTATTGGAGATGATGAATTCGCCCTGTTTGCCGATTCATTATCCGAAAATGCAACCGAGCAATTGAAATTGTTAGCTCACTTCATCATGGAAGGCGACAGCAAGCACGGAGAAGGTATTATCACCTTGGCTTCTGGCCTTGAGATGCGGGTCGACAGAAAGGGGGAGTACCTTCGTTTTGTGTACGCAGACAATGAAATTTTGTATTGGTCAGATGACGAGTTCAAAGAAGACGCTATCATGGTGCTAGGCGCGGTTGCAGGGACTATTACTTCACAACCATTAAAGCCAATCTAGCAGCGCGAGGCGTTAACTAGGAAGGCGTTTATACTTGCCTCTTATCATTATCCGGCGAGCGGCAGGGGAGTCAATAAAGGGCTTCCTGCCATGCGTTAGTGTATTGTTGTCAAATAGTAAGACGTCGCCCGTTTCGACTTTTACTTCTTGTTGCACACGCGCATCGGTGGTCATAATATGACGCATCAACTTAACACTTCGCGCTAACCAGGGGACGCGGTTCGCGCTATAATCCCAATCCACGGTTTCATCATCTGAAAAGTTAATGATTTCTCGCTTGTATAAGCTATCATAAGACAATATGGGCGCAATGCACATACGATCATTGTTCTCATAAAAAGATCGGCGACAAATCGATTCGGGAGACATTAAAGGCGTTACCCATTCATCACCTTTTTGTCTAAGCGCGTCAACCACACGAGACATATTACAAAGTGTATTCTCGCCACCTTTTATCGCTGACTGGGCACAAGCCAAAGCGATAGTTTTTAATTCACCTGATGGCCGAAATATACCATCAACATGCAATCCTTGCCCTTCATTGCTATCAAACGCCGTGTGTTCAAACTCCACAGGGACAGGAGGCTGCCCAATTTTGTTGTATCCTTCTTTCGCGATTCGCTCAGGATAAAACGTCTTATTAAAGTCGGAAATCGTATGAGTGCCCAACCTAAACCACCCTTCAATAAATGTTAGTTTTTGTGCGGGCGAGTCACACCCTTTAGGGAAAGAATTACCAGACAATATAACAAAACCCTGTCGGTAAAAAATACGTAAAACGTTCGCCTTTTCTTCAATTGAAACAGGATGTGTTATTGCGTTCTCAAATGTGATCATTGCTTTTCTCTCGTGTGTTATGAATTCGTGCCAACCCCAAAATTGCCAGAACAACGATACAAGCGGAAAAGCAATATAAAAGGTCAACGCCTTGATATAAGGAAATCAAGCCAGTCAACAGCGCCCCAGCGAACATTTGCATCATGCTAATAATCGCGTTCGCTCGTCCCACACCTTCACTAATATGACTTAACGCTATTCCATAGCTTGATGATATGATCACGATGAAGCTGACACAGTACAGGGTGAGCCCAAGCAAGGCGCTTAGCGTTGATGGATTAAGAAGCAGCCATGGGCTTACCCCTGACAAACAAACCCCAAGCAAGAATACTTTTCGTGCGCCCCAACGCGTGAACAAAAAAGATAAGCACTGTCCGGTCAAAAACATTAAAAAAACATTAATCGCGAAGAACAGCGTGAAGTGCGTTAATGGCAGCGCGTAAAACTCCGTCATTAACTCTGCAAGGAAGGCGCAATACATAAAGAGAATGCCAAGTGATACCGCGGGGAAGATTGCCCACCCCATGAAAGGCTTGTTTGACAACAGCGATAACCAAGAGCAATGCGGGCTTGATGTGTGCTTAAATGTCGCGGGTGACGTTGTTAATACAACCAATAAGAGAAACGCGGCACTGAGAAGGGCAAACAGCACAAAACTACTTTTCCATTCGCCTGATATCGCGAGCAACCCAACACTTAAACTCGGCATTATCGCGGGAGCCATATTCATGAATCCATTTAACTGTCCCATTCTACCTGGCACGTTATCGGGTTCTACGTTATCTTTGATAATAGACACCGCCGCGAGCCCTAACCCGGCCACAGCAAAACCCTGAATGGCCCGGGAAAGTAATACAACCTCAAATCCCAACGGGACAAACATCAAACTCATACTGCTTATCAAGCATATGCTGGCTTTCATCAAAACATGACGGCCGCCACGCTTGTCATACTCGCCACCCCAGTAAGCATACCCGGCGCTTGCGCCTAAAAAAAACAAACTGAGCATTAACGAAGGGGAAGATGTTTCTTTGCCTATCTCAGGGAGCACCGCCACCACTAAGTCAATTCCTGCGGGCATCAGCAGCGCGGCCAACAACGCATAAATAAAAATGCTTTTTTCTTTAAGCATGACACCAACATTCCTTTGTTCTCATTGGGATAGCCTCAATGCAATTAATAGACCCAAGTTATTTTTAGAAATCAAAATGACATTGACTGTCTCAATCAATTTGATTAGTATTAACACCTCTCCACTAACACGGTAACTGATTTGAAAATCGCTACGTCAAACGACGCAAAAATAAAAGAATTTAATCGCTTCGGCTTAAATGTCGTGGCTGAAAAAGGGCTCGACCTAAAGGAAGTACAGTCCAGTTCATCCTTAACCGTCGCCGCTTACAAAGCCATCGAGGCCGGTGAAGGCGTCATGGTGGAAGATACGGTACTTGAAATTAATGGCACCGAAATCGTTGATATACGCTACCAAATGCAGCACCTAAAAGACTGCATCAACAACACAGCACGATGGATTGTGACGCTCGCGGTGGTTGATGGGAATGCTGTTAAGTTATCTAAAGGTATTATCAATGGGACCATTCGTGAGAGTGATGATCATGGTAAACCTGACGTGTTTGGATTTGATGCAGTATTCCATCCCGACGGTGGTGAAGGACTTAGTTTGCATCAGCTTGAACAAGCCAACAGAAAGGATGATTTTTCGGCGCGTAAACTGGCGGTTATTGATTTCTTGCAAGAGCCCGTAGAGCTTGATCTTGAATTGTTTCCTAAGTGGGAAGGCGAGTATCAAAAATAACAACGGCAACTTGACATTGCGGCTCAAAATGATTATTGTAAATCATCACTAAAACAAATCGAGTAAAGAAATGGAACAGAGCAAAAGAGTCAATTTTTCTGTATTGGTTGATTATGAAACAGCATCAGATGAGGAAATTCGTCCGTTAAGACAAAAAGTCATCTTCATGTCAGCCATCGATAACGAACGCCGCAATGGGGCGCTTTCAACCGCATCCATCTCAGCGTCAGAAAGCACGTGCGAAATCGCTAATGTTGACTCACGACAAGAAGGCAAATACGTGGTTGTCGAATATGATTTCAGCATGCTGTACGAAACCGAAGACGGCGCAGATTTAAACACCGACATGTTAAATGAATTATTACGTTCTGCCGTGAGCAAGTTACAATGCATAGGGGCCTTGTCCACCCACTTTATTGCCGCGTGCAACACCCGCGTTAGTGTTAAATCAGAAACGGCAGGGGGTCAGTAAAATGCGCCCTAGCAAAGCACGTAGCATCGTTTCTTTAGCTATCCGTAAAGCACTTGATGGCAATACGAATGCTCTTTACCACAAGGCGACAATCAACGCCATTGACACTTTGTTTGATAAACAAAAAATAGCGCTCGGTGATAATTTCGACGATTATAATCAATACACTCCTTCTCACAAGGACTTTGATTCAAAGCGTCATGAGTTAATGTACGTATCAGATCGCTTCAATACACCCGCCCGGCTATCCTGGCTTCGCTACGGCATAAAAAAAGGGCTTTTTTAAGCCCTTTTTAATCCAAAACAGTTGCGTTATTCAATCAAAATGATTACTATAAATGCTCTTATTACACGACGCGAGAAATAACATGAACGAACTAGATTTTGCACGATTCAAAAAATCCCTTAGTCAATTATCAACTAATGAAAATCGCTCAGAAGCCACGTTCAATCATCGCATTTTCTCTATACAAAAAAGACCCGACGGTCAGTTCTTCCCTTCTGAGCTTAAACCTAATGGAATTTTGTACTACGGCGTATTACCGGATGGACCTTCGCATGGCACGTTCGACCATAAAAAGCGCGACGTGCTGCTCCGTCGATACAACAAAAACCCCAATGGATTTGCAGAATACCTTGCCGAAGTAGACATCGATATTAAAAAGACATGCAGAAGTACGCCTTCATGCACTGCAAACTCCATTCTTTTTGCCTCTTTCGATGACGCCATATTAGCGCTGAAAGCCGCGATAGAGAGCAATAGACCCTACAAAGAACACAATGATGTCAAACCTCAAAAAGAAAGTAGAGAAGACGCACTTAAACGCCTTCACACTTCGTTGAAATACCATAAAAACCAGATCATAAAAGAGCCAGAAACCCCGTCTCTACTTGGTAGTGCAACCAATATATGGGGAAGCATCAGCCAAGATATTAGAGAATCCCTTCTTTCCTATATCAACAACCCAACATTAGAAGGGTGGGATGAAGTTCACTGTATTTTAGTGACGCCATCTTTAACATTATGGCAAGCCGTTGTTGGGGTCGCCCCTTCAACGCCGAGATGCGGAAGCGGGTTCAATGCGAGCAATATACCGACCAAAGAAACCGTCGAACAGGCACTTATGCGGGCTGTTCGTACACATAACGAAAAGTACCTAGCGAGCATCCGAGAGCTCGAACAACGCATTGAAAATGCAGGAGGAAAAATATGAAATTTATTTACACCGGCGTTCTTACACGCCCTTGTCGTGGCAACAAAGGCAACGTACAGCCCGTTGTCTTCAGCAACCAGTCTCGCGCTATTGTTGTTGAGTTTTTCTTTTCCTTGCTACTGCCTGAGCTGGTAAAACCGCAGCATGAATCGTTACTTCGTCCTATCCTGATAAAAGCAGCAAGCTATAACATTAGCGAGTCTGGCTACATGGCGGCAGTCAAGAGGCTCCCTCTTGAACAAAAAGAAAACGTCATTCAACGTTTTACCGACGTTAAATCTTTTGCAACGTGGCAAATCTCAGAGTTTAGAGCCACATCGCTGGTGGACTTATTGGAAGATGCGACATGTATCGTTATCAATGGTGAAGCGTCGTTTAATTTTAATCTCACTTCACCTGAGGATGCCCTTGAAGGGGATGATTATCTCAATGTGATAACCAGTGAAACTGAGTATAATTTTAGCTGGGCAGACGTTCTCAATGCCAAGCATCATAATCGCCAATGGCATGTTGGCGAGTACATTATTTCTGTTTTAACGAACGACAACAACTAACTATAAGAAAAAGCGAATGCCCACACTTAAAGATGCCGTGCTAGGTTCCCCGCCCACGGGGCCTTGCAAAATTGACGTTGAACTCGCTGCTGCGCTGTTTGACAAGCAAGCATTCATCTCGAAATGGGGCGATGAGTACCGGCTTGTCAGGCAAAATGAAGGGAATGACGTCACTCCATTTTCATTAAAAGTCACCATCTATAAAAACGATGCGCTTGCACTTATCGATAAACTGAACCTTTACGAGGTGCAATCCCAAACATTCGCCATGGGCTCTACTTTTTACGACCCAAGATTCAAGTAAACCCAGGCTGGCAATCTCAAATTTAGAGCCTTTGCCAGCCTGTTTTGTTTATTGAATTAAACTTGACTCTCTCGCTCATTTTGATTAATATAGACGTATCAAAACAGCACGAGAAAAACACATGAAAAATTTCATCGTTGTAGGCACTTTAAACCACAAGATTATCGCCGAAGCTATCTCGCAGGACTCCGAAGCGGCAAGCGTTGAACACTTCAAAGCCTCACATCCTAAATGTGACGTTCTCTCTTGCACGCCAAGTTCTGACATCGATTCAAAAGCAACGCGGTTCTACGGGGCGTCTCAAGACTCGCATTCGTATTACGCAACAGCTTACATTGACCATGACCAACATGTGAAATGTCAATTCTCACTCACCAAATCTACAGCAGGAGCGCTACGACTAACGCTCTTGAGCAACCCGCACGTCTCAATGCGTAACGTGATGAGTTCGTGCCAAATTACAATGTAAAACCCATTATAGGGGAGGCGCACCTCGCGCCTCGCTCACCAGGTAAGGATTTTAATGAAACTATTTATCGGCATCAGTGAAGATGATCAGCTTAATAACGATCAATATTACAAAAAAAAGTCAATCATTTATTCACTACCTTTTGTAATAAGCGTCGGCATTTCACCGGTTCTTCCTCAAAATACAAAAACAGAAAAAGAGGTAGCGGCTTACATTAACCGTATTCTTTCACCGGTATGCAACGATACTAAGTGCGTTTTTTCAAAAATAAACGTCTTTATCGGCGAGACGGCATCCGATGATTATGAACCTAAAAGCGAGCAAGCTGATAGCGCGTTACTGTCCATACAAAGCGGACTAGGCAATGCCCCTCACGATACTGGCACCACAACGAACACCCAATCAGGTTTCAATATTACTGTTGCAGTTGAACAGAAATTGGGTATTCAGCTATTGTTTGCCACACAAAAGGACATTGCCGACTTTTTCGAAAAGGCATTTAAACCGCTCGATGATCATGGGTGGAATACGACGCTCGTTGTCGGGTTAATGAATGAAGATGAAGAATAACATTCTCTCTTTATCGGTAATAAATATTACATAAACGTAGGAATCGATATGGATTTAAAATTAAACAACCCCGACGTGTTTGCTTTTGATAAGAAAGACGATGGTTCAATACTTGTTGCGCTACCAAGCGCAGGGGCTTCGCTTTTTCTTGAATCGTCGGAATCAGACTTGCTTTACAAGGAAACTGAACGCTTTTTTAAAGAAACAATTGCGCACTCCGATTACGTCATGAAACGCTTCAATGCGCAACATGGGTTCTTAGATTCTCACATTCAAGCTCTCATCAGCAGAGGGTGTTGGACTGTTGATGGTTTCACAGAGAAAAGCTTATCGTCCAAAGACAATGGCTTTCTTTACGACGCTGAACAGTTATTGGAAAACATGATGGCCGTATTCTGCTCTAATAAAAAGTTGCACGCCTTTTCGAAAGATGAGGAGGTTGAACTTGTTTTTCCATCAACCCTCGTACTAACACAATGGCCCTCTATCATTAGAGCCGCATCGCTGTCTTGCGTCGAAGAAGAAGATTACAAGGGAGAATGGGACGTACCCTTACGATTTACGAGCTCGGGCACATTGGCGGGCATGGTAATGCCAATAATTTTTCATGAAGAAAAGCTCGACATCTCACTTAGCGGCGGGCGCGTGAAGTTATACACAAAAGGCGAAGATGCAACCGCTTTGCTTGAACACTGCATGGACAAAGACGATCTTGTTGAGTTTCATGAGGCAAAACAAGCCTGGCAAGGTTTGGACGAGCTAGAGAACGGTATTCGTCGCTTTTTTCAAAAAGTGAAAGATAATGGCTACGATAGTGATATGGGATTTTTCGATACCGAAGATTTAAATATAGACAATGTGCATAACGCGCTGCTCGAACTTCACAATGGTCTGGTTAGCGAAGACGCGATGAAAGCCATCAATGACGCTTACGACGATACCGACAACACGAAAAAATAATACTCAACGCGCCATTAAAAAAAACACCTACGATTATTATCCTAGGTGTTTTTTTGTTTTGACCAAAATCCAAGGACGCACGCTTTCCCGTTCTTCGAAGGATCATACGTATCGTGAATGACACCATCAATCAACGTAGTGTAATGTCCCTTGATGGAGACGATAACGCGACCTAAAGGCAACTGCCCTTCTCGCAAGTAAGTACGTCGGTTGTCACCAACGTGTAAGGTGGGCGTCCATTTGAAACCCAGTGACACTAGGTAACGATTAAACCAGGCGCGCCGCGTAAATATACCATCATCGGCACTGCGTTGTCTTTTGGGGGTATTTTTCGATGCACGCTGCAAAGCATTTTGCTCAGCAAGAAAAGTATAAACGTCTTGATACGCCAAACCAGACGCAATAGCAATACTTCTCGCCACACAATCGCGAGAAGGTAAGCCAAATCCTGCGGCCTTTCTTCCGCCGTCGTTATAATGAAAGGGAAGGGGAGAAACGTCGCCTAACGCGTGTTTGACGACGTGGTATTTTTCGGCAAAATCTGGCTCAAAAAGCTCTGGCCATATTTCCCTGTCAGGCTCTTTTGATAGGCACGCTGGCATCTAACAAAATCTCTAATTCGCTGGTTAAGGCAAACATTTCTTCATTGATTTCCCGGATTATCTTTGAGTGGTCAAAGGCGCTGTCGCTTAACTCACGAAGGGTGGGAGGTGAATACGCATTTAAATCACGTACGACACCTCGCAGTGTCGTGAGTGCTTCCATCGTTTCTAGCACCCATTTCATGCGGTCTTTATCGCGCATTTCGCTCAAGGCTTCTTTCTGATCATCTGATAACATGTGTTCTCTCTATAATTTATAACATTTCAAGAAAAGCGGATTTGTCATACGCCACCGATATAACGCAGTTGCTCTCGCCGCCCGTTTCACAGTGCCACTTTACACGAGGTGAATTGTCACGCACTAACGCGGCTTCTTTGAACTCTACCAGCTCTTTATTTGACATCGACAAGAAGGCCAGCAAATCATGCATACATTTCTTTTTATCAAATGCCCCTTCTGCCTTATCGTTGTTGTTGTCAAAGAAAGTACGAATAAGCTTCGCCACCATTGACGTTCCATTTTTTACATCGTCGTCATGTACCCATGAATCATGACATATGTCTTTCGATATGAAGTGGCGCTTCACATTCTTTGCGGCAAGCACAACATCGCTTGCCTCAATGTCCAAGTTGAGATTCCACGTTGGTACGGCAGCACGTTTTCTGAATTTCTTTAAGGCATTACTGCCCATTAGTGCTGGCCCCGCATATCCGCCTTGAATATAAGCATCCCAGAACACGTCTGGTTTTTCAGTAAGCAATGTAGCTAGGGTTGTTAGGCTTCCACCGCAAAATATACGTGTCGCGCTCGGAAAATTCTCACTATCGATAAAGCTTTTTAACGGTGTGGCCACAGGTGTTTCGACACCTTTCACCATGGCCATTAACGTTGGTGTTAAATCTTCACCTTCTTCGTATTCTGTAACATCGCCCGTTATGACTATGTAAGGCTTGGTATCAATTACCTTTAGTGTGCTTCCGAGAAGCTTTAATTCTGATTCTGACGGGTTGTGTATTGAAACCACACTTACCGGCATTTTGTTTTCCAAGGCATAAATGAGCGTGACGAAATCATCAATATCTTTTCGCAACTCAAGGTCTAGCCAGATTGATTGGTTTTCCATTTGTTTTACCAGCCTTTTTGTGCGAGCGTAATGGCGCGTTCAATCGCACGCTCTGGCATCATGTTTTTATAATTGCAGGACTTTAACTTACCCTGTGGAGCACAATTAACTGTCCCTGTTGTGGCATACAGCTCAACGGTTCTTTCTGCGCCAATAATCTTGATATGGCGACTTGCTGAGTTACATGTGGTCACGGAGCCATCCGTACCTATTCTTTCCGACAATATATCAATCAATTTGTGTTGTGGTAATGCGTGCCATGCTGCTCTCACTTCTTTTGTAGCGACAGGGTTTGATGACTCTCGTGGTTTTCTGCTCATCTTTAATTCTCTCTCGTTGAATGGTTATTATTCTACACGAACAGCTAATCGAGTCAATCAAAATGATTGCGTTAAAACAATCATTTTGACGTTATTTGTTCTTTTGTCATGCGATCGTAGTTATCAGGTTGGTCGCCGCGAGAAAGACGCGAGTGAGCACCTATTGGGTTATCGTCCCAAGTCTTGCACCGAAAATTTATAACTAATCAAACCTGATCATTTGGTTGATTTTGTTTTTTCGTTTTGTACCCAGTTATGCAGCTATTTCACTGCAATGGTACTGTTTTG
>OJBR01000011.1_pt1 | contig 146543 bp, 122 predicted proteins | sample 1591161 | NCBI WGS metagenome assembly OJBR01 (sample SAMN05416803, study PRJEB24817) | seawater metagenome | isolation source: Sea water | place: Canada:Atlantic | collected 2013-07
AAACCTCTCCTTGCATGGGGCCGGGGGCGGAGCCCCGAAAGGGAGTTGAGTTTGAAAACTGAGTTTAAGAGTTGAATTGGAAAGTTGAGCTTTAAATGAACGCGATTAGATAAATTGAGCAGTCTGGAGTGACGCATATCACTCCAAAGCGTGGGACTGCAGTGGGCTCTAGATTACTCCACGCCTTTGGGTTTATGAACAATTCGTGTAACCGACGCAATGTCGTGCCATGTACGTTGGCGCTTATCGATGAGCATCCAGAAGTAGCCCAAGCCGACAATACCTAATGAGAAAAACCCCGCGCCGCTGCGCAAAATGCAGTGGCTTAAACGTACGGGTGAATTATCTTCAGTGGTTAAATACAAACGCCACGCCTTCATTCCAATGGTTTGTCCGCCGCGACGCCACGAGTGCATGTAATACAAAAAAGTAATGGTGTAAAAAATGGTTGCGGCTTGAGCTGGAGAGGCTCTCAGCATTTCTTCACTGCCAGATACTTGTGTTAGTGCAGTAAAAAGCAGGCCACCTAAAATAATGTATAAGGCAAGCAGCACTAAAGCATCGTACGCCATGGCCAGAAGTCGATGTAACAAACCAGCGGTGGGGTAATTCGTTAGTGCCATCAGTCAAGCCTCAGTAGATAAGTGATAAAAATCATATATAAAATAAACATTAAATACGCCGCATCATGCTCTGAGTCACGACGCTGCTGGGCGGCAATGTTACCATATCCTCATTGGTTTTCTCAGGAGCTGAACAATGGTTGATCTGTTTGATATACGTCGTGAATATACCCAAGGCCGTTTGGATGAAACAACCGCCGCAGACGATGCGCTAACACAGTTTCATGCTTGGTTCGAAGCGCAGAAATCATTATCCCCAGATGAGCCTACCGTGATGACGTTGGCTTCCTGCGACTCAAGCGGACAGCCGTGGCAGCGTATTGTGTTATTGAAATCGTACGATGAAGACGGGTTTATTTTCTTTACCAATTATACGAGTAATAAGGGGCAGCACTTTGCGGAAAACCCCAAAGCTTCGTTGCATTTCTCATGGTTGGCTCAAGAGCGCCAGGTGCAAGTACAAGGCACAGTGAGCAAGATATCGAGAGAAGAAACAGAAGCGTATTTCCACTCCCGCCCTCGAGAAAGCCAGATTGGTGCCTGTGCATCAAAGCAAAGTCAGCCGCTGGAAAACCGCGCGGTGCTAGAAAGTATCGTGGCGGAATTTAGCGAGCAATACGAAGGGGCAGAGATCCCAGTACCAGATCATTGGGGAGGGTATCGTTTATCGCCTACGCGTTTGGAGTTTTGGCAGGGCGGTTCAGCACGCTTACATGATCGCTTAGAATACATACGTGAGGAGGGAGGTTGGACTAAGGTGCGTCTTAATCCATAGCTCTTGTTACCTGATGCTAAGTGTATCAGGCTATGCGCAGCAGAGGTTTAGAGATTAGAGTCGCTTCAAAACTTCGCGGCTCTGATTAACGTAATGCCCACCAAATAGCAGTGCGTGATTCAGTAAGTGAAATAACTGATAGATCTCTCGGCGCTCTTCATAATCCGGCGATATTGGTCGAATGACGTTGTAGCCTTGATAGAAAGCCTCAGGGAAGCGGCCAAACAGCTCAGTCATGGCCAAATCAGTTTCCGCATCGCCAAAGTAACAGGCAGGATCAAACACCACAGGTTTTGATTGGCCATTTATTGGCAAAAAGCCAATATTGCCAGACCATAAATCCCCGTGCAGTAAAGATGCTTCAGGCTGATGCCCAGCCAAACGTGCTCTGCATCTATCTAACGCCCGTTCGTGATCCGCAAATAATTCGCCTTTTTCTTCGAGCGCTTCAATCATTGGGCGGATACGTTGGTCAGTATAAAAATCAGCCCAGCTTTTGTTCCACTTGTTATTCATCGCGGTGGCACCACAGTACGTACTTCTCTCGAATCCGTATCCTTGAACCGAATGCCAGTTATGCATCGCCGCGATCTGACGACCGGCATCGGCCCAATCACCATGAACGGCCAGCGGTATATGGCTAATAACGATGTAACTATGATTGCGTACAGATCCAGTCGCATAAGGCAGTGCTGCAGCAATGCTATGTGAGGCCATGATGGTAAGTAAGCCAGATGATTCGGCTTCATATTGCGCAATCGAGCTTGCAGCATCCGGCTGACGCTTTAAAAAATAATCGCCGCCAGCGGTCTTCACCATATATTGCTGCTGCAAGTCATTATTAAGATGCTGACTGTAGCTAATGATATCGCAGGCTTGAGGAGGTAACTTTTTTTGATCAATCGCGTCTGCGATCAAACCAGTAATGATGAACTCGGGGTCGTTGAAGTTATTGATTTGAGTAAGCGACATGAGCCGAGCCTTATTAGTGAACGATTGATAAATAATAGATCGTTAAATGAGTGTTTTTTGATCACCAGTTCTCAGCTTAGCGTAACAATCGTGTGTTTGCGTTTGAGTTTTGTATCGGGGGCAGGCGTTTGTTGTAACAGAGCGGTTTAGAAGCACGATGAAGAGAAGGCGGGTGAAGGAAAAGTAACTCTTAGTTTGAATCGTCTCGTAAGTTCGTTCAGTTCAGGTTCGCTGCTCGGCGTCGGCAGCCAGGCTCCGCTGTTGTCTTTGTTGCCCTCTGCTGGCGATGTGAAAAGAACGGCATTCCTTGTTACTCTAACGATCTAACCTCTTGCATAAGGATTTGCATGTTTAAGTCATTATTATTTTTTTGCTTGATCGTTTTATATTCAGCAGAGTCGCCCGCCGCGGCAAAAGATCGCATGGTCATGCCCAACTTTACGCCCAAGGTCACATGGAGCACGAAGGGCACCTCGATATATGACGTGTGCCATAACTATGGTTATGGCCACTGGAAATATCGACGTTGCCGAATGGCGGCAGTGAAGGAATTCAAAACGCGCTGTAAAGACGCCAAAAAGCGGATACGTAACACGCAAGGCAAACGCCAGAAAGCGGCTCGGAATGATAAAGCGAAGTTCTGTAAAACCTTTAGGCCGTGAGCTTCTTGAGTGTTATGAGTCGAGGTCGGAAACGCAGGCATAAAAAACCCCGAAGCAGTTACTAACCGTCGGGGCCTTTAGAATAAGTGGTAGCTATGGGCAGACTTGAACTGCCGACCCCAGCATTATGAAAACTGTCTTAGCTTTTGCTAGAATGTCCGCTCTTATGAGAAAAGGATGTTTCTATGGCTGGTCTTGCTGCTGCTCTTACTGCTCTTGTTATGCTTCCGGGTCAAAATCTAGGCGATAATCTAATGGAAAACATGGGCCTTAACCCTAAGACTCTTGTTGTTCAATCAGATGGTTTTGATGTTGGTTTTACTTATCAGAAGTACAAAATTGATCATAAATCAGTTTGTTCTCAATATGTCGATGACATAACGCTTAAGTCTGAATGTACTCATGCTGCACTGAAGGTCTTTAGGGAAGGTTGTTCGATGGACTCATTCGGTGATGCTCCTTCTGTTCAGGTTCCTCGTTTAAAAGCAATGTTTTGCAATGCTGCTGCTAGTTATAAGCCTGTCACTGCTCGTATATCTTCTTCTGACGGTGTTTCTTCCCGTACTAAGTCTTCCCCAGAATGTAACCTTGCTATTTTGTCCCTTATGTCTGGTAGTACTCCTGAGAAGGTAAGGGCTAAAAAAGATGCTTGTGTTGAATAGCTAGGCTCCCCAGCTTTTAGCTACTCTTGAAGCTATCAGCCTGCCTTGGGCTGATTCTTTAAGGTTCTCTGTGCCTTCTTGGTCATTGGGCTTATTTGACCGGCTTCTGGTAACTCTTCTCCGTATGCTAGCCACATCTTGTATTCAGGAAAGAGTTTTCCTATTTCTTCTATTTCTACCCCTCTGATTTCTACTTTTCCTGCTTTTATATTTTTCCACCTGACCCTGTCTGAGGATGTTCTATCTTCAAGCCAAGGATTTGTCAGTCTTTCTTCTGACCATAATAGTAACAACCTATCAAGTTGTGTCTCTTTCATATAAAAATACAATCGGATAATAGTTATCTTTATTTGATAATAATTATCCGCTGCCCTATAGTGAATTTGTCCCCGCTGCCACGGGGCCAAAAGGTTAAACATTCAACTAACCATCCTATCACGCGTTCTCTGAATCAGATAACAGAGTAGTGAAGGGTAACGGGGTCAAAATGCAATCAATCGCTAGCGTCACGCGTGTCAGTCCGCCGATTCGCCCACTACCAGACCAGATGGCCTTGCTGCCGGTTGGTTCTGAAGTCGCTCTTAATGAGTACAAAGCAGCGTTTAAAAATGACTCTGTACACCTTCCTGAGTTGTCCCTTCGTTATCTGATTTTTCTTGTTCTCTCCGGTGCTGAATTCGACCAGATACATTCTTTTGTCTGCTCTATGCGTTTGGAACTGAACGGTCTGTGCTTGGAACGGTTAAAAACTGAAATTGCTTCGCAGAACAGCGGCTGCGCGGCTGAAATTATTACCGCTAATAAAACAGGTTGTAAAATATGAATACATTTCCAATGAATTTAAACGTAATCGGTTGCGCAAGTTACAACATGGATAACGGTCCACTTCGCCAGCTTTTCGCAATTGTCGAATCAGAAAACCCAGATGTAAAAGGTCACCAGCCAGTCAAGCTGAGCTGCGAGCAAAGTGTCTGGAACGACTTACCCGCTGACCCTGCGGCTTACCCAATCAATATCACTGTAATGGTTAAGAACAAAACGGCGGCGGGCAAGATTACACAGCACGTTGTAGCCATTCAGCAAGCTACGCCACCGGCTAAAAAGGCTGGCTAGTGCAAATAGTTTATGTGTGTGACTCGACCCAAGACATTACCACTGGCTCTTATGCTCGTTGTGATAACTGGTTAAAAGTCGATTACGCGCAATTCAGTCAGACGGCGGACGTTACAGAATTGGCTGACCTATTCGTAACGTTTTCCCCTGAAACGTTCGCGGCAATTGTCGCGGCTACCTTGGTGACGTTTATCACCGGCCATGTTGCTGGCGCTATCGTCAAATTAATGAATAGAACTTGAAAAAGGCTATACCCATGAAAAATAAACTTGCTCGTCTTCGTGAACTTTCTCGCACTAACTTGGCTCGTGCTGCCTTCACTGTTGTAGGTGCTACTACTGGTTCGTCTGCATTCGCTGATGCCGCAACGCAAACCGCAATTACTGACGCATACACATCAGGCTCGTCTGATTTGTCTGTTGCTATTACTGGTCTGATTGGTCTTGTCGCACTTATGGTCGGCGTGGGCATGATTATCAGCATGTTACGTAAAGGCTAATTGTGCTTATCACGGTCATCCTCGCGGTGTTTTTCGGTTTTGCATTTCTGATCGGATTTTATACCGGGCGGATGTCCTGATTTGGCCCTCTTCGGAGGGCTTTTTTTATCTTTTTTATTATTTTTAAGAGAGGATATATGCGTTACTTTTTTTATTCGTTTGGTTTGATTATTTCTCTCTCGTTGTTTGTGAATGATGCTAGTGCATCTCTTTACGAACAATGTCCCGGTGGTTTTCAAAATGTTTCAGAGCCGACTTTCGACTTTCCCAATGATCCTGATTGTTCAGGTGGCATGTCTCGTCCTGATTTTAAGTATGAGTGTTATTTACATCGTGAATTTGTTTACCCCAGCGGTGAAGCTGATGTCTTCTATAGAGTTAAAGGTGTTCATGAATCTGATTGTTTTCCTGAACCTGAGCAAAATGAGCCGCCCGACCCCTATAATGATCCTGATGTTACACCCGAAAATTGTCCTGTAAATATGTATTGGTCTTCTCGTCATGGGTCTTGTCGTGAATTAGACACTGAATGTAATTATAACGACTCAACAGAGTCATATGATTGTTCTAAGCCTGATTGTCAGCGCGGTCATCACTTAATTGATGGTATTTGTTACATCGATTATCCCTCTGGTGATGAAGATGATAATCGTACAGATGGTTGTTCACCCGGCGCATGGAATAATTTTACGAAATCATGTTCAGCTTCTGATCCTGATTTAACTCCTAATTGTCCTGCCGGTACTACTGCCTTTGGGGATTTGTGTGTCGCTGAATCTAATGATGATGGTGGTTGTAATTCAGGCATGTCTTATGATTCGTCAGCCGATCTTTGTTATGTAGACCCCGATAGTTATGATCCAACCGATCCAACTGATCCAACCGATCCGACCGATCCAACCGATCCAACCGATCCAACCGATCCAACCGATCCAACTGATCCAACCGATCCAACCGATCCAACCGATCCAACCGATCCAACCGATCCAACTGACCCCACTGATCCAACTGATCCAACTGATCCAACTGATCCCGGTAATGGTGGTGGTTCTGACACTGGTGGTGACACAGGTTCTGGGACAGGTGATACGGATAACGGTGGCACCGGTTCTGGCGATACTGACAATGGTGGTACAGGTTCAGGCGATGAAGGAGACGGAACAGGTGGCGGCGGTGGTGGTGGTCAATGTCTCGGTGATGATTGCCCCGGCACATGTATAGATGGCCCATGCCCGCCTTTTACTATTGAGGGGTTCGGTTCATTGGATGATCGCATCCTTGCAAAGCAGGGCGAATATTTAGAATTATTAGATGATTACTCAAGTCAGTTGTCTTCCCTTTTTTCGCTTTCGTCATCTTCACAAAATCCATTTTATGATGATGTTAAACAGATACGTGGTGCGTCTGTGAATTTTGGAACTTCAAAAATTCAAGATGGCCTCCAGTTCCTTCCTCAACTTATCTTGTTTCTCGCTTCCGTCGCTGCTGCCTTTATTATGTTTAGAGGTCTATCTTCGTGAAGAAAATATTCGTTATTGTATTTTTACTTTTTCCCTTCTCTGCTTTGGCTGCTGAAACCACTACAACATGGCTTCAAATGTTTGACAGTTTTTTTAGCACTGATGCTTATGGCTGGGTCGATACTTTCTTCGAACGAGCTGCGGCTTGGGTTATTTACTCTTGGATAGATTTTAAAATTTGGGCTTTACAATTTTCTTTTAACGTTTCCTCAATGGTTATTGATTCTCTTGGTATTACTCAAGAAATCGAAAATCGTTTAAGTGGTCTCAATTCAGAAATATATGCTTTTGTTTCATGGCTTCGCATTATTGAAGCTCTGAATATAGTTTTTAGTGCTTACGCTGCCACAATGATAATGAGGCTGTTTTAATGACCTGCGTTATCCATCACGGCCCCCCAGGATCTTTTAAGTCTTTTGCTATCGTTCAAAACGTTGTAATTCCAGCCCTAAAGGCAGGTCGTACTGTCGTTAGTAATATTCGTGGTTTGGACAATATAGATAAAATTTCAGAAGTTATGGGAATAGACATTCCTGACGGCACAAAATTAATTAATGTTCCTCAGCGTAATGCTGACGACTTTAAAAAAATGGCTGTTTTTCATCATTGGGCACCAACAGGTGCTTTAATCGTTATTGATGAAGCTCAAGCTGTTTATCCAACCTCTTTACGCTCTTTATCAGTTTTTAATGTTCCAGAAGGTCAGGAGCGTTCATTCGGTAATGAAGGCGAAACTCTACCTACTCAGGTCGAACGTGCATTCGATATGCACAGACACTACAACTGGGACATATATGTAAGTACCCCTAATATTGCAAAAATTCATAAAGAAATCCGACTTGTAGTTGAATACGCTTACCGTCATCGTGATATGACGGGCCTTTTACCTTGGAAAAAAAACGAATGGCGAGAGTTTAAACATGACGCAGAACAATCAGGAAAGTCAGTTTCTCACTATATCGGTGCGCCAGTCGTCAGAAAAGCAGACGTTAGAGTTTTCGAGTGTTACAAATCAACAGCAACAGGAAAGGCTAAAGGGTCTAACGAAAATAAAAATATATTTAACGATCCAAAGCTTAGAATATATTTATCAATTATGTTTCTGGCTCTCTGTGGCTTTATCTACACTATGTACGGCGCTGTTCAGCGTTACTCGGCTCGTATTAATCCGGTTGATGAAGCCGATACTCAAGTTTCTTCTCAGATTGTTAGTGTCACTCGTTCTTCTGATACTGTTCGCGTCACTGATCCGCATGTTTCTCCGCTTGATTATCAGTTAGTCATTCCTCTGCAAACTCTTTTACAGGGTCGAACTCTTTATTACACCGGTTCATTTTTTGGTGAACATTATTTCACTGCGATAGGTCGTGATGATGATCTCCAGTTTTCTGGTGATGACTTTGAAGCGTCCGGTTATCAGATAAATATATTGTCTGCGTGCGTTGTTTCTCTCGTTGCTCGCAATTCTGCCTTTTATGCGACTTGTGCACCTGACACTGTAGAGGATACTCAGAGACTGGCTGACACGTCTTTAGAGCCGTCTTTTATGAAATCCGATAGATAGCTTAATTAATATTATTTATTAGTAGTGGTGGGCGCTTGCGTCCCACAAGGGGTAGGCGAAGCCGTAGGACGTGAGTCCTGATCATCGTGGTCAATAAGTGAGGTACGAGCTTTTGTCCACATGACGCGCTTGCGCGAATGTTTTAACGCTGTGCGTTTTGACGACGGAGCGAACAGCGCAGGAGGAAAACGCATCAGCGTTTTACGTCTCTGTAACACGTAAGTTAAAAGGGGGGTTAACTCCTCCACAACCCAGTAAATACGTTTTTTAATAGGATTTTAGAAAATGGCTAGATACGAAAATAAAAAGATGTCTCGTAAGTATGATCCTGAAACAGGTTCTGACGTTTATCAGACTGAAAGGGCGGGGGCCGCGTATGATCTTTCTAGTATGCGTTTTTTGTGGCGTGGTGTTGATACCATCCGTCAGTTATATAACTGTTCTGTGCGTCCTGACGTTTTCGACCAAATATCTAATCACTGGGACAATAAGACTTCTGACGTGATTACTATCGGTGGAATTGATTGGAAGCTTTCAAGTTCTGGTAAGAAGTCCGGGTATAAGTACATCCTTAAAAACTTGAATTATGGCTTTGTTGTACTTCTGAAAAGCTTTTATTGTGAACTCGACGAACACGGCCCTCATCTTAAAATCGAAGCTACCCCTCAGGTTATCTATGAACTCGGTTTAGAACGTCTCACCATTGAATTAAGAGGCATTGCTAGTCTATTTGGTGACACTCTTGAAGCGTCTGGTGTTGCTGTGCATCTTGCTTTAGATGTCAAAGGCTTAGATATCCCCGATAATTTCGAGCGAAACTTAGTCTGTCGTTCAAAGCGTCAAATGTCTGTTTCCGGCATTCAATCTATGCACTTTGATAATATGGCCTCTGCTTCTTTTACCTACGGTGATAAAGAGACTTTCATGTTTGGCCAGTCTTCAAGTCTTCAATTTTGCTTGTATAACAAGTCTAAAGAGTGCGTAGCGTCTGATAAGGCTGATTTTATGGAAATGCTCTGGCGTGATACTCCGTCCCTTCAGGATCCATTCACGTCTGAATATAACGACGGTAGGGAAACGGGCGAACCTGATACCGTCCACCGTCTTGAGTTTCGTCTTCATCATTCAGTGATAAAGCAATTTGAAAATGGTCAATTCAATCGAACTCAGGAGGTAGATGGCGAAGGCAATGTCATTAAGGCGGGTGAGCTTGTCCATATCCGTGAAGCTCGTGATCTTAAACGCCATTTAGACGGTCTTTGGTCTTACTGCTTGAACAATTTCCGTTTACAGCACAGTACGAGCTATGTGCACCCGATATGGCAGAAAATAGAGTCAGATGTTAACTGGTTCGGTTTCGATGATGAATTTCTCTATGTCCGGGATCAAAAAAAGACTCCCGGTATCGTTGGTCGTCGTAACGTAGCAATGATGATCGGCAATATGTTGCGTCTGGCTGCTCGTAAAGGTCTTACCTCTGAGCATTGTACTAATAAGATTCTTTCTCTCGGATTAGATTCTGATATTGCCGACTATTTCGGCCTTCGTGCTTTCGGTGATTCAGAACAGGTCTTCCAGTGTTTGTTTGATTTTGTCGATTCTAGGCTTACTGAGCATCGCTTAAACGGTGTATCAGGTCACAACTGGTCAACGGCTTCGGTTTGATATGAAAACGTTAAATGACGCTATAGAACTCTGGTACAAAATACACGGACATACCCTTAAAGATGCTAAGTATCGTTACAGTAGAACTCTCGCTATCTCTGATCGAATGGGCAACCCTCAACTTTCAGAATTTACTGCTCGTGATTTTTCTCAATATCGTGCTTATCGTTCTGACTTTGTTTCCAACAGTACGCTGAATCATGAGCTTCGTTATCTCCGTGCTGTTTTTTCTGAGCTTGTACGCCTTCAGTATTTAACAGAAAACCCACTGGCACTAGTTCGTCAATTCTCAGTAGTTGAAACAGAGCTTTCTTATCTTGATCGCTATCAGATTGAAACTCTTTTTAAGTCCCTACGTGAGTCTCGCAGTACCTCGGTTTACTGGGTTGCTCGTATTTGTCTGTCTACTGGGTGTCGTTGGCATGAGGCCGAAGGGCTTAAGGTTCATCAGTTAGTAATGCAACCGAAGCCGGGCATTAGATACCTGAACACTAAAAACGGTAAAAACAGGTTTGTTCCTGTCGATCCTGCGTTTATGAATGAACTCAGGTTAGCTATCAAGCCATCAGGTGATAAGAGTTTGTTCAGCTCTTGTAGATCGGCGTTCAGGTCTGCTGTAAGTAGGGCGGGGTTAGAGTTGGCAGAACAACAAATGACACACGTATTACGCCATACCTTTGCAACTCACTTCCTGATGAATGGTGGTGACTTGTTCGTACTTCAGAGAATTCTAGGCCACTCGGACATTAAAACGACAATGCGCTATTCCCACTTTGCTCCTGATTACTTAGATCAGGCTGTTAAATTTTCACCGGCACTTATAGGTTTTTGATTTTCATTTTTTGTCTTTAAAATCAGTTTGTGCACATTTGTTACTTCTAAGTATCTGATTTTAAAAGATATTCTTTTCTCTCGACCAGGGGGAAGACGTTACCCTTTTCTTACTCTGTTTCTTGAATTTCAGACACAAAAAAGGCCCCTTTCGGAGCCTTTATTCTTCCTTGCTGTACGGTTATACAGTAAGCGAAGTAACCACTTACACGTAAGTGGTTGATTTATAAGTGGTAGCTATGGGCAGACTTGAACTGCCGACCCCAGCATTATGAATGCTGTGCTCTAACCAGCTGAGCTACATAGCCACTTCACACACTTAAGGAGATGCGTTGCGTCTCTTAAGTGGCGCGTATTATGCCACTGCGGAAAAAACTGTCAACCGTTTTTAGCCATTACTTTCAACAAGTTAGGGATTTTTTCAAAACGCACGAGGGGGCTTTCTGTGTGGTTTCTTATGTTGTTGTCGTACAGGCAAAAAATACCCCCGAGAACACGAGGTTGTCGGGGGTATTAGCTGCGCATTAAGCGCGAGCAGGGCGTTAGATAATGCCTTGCTCTTGCAGGTCTGCGATTAGGCTATCAATGCTTTCCTGATCTGCTGCGAGGCTTAGGTCAGCGCCATCGGCTCCGCCTGCTACCAAGGCAACGATGCCGTTGTCTTTTAGGACTTGTGCGCTCTCGCTGCTCGCGATACCGGCAACACGGCCCATTTCAAACAAGCGACGATCTAGTGCTGATACCAGTTCGTCAGCATTCGATGCATTGATGGCAACGATGGCTGGCTTTTGGTTAAAACGACGGGCTTTTTCATCTGCAGTGACTGGGCCGCTGGCGCTGTTATCACCGGTTGCTTCGCCAACAATCATGCCGGCACCAATGGTGACGTTGGTTAGGCGATCAATAATGATGAACGAGCCAGTGCCTGGAATGCGCGCGTAGCTGTCAAACGGCACGGCTTTATCAAGGCTAACTTGAACTAGGCCGATTTCGTTGAGCTTAACTTCGTTTGCTTCGCGATGCTCAAGGGTATTCACATCAATCAAGTGGTGTACATGAGTGAAGGTACCTGCGGTTGAGCTTGAGGCAAATTTCAGGTCGTAAGGCTTGCCCGGAACCATTGAGTTCTCAGTCATCCAAACGATGTTGGCATTCAGCTTATTGCTAACAATGGGCTGGTCATCCACTTTTACGATGATGTCGCCACGGCTAATGTCGATTTCATCTTCAAGAGTCAGCGTAACCGCTTGGCCTGCAAACCCTTCTTCGAGATCGCCATCAAAGGTAACGATGCGCTCAACTTTGCTGGTCTTCTGTGAAGGTAGTGCCATCACGGTATCGCCCGGATGAACGGTTCCTGATGCGATGGTGCCACAGAATCCACGGAAATCGAGGTTAGGGCGATTGACGTACTGTACTGGTAAGCGGAAGTTCTCAAGGTTTTTATCTTTTGAGACTTCAACGGTTTCCAGAACTTCCATCAAGGTCTGGCCAGTGTACCAAGGTGAGCGCGTTGAGCGATCAACCACGTTGTCGCCATCAAGGGCTGACATAGGTACGTAATGAACGTTTGGCAGGTTCAGCTTTTCAGTGAACGCTTGATAGTCTTTTTGAATTTCGAGGAAACGGGCTTCATCGAAATCCATCAAATCCATTTTGTTGACCGCAACCACGACGTGCTTAATACCTAATAACGAGGCAATAAAGCTATGACGTTTGGTTTGAGTTTGTACACCGTAACGAGCGTCAATCAGGATGATGGCAAGATCACAGGTCGATGCGCCAGTGGCCATGTTACGAGTGTATTGTTCGTGTCCAGGGGTGTCGGCGATGATGAACTTACGCTTAGTGGTGCTGAAGTAGCGGTAAGCGACGTCAATCGTAATACCTTGCTCACGCTCTGCCGCCAAACCGTCCATCAGCAATGCTAGGTCGACTTTGTTGCCGGTAGTGCCTGATTTAGCGCTGTCTTTTTCGATGGATGCGAGTTGATCTTCGTAGATCATCTTTGAGTCATACAGTAAGCGACCGATCAACGTCGATTTACCATCGTCCACGTTGCCACACGTCAGGAATCGCAGCATTTGCTTGTTTTCGTGTTGCTTTAAGTACCCAAGGATATCGGAAGCAATCAGATCAGATTGGTTAGACATTAGAAGTAACCCTCCTGTTTTTTCTTCTCCATCGAGCCGGATGAATCGTGGTCAATAGCACGGCCCTGACGTTCAGATGTAGTGGTAAGCAGCATTTCTTGAATAATTTCAGGCAATGTTGCTGCTGTCGATTCGACGGCGCCCGTTAGTGGGTAGCAACCCAGTGTGCGGAAACGTACGGATTTCATTTCAGGCACTTCGCCTTCTTCTAGAGGCATACGGTCGTCATCGACCATAATGAGCATGCCATCGCGCTCTACTACTGGGCGCTCAGCCGCTAGGTACAATGGTACTAGTGGAATGCTCTCTAGGTAGATGTACTGCCAGATGTCTAGCTCGGTCCAGTTCGACAGAGGGAATACACGGATGCTTTCGCCTTTGTTTACTTTGCCGTTGTAGATGTTCCACAACTCAGGACGCTGATTTTTTGGGTCCCAGCGGTGCTTAGCATCACGGAATGAGTAAACACGCTCTTTGGCACGTGATTTCTCTTCATCACGACGAGCACCACCAAAAGCGGCATCAAAGCCGTATTTATCCAACGCTTGTTTGAGGCCTTGGGTCTTCATAACATCGGTGTGCTTTGAAGAGCCGTGTGTGAACGGCCCAATGCCCTGATCAACGCCTTCCTGGTTGGTATGAACGATGAGATCCATGCCAATTTTATCGACCATTTTGTCGCGGAATTCGATCATTTCTTTGAATTTCCACGTGGTGTCTACGTGCATCAAAGGAAACGGTGGTTTTCCTGGGTAAAACGCTTTGAGCGTTAGGTGCAGCATCACGGCAGAGTCTTTACCGATAGAGTAAAGCATTACCGGGTTGTCGAATTCTGCGGCTACTTCGCGGATGATGTGGATACTTTCCGCTTCTAGCTGTTTTAGGTGGGTCAGGTTGTAGTCGGTCATAGTCAGCTGTTGCTCCCGAACGTGTAAACCGGCAAATTAAGTTGGGTGGAATATACCAAGGCTTAGGGTATATAAAAAGATGCTATTAATAACATTTTGCTATATCAATATGGTGTTCGAGACCGTCTCCTGCTAACTCTTAACCCTGTGAGGAATTTTATGAGTACAGAATCAATCGTCAGCCTTTCTATTTTAGGGGATGACGACATTCAGTTGGATGCCAGAGTCCTTGATCAAGGCGCTTCTGTCGGCTTGATTATGTGTCACCCGCACCCGCTATTTAGCGGCACTATGGATAACAAAGTGGTCACTACTGTCATGCGAAGCGCCCGTGATTTAGGGTTGAATACCTTACGGTTCAACTTTCGTGGTGTAGGCAATAGCACAGGAAGCCATGACAATGGCGTCGGCGAGCGCGACGATGTCGCGGCAGCGGTGGCGTATGCTCGTGACAGTTTAGGCTGGAAAAAAATCATTCTCGCTGGCTTTTCGTTTGGTGCGGGCATGGCCTGTTTGTACGCAAGTGAGCACCCTGAAGGGCTAGCTGGGTTGTTTTTGATTGCACCGGCCGTTCATCATTTTGATGCGCCATCAGTATTGCCCCAAGAGTTTGAAACTTGGGTGTTAATGGGAAATGAAGACGAAGTGGTTCCTTTTGATGAGGTTGAAACATGGACTGAGCTGGTTGTCCCTCAACCGCATTGGTTTGTGTTTGAAGGTGCGGGTCATTACTTCCACGGTCGCTTAACGGATTTGCGAACTACATTAAAAGAGGAATTGGCTCAGTTCGAAGGGCGCTAGATTGTCTCTACATTGTTCGGTAAGGCAGGCCTAGTCTTGCCTTACGCATTGCACTTTGTCGGCCTGTCCGATAAATTGCGCACCCCAAATTCCGATGATGGAGCGAGTCTGTGTCTACCCCGTGGGATCTTTACCAAGCCGATTTATTGCGTGATGACTTTTCATACGACGCAGCTCAGGAAATGGCCGTTAAGCATTTGCAGCGTCTTTATGATGATCTTGTGGCTGCACATGAACGCCAAAGCGCCAAGGGTGTGTTCACAAAGTTATCGTCTAAGATCCGAAAAAAGAAAGCGTTGCCAGAGCAAGGCATTTACTTTTGGGGTGGCGTCGGTCGCGGGAAAACGTACCTCGTTGATACCTTTTACGACGCGTTACCGTTTGAGCGTAAAATGCGTACGCACTTCCACCGTTTCATGCAGCGAGTGCATAAAGATCTTACCGCGCTTACGGGGGAGAAGAACCCTCTGACGATTGTGGCTGATCGTATATCTAGTGAAGCAGTCGTCATCTGCTTTGATGAGTTTTTTGTGTCAGATATCGGTGATGCCATGATCTTGGGCGGCTTGATGCAAGAGCTGTTTGATCGTGGAGTGACCTTAGTCGCCACCTCTAATATTGTGCCAGATGGCCTGTATAAAAACGGTCTTCAGCGTGATCGCTTTATGCCCGCTATTAAGTTACTCAACCAGTTTACGGATGTTGTAAACGTTGATAGCGGCGTTGATTACCGTTTACGTACCCTTGAGCAAGCTGAGCTATACCACTTCCCGTTAGACGATGGAGCCAACCATAGTTTAGAGAAAAGCTTTCAAGGTTTGATTGCTGATCCTCGTCATGTTGAAGCCAATGCCAAGGTAGAGATTTTAGGGCGTTACATTCCTGCGAAGGCGGTGTGTGATGATATTGGTTGGTTTGATTTTTACGCTTTGTGTGATGGCCCTCGCTCGCAAAACGATTACATCGAGCTGGGTAAGCTATTTCATGCGGTGATTATTGCTAACGTACCGAGCATGAGCATTAAAAACGATGACCTCGCTCGCCGCTTTATTAACCTGATCGATGAGTTTTATGATCGTGGTGTCAAAGTGATTATGTCGGCAGATGCAGCCATTCCTGATATTTACGAAGGCGGTAAGCTGGAATTTGAATTCCAGCGAACAACCTCTCGTATGCTAGAGATGCAATCGCATGAGTATCTGACGCGCGAACATCGTCCGGATTAATTTCTGCTTATCTGTATATAGTTCTACAAACAAGGCGCCTTTTAGCGCCTTGTTTGCTTTAACGCTTTAAGCCCAAACTTCTTCGACAAAATTTTATCCAACAGGCTCAAAGGCAACCATCGCTTCATCATAGGAAGGGCTGTACTGCCATTACCAACACGAATAACCGGCCCGTGTTTCCCTGCCAGAGAATCCAACAACTGTGTGGAAAAGTCTTCAGCGGTGGTTGGGTTTTGCTGTGAGGCCACCGCGCGATCCTGAATATTCTTCTCTACTTTTTTATATCTCGAATCATCTGCCAGCAAATCACTCACACCGGCTAATGACGTATCACCAAAGCTGGAACGTATAGCACCGGGTTGAACGACCACCACTTCAATGCCAAATGGTGCAAGCTCCATGCGCATAGCATCAGACAATGAATGCAACGCGGCTTTTGTTGCGCAGTAAGCACCAGAAAATGGCGTGGTTAATATCCCAGATACTGATCCTACATTCACGACTTGAGCCTTGGTTGATCTTTCCAGCAAAGGCAGCAGTTGGCGGGTAACTTCAACAGGAGCAAAGACGTTGGTGTCAAATTGGCGTAGCAGGGTCTCGCGGGATAGCTCAACCACGGGGCCCATTGCCGCGTAGCCAGCATTATTGATCAGTAGATCTATATGATCGATCTGCTGTTCAAGTTCGCGAACAAGGCTTGCAATGGCGGATGCGTCGTTCACATCTAACGCAAAACGCTTGATACGTTCATGTTGTAAATCACTGAGGGATTCAAGTCGTCTTGCCGTTGCAATGACGGTGTCACCTCGTGCGACGCAAGCTTCCGTCAGTGCGCGACCAATACCGGTTGAGCATCCTGTAATGAGTACAATACGAGACGACATAAAAATTCCTGTGATGTGTTGATGTTGAAAATTATTTGATCAGTGATCGGATATTAGTGTTCGAGTAAGTCTACGATAGCGGCACGAATGCTGGGTAACTCTTTAGGATTAAAGCCGACGTGCTGTGCTTGCAGGTTTCCGTCGCGATCAATCAGATAGGCTGTCGGCATCCCTCGTAGCTGGTAGGCAGCGGCGGTGCCTGAATCATCAAATAATGTTGGATAATCGACGGGAATTTCCTCAAGAAACTCCAGCCCTTCTTCTGGGCTCTCATCAAGGTTAATGGCTAATACTTCGAAGCCTTGATCCGCTAGCTCATTTCGCAATAGGTTGAGTGCCGGTAGTGATTTTCTGCAAGGCGTACACCATGAGGCCCAAAAATCTAAATAGATAACTTTGCCATGATAAGACGCCAGTGTGACTTTTTCGGTCAAACTTGATGTTTGGCCATTAGCCAGCAATGGGAGTGCAAAAGCAGGGGCCTTAGTGGTGCCTTTATGCTCTGAATGTTCAGTGTTATTCGCGGCGTTAGCGGTCATTCCTAGAAGGATTGAGAGCAAGACAACTAGCTTTTTCATTATGTTTTCCAAATCTGAGACTCGGCCCTCATTCTGCGGGCTTCTAATGAGAAAGACAACGCAGGCAGAATTTCTGGTCTTGGCTACACTGAATTCAGTTATTGCCAAGGGGCTATGGATGAAAACGATACGACAGTTGATGTCATTATGGCTGTGTTTGACAGCAAGCGTTGCTTGGTCGAGTCATGGCGCTGATTTTAAGGCCGATAAACCAGGCGAAATATTAGAGGTTACTGAGCTAGCATCCGGCAAGAGCCTAGATCCATTAGCTGGCTATATTGAAGACCCTTTACATGAGCTCACCATTGATACAATGGCCGATGTTGCTTGGCAATACAGTGAAAAGGGTTTGTCGTTTGGTTATACCGATTCCGTGTACTGGTACCGTATAGTATTTTCCAACCACAGCGAAAAAGAGATACAGCGCTTTGTTAGCTTGTCGTATCCGGTGCTGGATTACATCGATGTGTATCGACGTGATGGTAATTCGCCTTGGACTCAAACCAGTTTAGGTGACAAGCAAGTATTTGACGATCGACTGATTTCACACCGTCACTTTGTGATTCCTATGGATATCGCTAAGGGTGAAACGCAGGAATGGATTTTTCGAGTCGATACATCCAGTGCAATGCAGTTTCCCATCAATATATGGGAAGAGCGGGATTTCTTCGTTCATGATCAAAATCAGCTGTTGGGTTTAGGTTTGTATTACGGCGTTATGCTGATCATGGTGTTTTATAATTTATTTGTGTTTTTCTCTGTGCGTGAAGGTAATTACCTTTATTACGTGATTTATGTTGGTTGCATGGCTGGGTTTCTAGGCAGCTTACAAGGGATTAATTTTCAATATCTGTGGCCAGAAGCTACTAACTGGAATGATCAGAGTATTATTGTCTTGCTCTCGGGGGTCATTATTTTCGCTTCGCTGTTTACTCAGAAGTTTTTGTATCTGAAAGACGATGCGCCTTTTTTTAATCGATTACTTATCGGTGTGATTGTTACTTGTGTTTCTATTGTCTTTTTAAGCAATATCGTTGCTTATCATGCTTTAATCCGTTTGTTGATTATCGTTGCTATGATCGCCATGCTTGGTGCGATATATTTGGGCTTCAAACGGTGGTCGGAAGGTTTTGTAGCTGCTCGATACTATGCCATTGCATGGACTAGCTTTCTGCTTGGTGGGATGATTCTTGCCCTCAATAAATTCAATGTTATTCCTCGAAATTTCTTTACTGAAAATACGCTTCAAATAGGTTCGGCGATGGAGGTTATTCTTTTGTCGTTTGCATTGGCAGATCGTTTGAATCAAGAAAAACGTGAGCGTTATGATGCGCAGATAAATGCATTAGAGCATGAGAAGCTAGCGCGAAAAGCGCAGACCGAAGCACTTGATCAGGAACGTAATGCACGTAAAGCGCAAGAGAAAGCGTTAGAGCATGAGCGAGAGGCACGTGAAGCCCAAGCGAAAGCACTCGATATTCAAAAACGTGCCACAGAGACCCTCGAAGAGCGAGTGAAAGAACGCACCGTTGAATTGGAGAGTGTAAACCGTCAACTTGAAAAAATGAGTACGACAGATGCTCTTACGAATATTCGTAACCGCCGTTATTTCGATGAGTTTGTTGCTAATGAGTTTGCATTAGCAATACATGATAGCGGTGACTTGGCCGTTCTACTTTTGGATATTGATCATTTTAAAATAGTGAATGATAAGTATGGTCATCAGGCGGGAGATGAAATTCTACGTTGTGTATCCGGTGCTATTTCGGAATCGCTAACAAATGAAGATCAACTCGCGCGCTACGGTGGCGAAGAGTTTGCTGTTGTATTGGCAGGAATGAAACTTGATCACGCTGTGAGTATCGCAGAATCTATTCGTGAGCGAGTAGAGCAACTGAATTTTGATCGAATTGATCCGTCGCTGCGTGTGACGATTAGTATTGGTGTGAAAGCAGGAATACCAAAGTCATCTAACACATCAGATGAATGGATCAATGAGGCTGACCAAGCTCTTTATGAATCTAAAGAAAATGGGCGCAATCAAGTGACTGTTCGTCAATAGAGTGAGATTTTTTATTATCCATAGGTTCTTAATAGATTCTTAATAGCTGCTTAACGTGTACTTAGTAGGTGCTTAATAGAACTAAGGCACCTTTTATTAGTGCATGATTAATACAGTGACGAATACGCCAAAGAAAGAGAGTCGTAAGGAGAAACCTCTCCTTGCATCGGATCAGAGCGAAGCCCGAAAGACAGTTGAGCTAGAGAGCTGAGTTTTAAAGAAATACGATTGAATTAATAAATCAGTTTGGAGTGACTAACGTCACTCCAAACGATGGGATAATAATGGCTTGGCTGGCGATTGTTTTACGTTTTACGTTTGACTATAGGACGACTATCAGTCCTTCTTAATTACCCACCTGAAGTATGACAGCACTCACGCGCTACGTGTCTTTATGCCTCATAATTATTCATCGGTGCTTTGAATTTAACTCTGATAGCCAATTCGAAATCCACCCCAGTGCTTGCCATGCACAATGATAGGTACAGAGAGGTCATGCATAACTTCGCCAGTGTCACGCTTATAGGTTTGTAGCAAGAAGGGGCGTGTATTGTTTCCACAGCGCAGGCCAGTTCTATCGCTAAAAATACGTTTGGTGCGGTTATTTACGAGGTCGGCATTATAGTCACCAGTTAAAGGCTGGGAATAGCGTTTGTTGTGAGTAGGAAAGTAGCCGTTATTATCTACAGCACCGGCATACGCGATAAATGCGTGGCGCTCTAAAATTGGTTCTTGAATCATGGGCAATACTTCATCGGTAAACCCATCAAAGTCAGTCGAGAACTTTACTGGTGAGGTTTTTGGGATTTCACGATAGTTTCTATCAAAGAGCTTTTGTTCGCTTATTCTTCCGTCAGCAATGGCAGCTATAAAGCGGTCTGCAATGTCGGCAGCAGCATTACGTGCTTCAAGTAATACATGATCATGAAGTTCGCCAATGCTTGATTCACCAAATGATTCGTAGATCTTTTCGGCGGTTTCAGAGAGTCCTTGTGAGCGGTCTGCAATAGAAGCAACGTCAGCTTCAGTTTTGCTTAAACGTTCACTGGTTTGGCTGATGACCGATGAGATATTTTTAATATCATTATTGTTCTCATTCATACTACTGGCGAGATGGTTCACTGACTGCTGAATGGCTTCTGATTGGATATTAATATCAGAGAGGTGTTGCCCAATGGATTGGGTCATTTTCACACCATGATCAATCGTTGAGAGTAGTGATTGAGTGTTGGACACCGCGAGTTTAATCTCGCTATTAATTTCGTTCACGGTAGAGCCAATTTGGCTGGTGGCCCCGGAGGTTTTTGCGGCGAGAGCCCTAACCTCATCAGCGACGACGGCAAACCCTCGCCCTTGTTCACCGGCGCGGGCAGCCTCGATCGCGGCATTAAGTGCTAGCAGGTTTGTTTGCTCTGCAATGTCACTGATGATACTGGTGACTTGTATGATTTTCTCAGACTTGGCTTCTAGCTCTGCAATAATTTCTGCGTTCTTTTGAATCATGTCACGAGTGCCTTCCATTGCTGGAATGGTTTCAGCAATGGCGTCAGAGCCTTTCTTATTAATCTTCATGGCTTCATTGGTGGCGTTCGCTGCTTCAAGTGTTTGTTGCAGCATGGTTGCCATCGTGCCTGAAATGCTTTCTGTACTGCTTACAATTTGGGCGCTATCTTTGCTCTCTTCATTTAATTTTATTTTCAGTTGGTCGGCAGCATAGGACATTTCAGCGGCAGAAATGGCAATGTGTGAACCATTATCGGAAAGATCTTTTTGTATGCTCCTTGTCGATTCAAAATATCTATTGATCGCAGTGATTGAGGGTTGCAACCATGCTGCTTCTGTTTTGATGGTTGTATCTCGCATTTTTAGAATGCCATTCACGGAATCTAAAAATTGACGCAAAGGACGAAGTACCATCATCAAGAAGCATACGACCGTTACTACAACGGCTGAAATAGGCGGAATCATTGTTAATATTAATGACTCGGCCTGATTAAGAGAGGCAACGTACGATGTTAGAGCGGCGGCCAGAAGACCTGCGACCATGGGGATAATGCTAAGTCGGTAGAGGTTGTGCATGGATGCTCTCCTTATTTTATAAAGAAAGCATAGTAAACTTGGCCTGTTTGGCTTGATTAAATAAGCCTCTGAGCAAATATAGTTAAATAAATTGCGTGACTTACCTGCGGACTTGATGATTTCAACGGATATTTATGATCAGAAATGGATAAGTGAGTGCAGGAGATAACTTCACTTTGACACTGTCTGCTAAAGAAAAAGAGGAGATATCGGGAGTTGTGGTGCCCAGGGAGAGACTCGAACTCTCACGAGCGTAAGCTCACAGCGACCTGAACGCTGCGTGTCTACCAATTCCACCACCTGGGCGACAAGACAGTAATTCTGGCTAAGACTAGCGACTTACTCTTGCGGACTGACCGTATTGATTTAGGTACTGATTCAGGAGAACCAATGGTACCAGAGGCCGGACTCGAACCGGCACACCCGAAGGCGGGGGATTTTGAATCCCCTGCGTCTACCAATTTCGCCACTCTGGCAAATCAGTATCGGTCAGTGGCCGCGTATATTACTCAGGAAAAAATATCAGTCAACAATTTTTTTAAGTATTTCCTTAACTTAGCGTGATATCTCCGGTAATCTTGCGCCCACTTTTGCAGTAAATTTTAGCCACTATTTTGGTCAGTAAAGCCAGAGAAACGTCATTACCTTCATGAAAACCAGCGACTTCAGTTTTGAACTTCCCGATGAGCTAATTGCCCGCTACCCGATGCCTGAACGTAGCTCGTCTCGATTACTCGTATTTGATACTGAGCAAGATCAGATCCAAGATCGTATTTTTCGAGATATCGAAGAGTTACTCGTGCCGGGGGATCTTTTGGTGTTCAACAACACACGTGTGATTCCTGCGCGTTTGTTTGGCGAGAAGCTATCAGGCGGCAAGCTTGAAGCCTTAGTTGAGCGAGTTATTGGTGAACATGACGTGTTAGCGCATGTACGTTGTTCTCGCTCACCTAAACCGGGTCAACAAATTCGTCTCGGTAATGCTTTGGTTGAGGTTGTCGGGCGTGAAGACGCCTTGTTTCACTTGCGGTTTCCTAGTGATAAACCAGTACTTGATGTACTTGAAGAGATTGGACACATGCCTCTTCCGCATTACATGGAGCGTGATGATGCGGAAGAAGATAGGGAACGCTATCAAACTGTGTATGCGGAAAAGCCCGGAGCTGTAGCCGCCCCCACCGCAGGCTTGCATTTCGATGAGCCACTGCTCGAACGTTTAAAAGCGAAAGGTATACGCTTTGCGTTTGTCACTTTACATGTCGGCGCGGGCACGTTTAAGCCCGTGAAGGTCGATAACGTCAATGAGCACGTGATGCACTCTGAGTACATCGAAGTCAGTGATGACGTAGTTAAGGCTGTGAAAGATACGCGAGCTCACGGCAACCGTGTGGTGGCCGTAGGTACAACCTCGGTGCGCAGCTTAGAGAGTGCTAGTCAGTCTGGGCAAATAGAGAGTTTTTACGGAGATAGCCAAATTTTTATTTATCCGGGTTATCAGTTTCGGAGTGTCGATGCCATTATCACCAATTTTCACCTACCCGAATCGACGCTGATTATGTTGATTTCTGCCTTCGCAGGCCGAGATGGTACATTGGCGGCCTACGATCATGCGGTGACAGAGGGCTACCGTTTTTACAGCTATGGCGATGCCATGTTCTTACCTAATAAAATTTCAAACGAAGCGAGCCCGTCATGAGTCGTGAATGTTTTATGCAGTTTGATCTGCACACAGAAGATAACGAGGGCAGCTTCGCTCGTCGAGGAACCATTACTTTTCCGCGTGGCAAGGTGGAAACCCCGGCATTTATGCCGGTCGGCACGTACGGCTCGGTAAAGGGCTTAAACGTTGATCAGATCAAGGCGTTGGGGGCGGACATCATTCTAGGTAATACTTTTCACCTGATGCTGCGTCCCGGCACTGAAATCGTGAAAGCCCATGGTGATTTGCACGATTTTATTGGTTGGGAGAAACCTATCCTGACCGATTCAGGCGGTTTTCAAGTATTTAGCCTTGGCAAAATGCGCAAAATCACCGAGGAAGGGGTGACCTTTGCTTCGCCGGTGAATGGCGACAAGGTATTGATGACCCCTGAAAGCTCCATGCAGGTGCAAAAAGATCTGGGGTCTGATGTTGTGATGATTTTTGACGAATGTACTCCTTATCCAGCGACCCATGAAGAAGCGGCGACATCGATGCGTTTGTCGATGCGCTGGGCGCAACGTTCCAAAGACGCTCATGGTGACAACCCTGCGGCCTTATTTGGCATTATTCAGGGGGGGATGCACGAAAGTCTTCGTGATGAGTCATTGGCAGGCTTAGTTGATATTGGTTTTGATGGTTACGCCGTCGGCGGCTTGAGTGTTGGTGAACCTAAAGACGACATGATGCGAGTGCTGCGTCATACCGCCCCGAAAATGCCAAAAGATAAGCCGCGGTATTTGATGGGCGTGGGTAAACCAGAAGACTTGGTGGAAGGCGTTCGCCGTGGCATTGATATGTTCGATTGTGTCATGCCGACCCGAAATGCACGTAACGGCCATCTTTTTACGCACAATGGGGTTGTAAAACTCAGGAATGCCGCCAATAAAGTAGACACTGGGCCGATTGATGCGGAATGTGATTGCTATACCTGTAAGAATCACAGCCGCGCGTATCTGCATCACTTGGACAAATGTGGCGAAATACTCGGACCTAGCCTGAATACAATCCACAACTTGCATTATTACCAGACGCTGATGGCTGGTTTGCGCCGTGCGCTGGAAGAAGGTACATTTGCCGCCTTTGTTGACGATTTCTACGCCCGTCGCGGTCGCACAACGCCGCCGTTGGATGAAAGCCCTGATGAATCAGGTCTTGCGTAAACGATTTTATATTTAGCAGGCATTGCCTGCACATTGGGAGAGTACATTTAATGAAAGCATTACTAGCAACACTGGCACTAATCGCCCCTGCGGCGGCTATGGCTGAAGGTGGTTTAGACCAGCCAATGGGCGGTGGTATCGAGTCTTTTGTTTTTCTAGGCGGTTTCCTACTGATTTTCTACTTTTTGTTGTGGCGTCCACAGTCAAAGCGTCAGAAAGAACACAAGAACTTGATTGCTGAATTGGCTAAAAACGACGAAGTGGTAACTGCGGGTGGCATGTTGGGTAAAGTCACTAAAGTAACGGACGAGTTTGTTGTTGTTGAAGTCGCTGATGGCGTTCAGTTCCCTGTGCAGAAAGTCGCTGTTACAGCGGTTCTGCCAAAGGGCACGATCAAAGAAGTGAAAGCGTAAGTTATACGCATCGTTACGGTCTCTTCGGAGGCCGTTTTTTATTCTGAAGGAAAAAGGGCAGTAGTATGCTCAATAAATACCCAATTTGGAAAAACCTGCTGATACTGGCGGTGGTTGTGCTGGCCTTTATTTATGCGGCTCCCAACCTATATCCACCTGACTCTGCAATACAAGTTACGCCATCACGTGCTGGCGCTGAAATGTCAGAACGTACACTCGAAGACGTCCGTAAAGCACTTGATGCCGCTGACATAGAATACTTTGGCGAAGAAGTCACAGGCTCAACGGCGTTATTTCGTCTTGCATCGACCGATGCTCAGTTGCCTGCGAAAGCGGCCATTCAGCGTCGTTTAGGGGATGACTACATTGTCGCCTTGAACTTAGCACCAACAACCCCACAATGGCTGGTGGATTTGGGTGCTGGCCCTATGACATTGGGCCTTGATTTAAGTGGTGGTGTGCACTTCTTGATGGAAGTGGATATGGCAGAGTATGTCAAAGGCCGTATGACCAACTACCGTGAAGACCTTCGCAATAGCCTGCGTGAAGAAGACATTAAGTACCGCATCATTGTTGCTGACGATACTAAGTTGCGTTTGAGCTTTCGTAAGGAAGAATTGCGCACCGAAGCACGTGCTTTTGTAAATCGCAGCTACCCTGGCGAGTTTTTGATTCAGGAAGAAGAGGTGGATGGAAATTTTGATCTACTTCTTTCTGTGACTGAGCAGCAAGTCAAAGAGTTTGAAGATTACGCCGTGAAGCAAAACTTAATGACACTGCGCAATCGTGTAAACGAGCTGGGTGTTGCCGAACCATTGGTTCAGCGTCAAGGCCGTAACCGGATTGTGGTTGAGTTGCCAGGTGTACAAGACACTGCCGAAGCGAAGAAAATTTTGGGTAAGGCAGCGAACCTAGAGTTTCGTTTAGAAGCAGAATCAGGTGCAAGCCGCTTTGCTACTGAAGAGTACACTTTCCGTAGTGAAGGTGGTCGTACGGCGCGTCTTGAAAAGAAAGTAATCACGACAGGGGATAGCGTGACCAATGCTAGCTCCAGTTTTGATGAAAATAGCTTCCCTCAGGTAAATATCAGCTTGGACTCTAAGGGCGGCGCGATGATGACTCAGGTCACCAAACGCGCGGTTCAGCGTCGCATGGCCGTATTGTTTGTTGAGCGCAAGCCCAAAACAACCTATGAAATGGTTGATGGTGTTGAGCAGCCAAAAACGATTCAAGTGGTTGAGAAATCAATTATCTCCTTGGCCACGATTCAAAGCGTACTAGGCAATAGCTTCCGTATTACGGGCTTAGGAGCCGCTGAAGCGCCTGAACTGGCGTTGTTGCTTCGTGCTGGTGCGCTTGCAGCGCCAATGGACTTCGTTGAAGAGCGAACCGTCGGCCCAAGCCTAGGTGCAGAAAACATCGAAAAAGGCGCGCTTTCAGTGGCTGCTGGTTTACTGCTGGTACTGGTTGCGATGATCGTTTTTTATCGTGTATTTGGTGTGGTGGCGAATATTGCCTTGGCTATTAACTTGACGTTACTTGTGGCGTTAATGTCTTTGATTGGCGCGACGCTTACCTTGCCGGGTATTGCAGGCATTGTATTGACGGTGGGTATGGCGGTCGACGCCAACGTGCTGATCTTCTCGCGTATTCGTGAAGAACTAAGAAATGGACGCTCACCCCAACAAGCAATTCATGAAGGTTATGATCGTGCGTTCTTAACCATCTTTGATGCCAATATTACCACCTTGATTGTGGCGGTTATTTTGTTTGCTGTGGGCACTGGGCCAGTGAAAGGCTTTGCTGTGACACTATCATTCGGGATTCTCACCTCGATGTTTACCGCTGTAATGGTGACTCGCGCGATGACCAACTTTATCTACGGTGGTCGCAATGTGAGTAGCCTGTCGATAGGAGGAAAAGTATGAACTCGATTAACTTTATGCGTTTCCGCCATGTAACGGCGGGTATTTCACTGGTGTTATTGATCGTTGCTGTTGTTGCTTTGGCAGTTCGTGGTTTGAACTTTGGTCTCGACTTCACTGGCGGCACCTTGCTAGAGGTTGAATACCAGACCCCTGAGCCATTGAACGGTATTAAAACGGTGCTCGAAGGCGCAGGCTACCGAGATGTCGTCGTCCAGAATTTTGGTTCTGAAACTGACGTGCTGGTACGTATGTCGGAAGCGTTTCGTGATGATCTTGGTAATGAAGTGTTAACACTCCTGCAAGAAGAAGCAGGCAGTAACGAACTGATCTTGTTGCGCAGTGAGTTTGTGGGCGCGAGTGTTGGTGAAGAGCTTCGCGATGAAGGTGGTATCGCCATGCTTGTCGCCTTGTTTGTGGTGATGGCCTACGTTGCTTTCCGTTTTCAGTGGAAATTTTCGTTGGGTGCGGTGCTGGCCTTGTTTCATGATGTTGTGATCATCATAGGTATGTTTGCGTTATTCCAATGGGAGTTTGACCTGAACGTACTGGCGGCCTTGCTGGCGGTGATCGGGTACTCCCTGAACGATACCATTGTTGTTTCTGACCGTATTCGTGAAAACTTCAGAACCATGCGTGTGGGGGCCGCGATTGAAATTATCAATGAATCGCTGACGCAAACGCTTGGCCGTACTCTGATGACCTCCTTAACCACGGTGTTGGTGTTGTTGGCCTTATTGTTCTTAGGTGGCGATATCATTCATAACTTCGCGCTAGCACTGACTATTGGTGTTGCTGTAGGTACTTATTCTTCTATCTATATTGCCGCTAACTTATTGCTGGCGTTTAATATCAGTCGTGAAGATTTATTGCCTCCTGAAGTGGAAGAAGAAGATCAAACGCCATAAATTTCCCGATTAAATTTATGGCGTAAGTTGAGGTGAATGCGGCTCATGGAGTCCTTTCACCTGAGCGTTTGTAGGCATACTATTCAGACGTTTGTTTAAAACACCTTACTGTGTGGACACACGCCACTAATCCTTCTGTTGTTGCATATTGAGCCATCAGAGTGGTATCAATATGTAAGTGGTTTGATTTTAACAAGCGCAATAGTTCGAGGAGGGACTGCCGAAAATGTTTGTTCTTAGGGGTCGCATTCAGCCGAGAATGTACCAATATAGGACATTTGTCGTAATGGGTCTTTATAACAATAATTAACGCGGTATCCTGCTTTATTACTATTTAGTCTTTTCGCCTTCAGGTGATTCTATCTAGTTTTTTCGTAGGTATTACAACAATAACGAAGGAAGCAGAATGAAAGCCAAAACACTTCTCGCCTCTATATTTGGTCTTTTGTTTCTATCATCAGCAGTGTTTGCTGATACATCTGGTGACTTAGAGTCTCGTCGTAATTCAAAACTTGAAGCGACGGTGATGAATCCTAACTTACCACTTGAAAAGCGCATTCGCGCTTTAAAGAAATTGCAGGTTGATGAAATGGTCGGTGGCCGTATCTTACGCACGTTTTGTGTGTGGGACCCACTGGGTAAGGCTGGCCCTATCTCCTCGACAGTTGATGATCAAAAACTTCGCTCGCTTCATTACGGGATGGACCTCACGGTTATTACTTTCCAGGATGAAGTTGAGCTTCTCGATGCCTTACGAACTGATGATCGCTGTGACGCCGCTTTGATTCGTGGCTCGGTTGCTATGGAGTTCAACAAATTTGCTGGAACCATCGAAGCCATTGGTGGGATGCGTCAGCGCGAACAGGTGCATCTGCTTATGCAGGTTCTTGCGAATCCGCGTATGGCGTCCCGTTTAACGGATGATAAATATACCGTATTGGGTGTTGCTACCATGGGCGCTTCCTATCGTTTTACCAGCGATAGAAGCAAACGTAGTTTAGCTGATTTCAAAAATCAGCTACTGGCTGTCGAATCGATTGACCCTTCGCGCTCAGAGTTCGTATCGGCCATCGGTGCGAACCCAGTAAATGGGAGCATGATGTCGAATGTTCAAAGTTATGCGGACGGCAAAGTGAAGGGGATGATCTCTCCGATTATTGCTTACCTTGTGATGGGGACAGGTCAAATAAGTCGTGATGTTGGCATATTTGATACTCCGGTAGCACAGTCAACGATTCAGTTAATTGGTCATACGGAAAAATTTCCTCCGGGTTTAGCTCAGATATTACGAGAAGACTTTCTCTTTAAATTTGATAACTACGCTCGTCGCGTTGATAACGAAATGGCGTTGATTCCAGGTGAGTTCTGGATGAAAGACACGAAGGCGGATGTTCAGAAAATGGAACAGATTGCGTTAGATGTGCGCTTGAAATTACGCGAAGAGGGTTACTACGATCCGGCCATGCTCCGTTTGCAGCGTAAAATTCGCTGTAAATTTGAACCAGCTCGTAGCGAATGTACCAACCCGAAAGAATAATAGCTGTGTTAACAACATGCAGCTTATGACAGAAGCGTGCCTTGTTCGGCACGCTCTGTTAGTTCTTTAACGGCACTATGATTGATACGACGTTCTGCAACAATTGCGTAAAATTCTTGCTCTAATTCTTCAATGACCCCGACCAACTCGACGCCATAACGCTCACAAATTTCTGTGGCAATCATTTTTGGCGCAAAGAAAAACCCATGACCTCCGCTACCAAACGCTTTTAGTAGGGCTGAATCCTCAAATTCTCCGGCAATTCTTACGGGAATGTTAAGGCGTTGAAGCCAGCTTAAAATGTTGGTGCGCGTGGCAGAAGAGGAATCAGTAGGAAGTAATACCGGCGCGTCGCGCAGGCACTCAGGAAAGGTAAGTTCGTTCGTTATTAGGGTTTTCTTTGCAAAACAAGCGACTTGGCTGTGGCCTAACAAATGATTGAAACAGCGAATGTTCATACCAGCAGGCATTGGGCTGTCTGATAGCACCAAGTCGAGGCGGTGTACGGCGAGCTCACCCAACAAGGCGTTAATTTGCTCCTCTCTACAGACTAGCTTCATGTGTGAAGCGTCACGAATAACCGGTGCTAGAAGCTGATGCGCAATTGATTTGGGCAGAGCATCGACAATCCCCACTCTGAGTTCTTCTGGCCGTGTGGCTAAGCCTTGCTGAAGTACCTCTTGAAGTTCATCTCCTAAACGAAAAATATCTCGGCAATATTCCAGTGCGAGATGTCCGGCGTCTGTTAATTGAATACCACGACCTTGTTTGCGGAAGAGGGGTTCACCCAGCTCATCTTCGAGTAACTTTAATTGGCCACTGATGGTTTGCGGTGTGACAGACAGACGGTCAGCAGCCGCTTGAATTCCGGAGAGTTCAGCCACAGTATAGAAATATTGTAGGTGTTTGTAGTTAAGACGTCTCATTGCTCGTATAAACCGAAGAGTTAGTGGTATATTATTCGAATAATATTTCTGTTAAGACCTGTCTACAATAGCTAGCAATTGAAAAAGGAGTTAATTATGAACCGTCCTGATTATTTAAACTCAGAAAATAAAGAGCCAGTTGCGAAGAGTATTCCAGCTGAACACTACCGCGCTACGGGCCAAGAGATTTCAACCGATGCCATGAAAGTGCTGCGTAATACTTACGCATTGCTGGCCATGACATTGGTGTTTAGTGCCATTGTTGCTGGTGTTGCTATGGCAATGAATGCGCCTCATCCGGGTATTATTATTACCTTGGTAGGTTTTTATGGCCTATTGTTTGGCATCGAAAAGACCAAAAATAGCGGTATGGGTCTTGTGTTGACGTTCGCGTTGACGGGTTTTATGGGTTACACCTTAGGCCCGATTCTGAATATGTATACACAGATTCCAAATGGTACTGGCCTTATTGCCACGGCTTTGGGTGCGACTGGTTTGATCTTCTTGACCATGTCTGGTTGGGTGTTAACAACCAAGAAAGATCTATCAGGTATGGGTAAAACCCTTATGGCTGGTATGATTGTGGCGATTGTGATGATGGTTGCTAACCTTTTCTTCCAGTTACCTATGTTGTCTCTCGCATTCTCTGGCATCTTGATTATGTTGATGACGGCAATGATTGCTTATCAAACGAGTGCGATCATTCATGGTGGCGAAACTAACTACATATCAGCGGCTGTTAGCCTTTATGTTTCTATCTACAACCTGTTCCTGAGCTTGCTTCAAATCTTAGGTATCTTTGGTTCTGATGACTAAGGTTCTGATGACTAAATAAGGGTACTGCTAGCGTTCGTGGCTAAATAACGAACCTGACATTACTCGCTATTGATAAGAAGAAGCCGCAGATCGAAAGACCTGCGGCTTTTTTGTTTTATATTTACCCGTACCGTCTATGAGCTATGCTGTAGGTATGAGATTCATAGCTTATCTTCCTCTTGCTTTCCTTCTTACGGTCGTGCCTGTTCAGGCTTTGCCGGTATGTTCTGATCGTGATTCAAAAGTCGCGTCAGATGATTACGCGTTGGGCTTATTTAGAAAGCAGGGCGAAATCTTTCATCCAGCGCGTGTGTTCAAACGGCACCATACAAGTCGTCATAAGGAGGTGGCGAGTTACGTGAGCGTGAGGGATAAGTACTACAGTATCTTTACTTTGGTTGATATCGACTGTAATGCTCGTTTTATTAAACGCACTCGGCAAGGGGATTAGTTGTACAATAACTATACGGATTAGATATTCTGATGCTATCTTGTATAGATAATCGAGTCGGTATAAGAATGTGGGGTCGTTATGGTAACTCTCTCAGAGCTGAGTAAATTATCGCCTATCGGTAAAATCATTATCCATTCATTGGATATGTCTTTGTATCAAGCGTCTGCCATTATCGATGGCTCGGAGAGCGTCATCACGGACAAGTCAGGGCGGCCGCTGCGGGAGCGGAGCAGTTTGGCGTTACAGACCTTGTTTGAGCACTTACCAGTCACTGAGTTGGTGCTCAGGCACGAGAGTTGTTACGACGAGATGATTAACCAGCCTGTTAGAGTTGGGAGTAATGTAATTGAAGTTCCACTTGGGCGAAATCAGCTAGGCTAGGGTGGCTCGAGGACAGAAATTTGAGTGCAGAAAAAGGGAGAGGTCAATCTTCCTGAGCTTCCAGCTCTGTTTAGATGTTTTTGAGCTCATGCAGCAGAACAAAGTCTAAGCTGATAACCGCTATTACTCGCGAAACAGTTTCTTAGTCCGTACATCGATTACGCAGCAATGAAGCTGTAAGTCTCATTACAGCTTCGTATAGTCACGTTAGTACGAAGTGTGGGGCTATTTCACTGCCCCGGGGAAAGTCTTGTTAGCAACCTCTGAGGACTCAGAGGTGCGTAAATTTATTGATCGTAGGTGACTTTCATCAGCGGGAAGTAAGCATTTCGGCCACGCTAATTACGTTGGCGGCAACATCGGCAATACGTTTATTGTTATCCATAGCAGCTTGGCGAAGCTGACGGTATGCCTCGTCTTCGGTGATCCCTTTAGATTGAATCAGCAACCCTTTGGCTTTATCAATGAGCTTACGCTCGTCTAATGCTTGGCGTGCTTCAATTAACTCTTCGCTGATGCGTTGTAAGCGTTCGGCCTGGCCTTGAACGAGTTCATAAATAGATCGGGCTAGTTTGATGTTGACTCCCGGAGCAACGTTCATCGCTGATTTGGCTGAATCTTCAGGCAGTACAGAGAGCGGCGACATCGGGGGTTCATCAATGGTTGCTAATTCTTTTAAATGCTCGTGGTGAAGGCGTAGATCTTCTTCTGCTTGTTTAATCTTAGTCTCACATAGCACGAGAAGTTCTGTTGCTAGTTCTTGCTCTATTTCTTGCATCGAATCGATGCGTCGAGTTGCCACTTCGTACCACACTTCGCTAATGGCGGTGGGGAGAGCATCGCCTTTTCGGTAACGATTGATCATTTGTCGTAATCGATCAAGCTCGCCAGAGGCTTCATTACACTCAATTTGACGCCATTGCGCCGCAGGGACGGTCTGGCTGAAATCGTTAAAGATATCAATGCAACGAGCCTGTGCATCTTGTAGTGCTTTAAGACGGCTCTGAGTGTCTGAGGTGAAATCACCTGCGGTGTAGCCAATCAGCCCCCAAGCGCGCTCTTGCCCTGCGTACTCTTTGCCTTGAACAAAGTTGAACATGGCAACCAGAGCACGAGTAATATCGGGGTCGGTAGAGATATCTGCGGCTTCGAATACCACGGCGAGCAAGCCCGCAATCAGGCGGCTGAATAGCGTTGTATTATCGTTAGCATCAATGCTTTTTGCTGTTATTTGCAAGCGTAAGGCTGGCAGGTCATCGAGGCAATGAAGAACAAAAGCAATGCTGCTGTAAAGGCGTGTCGAGCTTGGTGCGCTGTTATTAAGGTCAAGCTGGCTGAGGGCTGAGCGGAAGTTCGCTTCAGCAATACCTGTGGCTTTTAGCTCTTCATTACGCTGTTCAGCAAAGCGCTGGCCGTCAGAAACGAGGTAGGTATTAGATAAGCCGCGTTCACGCTGTAGCTCGTGAATTAGTTCGGTCACCTTTGTGACCAGTCCACAGCTGACAAGTAGCTGGTGCAATGAGCTAATTTCAGCTCGTTTGGCGGCCAATAAGAAATCTTCAGTGGTTGGGCTGTTAGTCGGCATAGGCATCACTGTCAGGGGTTTGGCGTCTTACAGTGTGAAGGAGGGAGTTGAACGCTCTTTTCACGCATTGGTCATGAGTCAAATACCCTTGGCCAAGGTGAAGATTGGGCCAAAATAGTGCTCAGGAACAGTGAGACGCTAAAAATTAAAAGTTGTTGGCGGTAATTCTAAACCCCCAGACCTTTAACGCAAACCACTTACGTAAATTGCTGTCATTGTGACGAGTCGAACTGCGCGCAATGAAGCTTGCCTGCCGTCCTAACTAACAGCTAGCTTGGTGTCGCTCTGGTGGTCACATATTTGCTTGAGCTTTACCACTGCTTTTGAGTAGTTTCATGAACGTGAGGAAGTGCGGCTGAAAATCTTGAAATAATGGATGACCTCGATTTTCTAACATCACTTCACTAAAGAGTTTAAGCCCAACTGTGAGCGCAGTCGCATGAGCTGGAGATAGGTCGTTTCTATTTTTCATGAGCGCTAAAATAGAAAATAAGTCATCGTGATTTCCTGTGTTGAAAACTAATGGTTTAGTATATTCCGACGGGTGGCCATCCTTGTCACACAGGTGAGTGATTTTAAATTCGTATTGATGTTGTTTCATGAGCTTTAATCCCGTTATCTTTAGCTCTCAGGCTATTCTATTTAATAACCTGACATCAGAAGCAAAAATAGAACACTCTGTCGCGATAGCGGTTCGATCATTCGTTTTTCTGGTGCTGTCCACTTAATACTGCAGTGACTGTATTGTTCAGTAATGTCTCATCCCGTGTATCTGTTTTTTATTTTATTCGGAACAGTCTTTCTCAAATGCCAAAAAGGCATCCAGTACTCGGCTGGGCGTTTCCATTTGAGGGTAGTGGCCAGCATCAGGGATTTCATAGATGTATTCGTTACGTACTAATTCACGATAACGGGATACCATATGTGCACCAGAAATAGGATCGGCACTGCCGTTGATGAGTGCGATAGGGGGTGATAAGTGTTGTAACGCAGATACCCAGCGCTCTCGGTGCAATCGGCGCTCGCTTATATAGCGAATCAGTTTATGAAATATTTTTTGGCCTTGATTGTACTGAACTTGTTGCCAAAACCCTGCTAGCTCATCAACCCCTATAGGTTGTTTGCAGATTGTGTCAAAACTAGATTGGAATTTTTTTTCCGTCATGAGTCGAGAAACAATAGATCCGATTGGACTAAGAAGAAGCTTTTGTACTAGCAAGGGCTGGTGAGTTTCAGGAAATAAGCCGCCATTAAGTAAGGCGACACTTTTTATTGTGCCTAGGCGCTTGATGTTTCTTGCAAGTAATTCTTGCGTGACTGTATCGCCATAGTCGTGTGCAAGAATATGATAAGAACTTATGCCTAAATGTTGGAGTAAGTCTTCTTGAATATCGGCTTGCTCGCCGATGCGGTAATCAGAAGATTTAGGTTTGTCGCTGAAACCAAATCCGAGCATATCCGCAGCAACTAACTGATAATGTTCAGATAGAGGAAACCAAAGCTTGTGCCAGTCCCAGCTTGATGTAGGAAAGCCATGTATTAATAAAAGTACTGGCTTTTCACTTGGTTGATTCTGCTCTTTACTCTTTGAGCCTATGAAAATACTTGGGTGTGTACGATAAAAAATATCCCCATATTTATGATTAAAGTAATGGCCAGATGCTTGCCATTGCTCTAAGGATATTTTTGCTGGCACTGAATTGGACATAAGTATCAACCAATCATAAAAGTGGGTAGATACACTAACATGGACTTAGTATGTTAGGCAGGGGCTTAACAACTTGTATCGCGGGATATTATTTGGTTTGATAAATAATGAACTATTTTGGGAGTGTTAGATGACTCGTGTCTGTATTTTTCCAATTCCAAGTTGTGTGACATTTCCTGGTACTGAGTTCCCGCTGCATGTGTTTGAGCCTCGGTATCGTGACATGATTCATCACTGCATTGATTCAGAGATGCCGATCGCCATCTGTCATACCAAGAAGTTGGTCAGTGCGGGCAAATCCACGAACACAGTGAAAGAAGCACTGAGTACCAATCAGGCCACGTACCGAACGTTTGATGTTGTTAGTGCGGGGTTGTGTCAACTTCATGAAACGACTGCCGATGGTCGAATGTATTTAAGTGTACATATTGATCAAAGATATCGTTTAATAAAAGAGGTTCAACTATTGCCTTATCAGGTGTTTGAGTGCACTCCATTTATTGATACCAGTCCATCGGATGATGAACGTAGCGATAACAATATTCTAAGAGATAAAATTTTACACCGGCTGAAAGCGATTGCTATAGACGATGATGTTTTGCAAGATATTATAGAATCGGAGGATTGGATGGAGATGTCGGCAGAAGCGTTTAGTTTTCAGATATTTGGTTCAATACGTTTTGACGATGATATTCAGCAGAATATTCTTGAGCTGGATTCTGCAAATAAACGTCTTAACTTATTATTGCAATTATTGAATAATAATTGATTGGTAGGTGTATTGGGATAATAGAATAAAATGCGAATCATATTTAATTAGCTATTTATAGGAAAGGCTTAGTAGAGAATTAGTGTTTTTTTACTATAGCTGCGACATCTGTGCACTAGAAATTGATGTTGAGACGACTGTTTTATTAATAATCAAAGGCTGAGTTTTATAATGGTAAATATTATTGATATAAACTTTTAAGATGCGTTTTTTGAAAAATAAAGTGTTTACTTGTTTTTTCTAGCGGTACTATTTTCTTGAGTAAGTATGGAGCACTCAGCACTAGAAGAGATTCAATCCCAAGAACTAAAATGCGAGTGCTCCGATCTAATGCGCTAATATTTGGCTTATATTGTCATTGAGTCAATATTTTAAGTGTTAGAGATTTGGTTAATGGCTGACGTTGCCCGACTGACTGCCTCGTCTTCATTCATCATTAATGCACTTGCATCTAAATAAGTAACATCATCAATCCCAATAAAAGATAAAATATGAGTTAACCAAGCAGTGACAAAGTCGTACTCTGATTGGAGTGCTGTGCCACCAGAGGTCACAATAATATAAGCCTTCTTATTTTTAAGTAAACCAACGGGGCCAGTCTCTGTATAACGGAATGTTTCACGGGCTCTTGCAACAAGATCGACCCACGCCTTCAGCGCAGCTGGGACATGAAAGTTGTAGATAGGTGTCGCGATCACCAAAACATCTGCCGCTTTAAGTTCGTTTACATAGTCATCCGACGTTAATAGCGTTTGTTTTTGTTGTTCCGTCCTATCAGCAGGATCGGTAAAATTCGCATTTATCCACTCTTGATCAATAATGGACGTCCCATTCGCGAGATCTCTGCGTGTGAGTGTGTCGGCATTCAGCTGTGTAATTAATTTGTCTGCTAGTGAACGGCTGATAGAACCTTCAGTTCTCATGCTTGCGTCTACACGTAATACGTTAGTCATTGGGTTTTCCTCGCTACCTTGTTAGTAGACTTTCTTGGTTTATTTAATATGAAGAAAGCTTACTCCTTGTTGTAAAACGGAAAAATATGCTGATAATCAAATTATTATTCTGAAAATTAGAAATATTGAGTATGAGTGAACTGGAAGAGGTGAGGGTCTTTGTTTGTTTGGTTGAATCTCAGTCGGCTTCGAAAGCTGCTGAGAAAATGGGCCTTGCAAACTCAGCGATCAGTCGCCGAATGAAAGCCTTAGAGGAGAGGCTGGGCGTTCGCTTGTTGCAGCGAACTACTCGGCGAATGCACCTAACGGACGATGGCCGTCACTATTACCATCGGTGCCGCAAACTACTGGATGACTGGCAAGATGCAGAACAAGAAGTAATGCAGTCTGCTGAGAGTTTAAGTGGCAGTATCTCAATTTCAACGCCCTTGAGTTTCGGAGTGTCACATCTTGCGCCCGCAATTGCAGATTTTATGCTGATTCATCCGCAGCTAGTGATCAACTTAGACCTTTCGGATCGTCGTGTCGATTTGGTGGAAGAGGGGTACGACCTTGCGCTAAGGATTGGCGCTTTAGAAGATTCAACCTTGATAGCACGGAAGCTGACAGGGATTCGCCATGCGGCGTATTGTTCTCCTGAGTTTCTTCAAAAGTATGGTCCTTTCGAAAACCCTGAAGACTTAGAAAAGGTGCCAGCTCTTTGTTACAGCAACTTGAAATCGCCCACTCGTTGGCCGTATCGACAAGACGATGGGGAAGAAAAAATTGTTAAAGTTGATGCCAGAATGATGTCCTCCAATGGTGAAGCGCTAAGAGAAGCTGCTATTAAGGGCTTAGGCGTAGGGTGCCAACCTACATTTATTGTCCATAAAGCTCTTGAATCTGGAGCACTTGTTTCAGTGCTCAATGATGTGGTTTGGTATGGCATGGATTTGAATGTTTTGTACCCTCAAACACGACACATGTCTCGTAAGGTTCGTGTATTGATTGATTTTTTAGTCGCCCGCTTTGGTACGGACCCATACTGGGATCGCTGTTTATCTTGATATTACAATATTTTTTCTAATTCTCGATTGGCTTTAAATGTCCTAAGTTGGAATTGTGTGTTTAACCTTGAACTCGTTGTTATTCATCGTGCGATTTAAATCTTTACTCTTACTTTTCAACTTGGTGTAAATCTTCCACAATCCTAGTCATAGCTGGGTTTATTTGTGTTGTATGGAAAAGGATTTGGGTCACACTTTGAGTGCGTGGCTCGTAATGACATATTTATCAGATAGATGTTCTCTCCGTAATTATTTACTATCGGAGCATAAGAATCTTTTTCGTCTGGCCATTTTTGTCGCTTCATAGATAGACATGTTTCAGTGGCTTAGAAAAAAGAAAATAATAATAACAATAGTGGCTGTCGCGTTTTACTAGGTACTCACCTCTAGATGATTCTTTAATGAATCAAAAATGCCCAGCTAATTGTTCTCTGAAGTTCGTCGTGTATTGCCCCATGGATGGTAGTTTTGCGCGATCAGGAGGAGTCCTACTTTGTCTAATCTACGTTTAGCTTTTTTGTTGCCTTTATTTATGGGGCTGGTGGCATGTTCATCTGGTGATTCGGGTGGTGGGGAAGATCCAACTCCTGACCCAACCCCCGGTGACGGCGGAACCGATCAAGCGCCTATTGCGTTGGATTTTACTTCTGAACCTTCTGGTAATCCCATTGAAGATTTGCGCTGGACGTATAAGTTATCAACGAGTGCGTTGTTGTCTCAGTTTATTACCTTCGAGTTAATTAATGCTCCCACAGGGATGGAAATTGTCACTAACGACGAGGGCAAGCCTGAAGTTCGGTGGACTGCGACTGATGAGCATGGTGATGAAGTTAATGTCACTATTCGGGCGACTTATGATGATGGCACGAACGTTCTGACCCGTGAACAGACATTTGTGCTTCAGGTTGAGCATGTTAACGATAAGCCGGAAATTGTTTCGGAAGCTCCGTTGACTGCTGTGAAAGGATCGACTTTTTCGTATCAGTTAGAAGTTAATGATCCTGACGATGCAAATAACGGTGTTGATTTGACGTACACCGTTAAATTGCCATTCGTAACTTCTGTAACACCTGAAGAGTACGGCGTCACTATTTCTCCTACTGGCTTGTTGCAATGGCAAGTGCCGGAAGATCCTACTTACTTTCTGCGAACTCCCGGCTTGAGAATTATAGTGTCGGTAACGGATGGCGAAGAAAATTGGAATGAGTTCGGTTTGACTGCGGCTCCGGATCAAAGATGGAATCTACGTGTTGTTGATGAAAACACAGCACCCGAATTTATTACTACAGAACTTCCAAATGCAATCGAAGATGTAACTTATACCTCTGTTATCGAAGTAAATGACCCTGCTGGTGTGGATGGCCTAGATGATGAAGGTAACCCAGTGCAAGATGAGGTTAGCTTTGAACTTGTTGATGCTCCTAGAGGCATGGAGATTAATGCAAGTACCGGTGAAATTTCCTGGACGCCGCAAGAGAATGGTCCTGATGCATACACAGTTACGTTTGACGTTGTGGCCACAGATGGTCTCGAAAATGACGTTGAACCTGTCGAGCAAGCATTCAGCATTGACGTCACCCCCGTTAACGACGCGCCAAGTATCGATGGAGAAGAGCTACCTAATGCAGCTGTCATTGGTGAAGTTTATTCACATCAACTTTCAGTGACAGATGATGATGATACTAACAATGGTACTGATCTAACCTTTACATTGGCTTCTGCACCTGAAGGCATGACGGTTTCTTCCACCGGTCTGATCGAATGGACGCCTACGGTGGGTGACGTGACTGTCCCTGTCGAAGTACAAGTTGCCGATGGTGGTGAAGATAGTGCCGCAGTGGCTACTGTGGCGTGGGATATCGCTGTTCGTCTTGATAATTACGCGCCTCAGATTTCACAAGGTGAATTATTTGAGCTGACGACTAACGAAGATACGCTTGTTTCTACCACTCTCAGTGCTACTGATGCCGATTTGGATACTCTGGCTTGGTCAGTATTAACGGCTGCAACTAACGGTGTTGCATCGGTTAATAGCCAAGGCGTTGTTGAATATACATCGAACGCAGATTTTAACGGTTCAGATAGTTTTGAAGTCACCGTCACTGATGGCAGTTTGTCAGACTCTATTACAGTTAACGTAACGATTAATGCCGTTAACGATGCGCCTGTGATTACCTCTGAAGCCGTTACAGTCGCCACGGAAGCACAAACCTACACGTATACAGCAACAGCAACTGACGTCGAAAACGACGTATTGGTTTGGAGTCTGACAGCATCCCCTGAAGGTATGACAATTGACTCTGCCAGCGGCGAAATCAGCTGGACGCCAGCAGGTGATAATGCTTCTGAAGCGATCACTGTCGTTGTTGATGACGGCACAGATACCACCGAGCAAAGCTTTGTGGTTGCCGTTAGTCTTATCAATGATGCGCCAGTGATCACCGAAGGTGATTCGATTGAGTTGTCTGTCAACGAAGAAACTGCAACAACATTAGAATTAAACGCCACTGATATTGATAGCCCAGCAGCAAATTTGGTTTGGTCTATTGAAACGCAAGCAGGGAATGGGGTTGCCACTATTTCTGGTTCAGGTGAGACGCAAGTTGCGACCTATACACCGAGCGCTGATTTTACCGGCAGTGACACTTTTGTTGTCACTGTAACTGATGGTGATTTGAGTGATTCAATCACGGTGAATGTTACCGTGGCTGATGTAAACGATGCGCCAGTCATTACTGAAGGTACAGCCGCTGCAATGTCTACAAGTGAAGACACGGCTAACACTCTGACCCTTAATGCGACCGATATAGATACTGATCCAGCCAACTTAAGTTGGACCATTGCAACACCTGCTGCAAACGGTACTGCTGAAGTATCTGGTACTGGCGCTAGTCAAACGATTACTTATACACCTTCGTTGAACTTCTATGGCACCGATACCTTTGTTGCTCAGGTCAGTGATGGTGAACTTTTCGATACCATTTTAGTGACCGTCTCTGTAGGTGCTGTAAACGACGCGCCTGTAATCACCTCAAATGCAGAAGTCATAGCGACAGAAGGTGAGGAATACAGTTACGCAGTACAAGCGATGGATGTTGATACTGATGTATTAGAGTTTAGCCTGACTGAGAAACCTGAAGGCATGACTGTAAATACAACGACAGGTGTTATTACTTGGACACCTGGTAATGCTGTTACCAGTGAAACCGTAACCGTTGCAGTCACTGATGGCGCAGAAGTGGTTTCCCAAACCTTTATCATCAACGTCACGCCAGTAAACGATGCCCCCGAGATCACCTCTGTAGCGGTGACTTCTGCAACTGAAGGCGAGCTATACACTTACGCGCCAACAGCGACCGATATTGATAGCGAAGTTTTAAGCTGGAGCCTGACGCAAAAGCCTCAAAGCATGAATATTGATGCCACAACGGGGGTTATTACCTGGACACCAGCCAACGCTGTAACTTCTGCAGCAATCACGCTTGTTGTCTCCGATGGTGAATTGAATGATACCCAGATGTTTACCATTACCGTAGGTGGTGTAAACGATGCACCAGTCATTACTGAAGGTGAGACGGCTTCTATTTCTACCGCAGAAGATACCGCTCAGGCCTTGTCTCTGAATGCGACCGATATTGATGGCGATACGATTTCATGGAATATCTCTGCAGCTGCAGCCAATGGTGTTGCTGAAGTATCAGGCACCGGCAATAGCCAAACAGTAACGTACACCCCAAATGCAGATTTTAATGGTGTGGATACCTTCACTGTTGAAGTCACAGATGGCATAGCTACCGATAGCATCGTAGTTACCGCAACTATTGCAGCCGTTAACGATGCGCCTATTGTGAGCTCAAACGCTGTGACTGCGGCCACTGAAGGCAACCTTTACAGTTATTCAGTTGTTGCCACCGATGTCGATCAAGATACGCTGGAATACTCGCTAAGTGCTGCGCCACAAGGTATGAACATAGACGCACAAAGTGGTGTGATTACTTGGACACCCGAGAATAATGTGACCCAAGCAGACGTAACAGTCGTTGTGTCTGATGGCGAATTAACCGCGACTCAATCATTCACGATTGCCGTGTCGGCCACGAATGACGCTCCAGTATTTAGTTCCGTACCTGTTACCACAGCAACAGAAGACGAAGCCTACAGCTACACCGCTGTTGCTACGGATGCTGATGGCAATACGCTTATTTATGGTTTGAGTGTTGCTCCAATCGGTATGACGATCAATTCAAGCAACGGTGTGATTAGCTGGACGCCAGTCGATGGTGTGCTTGCGGAAAATGTCACAGTAACAGTGACTGATAGCATCGAAACTGTAGAGCAAAGCTTCACTATTAATGTGACACCAGTGAACGACGCACCAGAAATTACAGAAGGTGAATCAGCAGACCTGACCACAACAGAAGATACTGAAGGCAGTATTACGCTTAATGCGACCGATATTGATAGCACTACCTTAACCTGGTCTGTCGCCACTGTAGCGAACGATGGTGTTGCATTGGTATCAGGTACGGGTGCAAGCCAGACGGTTAGCTACACACCTAATGCCGATTTCAACGGTGTTGATACCTTTGTCGTTGAAGTGAGTGATGGTACAGACAGTGATTTGATTACTGTGAATGTTACGGTGGATGCGGCGAATGATGCGCCAATCATTACGTCTGAAGCCGTTACTACAGCGACCGAAGACGAAGCGTATTCCTATACCGTGACGGCGACGGATATTGACGAAGATACTCTGACATTCAGCTTGGTTTCAGTCGTTGAAGGTATGAATATTGATGCCGATACCGGCGTGATTACTTGGACGCCTGCAAATGGTGTGACTTCTGAAAGCGTTACTGTTGAAGTGACGGATGCTCAATTAACGGATACCCAGACCTTTACTATCGAAGTGGCGGCAGTCAACGACGCGCCAGAAATTACCTCGACGCCAGTGACGGTTGCCACCGAAGAAGTTGAATACACTTACACCGTAGTCGCGGATGATATTGATGGCGATACCCTTGAGTTCAGCCTTACAGCTAGCCCAGAAGGTATGGTTATCAACTCAACCAGCGGTACGATTACTTGGACACCTGCTAATAATGTTGATGAAGGTGTGGTAACTGTTGAAGTGACTGACGGTCAAGCAACGGACACTCAAAGCTTCACCATCACAGTGAGTGGTGTGAATGATGCGCCTGTGATTACCGAAGAAACAGCATCCATCACAACCGCTGAAGACACCCAAGGTTCGGTTACATTGAATGCGACTGACATTGATGGCGATACCATCAACTGGTCTATTTCGGGCCTTGCGACCAACGGCGTTGCTGCGGTCAGTGGCAGTGGCACAAGTCAGGTCGTTAGCTATACACCAAATGCAGATTTCAATGGCGTAGATACCTTTACTGTCGAAATTAGCGATGGCGTTGCCACTGATAGCATTGAAGTTACGGTCACTGTAAACGCCGTGAACGACAGTCCGGTATTTGCCAACGCAGCATCAACTTCTGCGGTTGAAGGTTCGCTTTACCAATACACGCCAGTTATCACTGATGTTGACGATGTTAACAACGGCACGGATCTCACCTTTATTTTGGTTGCTGGCCCTGAGGGTATGACGGTTTCTGCAACGGGTGTTGTTTCTTGGACGCCACCGAATGGTGTGCCAGAAGCGAACGTAACACTTCAAGTGGCTGACGGTGGCGAAGACGCCGCCATTGCTGACTCGCAAAGCTGGACGATTTCGGTGGGTGACGTAAATGACGCGCCTGTAATTACCTCTTCTGCACTGACCACCGCGACTGAAGATGTTCTATACCAGTATCAGGTTCAAGTGACCGATCCTGACGACGTTAACAATGGAACTGACCTAACGTTCACATTGGTAGAAGCCCCAGAAGGCATGACGGTCTCTGCGATGGGTTTGATTCAATGGACACCAGAAAACAATGTGTTCTCTGCTGACGTCACGGTTCAAGTCGCAGATGGCGGAGAGAGCGGAGCACTACCTGCGACTCAAAGTTGGATGATTGCCGTGACCGCTGTGAACGATGCACCAGAAATTACTTCTGTCGCTGTTACTACGGCCACTGAAGACGAAGCGTATAGCTACACCGTTACCGCAAACGATGTTGATATTGATACCGTGCTGACGTTTAGTCTGACGACTGCGCCGGAAGGCATGGTGATTAACCCAGCGACAGGTCAAATTACCTGGACGCCGGGCAATAATGTGACCTCTGAAAATGTCGTCGTTGAAGTCAGTGATAGCGAAGCGACGGATACTCAGTCCTTTACCATTACTGTTACGCCAGTGAATGACGCGCCAACGATTACTTCTACAGCAAACACTGCTGCGACCGAAGATGAAGCGTATAGCTACGCTGTCACTGCCGAAGATATCGACGGCGACAACCTGACCTTTAGCTTAACAACTAAGCCTTTAGGCATGACGATTAATGCAAACACTGGTGCAATTAGCTGGACGCCTGCGAACAACGTCACTTCTGAGATCGTTACCGTACAAGTATCAGACGGAACATTAACTGCAAGTCAGACTTTCACGATTGAAGTCACGCCAGTAAATGACGCGCCTGAGATTACCTCCACAGCACCTACGGGTGCGTTGGAAGACACGCTTTACACCTACGACGTGAATGCAACGGACATCGACGGCGATACCCTGAATTACAGCCTCACAGTTAGTCCTGACGGTATGGTAATCGCTGAATCCACCGGTGTGATTACATGGACGCCAGCCAATGGCGTGACCTCTGAGCCGGTGGTTGTTGCAGTAACTGATGGCCAGTTAACTGTAACGCAAAGCTTCACCATTACGGTGGGTGCTACCAACGATGCGCCTGTCATTACTCAAGGCGAAGCTCAGGATTTGACTCTCTCAGAGGATAGCTACGCAGTAACCTCCTTAAATGCGACTGATGCGGACGGCGATACCTTGTCGTGGAGTATCAGCCAGCAGGCCTCTAATGGCGAAGCATCTATTGCAGGCACTGGATCAGGCACGATTCAGTCAATTGGCTTCCTCGGTAATGAGAATTTCAACGGCACCGATAGCTTTATCGTCACTGTGTCCGACGGAACTGAAACCGACACCATTACCATCAACGTGACCGTAACGGCAGCGAATGACGCACCTGTGATCAACGAAGGTGAAACTGCGGCACTCAGCACCGCTGAAGATACAGAAGGGTCTTTGACTCTGACGGCGTCCGATGTTGAAGGCGATGTCCTAACTTGGGGTGTTGGCATACCAGCCAGCAACGGCACCGCGACCGTGACTGACGGCAACGTCAGCTACATGCCAGCCGCGAGCTTCAACGGTAGCGACAGCTTCACAGTGGTCGTGAACGACGGTACTGATTCAGACACCATTACGGTGAACGTCACTGTGACGGCTGAAAACGATGCACCAGTCATTGATTCAACACCAGTGACGGTGGCGACGGAAGACGAAGCCTATAGCTACACAGTGGCCGCAACCGATGTTGATGGCGATATCTTGGCGTACAGCCTAGTTGAATCACCACAAGGTATGAGCATTAATCCAACAACCGGTGTGATTACATGGACGCCAGCCAACGGTGTTGTTGAAGAAAGCGTCACGGTTGAAGTGACGGATACCCAGTTAACGGCTACTCAGACCTTCACCATTACCGTAACGGCAGTGAATGACGCACCTGAGATTACGTCCACTGCACTAACCGGTGCGTTGGAAGATACGCTGTACACCTACGACGTCAATGCAACGGACATCGACGGCGATAGCCTGAGCTACAGCCTCACAGTTAGCCCTGACGGCATGGTAATCGCTGAATCCACAGGTGTGATTACCTGGACACCAGCCAATGGCGTGGAGTCCGAAGCCGTGACGGTTGAAGTCTCTGATAGCCAGTTAACGGTCACGCAAAGCTTCACCATTACGGTAGGTGCCACCAATGATGCGCCTGTTATTACCGATGTCGCGCCAACGTTGACCACATTAGAAGATATTCTAGGTTCTGTGACGTTAAATGCTAACGACATCGACGGTGATACACTGACTTGGTCTGTATCTGTCGCTGCCTCTAATGGTACGGCCGTTGTAAGTGGAAATGGCGATAGCCAGACAGCTACTTATACTCCGAACGCCGACTTCAACGGCTCTGACAGCTTCACCGTGCAAGTATCTGACGGTACTGCGACAGATACCGTCGTGGTTAACGTAACTGTTGATGCCGTTAACGACGCCCCAGTCGTGACTTCAACGGCTATAACTACCGCGACAGAAGATACTGCTTATGCTTACACAGTGAAGGCGACTGACGTTGATGACGATACGCTGTCATACAGCCTAAGTGTGGCACCAGAAGGCATGAATATTGATTCAAATACAGGTGCAATTACTTGGACGCCAGAAAATGGTGTGACGAATGAGCCTGTGACTGTTGAAGTTTCGGACGCTTCTGAAACAGCGGTTCAGTCGTTCACTATTACAGTGACTGCCACCAACGATGCACCAGTGATTGATTCAACGCCGGTGACGGTAGCGACAGAAGACGAAGCCTATAGCTACACAGTGACCGCGACTGATATTGACGACGATATCTTAGAGTACAGCTTGGTTACGTCACCTGCAGGTATGAACATTAATGCAGAGACGGGTGAAATCACTTGGACGCCAGCCAACGGTGTTGTTGAAGAGAGCGTCACGGTTGAAGTGACGGATACTCAGTTAACAGATACCCAGACCTTCACCATTTCTGTCACGCCAGTGAATGACGCGCCTGAGATTACTGAAGTATCGGCAACCATTGATACCGACGAAGACAACACAGGCAGCGTGACGCTGAATGCGACTGACGTTGATGGCGATACCATTACTTGGTCGATTGCTGCGAACGGCACAAACGGTTCTGCGGTTGTCAGTGGTACTGGTGTAAGCCAGACAATCAACTACACACCAAATGCAGACTTTAATGGTGCTGATAGTTTCACTGTTCAGGTGAGCGATAACCAAGCGACCGATACCTTGGTGGTTAACGTTACAGTGAATGCTGCTAACGATGCACCAATAGTGACTTCTGATGCTGTGACTACAGCAACGGAAGACGAAGCCTACGGCTACACCGTGACGGCCTCGGATATTGATGATGACATACTTGAATTCAGTCTAACGGTTGCACCGGAAGGCATGAGCATTGATTCAGCCTCAGGTGCAATCACTTGGACGCCTGCCAATGGCGTGACGACTGAACCTGTAACAGTTCAAGTGTCTGATAGCCAAGAAACAGCGACACAAAGCTTCACCATTACAGTGACGCCTGTGAACGATGCGCCTGTGATTACTTCTACGGCCATTACGGGTGCAACCGAAGCGGTTGAATACACCTACACTGTTGTCGCGGATGATATTGATGGTGACACCTTGGAGTTCAGCCTAACGGCTAGCCCAGCAGGTATGGACATTAATCCAACTACAGGTGTGATTACTTGGACGCCAGCCAATGGTGTTGATGAAGGTGTTGTGACCGTTGAAGTATCTGACGGTCAAGCAACGGCTACTCAGAGCTTCACCATCACCGTGGGTGCGGTGAACGATGCGCCAGTTATTACTGAAGGTGCAACGACCACACTCGCAACGGACGAAGATACAACCGCGAACCTAATATTGAACGCAACTGACGCCGATGGTGATGACATCAATTGGAACATCAGTGGTGCCGCAAGCAATGGTTCAGCCACTGTGTCAGGCACAGGTGCAAGTAAGACTGTTAGCTATACGCCAGCGGCCAACTTCAACGGTACTGATAGCTTCTCGGTGCAAGTGAGCGACGGCACCTTATCTGACATTATCGTAGTTAGCGTTACCGTGAACGCGGTGGCCGATGCGCCAGTGATTACAGAAGGTGAGACTTCGGCACAAAGCACCAATGAAGATACCTCTAGCGCCTTTGCATTGAATGCAACCGACGTTGATGGCGGTACGTTAACTTGGACGATTTCATCTGCAGCTTCTAATGGTGTTGCGACAGTGTCCGGTACGGGAGTAAGCCAGACGGTTAATTACGTTCCAGATGCAAACTTCCACGGTACTGATAGCTTTGTAGTGCAGATCAGTGACGGCTTCCTTACTGACTCGATCACGGTAACTATGACCGTTGTCGCTGTTAACGATCTGCCAGTGATTACTTCTGAAGCAGTGACTACCGCCACAGAAGGTCAGGTTTACACCTACTTGCCAGCGGCCACGGATGTAGAAAACGATACTCTGACTTGGAATGTCGGTACTGCCCCTGCGTCGATGAATGTGAACTCAACCACGGGTGAACTGACATGGACGCCTGCTAATGGTGATGCCTCTGCTCCAGTAACCCTCATTGTTAATGACGGTACTGGCAGCGTAACTCAGAGCTTCACGATTGCAGTGATTGCTGTGAATGATGCACCAGTGATTACAGAAGGTGAGAGCACAACAGTCACCATGGATGAAGACGCAACACCACAAGCCTTCAGCCTAGTTCTGAACGCAACGGATGTTGACAACGCCGCCTCTGAACTGACTTGGTCGATTGCTACTGCTGCGACGAATGGCTCAGCGACTGTGTCTGGAACCGGTACGAGTAAGGTTGTGAATTACACACCAAATACGGACTTCAACGGTGATGACAGCTTCACTGTAACCATCTCTGACGGAACGGCTTCTGACACCATCACTGTCAATGTGACGGTAGAAGCAGCCAATGACGCGCCTACCATTACGGAAGCCACGGCGACCATCGTTACTGACGAAGACGTCGCGGGTAACGTCACGCTGAACGCAACGGATATTGATACTGATGCTGCCAACATTACTTGGACGATTCTGGCTCAAGCATCCAGTGGTACGGCAAGTGTGAATGCGGTGAACACCGGTGCGAGCATGTTGGTGACCTACGCACCTAATGCCAACACTAATGGCGCAGATAGCTTCGTCGTACAAATCAGTGATGGTGAATTGACCGATACCATTACCGTCGATGTGACTGTTAACCCAGTGGATGATGCCCCAGCGATTGCACAGGGCAGCAGCATTAACCTGACGACTGACGAGAATACCGAAGGTTCGGTCTCCTTGAATGGTGTTGATGTGGACACCGATGCAGCCAACCTGAGCTGGAGCGTGACGACTGCTGCCACCAATGGTGTAGCGAATGTGACGAGCACAGGTGCAAACGTAAGCGCCAGCTACACACCAAATAACGACTTCAGTGGTAACGACAGCTTTGTGGTTGAACTGAGCGATGGCACGTCTACAGACACCATCACGGTGAACGTGACAGTGAATTCAGTGAATGCAGCGCCTGTTATCACTAATGGTGCGACAGCCACTATGACCACCGATGAAGATAATCAAGTGACATTGCCATTGGCTGCAACGGATAGCGATGGCGATAGCCTAACTTGGTCTATCAGTAGTGGTGCTTCACAGGGTGGTGTTGCCGTCGATGCCAATGGTTTGGTGACCTATGTCCCAGCATTAGACACCAATGGTACGGATAACTTTACGGTTCAGGTTTCTGACAGCGTGTTAACGGATACCATCGATGTCACTGTGACCATTAATCCAGTCAACGACGTACCTGTTATTACCGAAGGTGCGACGTCAACATTGAATATCAATGAAGATGAAACCGGTAGCCTGACGTTTAATGCAACGGATGCCGATAACGACTCGCTTACTTGGTCGTTGAGTTCAGGGGCATTAAGCGGGATTGTTTCGCGCAATGGCTCTGAGTTTAGCTACACGCCAAACATCGACTTTAGCGGCAGTGACAGCTTCACCGTTGCTGTCAGCGACGGCACTGTATCGGTGACTAATGTCGTGACAGTCACCGTTGCGGCAGTGAACGATGCGCCGTCGGTAACGTCAACGGCCGTAACAGACGCCACTGAAAATCAAGTCTACGCCTACGATGTTGCAGCCAGCGATGTGGAAGGGGATGCGTTTACGTTTGCCCTGACGACTAGCCCATCTGGTATGCAGATTGATGTGAATACGGGCGAGATTCGCTGGATTCCATCCGCCGCAGGTACTGAAACTGTGGTTGTTAGCGTAAGCGATGGCTCGGCGACGGGAACGCAAACGTTCGATATTGAAGTGTCGGCAGAGCCTGCGGTGGCGGGTCGTGCGGTGAAAGGTGTGTTAGCTAACGCACTCGTCGAAGCTTTTGTTTATGACAGCTATGACACAGATACTAGGGATCACGTCTGGAGTACTTTAGGTACAACAACAACAGACGCTAACGGTTACTTTGGTTTCGACCTTGGAACACAAACCAAACCTGTTCGAATCCGAGTGACTACGAATGCAAGCACGACCATGGTGTGTGATGCACCAAGTGGTTGTCTGTTGTCTCCACCGGCTGCGTTTGGTGAAAGTGGTGCGCCTGCTGAAGGCATGATCTTAGATGCCATCGTGTCGGGTGCTGACTTTGCAGGTCCGATTGCTGTTACGCCAATGACTCATATGGCGGCAACTTGGCTGCAGGCTTTCCCGCAAGAGTTGGATGATAATAATGTGCTTCTTGGGCACCGTCGTTTAGCGAAGTTGTTTGGCTTTAACGATGAAACCTATGTTAATCAGCGCGCTATTGACCTGACAGACAGCTTTGAAGTTAGCCAAGCATTGAATGATGATGAAGATCGAGTTCGTCACGCTATCTTCGCGGCTAGCTTGCAAGAAACGGCAGTCGTTGCTGGTCTATCAATTGATTCGGTGGCTGAAAATGTTGGTCTGATCTTCGGCTTGTTAGGTGGCCAGATGCCGCTTAAGTCTGGTGTGATTGATGTCAGCACATTGAATCTAGTGGATGAATCACAAGGTTTGGATGAAAACGGCGATCCTATTCTCTTTACTGAAATCAGCTATACCGGTTTCGATACCTTTATCGCTAATGCTAAGACGGTTGGTGGAAGTATTAATGATGGTTCTTTAACCACCATGATCAACGGCTTTGATGCTCTGGTTACTGACTGGACGCCTGAACTGGCTGACCCGAGTGTTTGTTTGATCATCGGTGATGAAGATCTAGATCGTAGTGCATGTCGTAATGTTACTACCATTGCTGAAGCCACAGGTTTTGATCAAGATAACTTTGATCGTGCAGTTGCTCCAATTGATGCCGTGGGTGCTTATCTTGACTCTGCCAAAGCGGCTGAAGCAGTCTTTGGGGATCAGGTTAATCGTGATTTAGGCTGGTTGTATGTTGATACCGATGCGCAGAAAGATACTTCGTTCTTATTGCAAGCGCTGACAGAAGTCTTTAGTGCTGGCATTCAAGCTGCCGCGTGTGTGCCTTTAAGGAATAACCTGCAGGCTTGTGATCTTTCAGCATCTGACACATTTGCTGGAATCACTGTGGATTATAATAAAAAATCATTTGGGTTGGATGATTGCTCTGGAGGTTCTGATACCTGCAAGGTTGATATTACAGGGACCGCTCAAGGTCAGACATTTAGTTTCCAAGATATCGTTGTACCAGATATTCGAAACCTTCTCGGTGGCTCGACAGGAGGAGACTTTGATTCTGCTACGGGAATAACTATTTGTTTCACTGGTGATATCAGTAATACAACGGCGACAATGAGTTTACAAAACTTGTGCTTGAAGTTGGATGTTTCGGGCAGTCCGGCGGAATTACTAGCTCCGTTCGATACTTTTAGTGCTCTTGACTATGCTCAATTAGGAGATGATGGGTCGGATGGAAACGGTGCATCAGAAACATATCTAGCACTCGAAGCTTTGCTTGAAGAAATTGTTCTGGAAGTCAGTCTTACGGGTGAAATTAACCTAGCTTCGGAAAACGGATTAGGTACATACTCAATGAGTAATATGGATATGTCATTTACTTTCGACCGTGAAAGCATATTGAAGCCAGAAAAAGGAACTCCCGTATTTGCATTTGACGTAGCCTCATTCAGCAGTACGAATCTATGGGGTGAGACGGTTAGTTCTATTAGCAACACTCCAATGTTTAAGTTACAGGTTGATGATACAAGCTTCTTAACCGGCTCTAAATTGACCGATAATGTGGGTGTACCACCAGTGTTATCTGTAACTAATGTGACGATTAATGGCCTTAAGCCTATTGTCGATGTACTTAAAGATTACGCACTAGGACTGGTTAGTTTTAGTGAAGATCCTAATGCAGATCCAAATACTGCCCCTCCGGTTGTTACTGCTGAGCGGTGGGAGCAGATCATCGCAGAAGTGGAAACAGGGCTCGTTTATGGAGGTACTATTACCAGCACGATTCAGGAAAATGTAGTAGATGAGTCTGGTAGTAATGTATTCCAGACGTATGTGGTCGAGTTGACGTCAGATGGTAGTGTATTTGTGAGTAACCTGAATGATAATACTGATCTTAATTCTGAGACTGCAGCCATGCAGATCTACCTATCAGGCGCGACCGGTTACATCTATGCCGGTGAAACTTTGGTAGCTACGGCTCACTTAGGAAATAGCCAAGACGGTATGTTGTTGAGCTTTGCAGATGGAACGCAGCGTTCTTATACCAATGCCAACCCTAGTGCGACGTCGCAGTTAGATAGCTTCTTTGAGTTTATAACAATCTTATTCCCATCAGCGGAAGAAGGGACTACAACTAACTAAACCGTAATTTTTTAATATTTTAAAACTAACAAAAAGGCCACTCATTTGAGTGGCCTTTTTGTTTTATATATTAGTGAAGACGTTAAAGCTGGGAGTCAACGATAGATCCGGTTTGCCCATTCCGTTAGTCCCGACACCACACTACCAAAGTGGTCGCCATCCAGTAATGGAATATTCCCCAATTTATTCGCCACGGCTTCTCGAATCACTGGTGAACGTGCGCTGCCGCCTGTCACAAAAATTAAATCGGGTTGCGTACCTGCTTGCGCAATCGCTTCACTCATTAAGTTAGTAATACGCTCAAGAGGGCGGTCAACAGCGTCACGGAGTTCATCGCGGGTAACTTGAGTGCTTAATCCTGATTCAACAAAATCCAGCATGACCTGAACTTCTTCTACATCGGAAAGCTGTATTTTTGCTTCTTCCGCATGACGAACCAATTGCTGATTTTGTTTGTTATTTCGAAGCCGTATCAAGCGAGCAATCAGCTCTGGCTCTTTGCAATCACGTTGCAGTTGCTCGAGATACAGACCAGTTTCTAAACTGCTAAAACGAGAGAGGGCACCCACATCATTCGTGGCAACCGCATCAAGAAACGTTTTTGTCGGCATAGGTTTGCCAGTTTTTAACTCGGCAGTCATGCCAAATAATGGCATTAGCTGTTCGCCAGCCAAGCGAATATCTAAATCATTACCGCCAACACGCTCACCAGTATGCCCAAGAAAGTCCGTCGTACGATCATCCAACCCAATATGATCTGGCCCCATACGTACCATAGCGCAGTCGCTCGTACCGCCACCGATATCCACGACTAATACAGTTTTGTTATCGGTAAGATTACGTTCAAAACTTAACCCCGCAGCAATGGGCTCGTATAAAAACTCAACGTCTTTAAAACCACTGCGTTTGGCGGCGGTGGTCAGAATAGCCAAAGCTTGCTGGTTGCTCTGCTCGGCATCGGTACCCTGAAAATTCACTGGGCGGCCAATAACGGTTCGTGTTAATTCATAACCTAGAGAAGCCTCAGATCGACGCTTCACGGTTTGCATCATGGCGGTGACGACGTCTTCAAAGAACCCCATGAACTCAGGGCGCAGGCCACTGGCGCCTAAAAAAGATTTTGGAGACTTAACAAAATAACCTTCTTCTGGGTCAGCGAAATAGTGCTTAAATGCCTCATGCCCAACGAACATCACATTATCATCTGCAATAAGATCTAACTCGTTACGAACCCGTAACGCCATTTGTAATTGGCCACGACGTAAGGCAATAAATTCATCGCGGCTTATTCCGGCCTTAATGCCATGACTGACTTGTTCACAAATTAATTCGCGACCTAACGCATAGAGTGCGGATGGCATAAATTGTTTGTCACCATCAACGTTTAATAAACGTACGGCGTTGTTCTCAAAAATGCCCATGGCACTGTTTGATGTGCCGTAGTCAAAACCGCAGATCATAAAACCCTCAGATAATCATAAAAAATGGGACGTTAACACAGAGCGAAGCGTTCGACAGCTTCGCCATTTGCTAATTGTGTCTTAAGGACACGTTGGATCTCCGGGGCATACTATTCCGCCCGGATCTATTCCCGGATCTATTCCTGGATCTATTCCTGGATCTATTCCTGGATCTATGGGATCAATAATTGGATCTATGGGATTAGGGTCGATAGGAATAGGATCAATCGGTAATGGATCAATCGGTAACGGATCAATCGGTAACGGATTAAGGGTTCCTGAGTTTTCATCTGGGGTGGTTGAGTCTTGGGTCGAACTCGTCGGTGTGCCAGGAGCCGGTGAGCTAGGAGGTATTTGATTTTCTTCAGGTAAAATTAATGTTTGCTGTAGATTATCGAGTGCATCCTGTATCGACTCTTTATTAATTAAAGTCCTAACATCACGAAGTAGAGCGCGATTTTCTTGAGTATTATTTGAGTTGTCTCTTTTTATGCCCTGCATAGACTCTGCTGTTAGCGAAGGCAGGCTATTGGATAGATCGCCTGATGCCTTATTGGCTGAGCTGTCGGGCATGCTGTGATCCCCTGAGTTTGATGAGCTATCTTCCTCTTCATTAGCAACAAGTGATCGACTGATGGCTAATGGTGGTGCAACAAATACAATAGGGCCAGAGTTTGCATTGGCTAATACACTGCCACCAGGGCGATTGATTAAAGCCTTTTTTCCACTTGAACTGACTTCAAATGCGCCTGACTTTGCTACGCGTGAAGCTCGCTGACCAGGCCCCATAAGAGCAGCATAACTAATTGCTCCGCTCGCATCAGGAAGGCTAATTTGAGGGAAATATTGAGTAACCTGTTCCGGTGTTAGTACGCCCAAAACCCCCATAGTACCAAGTACGGCAATATTCGTGTGTGGTTGGTTTATGCGAAATACACCGGCTTGACCATTTGCTATGCGGCCAGTCGCAAACTTCATTAAACCCGCATGTTGTGTAATTTGAAGCTGACCTACGCCCGTGGTTTCATCGTAATCAAATACATCGAGGGTCACGTCTGCGCCACCACCAAATGTGAATGTGGTTTCATCGCGTAAAATTAATTGAAACAACTGGTCACTTTGGGCGCGAATACGATCACCGACTTGAATATTATTGCCCCCGGTTAACGATATCTCGGAACCATCGCGCTTGAGTGAGACGCTTCCATACAGCCCACCAAGCACACCAACCTGTTCAGCTAGAGAAATAAGCGGCATGCATGAAAATACTAAAAGTAAGAGAGCATGCAGACGTGAAAATTTATTAAAAGTCATCATAGCCGCCATTAAAATTCGAAGCGCTTGCGGAACATAGCCTGCCAGCGCACATTGTTGGAATCAAAATTAGGAATGTCCGAGTGATTGCTTTGATACTCACCCGAGAGCGCCAGTGTAAAGTTCTTAAAGGCGTTACTTTTAGAGATAGGTTTGTTATCTGCTGTGAGACCAGCAACATCAAAGAACCAGCCGACGGGCGTTGTGAACGTCGTCATAACTTGTACCGGTGTATCTTGGCGCTCTTGAGTTGGGTCACCTGTCACGAACTCATCGGTTGCCGCATAGGTTAAATGGCCACCGTTGATGTACGTCGATAAACGTTGGCCATTTTTAAACATCCACAAATGACCCAAGCTGGTGTTCCAGCTGCGATATTCAAACGTTAAAGGGTCAGCGTTTTTATAGGTGTAGCCAGCAGCTAATGATAAGCGGTGAGAAGAGCCAAAAGTAATCGAGCCGCTGGCACGAGCAAAGGTACGTTCCCCGGAGCTGCTGGAGGCAGAAGGGCTGGTGTCACTATCAATATAGGTATCTTTAAAATAACCCCCGGTAGCGGATGCGTACAAGGTGAGGTCGTGATCGCGAAGATTCCAATGTTTGTCTAGGCCTAGTCTTGCGCCGCTACTTCGTAAAAATGACTCGCCATGGAGGCGATGGAGAGAATGATAGGCTAAGGTCGTTACATTGGTGCCGTTTATGTCAATTCGTGCGCCTAAAGACCCATTCACCGACATGAAATCCTGAGTATCGTAAAAAGCTTGGTTATCACGTGAATACTCTAACGATGCCAAAACATCATGACTACGATACTCGCCAAAATGATAATTGAGATCGTAAGTTAAAGAGGTGTATGTACCGTAGTCATCGACTTCATCAATTTTGTAAGGATACTCAAACCCATAAAATAAAAGCACATCCTTTTCTGGAGCGGCGTTACGGTTATTGTCGAAATGCCCTCCAATAGAAACCTCAACGGAGTGGTTGGCTCGTTTTCCCAGTTCATCAATACGGCGGAGATAATCCATGACCAGCTCTTCATCGCTTACTGGTAAACGACGCTGGCGCACATCTTCAAACTCACGTTTAGCATCACTCATCATGTCTGTGTGATACAGCAAGCTAGCGTAGATCACGCGTGCTTGTGCCTCGTAAGGGTCAAGTAACAATATCCGCTCCACGACAGGAATCGCTGACTTTAAATCACCGCTTTTGATCTTTTGTAATAAGTAGCAGTAGTTAAGCTCAATATTATTTGGGTCGGTGAATATCTCACTAAAACTTACTTGAGGGCAGGTAGAAGGATCATTACTCGCTGCGACCTCAGTCGCGTAAACAGAGTGTGAGCAGAGATAGCTGCATAAGAGTACGCGCGTTAATAATTTATACATGTGTCAAAAAACTAGTCAATTTCGGCGAGTATACCGTACTGGCGTATAAGGCACATACTGCACTGTCGCCCAAATGAACTAATTTGTACGTTATGTAATGAATGGGAGTGATCAGCGACTAAAAAGTATATCGCGATACTTTTTAGTCAGTCGTATGGGTCGATGAAGCGGTTTAACTGTTAGAGAATAGAGTGGAGGCATCAGGTTAATGAGTGAGATTCAGTACCTACCGTTAAATAGTGTTGATATTGAAGATCTATTAACACTGATGAACAAGCATAAAACTCGAAGGCACTTAATGAATTATCCAGTTTTTGATCTGGAATCAATACAAGCATGGGTTGATGCAAAGGAACAAATAGACACTCTGCCTGGATGTAGAGTGAGGGCGATTGTCATCGATAGATTACTAGCGGGTTGGTGCGCGATTCAGCAGGAGGGAGGTGACTATGAACTCGCCATTATCTTAGATGAAGTGCATTGGGGCTTAGGTAAAAAGATATTTAGCGAACTTATGCACTGGGCTAAAGAGTTTAAGCACGATGTCGTGCTCATACACCTGCTTGAAACACGTCGTGAATATAAATTCTTGCGGCGGCAGCACTAGAGGTATCGAAGAGCTCAGTCATGGGACATCATTTTCTAACGTACAAATTAAAAGTAAAATAATTATCGGCTGAAATTAGATTTACCTTTAACTTGTATGATCATGATTGAATGATATGGTCTTAGCTGTGGGCCAATAACAGCTCTTTGGCTTTTTTCTGTTCTTGTTCTAGGTCTGCGAGTTTCTTTTGCTCTTTTTCAATCATGGCCGCGGGAACTCGTGAAATGAACCCTTCATTTTGGAGCTTGTTCGTTATGCGATGTATCTCTTCTTCTAGATGATCCACCTCTGCTTGCAGTTTTGTGTTGTGAAGGGCAGCAGAATCCTGCGGCTTTTCAGTTAGGTCAGTCATGTGGCGTTACCTCCGTGTGTGTCGCTAAACAGCGTTACGTCGTGCTGGCAGCCGAATTATCTACCTGTCAGGCAGATGTGTTTTTTGAATCTCTGCAATAAGTGTAGACGTTAATGATGACTTTGCTTGGTTTGTTGAGGGGGTCTTGGTTGCGTGTCGTTTAGATACTGCTAAAACCGAAAAGAAAGGGCAAAAACTAGAATCTCTCGGCAACCTCTCGGACTAACTAGAGTAAGCCCCAAAACAAGCCCCATGTAAGCCCGGATTGGGTAGTTAGCTGGCGATCAAACAGGGTAAGATGTCATACCGATAGACAAGTAACTCACGCTATTGAAAGAGACTTATGTACACTGACTCAGATCTTGAAAGTGCGATCAATAAAGGCATTTTTACTCGCGACGCCGTAGAGAAGTTTCGACACTCCTACGAAGAACAGCAATCATCCTCCATCGCCGACGAAGAAAACTTCCGCTTAGTGGGTGGCTTCAACGACATCTTCGTTGTGATTATCTCGCTGGTGGTTATTGGCTCCACTGCGGCGCTGTTTTCATCCTTTGGCGGGGCTACAGTAGGCGCATGTGCCGTGGCGCTAACCAGCTGGCTCCTGTCTGAGTACTACATTCGTATTCGCCGAATGGCATTGCCGTCGATAGTTCTACTTTTGATATTTTCAGGTAGTTTTGCATTTTCGTTATCCGTATTTTATGCCGTCGTGGTGCAAGGTGTGAGTACCAATATTGACTTACGTAATTTCACCAGTTTTTATCCACTGCCCTTATTTGCATTAATCGGAACGTTATTGCACTGGTTTCGTTTCCAAGTGCCCGTCACTATTGCCTTGATCTCAGCCTCGTTTGCTGGGTTAAGTTTAGCCTTACTAACTTTATGGGTGCCGGAAACCAAAGCCTATATGTTGTATCTGCTAGCAGCAGCGGGTGGGTTAATATTTCTTTTTGCCATGGCGTGGGATATGTCAGATACACGACGTGTTACCCGTCGTTCGGATGTAGCATTCTGGCTGCATCTCTTAGCGGCCCCTATGATCATGCATCCGCTATTTCAAGCGATGGGGATCATGTCTGGTGAAGCCAGTATTTCTATGGCGCTAGGGGTGGTCGGGGCGTTTGCTTTCATTACACTATGTTCGCTGCTCATTGACCGACGTGCATTCATGGTCTCGTCACTGGCGTATGTTCTCTATGCGATGCACACACTGTTTGAAGATGTGGGAAGCGTCAACGAACGACTCGGCATAACCGGGTTAATCGTCGGAGGCTCTATGTTGCTACTTACCGCTTACTGGGAAGGTGCCAGAACTAAGCTAGTAGGTTTTGCTCCTGCGGTACTTAGCCAACGACTACCTGCCGTAGGGCGTAAGTAAGCGTGCCTAAACTATGAATTAAAGATGCTCAATGAATATGAACAACAAGTGCGATCTGAATACGGTGATACGCCAAGCTTTATATTCAAATGGAAGAATTCCGAGAGCAATTTTAGTCCCAGGCGTGTAAAAATTTAGTGTAAGTATCGTTAATGTAAAAGGACTTAAATTAAGTGATGAAAATTTTATTATTTATTGTTCTAGGGCTGTTCGCGATGGGTTTGGCCATCATTGTCTGCTTTATTGGAATTTTCATATATAACGCGTCGGGCGGTGGCTATACCGCCATTAATAAGGCATTGAGTGATCAATACTACTCGAAGGATGGCTTAGTTTACTTCACACAAGGGGGAAATTTCTTTGAGCTAGGTGCTCAGGTTATCGAAGGGGCAGACCTGAATAGCTTTGTGGTTCTGTCTGAAAGCTACGCTAAAGACAGTACCAATATTTTTTTCTTGGGTCACATTCTCGAAGAGGCTGACTTCGATTCTTTTGAGGTTCTGGAAAACTACTATGCTCGCGATAAAAATGCGGTCTATTTATATGGAAAAAAGTTAATTGGGGTTGATTCAGAAGAGTTTAAGGTACTCGACGACTCTTTGTTTGCTAAAAACAACACTAAGGTTTTGTATGCAGGAGAAGTTCTCACAGGTGCCGATGCCGACAGTTTTTCCATTCTCAACCCAGTGTATGCCGTCGATTCAGAGAATCTCTATTATCATGAATATCTTATCGCACCCCTGAAAGATCAAGATATCTCTCTTTATCGCAATGATGCCTTTCTCAGTATGGGAGCAATGTTGTTCTATTCCGGGCGCCTTATTCGCGATGATTTTGACTCGAAAAGCTTCAAAATATTCTCAGAAAAGTATTTTTTTGCTAACGGTAAAGTCTATTTTTATTACTTTGATCCAGTAACAGAACTTCGCGACTCAGATGCGGGCTCCTTCTCCACTGTCGGTGATTATTACGCAAAAGATAAGAATAATAGCTACTATGGAAGCACTCTTATTTTAAACATACCGCCCCATAAATTGAGACCGGCAAGATTTGAGTCTAGTTATAAATATAGAGATCTAAGAGTCGATGACAGCAGTAAATATATCGTCCCCGTCAGCGATACAGAGGAAATTGCGGAAGGGTATCTCTCATACTCTGGTGGTGTGTATCACTACTTCTCTTTAATAAATGAAGCTGATGTGGCGAGTTTCTCAGTGCTTACTAATCAATATTCAAAAGATAAAAGTCATATTTTCTATACGACCAACCCTATCAAAGGTGTTGATATAGGCAGTTTTACTGTACTCGATGATCTATTTTCAAAAGATAAAAACCATGTCTACTACACGAATAAAAGAGTCCAGGGTACTACACCGGAAACGTTTGTGCTTGATCCAAATTTCACGATTGAAGAGGCGTCTGATGGGTTTGTTAGAATAAAGGAAAATCAAGACGACATAAGCAGTGTTAATCCCGATTAAAATAATAGGCCACTCAGAATTTTATCGATACTCATAAAATTGAGAGTCGATAGTACACTAATTTAACTGCTCGGAATTAGTCGTTGCGGTGCTACTGAAACAGGCACAGATTTAAACGCTGGAGTGCGGCTGCGCACATCGACGTTCTGGCCAACTAGTACATTGGCCTCCGGGTAATAGGACATCACATTACCTCGCGGTAAGTCATACGCTATAACATCCAAATTTTGCATAACGCCGGTATCTGAGCGCAGGGTAACCTTGTCTTTTTCTTGCAAGCCTAAGTCTGCAATATCATCTTCATTCATTAGTACACAGTGTCGGTGTGGGGTATTACGATAGCTGTCGCGCTCTTCGTAAATAATACTGTTGAACTGTCCTTCACTGCGTACCGTCATTAGAGTAAATTCATGATTCGACTTACTTTTATTACGTGGCTGATTCACTACAAAAACAGCTCGATGATCGGGAGTGTTAAATTCAGGTATATGTTTAATACGATGACGAATAAAGAACTCTTTTTTGGCGACATCAATATCGGCTAAATCCTGCATGCCCGGAATGATGTTTGCGATGGCTTGGCGTATAGTTTTATGCATTTTAAATACCGAAAAATCAAAACGCTGCTTAGCGATTAAACCTTCGCCAATATCTGAAAGAATATCCACCTCCGAACGAACATTATCAAGCCGATCAATACCGCCGTCGCTTAACCGAACATAATTGAACATGGATTCCTGGCTGGTGGCCTCATGCTCTTCATCCCTTGCCATTACCGGTAGAATTAAACTCTCACCATGATCACTTCCATGTACATGGCCAAGGTTAAGGGTGGTGGTTAAAAACACCTTAAATCCAATATTATCAAGCGCACGTTCGGCCCATATACTATCAGGTGAGGCGGCGTATAAGTTGCCTCCCAACATTAATGCATTATCAATTTTTCCGGCATTGGCTGAGTGTAAACAGGCCATGGTATCCATGCCTTTTTCTCGTGAGAGCGTGATACTCAGATGCTTTTCAATGGCGTTAAATACATCATTGGCTAATATGGGTTTTACACCCATTGTTCCCACACCTTGAATATTACTGTGCCCGCGCAATGGCAGTAACCCTGCGCCGGGCTTGCCTATCATACCGCGCAGCATGGCTAAATTAGCAATCGCCTCAACATTCTCAACACCTTGTAAGTGATGTGTGATGCCCATCCCCCAAGCAAAAACGGCGCATTTTGATGCTGCATAAACGTCAGCAACTTGCTGAATTTCAACATGAGAAAGGCCAGTTACAGATTCAATCTCATCCCATGACGTGCCATTAATGTCCTCAAGGTAGGCATCAAAATTATTGGTGTAAGCCTCTATAAACGTTAAGTCGTGTTGGTTATTTTCAATAATGAATTTAGCAATGCCTTTAAAGACCCAAAGGTCGGTAGCAATGTTAGGTTGAAGGTATTCAGAAGCGATGTCATTACCGCCCATCAATAATGACTTGGCGCTTTTCGGCACAGCAAATTTAACTAGCCCAGGTTCCTTCGCCGGATTAATGACTACCACCTGGCCGCCACGCTCGCGGCAGTTTTTTAATTGGTGAATAAAACGTGGGTGATTAGAAGAGGGGTTTGCACCCAGCACAAAGATAAGATCAGACTTCCCCAAGTCGGCTAACTCAACGGTGGAAGTACCCGTACCTATGGTGGTCGCCAAACCGTCTCCAGAGGCTTGATGGCAAAAGTACGAGCAATTATTAATATTGCTGCTGCCATATAACCGTGCCATCAGTTGCAACACAAACGCTGCCTCGTTGGAGGAACGGCCTGAGGCATAAAAGAAACTGCGTTCAGGGGGCGATGCCGCAAACCGCTCAACGACTTTAGCGATGGCGTCATCCCAACTTAACGGCGTGAAGGTATCGCTCGTTTTACTCTTATACAGTGGCGTTCCTAAACGACCTAAATGTTCAATTTCATACGAGGTCAGCTTCTTGAATTCATCAAGAGTATGCTCGAACACCGGCAGAGGAATTGGCCCCTGAATATCGGTCGATTGTGCTTGTACACTCTTATTACAAACGGAAGGGAACTCATCCAACTCGTTGATCATCCCACCGCGTTGGCCGCCCATACCTAAACCGCAGGCTTTACAAGCATTATGAGCGGTCAGCGCCTTAGCGGCGTCCTTTACCCCAATACGTCGTACCGTATTTAAGGTGTAAAGCACCTTCTTAAAACCCCCTCCAATGATCTGCTTATGCATCTGGCTGTGTCCGCTGCGGTTGAAATACCATCTAACAGGATAGTTGATACTGAGACAATACGTCGATTGGCGTAGTGCTTGGCATAAATTGGGAGAGGATTAAGAGGTTTGTATTGATGCTGTACAAATGCTTAAACGGTCTTGACAATTATTTTTTGGTTTTGATTTCTTACAGGCCAAAATAGAAGGGCGTTTATCTCAGTATTTGTCTGTGGGGTTCTATCGTTATACATAACCGTTTGATTGTTATGGAGTGCTGCATGGAGTTACTTATACCTACTCGTCCCGATCTCCTAATGGAGGTTAAGGACATACTTGCTCAAGGTGAAGACCCCTCAAAACTAGCAGCACTTATTAAAAGAGATGTCGCCCTATATACAATTTTATTATCCGTGGTGAACAGCCCACTATATCGTCGTGAATGTTTAATTGAATCGGTTGAGCAGGCCATTGCCCTGTTGGGTATTAAACGTGTTGCCACGTTGATTGAAACCGTGGCTCTGCGAACGTCTTTAGACTTAGGTGGTACTTGGGAGCGCTTTTGGGAGGTGGCTGCTGAGGTCGCCGTCTTGTGTTATAAATTATCAAAAGAACTCAATTTTTCAAATTCAGATTTTGCCTATTCGTTAGGAATGATGCACGACATCGGCACCGGAGTGATGCGTGAGACATACAGTGACTATGAAAAAAAATTAGCTAAAGCTCATTCGTTTAATGCAGTCGCGACATTTAAAGCCGAAAGAACTCACTTTGGAATCGATCGCTATAGCATTGCAGGTGAGCTTGCAGAGCGATGGTTTATGCCAATCGAGTTAAGTTCAGCACTTCGCTCCCAGCCTCATGCTCAGGCCGCACTAATGGGACGCGCAGAAGTAGACGAGCACGTGATTGCAGCGAATGCATTATTGATCTTGGCCAAGGATATTAGTCATGAGTATGACGCCTATTGGAACTTTGATTCACTGGACTCCATGGGAGGGTTGGTACAAAAATCGATTGAATACTTTGGAGTCGATCAAAACCAATACGTTGATATGAAAGAAGATATGATTCATCAACTTGCGAAAGAAGTGTGCTGATATTTTACTATCAATAACGCTTATATTAATAAATTGTTAGTGAATTCATCTAAGGCACCTCTTCTGTATTAATCAGAGGTGTCCTAATTAATCTCGTGTTAGATAACGAAAGCTACGAGTAAGTACTGAGCCGTGAGGCGCAACTCTGCGGAACCGTCAGGTTGAAGTGTTAAACCTGTCGCCATTGACCACTTTTCTTCTCGTTTAAATTTGCTATGACGCCTTTGTTTATCAGTATTTCTTGATATCCCTCGGTTTTACCTGTCGTTTTATGTGGCATTGTTGCTACTTCTATCAGCAATTCTTAATATGACCATGCAAACGTATTGAATACCTCTTTAGCAACGCTGAAGTTACCTTTTTATAAGAATCAGGGAGAAATGCATGGCCATAAAAAGAATAACAATAGGCACATTAGTGTCAGCCATGTTAGCTGGGTGTGGTGGCGAGACAACCCTAAGCGGTGAAACCACTTATCAAGTAGCTACTCAGGTATCAGGTCTTGGGACCGTCACCCCTGCGTCAAAAGAGGTCAGCGAAGGCGATAGCGTGCAAATGGTGCTGCAGCCAGGTGATGGTTTTACAGTATCAGAGGTTAGTGGCTGTAATGGCGCAGAAGCGAGCAACTTGTACTTTATAAGCAGCGTTAACGAAGATTGCACCGTCAGCATTGTCTTCAGTGAGGTGGAAGCAGCGCCTGCGGCCAAAACAGATGACCCAGACCCAGATGAAGAGCCGCCACGCGTTTCCGGTGCCATATCCGCGGGCAATGGTCTGGTTATCGTTCAGTTTAACGAAGCAATGGCCGCCGACCTGATTGATACGCCGCTTAACTTTAATATCACCCGTGTCGATAACAACACCTTATTGCCGGTGGTATCCGCCAGTTTTGTAGACGACCGACAGCAGGCCGTTGTGCTTGGAACCGGTTCGCAGATTAATACTCAATACACACTGGTCGTCGTGAACGCTTACGACCTTGCGGGCAATGCCATTGCGCCGCCTTCTGAAGAAATCGAAATTAATCCAAACACCGCTGAGTTCATCGGCACACGCCCAGACAGCGACGACTTGATCGATAGCGATGAGGATGGTCTTGCCGATTACATTGAGCTTGAAGGCTGGCCCGTTATTGTTACGCGCACCGATGGCAGCATTGAGAGCGTTCATGTCAGCTCCGATCCACTTAACCCAGATTCAGACAACGATGGCGTGCCCGATAGCGACGAACGTCACGGTGGCCTCAATCCGCTCAGTATCGACACCGATGGCGATACCCTTGATGACGATGCCGAGTGGAACCGCATCTACTCCGACGGCACCAAACAAGACACCGACGGAGACGGCATTCAGGATGGTTTTGAATACCTGTTCTTTAAAACGTCACCGATTCTGGCCGACACCGATGGCGACCAGATGGACGACCCGACCGAAGTGGCGTCTGCCAATCGTAATCCGCTTATCGCCGATATGCCCATTCCGGATATCAATGTTGGGCAGGTCAATCTTCAATTGGATACGCGCTTAACCTACACCGACGAAGCTGGTCAGGTGGTCACTGAATCCAATACCAGCGAAGCGACGCTGACTCAGGGCACCAATCAGACTTATTCATCGGCGAACGAATCCTCAACCAAAGAGACCGTTGAAAACTCAAGATCACTGACCGTCAGCGTAGAGCAGCAATTTAATTATGGCGTCACCGACGGTGGAGGCAGTGGCAGCACCAAAATGAGTGCCAGCGCCACACGCACACAATCTCGTGGCACCGAGCGCGGAAGCACCGTCTCTTTTGGTGAAGAAAGCAGCAAGAATGCAGAAGAGGCCTACCACGACTCACTCACCACAGAAAACGCCCGCGACACGCGTGAGAGCATCACACGGGAAGTGTTGGGCGCTTCCATGCGAGTCGATGTGACCGTCGCCAACGCAGGCAATGTCCCGTTCTCCATCAGCAACCTTGAATTAAGTGCGCAAGCACAAGATCCGGTTAATCGCCGTCGTATTATTCCTATTGGTTCGTTGGTGCCTGAGAATGAAAACCTCGATGCCGTGAACATTGGCTCGCTCGGTGAAACGGCACGCGGCCCCTTTATTTTCCGTACGGATAACGTCTTCCCGCAGGAAATCGAAGAGCTAATGAAAAACCCGCGTGGTTTGATCGTGCAATTAGCCAACTACGACATCACCGATGAAAACGGCAATAACTTCGCCTTCTCGTCACAGCAAGTACAAGATCGCACTGCAGGCATCACCTTTGACCTCGGCAATGGCGTGGTCGAAAGCTACCGTATTGCGACGGCCAGTGATCACGACGCCAACACCGGCATTCCGCGCGGTATCAGCATGGCGCGGGCGCTAGAAATTGCAGGCTTACAACGTACGCCAGTGATTCTTGATGGCGGCAATGGTGTAGCAGAAACCGTGGCCTCGCCGACATCGGATGATGTACAAACCCTCGCCGCAGGCAGCCAAATTGAACCGCGCAGCGTCGTTGTTCAAAGTGGCGACGATGACGACATTGCCACTGCACCAGGCGGCGACGATATTCTGGTTGAGTCAGATTACGCGACCGAATTATTCTCCACCGCCGCCGTGATTGTGGATGGCGGCAATGGCATTGCAGAAACCGACATTTCTGGCGATGACGTTCTCAGCTCGGAACTCAACTCGCCGGTTGAGCCGGGGCAAGTGATTGTGCGCACCGGGGATAACAACCTGATTGATACCGTTCCAACGGGCGACGACATTCTTATTGAAGCAGGGCAGGAGCACCTTGTGTTGACGCGCTTCCGTGACGTGGAAGCCGTCACCGGCGAATCGCGCTTCTGGGTGTTATATACCGACAACAACAACATCAAAAACGTCGATTTTGATAACCTTCGTGTCAGGGCAGGGCAGCAATACAACTTTGCCTATGTGCAAGATCAAGACCTCGACCGAGTGTGGGCGCGAGAAGAATATCTGCACGGCAGTTCGGATCAGAGTGAAAACACCGATGGTTGCGATCAAGGCAACACCACGGACGACTGCGATACCCTAACCGACTTTAGCGAAATCAACGAAGGTTGGTTAGTCCAGCTTAAAGGCGCACGCCAGAGCTATCGCGTGTTCTCGAATCCAGCACAAGCCGACTCCGACCGTGACGGCCTAACCGATGACATCGAACGTGCCTGTGGGTTAGATCCTCGCTTGCGCGATACCGACCTTGATGGCCTAACCGATTACGAAGAAATCACAGGTCAGCGTGTGGACGGCAACATCGTCACGCCGATGGTCAGTATTGATGTCGATGACGCCAGTGTCCTGCCAATAAGCATTACGCCATATCTGGGCGCAGAACCGAACCCAATCCCGCAGGCACGTGCCTCCGGTGCGATTTGGACGGCGCATGAGGTCAGTGCTGAATGTGAACAGTTCTTGGTGGACAAACTCACCGGAGGCTACGCCACCGACCCACTGAACCCAGATACCGACGGCGATTTCGTTAATGACCTTGCTGAGCTGTCATTAGGCCTACACCCGAACGACCGCGTGGACGGTGCCGACTTCCTCGATGACGACGGCGATGGCCTCGTGAATTCGGCTGAAACCACAGGCTGGATGGTCACGGACGCCTTCATCGGCAGCAATCGATTGGTGACGTCAGACCCAACCAAAACCGACACCGACGAAGACGGCCTGCCGGATTTGCTGGAGTTCTATCTTAAAACCGATCCTCGCAGTACCGACACCGACAATGACGGCATTAACGACGGTGATGAATACCGCAACGGCGGCGATGTCTGTATTGTGCGTGGCAATCCATGCATTACCTTTAATCAGGTACAAGACAACGACTACGCCGCCTTCGTGCGCGCTTGTAACCTCGCCCCCATGTGTAACGTCGCCCAGATCGAAACGGCACTCGCCGCCGAAAGCCAATACGGCACCAACCCAAGCTCCGTTGATAGCGATACCGACTCACTCTACGACCGAGAAGAACTCGGCTTGCCCAGCGGCACCCCAGCACGCCGCATTACGATTAACGGCAACGACATCGGTATCTTCGTGTCTAACCCGCGCATTAGCGACACCGATAATGACGGCCTGAGCGACCAGACCGAATACATTGACTTCACCAATCCAAACGCGCGTGATTCGGACGGCGACGGCAACTCCGACTTTTATGAAAAATTCACGTCTGGCACCAACCCAAGACAAGCCGATATTAAATACAACATCTGGCTCACAGGCCTATCGATGAACGTAAACGCCGCCACAGCACTGAGTATTCGGGCAGGGCGCACGCTGAGTGAATGTACCTTCTCCGTCTCCGTAGGCGACTTGAACTATGACTCACCGCTGCCAACGCTCGACTGTTATTACGGTCAATACATCGTTAATAGCAACGGCGCCACTGGTAGCTTACCTACCGTCGATGCCACCATCACCACCAACGGCGGACGCCAGAACCAATGCATCGTTTCGCTTTCGTTGTTTTATAACCAAGGTACCGGCGATCACTTCACGCCAAATTGCGTGAAAACCGGCGGTACTTTTGACCAAGTGACCTTCAGTGCGCGCTTCTATATGCAGCGGCTTGAGGAGTGACCGGGTAGGAGAGAGTAATATTTAGAGAGACTGAAACAGCCGCCGTTGGGCGGCTGTTTTGATTGTGGAGCTTGCGCGATACCTAGCGCTTAAGCTGGATGTTACTGGGCTTGTAAGAACGGATCTTATCCGCGACAATTAATAAATAATCTTCCTAAGCAAAGGAATTGCTATGCACAACCGCCAGCCATATGTGTTCCAAACGAGCCTAGAGCGGAGAATATACTCACTGATCGATAATGAGGCAGAGCTGACAGAAGCTGTGCTTAACGATGTCTATATAACCGCTCAGGTTGAAGAGGGTGTCGCTCGTTATAGAGAGGAAGCCGCTGGTATGTCACTCCTTGAAGTAAAGGGAGAAGGGCATAGTTCAGGTAATCTCGCCAGCAATATGGCGAGAATGGGAGACCCAAGGCCGCATGAGTTATGTGATGCTCACGCAGTGGTGTCTGGCGCTCATCCAAAAGCAGCACCTTTAAGACTTATTCTGGCGAAACATCGTCGGCGGATCGATGACCCTATAAATGGGTGTTGGTTACCTCACAACACAGCAGCTAAATCTCATATGCCAGAACGTTTAAAAAACGCTGTTCCGCACAGCCGCATCCACCGGCATCATTACTACGGGTGGCTCCGCAGTGTTCTTCGCTCTAATCGTAAAAGAGACAAGCTGATCTTGATAAGCTCCTTGTAGGTGTGTCTTTTCGTTTACAAACTGGTTCATTGCCTCAGGAAGTGATGCTCCGGGCCGATCAGAAACACGAGGCCTTTTAATGCTGTATCGCCTTAAATCCAATGACATCGATTACCTAAGCCTTGTGTATGACGATGAAGAGGTCATCGAAAAGCTGGGTGAAGAAAATCTTATCCAGATTGAGTGCGACCCAAGAGAATATGCTCCGATCTGGCAAAAATTATCAGTTCGTTTTGAGCCTGCTTTGGGTGGTAAGAGTGATAAGCCTATCCCTGACCTTCAGGTACATAGTGGTCACCTGTTTTTGTCTAAGAAGGCGCTGAAGTTATTAAAAGGCATTATCGAGCCTCATGGTGAGCTGTTACCAGTGATGTACAGTTCTGAAAATGAAGCGTCCAAAGAAGGGGCGATATTCAATCCTTTGAAGGTCGTTTCTGCCAATGAAAAGACCAGTACAAAGGATTCATTTGGAGAAGTCGCTTCCTTGTTTTTTGATACTGAGGAAGTAATTTTTAAGACAGATTTTGATGATTACTTTGGCGTGTATTGCAGTAAAGAGTTCAGGCAGCTCGTTAGTGAAGCAGACCTCTCTGGGTTAGTCCTTTCTGAGGACTTGTCTTCTGACTTCACTTCGAACAAAACGGCTTTACATCAATGAATAATGTTGCCACACGGCAGTTGAACGAAATCTCTGATACTTATGGAGACGACGTTGCTGCTCTGAAGGCGGAGTACCCTGATTATCCTTGGAATTACGAGGTAGTCATGTCTATACCAGAAAAGGAATATGACATACCTAAGTGAAAATATGACTGGGAGTGCAGTCCGCACAACAACAGCGCCAATGGCGATAAGGCTTTACCGCGCAGCTCGACCTTGATTGGGTAGAGGAGTGATAAATATCAAGGACTCTGACCCTCTTGATCTTGATCCCAGGCGAGGGGAAACCTAGAGGGTATTACCTGATGCTGAAGCGGTCACTAAACATAAGAATACGAGCATTATTGTCTCTTACTTGATCTATTAGCACTGAAGAGCATAGTTCGTTACTATCGAACTAATAATTTTATTGAAATTAAGGTTAAGATTAGCAGCTTTTTGAAACAGCCATTTGTTGCGTATACGCTAACTAAGCATGCGTATAGATACTTTGGTTCTGGTCTGTTTGAAAGAATGACCAGTGAGCTTTTCGATTATAGGGAGATAACGCATGTTAAAAGTTCACGTATGGCCACCTCACGGCAATATGGTAGGGCACAGCTCATTGTCTTTTGGTACTGATTACATAAGTTTTTGGCCGGCAGACGCAGCAGGAAAGAAAGACTTGAAGATCAAGCGAAGTCATCCGGGTCATTTCATGGCAGCCCTCCAAGAGGATATTTACTCTGAAGGAGGAAGGGAACCAATAACCGTATTAATCCCATGCGTAAATGAAGAACATCTCGCACAGCACATATCTGATTTGGTCTCAAATGCCCCTCGATATCAACTTGCAAAAAATAACTGTTCCAATATTGTTGCTGATTGTTTGAAAGTTGCGAGTGGTAAAGCGGCGACTTTCCGGCCTTCTGCTCATGACTATGGTCGTTTAGGTAAGGTTTTGGGTCGTGGCATATGGACACCAAATGAAGTGCTCCGCTATGCAAACGAATTGGCAAACAACAGCAAGGCCCTTGCATGAAAGTAATTTACAATAAAAATTTTAATATCGACCTAGGGGTGCTGAAATATCTGCATCCATTTGACGGTATGAAATTTTGTAAAATTCATGATGAGTTGGCTGGATCGGATCAGGTCGAATTTTTATCCCCTGAAGGACCGATTGAAATAAGTATCGTTGATGATTTTTTGACCAGCGTTATGCGGCACCGTGTAAAAAATAAGAATGGCATCATGCAAGCGCTAGAAATACCAAAAGTGCCGTTTTTAAGTTATTCATACCTAGATAAAAAAATACTGACGCCCATGCGTTGGGGTGTAGCAGGTACTTTGTTCGGTGCGAAGAAAGTCTTGGAAGAAGGTGGCGTTATCTGGAATCTTTCTGGTGGTTACCACCATGCAATGCCGCAAAATATGGAAGGGTTCTGCGTTTATAACGACATCGGTATTTGCTACCAGCAGTTGCTAAAAGATGGCCACGTTAATAAAGATGACAGGATTCTTATTATTGATACCGATGCACACCACGGTAACGGTAATGCTCAGACCTTCATGGATAACCCTAATGTCGTTTTGCTTGATATCTACAATGCCAGTATTTACCCCGCGAGCGAATTCACGCGGGAGCGCGTAGACATACCAATGAAGCTTAAGTCGGGCACTGATGGTGAGACCTATCTGGAGTGTCTGAAGGTAGCTCTAAGTAAAATCAGAGGGGAGTTCAAACTCGCCTTTGTAATAGCGGGTACTGATGTACTTGCAGTAGATAAATTAGGTGGGCTAAAACTCACTGTTGATGATGTGACCGAGCGAGAAAAGGTAACATTGAAGAAACTTGCTGATATGAATGTTCCTGCGGTCATAACCGGTGGAGGAGGTTACTCAAGTGAAAGTGCGATTGCAGTGACTAAAGCGATATTGGCAGTTACTAGGGATTATCAACGACTCTGACCCTCTTGATCCCTGACCCTCTTGATCCCTATGCCAAAAGCACTGCTACCCGCGGGACGAAGCTATGAAACCGAGAAAGCAGGGCAGTTCTGTTTCAATATCGAAATATCTACGCCGCTGATTGGATTAATCGTTGCCTATGAAGGCAGGCTTGATCCGAGCTGAGTAGCTGAAAATTTATTATGGAGATACATCATGTTTTTTAACCAAAGAACCACTATGAATTTAATGTCGTTTAGAGTCTTTATTACAGCATTGTTGGTTATCTGTTCATTGTGTTCGGTGGCAGTAATTGCTGATGAGGTTAAAGAAAAAATAGGTTCATCAAGTACTGAAAATAAGAAACCGCTGGAAGCATTACACCTTAAAGGTATGAAAATTATCGAGACTGGTGCTATGGGGAGCGACATGAGTTCAGCGGTTGTTTATTTTCAAGAAGCTGGAGAGCTAGGCTATCTAGACTCACAGCTAATGTTAGGTGATATGTACGCTTTTGGTTTTGGCATTGCGCCGAGCTATGAAGGTGCGGCGTATTGGTTTAAAAAGGCAGCGGACCAAGATAGTTCTCGTGCACAGCTGTACATGGGGGATCTCTATTTTGAAGGCCTAGGAGTGGAAAAAAACATCGAAAAAGGGATGGCGTATATGCAGAAAGCATTGCAGAACCCTGAGTCAGATGAAAAATCTAAGCGGATAGCGAAAGCGCGAATGCAAGAATTCAGTTTAAGTAATGACGATGCTCACTAAAAGGGCAAGCGAATACAGTTCCCTATTACGCCGGTGCAGGAAATACACTCATGCCCACCTTGATCGCCGCCTACAACGAACCGCAGCGCAAATATCACACCGAGCAGCACCTGCGTGAATGCCTCACCGCTGCCAACGCTCGGTCAGTACATCGTTAATAGCAACGGAGCCACTGGTAGCTTACCTACCGTAGATGCCACCATCACCACCAACGGCGGACGCCAGAACCAATGCATCGTTTCGCTTTCGTTGTTTTATAACCAAGGCACCGGCGATCACTTCACGCCAAATTGCGTGAAAACCGGCGGCACTTTTGACCAAGTGACCTTCAGTGCGCGCTTCTACATGCAGAGGCTTGAGGAGTGATCCGGTAGGGGAGAGTATATTCAAAGAGACTGAAACAGCCGCCGTTGGGCGGCTGTTTTTTTGTAGGAGCTGATCCTATCGGCGAAAAGCCCAATCGCTGACGTTACGCTAGCCTCCATGCAGTAATCTGGTAAAGTAAGACATCAGACAACGGAGGTCATATGTTTCTAGTCCCTTTACTCTTTACCTTAACGGGCCTTAGTCTCGTGTTACTCGCCGTGTTTCTTATTCGCTTGGATCGAGCCTTTCTACGTGAATCCAAATCAGTGACTGGCAATATTGTTGCGGTTAACCGACGCGAATTCAGATCTAGGCAGGGCACCAGTATTCTGTGGTGCCCCACGATTGAATACACCGCAGACAACCAAAAATGGCAATTTGAAGCGGATGGCAACCCCATAGAAAGCACCTTCAAAATAGGCCAAACAACCTCGGTACTTGTTTCTAATAACAACCCTCGGGTGGCTCGCAGTGCTAATAACTTCTCTAGTGTTAATGGCATCTTGTATCTACTTGGCGGACTGGGCCTTGTATTTACCGTTCTAGGTATTGCAATCATGGATGTATCGGCGCTGACATTGGACGAGCCTATTCCATTGATAATCGGCGCGGTGGTATTGGTAATGATGGTTATCCGTGTGAGACCGATTGTGAAACGAATTAAAACGACGCCAAGGTTTAAAGAAAGTGAGGCGGTCGAGGGTTAGTGTCGTTAATCGTTAGAGGGTTCAAGTGTTCTGACACCTTGAATTCATTTTAGAGTCCTAATGTAAATATATACTGTTTATTTATATAGTATGATTTGCATGTTTTAAGAAAATAAGGCCCGCTTTACATTCGTGCTTGCTCGTTTTACCAGACGATAGTAACGTAAACGCTATGCGAATCAATGACTTGCCCTCATAGCTACAAACAGGGTTTACAAGTTTATGTGCGAGCCAACACCGAAATAACAGGCGTGCGTGTTTTTCTAGAAGGGAGTTTTGAATTATGGAAAATTTTTCAATGGCGTCAGTGGGTTATCCTGGAAACCTCGAAAGAGCGTTCCAGGATAAATGCGCATGCACACTAATAAACTGTTAGCTGAAATGAAGGAACATATGCCAAGTTTTGAAATGGAAACTCAGTTACCCGTAAGTTCAAATGAATTGGCTCATGACACTTTAAAAATGTCAGGTGTAAATTATGAACTTGGGCCATTATTAAAAATGTCAGCTCCTGATATTTGGCAATCAAAATCAATCACTGAGTGGCCAACTAATCAAAATTTATTTAGTAGTAATATTTTATTGTTAGGTTTAATTCCTATCGATCGTCATTTCTTTAATTTCAAAACTATTGATAGTTTTGGTTTTAAAGAGAACTCGAAAAGTTTAATGAATTCACTGTGGTCACATGAACGCTTAATTAAAAGTGTAGGTTCTGGCTCAGTAATAAAAGACGTAATAATTTATAAAAGTAAACTGGGTATTTTAGGTAATCTGTTTATGCCAATTTATAAAGCTATTTTTAAGCACAGGCATAGTAGATTGAGAGCTAAGTATTCTAAATAAACAGCTAACAAGGCGCTCTACCGGATTCCATAATCTGTCACGGCTTTTGCAAAAAGACGCAAAAGACCGCGCCATATTATTCCACCGGTAAGCTGGGCGTTAAGTGTCAATCGAATCATACAGAGGGAATAAGCTATGAATAAAAAAGTTACAGGTAAAAAAGCGGCTAGTAGTGCGTCCAAAACATTGAAGAATTCATCTACCGGCTCCAAATCGAAATCGGCGGCAGGTAGTGCTCTCTCTCAAACTAAAGCCCCAAAGAAAACAACATCAAAAAAGGCTGCTACTGCTGCGTCCAAAACTCTAAGTGATGGCAGAGCTAGCAAGGCATCTAAATCAGCAGCGGGTAGTGCCTTAGCGCAAAAACCGGGCAAAAATAAAAAGTAGCAAGGTGCCGTTAGCACTTAACAAGCCGCGCTGGGATAGGGGAAAGCCATATACTATGATTCTAATTATTCAAATTGCTTTAGGAATAGTTCTAGCCGTGGTTTTATTGAATCATTGGCGTCCAATTATTACATGGTCAGGGAGGATAGCATTTGTGATATTGGCGGTTGCGCTGGCAATAGGAGCTTTTTCATTGCTGTCTGGCTTTGTCGTCTATCTGAACAACGAGTTCGACTTAGTAGGCAAGTTGTTTCTTGACGTTGCGTTATTGATAGCCTTGGGAGTTGCTTGGCTGTCCCTCTATTCGGCAGTAAAAATTGAAGAAAGCATTTCCACTCGTTTAAGAAAGGTATTGGGCTTAGGGATCGGTGATATTTTTGCTTTCGTAATATTTGGAGCTATTGCTTTTCTGGGTTTATCAATTGTTCGAATGGCATTTCTGGGTAATCAAGACAGCGAATCAACTTTACATCAATATATAGCAGGTTCGATATTTCTTGTTATAGGCGTCGGTATGATTTTTATGCAAAATAACTCAATAAAAAAGCGTAAGCTAGAGCAGGAAAAGAAAATGTTACACAGTGATGATTGAATAATTAGTAGGCCATCTATGGCTAACAAGTCCATAAACTCGGACGCATTTTTCATTCGCTGCGCTCACTAAAAATGCGCCGGTTACGGCTGGCGTTAGCTTGAAGGAAAGCATGAAGTACGATCCGATCAATATAAAAAATAAATTGGCTCTTTTTGATGAGCTCTGGTCCCCTCGCGTAATAGCTGAAATGAATGACTACCAGTTCAAGCTTGCGAAAGGCGAGGGAGAGTTTGTCTGGCATGATCACCCTGATACCGATGAGGTGTTTATCGTTATTGAGGGCGAGCTTGTTATTGAATTTCGTGATGGGGCGGTAACGTTAAACCCCGGAGAGATGTATGTAATTCCAAAGGGGGTTGAGCATAAACCATTCGCCAAAGGCCTTGTGCAGGTTTTGCTTGTAGAGCCTAAGGGTGTTGTTAATACTGGAGAATCTGGTGGCACTCTTACCGCAGAAAACGATATTTGGGTTTAAAGCTAACAAGCGGCGCCAGGCGGACCAAATTTCCGCTCGTCCCTCGCTTCAATTTGCCCGCTGAGATTCAAGGTATCGGAGTCGTTGATTCCCCGATAGAGTGGTTATAGTTTCTGTCCACATGAATGACTTCGTTTGACTCCAAATTGCATGTGAAAATTTCAATGTTCGTAATCGCCATTAGCAAAAAACGCTGAACGGCTCCTACAGACTTGTGGCGCTTGGTTTAAGCGGCAGTTCCGCCTTTGTGCTGGTAGTGTGAGAAAAGCATGGTTGTTTGATCAATCAAACTGAATACGGCCAGTGCGTCTTCATTTTTCATCATGTTTGCTGAGGCCGCCTTGGCTGATGCTTCGTTATCCCAGACAATAAATTCAATCCAGTGTCCATTTTCTTCGCTGTAGTAGTAATCCCGTGACTGAAAGCCTTCAGCGGTTTTAACTACTGTATTTAGGTTTGCCATGGCGGCTTCTTGATCTACAAATTCGACGTTATCACGAAATTGCAGTGCGATGATTTCAAAGCTGTTGTTGATGTTGGCCGCAGTTGAGTTAAGGGAAGTATGAATAGTTGAATTGAGCATGTTTGTTTTCCTTTTGGTCATTAAAGTCAGTCTTGTTTAGATATCTTATTGGGTGTGCTTGCTTCAATGGGTCTGTGAGTGGGCACAGGATTAGAGTAATCTAATAGCCGACATTAAATGTCGGTTATTGTGTGATGCTTGTTCTATCGTTCGTCTGTCTTGTATTTCACGTATTTAAGGAATGGCCGTGGCTAAAGGAAGTTTGCTGAATAAGCAGAACCGTCTGGATTGTCTTGTCGGGTTATTACGGCAGGATGAGATTTGGACGATGAAGCGCCTTGCAGATCAACTGGAGGTCAGTGATCGTACTTTGCTGCGGGATATCAATGTGCTTCGCGATCAGGGGGTTCCGATTGAGGCAGAACGCGGGCCGGGTGGCGGCGTGAGTCTGAGTCGCCGGTGGGGCGTCGATAAGTTGCGCCTGAATCACGAAGAGGTGATTAGTATGTTGGTGTCGTTGGCGATCACAGAGACACTGCAAAGCCCTTTATTAGCAGAGCCGGTGCGCAGTGTTCGCCAGAAGTTAACGTTAGGTCTGCCTGAGTATCAACGACAAGTGGTGAATCAATTACGAAAACGTATTCTGGTAGGCGATCCGGCGTCAGGAGAAGTCACGCAGACGTACTCTCAACCTAGTGCAAGTATTACCAGGCAGGTAACAACGGGCTTTTTTGAGTTGGCCATGTTGGATATTAAATACATTGCTGGCTCTGGTGCGGTGACTGAACGGCGTATCGAGCCTCAGTATTTATTTTTTAACTGGCCAGTTTGGTATCTGCTTGGGTGGGATCATTTGCGTGAAGCGCCAAGGGTGTTTCGTATTGACCGAATGCAGCAGGTGACGATTTCGGGTGAAACCTTCAGGCCAAGGGCTCGGTTGCTGATTTTGCAGGGGCTAGATGATTATTATCGGTTGTTGTGAATGTGACTATTATCCTTTCCTTGCACTGTTAAAGCTTTCAGAGCCTGAGGTCTATCGCTCACCTCTCTATTGGCAGCAAAAAAGTATAGGAAAATTGTCGTTAGAGGACAACATGTATGCGCAGTAGTTGTTATAGACTTAGACCCTTAATAGAGCAAATCAATTGCGTTGTAACTTGGAAGTAATATGCATCGGCTACTTATTCTTATATTTTTATCGTATTCTATAATTTCATGCGGTGGGTCAGCATCATCTCAAAATTCAAATGAAGATAATAATGAAATTGTAGATCCAGTAATATCAAATGATACTCAGGATTCCCGTATCGTCCTCCCTGTTGTCGTTGATAAAACAGATTTTGATGTTAAAGATATAAGTGCATCATTTTATACTTATGGGGAGGATGATCAGAAGTCGGAATTGATATATGAAGAGTTAGTGGATCAGATTCGTATTAATTATCCATGGGACTACTTTCACGATATTGATGCCTCCGAGCTTTATGTTGTATGGGCGGGAAGTCTCGTTATTAGGGGTGGCGGTGGCGTTTATCTTTCAATGGATGGTTTGACCTACGCCGACTTTCGCCTCTCCGTGGATGGTATTGAGGTTTGTTCTTTGGGAGAGTGTGGAGATAAGGTTTTTCTAGACTTAGATGTAGGAATTCATCAATTTGAAATAGATTTTTATAATAACTATCACACGGTAAATTTTAATGCTAAATTTTCCGGATATGATCCGGTTTATATAGATATTGATAAAGAATATAAGTTAGAAAGTGAGCCAGATGAAGCGATATATTTCGTGAATGTATATGAAGCTGATAGTCTGAATAATGAGGTCTTGGTACATCTGCCCATTAAATCAACTTCGAAATATTCGATAGTCTTATTTTCAATTAAAGGAGTCCGATGGAGATTTGTTGGTGATAATGAATTTTTGAATAAGGTATATTTGATCTCGCGTTCTGCAACTTCCGATGTTGCTAACGCTAATGAAGTCGTTAATATTGGGCGTGTCATTAGTGAAGGTGAAGCACAGTATTTAAATAGAAAGCTGTTTGGCCAGTATCTTAGGGAGTATGAAGAATACGATGCTTCAGAGATTTACTTATATGATAGAACTCGAACGATAACCGTGGCGAACAATCTTGTAGATGGTTTACCAGAGGTCACAAATGTTGCCGAAAGTAGAGTGGGAGGCCAGGAAGTCGCGACATACTTTGAGCTTGAGCAGTCAACAGTACTGAAAAGTCTTAACTGGCGAGCTTGGTCAGATGCGCCCATATCTTACGTCAATAGTACTTACTATCAGAGTGATCAAAGCTTCGTGTTGAGTGTTTACGATGGTTCGATCGTTCCTGATAATTTAATTTTCTCTGAAGAGCATAATGTTAATGTTCACCAATACTATGGGACTGAGAATGGGCATGTTTATAGGGTGTATGCTGACTTTGAATCATCAGAGTTTCTTCCGGCTGGAAAATATTGGCTTTCGATTCGCCATTCCTCAGATAACCCTAATGGCTATTTTGATGTAGTCCAAGAGAGAAGCGAGCAAACTAACGGAGGCGCATTCAGGGCGGGAGAGTCGTATGAATGGTACTCCACTGATTTTGTTGATGGTGTGCCTGCTGACGCCGCAACTGGGATTAACTTGTATATGAATGGATCTGTTAGTACTCAGTAGATGTTAATGTTGCAGTAGAGGTCGGGGTGACTGTAAATGCCGCAGGTTTTAAACTTCTTGGATTCCACTTGAATTACCTAGTCTTTTTAAATCTCCGTCCACAGGCTGCGTCGTTAAACGCTATTTTATGCAACGGACTGATTTCTAGAGTCAACAAGAAAACCGCCAATTTGCGGTTTCTTATTTGGTTGAAATTATCAGCTCTGATTTATCAGTTAAACGAAACGGGTGCTTCTGCGTAGTTTTCCAAGCAGGTTGTTTCTGTCTCTTCATCGCCTTCTTCACAGAAGGTGGCAATAATATATCCGCCTTGCGGTAGTGATTCTTCTGAGAAGGTTAGAGAAAGAGGAAAGTAGGAGATAAATTCAACATTATAATAGACATCACCACCACTTATTTCACCAGTTTTTGTGACAATCATTGAGCTGCATGTAACAGCAAAATCAGACGAGTATGAGCAGGTTACACTGTATGTTACACCGTATGTTAGATTTACTGGGTCATTTATAAGCTGTAAATTGATAGAGGAAGGTGGTTCTTCACCCGCTTTTCCTGAGGCTGATTCGTCATCGAAGTAGATGCGCAAACTTTCTGAAGATGATGCGTTTGAATACGTATCGATATGTATATGGAACTTACCTGATTCTAAGTTGGAATGTAGCTGCGCCTTATCGTCTGAAATTTCAGAGCTTCCAGTGATTTTGATAGACTTGATCGTGCTTGTGCTAGAGGAGGTATTGCTGCCTTCTACAGTGAGCTGCTTAGACGTTATTTCGAGTATACTATTAGCGACACGCTCTCCAACGCTGTACTCGTAATCAGAAAGACAGCCATCGTTGTTTCTGTCGAGAAGGTTCATTTGTTGCTCAATACCGTTAATCTCGATAGTTTCAGAATTTACGCATACTACGTTTGAATCTTCGAGGTTCGGCGCTTGTTCAGAGGTCGAGCCTCCCCCGCTTCCACCTCCACAGGCTGTTAGAGAGGCGATGGTAACGACGGTAAAGCATTTAAAAAATGAAGGCATGTCAATCCTTTAACTCTGTTCGACAGAAGAATCCATTAAGGGTGGTTGTCGGTTATTCACGGAACAAAGTTTAATCGAATTTATTGATAAATTACATATTATATTGCGACAGTGTGGGTGGGTTTTATTAACCCGTATCGCCAAAGCTTCGTGTCTAGCTCCTCAGGGGGATGTGCTATCGGAAGTGCGGTGAGAGTGCGGAAGGTCGAAAAATTCAAGTTCTTTGCAGGCGCTGGCTGAATTTAAAGGGCTAGAGTTTAAAGGCCAGAGTCGTTAATTTTATGTTGGGTTACGCGTTGCGCGCTAACGCCAACCTGCGGTTTTATTGATAGGCGGTAGTCGTTTATTCACTGGCTCAACTTTACCAACCCTCCAAGTGCAGACTTAACCAACTTTAGGTATTGCTGTCATATCAGACATTAAGCCCATAACGTGTGCCATCCGGTAGTTCGATATTTACACTCAGTTCTCCACCTGATGCTTCAACATAACGTTTCTATATCCCCCTGAGTTAGATTTATGCGCTCCCTGAGCTCTGCCAAGTGGATATTAAACATTTTCTCTGTTGCTGCCTTTTGGACTTTTAAAAATGTTTGTGGCAGTCTTGCAAACTTAAATTAACGATATGGATATCATATGAAAAAGTTAGCTTTAACTTCTCTCCCTATTTTTATTTCGAGTATTCTTTCTGGTTGCGGCGGCGAAGAGCTGTTTAACGAGCCTGCGGCGGATTTTGAGTCTTGTATTGTTGGTGATTGGACCAATGAGGGTAAATTGCCTGACTATCACTACGCTGAAAATTATACGTTTTTTGCTGATGGAACTATGCAGCGCGACATTAGGATGGAAGTACCATCGTGGCTTCGCTTTGCTGCTTGGATTAGTAGTGAAGTCAATAGTGATGATATAGAACGCTATGGTATTCTTTTCCAGACTGGTGCCTGGAAGTATGAAGACGGAATTTTTTATATGGCTACACAACATAGCCAGTTAGGAACGGCTGATACTGAAGCTGATGCATTAGCGATGGCTATTGCATTGACAGCCCCGGCAGTACCAATGGAGAGCTCGCCATCATGGACAGAATATTATGGTGCTACCACACATTGTGACGAAGAGTTTTTAAAGAGGGGGGTGTATAAGAAAGACGGGGAGTCGCCACTGATCTACAAAAACTTCTATACATCTTCAAGTCCTGATGCGGTATCCCCATACATTTCTGAAGGGTCGTACACGCTCTATCCTGACGGTACTGGGATACATAATGGAGGTCCTATAGTTTATTCTTATGAAGGCAATGTTATGAATGTTACTGTTCCGGATTGCGAAAGTTGTTCAACATCTCAATTTATAGATCACGGACACTCTTTGATTAGGACTGGTGGTGCTTATTTCGTAAGACAGTGATGGAAGAGTCTGGTTAGATATCCCTAAAACCCTGCTATTCAGCAGGGTTTTTTATGCTCGCTATCGAGAGTTAAGCAATGATGAAAGATTCAAGGGGTCAGGATTCAAGCGATTCAAGGGTCAGAGTCGTTGATTTCATGTTGGGTTACGCGCTTCGCGCTAACACCAACCTACGGTTTTATTCATTGGCGGTAATTGATTATTTACTCGATCAATTTTACCAATTTATTATTTAGATCTTGTCTGTTCTCTAATTCTCTTCGTGCAAGCTGCGCATGCTCCTGATTTGGTGTTTCTCATTCTTAGGTAAATTTTATAGAATTTTGAATAGCCATCATTACCTATTTTGGCGTAGTCAAACTTGATCTGTAATTCTCGATCTGGATCGTAGAAGCCTTCGTCGTCTGGCTCTATTCCACATACTTGGCAACTAAACACTACCGGGTATTTTAGTAGCGTAATTATAATCAAAGGTATTATCAGAAAGATGGTTGAAGGTGGTAAGTAGTTTTTGAGAATTAGGAAATGAAGTATTAAGACTAACCCGAATATGGTTGCTACTTTGAGTGTTTTCATTTTGCTAAATACATTTTCCGGTTATTAGTGCTCTCTAGCAGAATATTATAGATTCATGGGGCTGGATTAAAGGGGGCGAGTCGTTGATTTTGCGTTGGGTTACGCGCTTCGCGCTAACGCCAACCTACGGTTTTATCCATTGGCGGTAATTGATTATTTACTCGATTAGTTTTACCAACCCTCCAAGTGCAAACTTAACCAATTTTAGGTATTGCTGTCATATCAGACATTAAACCCATAATGTGTCCCGTCCGGTAGTTCGATATCGACACTCAGTTTTCCACCAGATGCTTCAACATAACGTTTCAAAGACGACAGCTTTAAATCTCGCCCCGGTTTTTCCATATCCGATACTGTAGGCTGTTTCACTCCCAGAGTTTCGGCTATATCCCCCTGAGTTAGATTCATGCGTTCTCGGAGTTCCGCCAAGTGGATATTGAGCAATATCTCTGTTGCTGCTTTTTGGGCTTTTGCAACAACGGCTGGTTTTTCGTTTGCAAGGATGTCTTCGAGTTTTCTAGCCATGTTATTTGCTCTTCTTTAGTTGTTGTAGGTGGACGGTGAACTCACGGTCGGCAATTGGGATCATTACCTCATAAAACCGCTTTTCATCATTGGTTTTGTTGCCAGCACACAGAAGGATGCCTTTTCGTTTTGGATCAAAGGCAAAGAAAGCGCGTATCGGGTCGCCTTTGCTTTGAACTCTTAGTTCTTTCATGTTGTTAAAAGATGATCCCTTTACCGTATCCGCGTATGGCCTAGGGAGCATAGGGCCACGTTCGCGTAGCACTAGCATGGAGGCCAGTACATTAGCTCGGTCGGTATCATCTAGAGCATCGAACCAAGTATCAAAGGTTTCTGTTGTTTCTATGTGCCACATGACGAGTCCTTGTCGTATATAGGTTTTAGTCTATATAGGTTTTAGTCTATATAGGTTTTAATCTATGTCAAGTTGGTGATATTAATGTCATCGACTATAAAATAGGTTGAAAGGTTACTAATGGGCTGACGTCGATGTGTACCTTATGTTGGGTTACGCGCTTCGCGCTAACGCCAACCTACTTGTAGTCGTGAAGTGAGCATAAAAAAACCGCCCAAGTGGGCGGTTTTTGATCAAGCTATCAAGAGTAAGCTATCCAGTAAGGTGCTGTCACAGCGCCTTGATCTTCTCGATCTGTTCTTTCAGCTTGGCGATGTCTCGCGTAAAGCCTGCGGCTTTTTCTTTCTCTTTTTCAATCACGGCAGCCGGGGCTTTGTCGGTAAATCCTGGGTTACCGAGTTTGTTGTTTACGCGCTCGATTTCTTTTTCCAGTTTTTCGACCGATTTAACAAGGCGTTCAACTTCGGCGTCTTTGTCGATGAAGCCTGCCATTGGGATGAGGATTTCCATGTCGCCGACCAGTTGGGTCACGGACATAGGTTCTTCATCGCCTTCGTTCAGCCAAGTGAGTTTTTCGAGTTTGGCGAGTTTCATTAAGAAGGTTTGATTTTCTTCGGCGCGGCGGAAGTCTTCGTCGTCGCCATTTTTGAACAGTAGCTCTAGCTCTTTGCTTGGCGGAATGTTCTTTTCAGCGCGTACGTTACGCACGGCGGTAATCACATTTTGTAGCCACGCAATATCGGCTTCGGCTTCGGCGTCGACTAAGGCGTCTTGTGGCTCTGGGTAAGCGGCCAGCATTATGGTGTCACCACTCTTGCCAGCGAGTTCTTTCACTTGCTGCCAGATAGACTCTGTGATGAACGGCATGATTGGGTGGGCCAAGCGTAGGGTGGCTTCGAGTACGCGTACCAGCGTACCTAGGGTGCCGCGTTTGGCTTCTTCGCTTGAGTTGTCGTCCCACAGTACGGGCTTAGACAGCTCTAGGTACCAATCGCAGTATTCGTTCCAGATGAATTCGTACAGGGCTTGTGCTGCCATGTCGAAGCGGTATTGGTCCATGTGGCGGCGTACTTCGCTTTCGGCGTGTTGTAGGCGCGAGATGATCCAGCGGTCGGCAAGGGATAACGCACCTGGTTGACCATTGGCTCCACAGGCGGCTTTCATGGCGTCGGTGATTTCAATCAATCCACCGTCTGCACTCTCTACCGCGTCTTCGCCAGCAATCGACATCATTACGTAGCGAGAGGCGTTCCAGAGCTTGTTACAGAAGTTGCGGTAACCTTCGAGGCGCTTCATGTCCCAGCTGATGTCACGGCCGGTTGAGGCCATGGCAGCAAGGGTAAAGCGTAGGGCGTCGGTGCCGTGTGGCGCGATGCCTTCTGGGAATTCTTTTTTCGTGCGCTTGCCGATCTTTTCTGCCAATTGTGGCTGCATCATGTTGCCGGTGCGCTTGTCCATCAGTTCGTCGAGCGAGATACCGTCGATCATGTCGAGCGGGTCAAGGACGTTGCCCTTCGATTTCGACATTTTTTGGCCGATTTCATCACGAATCAAACCGGTCACGTAGACGGTTTTAAACGGCACTTGTGGTTTGCCATCTTCATCTTTACAGAAGTGCATGGTCATCATGATCATGCGCGCTACCCAGAAGAAGATGATGTCGAAACCCGTTACCAATACGTCGGTCGGGTGGAAATCCGCGAGGCGTTTTGCCACTTCAGCGTCGTCGATGTTGGGCCAGCCCAGAGTACCGAAGGTCCATAGGGCAGAGGAGAACCAAGTATCGAGTACGTCGTTGTCTTGGGTTAATTCAACATCATCGGCTAGGTGGTTTTGTTTGCGTACTTCGGCCTCACTGTGGGCAACGTAGACGTTGCCTTCAGCGTCGTACCAAGCCGGAATACGGTGGCCCCACCAAAGCTGACGTGAGATACACCAGTCTTGGATATCGTTCATCCACGAGAAGTACATGTTCTCGTAAGATTTAGGTACAAATTGGATGTCGCCATTGTTCACGGCGTCGATGGCTGGCTTGGCCATGGTTTTGGCGTCGACGTACCATTGGTCGGTCAGCATTGGTTCAATCACTACACCACCACGGTCGCCGTAGGGCACGGTTAAGTCGTGATCTTTGATGTCTTCGAGTAGGCCGGCGGCGTCGAAGTCGGCAACGATTTCGCGACGAGCCGCAAAACGTTCCATACCACGGTATTTTTCAGGAATGCTGGCGTTAACGTCGGTGTTGACGCTGCCGTCGGTGTTGAATACCTGAGCCACGTCGCGGATGTCGGCGTTGAAGGTCAGGATGTTGATCATTGGCAGCTTGCAGCGCTTGCCGACTTCATAGTCATTGAAGTCGTGCGCCGGGGTGACTTTTACGGCACCAGTGCCTTTTTCCATATCAGCGTGTTCGTCACCGACAATCGGAATACGACGATCGACCAATGGCAAGAGGATGTCTTTGCCGATCAGGTCTTTGTAGCGTGGATCTTCTGGGTTTACCGCAACGCCGGTGTCACCGAGCATGGTTTCAGGGCGCGTAGTGGCAACGACAATGTAGTCTTTGCCTTCCGAGGTTTTCAGGCCATCCGCGAGCGGGTAGCGTAAGTGCCACATGTGGCCTTTTTTGTCTTTGTTTTCTACTTCGAGGTCAGAAATCGCGGTGTGCAGTTTTGGGTCCCAGTTAACGAGGCGTTTGCCGCGGTAAATCAGGCCGTCTTTGTGCAAGCGAATAAACACTTCTTGGACGGCTTTGTAGAAGCCATCATCCATAGTAAAGCGTTCGGTGTCCCAATCCACTGAGTTACCCAAACGACGCATCTGCTGAGTAATGGTGCCGCCGGATTCTTCTTTCCATTCCCAGACTTTTTCGAGGAAGTTTTCACGGCCCATCGCGTGACGGTCTGGCTTGTTTTCTGCCGCGAGTTTGCGCTCGACCACCATTTGCGTGGCGATACCGGCGTGGTCAGTACCGACCTGCCATAAGGCTTTTTTGCCTTGCATGCGCTTGTAGCGGGTGAGGGCGTCTTGAATGGTGTGCTGGAACGCGTGACCCATGTGCAGCGAGCCGGTGACATTCGGTGGTGGAATCATGATGGAGTAACCTTCGCCGGTCAGCCCGTCTTGATAAGGCTTGAAGTAGCCTTTCTCTTCCCACTCTTTGTACCAGGTTTGTTCAATTGCGCTGGGTTTATAGGTCTTATCCATTACTCGCTGCTACTCACGTGTTGGCATTTAAAAATGGGCGCAAGTATAACGGATTTTGAGGGCGGTTGGCAGATGCTTGTTGGTCGTGACTAGGCAACACGAATTGTTGTCTAGTCACTAACAGGGATGAGGAGAAATTATTCGTTTTTGTCGATTTTTTCTTGGTTGATCATTTCGCGAATGCGCGAGCGCAAACGGCCTTTTACCAGCGGCAGCATTTCTTCGACCAGTTCATCTACTAGACGCTCTCGCTGAAGTAGGTTGGTAAGCGAAGAGCTGGTTTGCGTCATGGTCGCGTCTATTTCTGCACGCTTATTGACGAGCGTTTGTGTGGTCGCAGCAGTTTCGACGGTTTTCTTCGTTATTAATGTCGCTGTGTTAGCGATTTCATCAATGTTGGCGCCCTGTTTGTTGATTTTATCGAGTATCTGATTCAATGGGCTTAGTTGGCTTGGTGCGGGCGCGCTTGTCTCTTGCGGTACCGCATTCATTGGCTGAAGAGTAGGCACTGCGCGTAATGCCGCCCCAGCACTGGCGGTAGAGAGTGTTGGAATATCGGCATCAAACATATCGTCAAGAACAGGAATGTCGCCACTGAATTCGTCGGCATTGCTGCTTTCAGATTTTTCGGAGTTGTCCAAAACACGTTGCAGCATTTCCAGCTCTTCGAGCAGGTCTTTTGGCTCTTCCTTTTTGATACTCATCAGCTCATTCTCATGTCTTTATGATCTATAGGATAACCCCGATCCTTTAAGAATCGAAAGTGTTGCCGAGTGTATTCTAGTACGTCGTCGTTCTGAACCACTACTTCGACCAAACGTTGGAACCGTCCGTAAAAAGCCGGTAACTCGGGCGTAAGAATAATAATGACATCATGATGGTGTCCAGGTTCCTGATGCCAACCGATACTTACTGGGCAATCGACGGGTGCATCTTTTGCATTGAGCAGGGCATGTGGCACAAAGGCATCCGGACGAAACTGCCACAGCATATCGTCGAGTGCTTTGGCTTCTTCTTCATTACTGACTTGCAGCAGTACTTGGTGGCCTTTTTGTTGAATTTGTTCAACCAACCGACAAGCAAAGTACCATTGGTCGTGTTGCGCTTGTTTACCAAGTACGTAGAAATCTGCTTGAGTCATGATGTTTGCTGCCTACGAAATTTATTCAATACGACATCGACTTCAATATCTAGCGACGCCAGTAAGGCAAATTGCGCAGCTTTGTCTGGTGACACTTTCCAACGGTGGGGCGTCATGGCCAGAAGCGCCTGCAGCTGCTCATTAGTATTGGGTTGTATGCGAAAGTTTACTCGTGTTTCTTCTACACATTCAAACCCTGCGTCTTGCATGGCAAGTTTTGGGCTGTATTCGTCCATATTGACGTCATCATAAATTTGAGCACGCAATTCGTACAAGTGGCGCTTGCCGGTGTAGGCGGTAATAACCTCGCCATTATCGCTCAGCGCGTGTTTTAAACCTGCGGGCATTAATGGGGTAAATAGGGTGATGACGGTATCAATGCTTTTTTGCGAAACCGGTGGGCGAGCGCCGCTAGCAACCAGCCAACGAATGGTTTTGTTACGACGACAAGCCACTTTTACCGCGTCGCGGGATATGTCTAAGCCAATCACCAGTACTTCAGATTTCGCACTAGCTAGGTGCTTTGCTAAACGATCAGTGTAGTAGCCTTCGCCGCAGCCAATATCGAGCACATGGCCTGAGCGAGTGACTAAAGCATTAACGGCATCAGAAATTGGCTGGTAAAAACCAGCGTCTAAAAACAGGGTTCGTGAACGGACCATGTCGGCGTCATCACCGGGATGTTTTGATTTCTTCTGATTCACCAGCAGCAAATTGGTGTAGCCCTGACGCGCGGTATCGTAGCTGTGCCTGTCAGGGCATTGCCATTGGTTACCAGCTTTCGTCAGTGGCTGTTCGCACTTAGGGCAAATAAGGTTGCTCATTAGGCGAGTAGGTTCTCAAGCATTTTTTCGTAGATGTCACTCAGAGTGTTGAGGTCATCGGCGCTGACGTGCTCGTTTACTTGGTGGATGGTGGCATTCACTGGCCCTAGCTCCACAACTTGTGCGCCGGTGGGTGCAATAAAACGTCCATCCGAGGTGCCGCCTGCGGTGGAAAGCTCGGTGTCTCGGCCGGTGACATCTTTAATCGCTTTCACCGCCGCCTCTACTAATGCGCCACTGTCGGTTAAGAAAGGCTGGCCGCTCAAGTTCCAGTTAATCTCGTATTCGACGCCGTGCTTTTTTAAGATGGCTTCGGTGCGCTCTTTGAGGATGTCGGCGGTTAACTCAGTCGAGAATCGGAAGTTGAATACCACTTCGCAGTCGCCGGGAATGACGTTGGTCGCGCCAGTGCCAGAGTTGATATTTGAAATCTGAAAGCTGGTGGCTGGGAAGAAGTCATTCCCTTGATCCCACTCTTCTGCGGCTAGTTCGGCCAGTGCTGGCGCAATCATATGAACGGGGTTGTTGGCCAAATGCGGGTAAGCCACATGACCTTGTTTACCTTTCACTGTTAATACACAACCTAGCGAACCGCGACGGCCATTCTTAATGACGTCGCCCACTAGAGTGGTCGAGGAAGGCTCGCCCACCAAGCACATATCAATTTTTTCGTTACGGGCTTTCAGTGTTTCAACGACTTTGACGGTGCCGTTGTGTGCTGGGCCTTCTTCGTCGGCGGTGATCAAAAAGGCAATGGAGCCTTTGTGGTCGGGGTGTTTTTCAACAAAGCGCTCAACGGCAATGATCATAGAGGCTAATGAGCCTTTCATGTCGGCCGCGCCACGCCCGTGCAACATGCCGTCGATGATTTTAGGCTCAAACGGTGGGTTGTCCCAGTTCGCTTCAGGGCCGGTGGGGACGACGTCGGTGTGGCCGGCAAAACAGATCAGAGGTTTAGCTGCGCCTTTGCGTGACCAAAAATTATCGACCTCCCCAAAGCGAAGTGGTTCGTTGTTAAAGCCAAGGGCGGCGAGTCGCTCCATCATGAGTGGTTGGCAACCTTCGTCTTCTGGCGTGACTGAGTGGCGGGCAATGAGGTCACTGGCCAATTGCAGAGTGGGCGTCATGATAGTTCCTGTTCTTGTTTGATGATTATGGGTTGAACGTTACGGGCTATGGAGCCAAATCAAGTGTTTCAAAAGCGTGAATCATATCACAGGGCTAAGCGCTGGGCTTATATCTCGCTGTTGCTGGCTTGCGATGTGAACAGGCTGGCCATAAGATGGAGGCATACTAAGTTATTGGAATAATTGGACTTTTCATTATGACTGAAGCCCTGAGCGCAGAACAATTGAACAAAGTAATGGACGAAGCCGACTTGCTAATTTCGCAGCAAGACGTTGAAGCTGCCCTCGATACATTGGCTGAACAAATTACTGCTCGTCTTTCTAAAGAGATGCCTGTGGTATACGCCATTATGAATGGTGGTTTAGTGGTGGCAGGGCAGTTGCTCACGCGTTTGAAATTTCCACTAGAGCAAGGCTACATGCACGCGACACGTTATCGTGGTGATATTACGGCGCAGTCTGATTTACAGTGGCAAGCGCTGCCGTCAGTCCCGATGGATGGCCGTACGGTTCTTATTATTGATGATATTTTTGATGAAGGTTACACCCTTGAGGCGGTCATCAACGCGTGCAAAGCACAAGGTGCCAAAGAGGTCCTTACCGCCGTTTTAATAGATAAAGAGCACGACCGCAAAGCGCCGGGCATGTCCGTTGATTTTACTGGGTTAAAAGTTGAAGACCGCTACGTGTTTGGTTACGGCATGGACTACCGTGGTTACTGGCGTAATGCGCCGGGCATCTATGCGGTGAAAGGGCTTTAAAACCTAACGTACCCGATTTTTTGTTTCGCTTGTGAGAGCCTGTTTGTAAACCTTTTGTGAAGCCTTAATTTTTCGCAAGTTTCTACGGCAGGCTGCTTCTCATCGGCTACACTCTATCAAAGAGGTGGCCAAATATATGAACGTTCAGTTTATCAATCCCTTCATTGAAACGATCAACAACATCTTGGCAACGATGGCTCAGATGACGTGTGAACATGGAAAACCCTACCTCAAGGAAGGCGAAGCGCCGCTGGGTGTTGTTACGGGTATTATCCCCATGTCTGGAGACTCTATTCGGGGTTCTCTGGCGATAAGCTTCAATGAAAACACCATCATCAAAATCAGCAGTACCATGCTCGGGGAAGAGATCACCGAACTGGATGACACCTGTAAAGACCTCACTGGTGAGTTAACTAACATGTTGTCCGGTGGTGCGCGTAAGTTGTTGTGGGGGGAGGGCTATAACTTTGAAATGTCTACGCCAAAAATGATTACAGGTGAAGATCCCATCATGCACGGCATTGATGGGCCTGTAGTGGTTATTCCTTTCAGTACCAAAGCCGGTTCGTTTTTCATTGAGGTTGTGATTAGCAGCCGTTTACGTAAGGCCGAACTAGAGCACGCTTGATTTAACGTGCCCCTCCTTAACGTGCCTCATCCTGAAGTTTGATTTCACCATTGTTATTGCTAGCGCAACATGAGTGATTCGATTTCTCTCCAGTTTGGAACAGTCTGTTGTTGTACAAAAAATGTCCTTGCAGTGTCATCAATCTGATGTAATATGACGAATCGTCAAAAATGACGGATCGTCATATTATGAATATTATTGAACAATCTTTTCATGAATTAAGCGCTAGCTTTCGTACTTTAGTGTCGCGCTTAACAGCCATATCATGTCCGCGAAGACAGCAGCTGCAATTCGCCGGTTCGATGAATACGGATTCGCACGGGTCAGGTTCTAAGCCGCTAGGCCGCGCTTCTTCTCATTCTGAAGGGCAGGATTGCGGAGGAGCGGTTACGAGCTTGGTAAAACCTATGCTGATGAAAGGTCTCGGGTCTACTTTGTGTCGGTCGGCAAAGCAGGAAGAGAAATGGCAGTTGCGTGAAGCGCGTCTGCTGGATCTCACTCAGGCCATAATCGATGAATCCGGTTTTGCTCACTTCAATATGGATCGTCTAGTGAAGGTTAGCGACGTATCGAAGGGGACGATTTACAACCACTTTTCCAGTAAAGAAGATTGCCTCGCCGCTTTTTGTGTTCGCGGAATGAGCCAATTGAGAGGTTTGTTTCAGCGTGCGTTAACGTTTAATGGCACGCCGCGAGAAATCGCACTGGCGATTCACTTTGCCTACCGTTTGCATCTTCAATTAAATCCAACCGTTTGCATGGCTTTAGTGACGGCACGTACGCCCAGCTTTGCAGAAAAAACATCCCCTGAGCGTTCTCAACAGATGAAAACCATTGATGGTGAACTCTTCTCAATGGCGTTTAAGGTCATTGATGATGCGATTAAAGCAGGGGAGTTGGAGTTACGGGAAGATCTTCCTGAAATTGTTATCACCTTCCTTAATTGGTCGATGTCGTACGGCATAAACATGCTGGCCAATACCGGGTTTGATCATTCAGTTAGCGACTATCTTGAAGAGCGCAATATCGCCTTGGTAGGAGCCAACGTGTTAATGGATGGTTTAGGCATGACCCCTTTATCAAAAGACTGGGATTACGCACGTACGTGGCAGCGTATCGCGGATGAGATCTTTGCTGAAGATATTTTACGAATAAACATACAAAAATAACTATGACTAATTCGGGAATATCCCGATGAATCGAGGGCACAAACATGCGGCGTATTGTAGAACACCTGGCAACAGAAAAGCCTTGGCTTGTGATCGGCTTCTTCGTCATTGCGTGTTTGGTTGCAGCGGCGGGGGGAAAAAACCTGTATTTCCGTGGCGATTATAAAATTTTCTTTGAAGACGGCTATGAGCCACTCAATGACTTTGAAGAAATGCAGCGGGTATTTAATAAAAGTGACAATATTTCTATTTTACTGGTGCCTGAATCGGGTGATGCTGTCGGGACAGAAGTACTGACGTTGATACAGGAGTATACCGAGCAAGCGTGGCAAGCACCTTTCTCTAGCCGAGTAGACTCACTCTCGAATTATCAAAATACGTGGTCTGAAGAAGACGACATGATCGTTGAAGATATGGTCATGTATCCCGATGCATTAAGTGCCGATGACCTTGAAAGAATTCGATCAACCGCATTAGCTGAACCCTCATTAGCCGGGCGTATTTTATCCCCTGACAGTAAAGTGAGTTTGATTAACATCACCCTGCAATTACCAGATGTTCAAGACAACACACAAAACGTTGCAGCGGTGGTTGAGTTTGTCACGAATTTAAGTGCTGAATTTAAACAACAATATCCCGATGTTGGTTTTTATCACACGGGTGTTATTCCAATGAATAATAGCTTTGCGACGGAAGGTCAAAAAGATATGTCGACACTCGTGCCGGCGATGTTGTTGCTCATTATTATTTTATTGGCCGTGTTACTGCGCAGCGTCTTAGCCATGATCTCTACGGTAATTGTGCTGGTGCTGACAATTATGGCAACCATGGGCCTGGCTGGCTGGGCGGGGTTCTTTTTATCAACGGGCACCATTAACGTACCTATTGTTATTTTAACCATTGCCGTGGCTGATTGTGTTCACGTAGTGGCGACTATGCAATATGCCCAGCGCCAAGGGAAATCCCGGAAAGAGGCTGTACTATACAGTTTGGATTTAAACTGGATGCCCATTTTTATTACCAGTGCGACAACGGCGGTCGGCTTTTGTACGCTGATGATGTCTGAATCCCCAGTGTTTGCAGACTTCGGTATTTTATCTGCCATGGGCGTGATGCTGGCTTATCTGCTTTCGGTGACTTTATTCCCAGCCATTTTGACTGTCATGCCGATAGGTGGAGGCAAACAGCAATCTGCGCAGTCACCAAAGATGGAGCGTTTTGCAAACTGGGTCATCATGAAGCAAAAGCCATTACTTATTTTTGGTGTATTGATCGTCGTCATAATGAGTGTGTTCGCTATGCGTAATCAGGTGAATGATGTGTCTACGGAGTACTTTGCTAAATCAACACCGTATCGTCAGTCGGTGGATATGCAAAGTGACACCTTATCTGGCTCTCAATCTATCGATTGGGCGTTATACAGCGGCACAGAAGGCGGGGTCAGTGAACCTGCATTTATACAAACCATGCGCGATTTTTCTGCGTGGTTGGAAGTGCAGCCAGAAGTGGATCATGTGTCGTCGTTGTCCGATACCTTTAAACGCTTGAATAAAAACATGCACGGTGATGATCCAACCTGGTATCGCATTCCTGATGACCGTGAGTTGGCGGCGCAGTATTTGCTCTTGTACGAAATGTCATTGCCTTATGGTCTGGATTTAAATAATCAGCTCAATGTTGATAAATCATCCGCGCGTTTGGTTTCTGTACTGAAGAATCTTGGTAGCGTGGAAATCGTCGCGTTGGAAGATAGAGCGAAACTTTGGTTCGCAGAAAATGCACCAGACATTCGCATGGCGGCGGCGAGCCCAGGTTTAATGTTTGCTCATATTGGTGAAACCAACATGAAGAGCATGATGATGAGTATGTTTATAGCTCTCTTGATTATTTCTGGGATATTGGTCTTTGCTTTGAAGTCAGTGCGCCTTGGCATTATTAGCTTATTTCCGAACGTGACTCCGGCCTTGGTTGGTTTTGGTTTCTGGGCCTTTATCTCAGGTGAAATTAATCTAGGCTTATCGATTGTTAGCTCAATGACATTGGGGATTATTGTTGACGATAGTGTGCATTTTTTAAGTAAATATAAACGTGCTCGTCAAGATGGGATGACGACGGAAGATGCCATTCGATATTCGTTTGTCAGTGTGGGCCGCGCCTTGATCATTACAACCTTGGTGCTGGTGCTTGGCTTCTCATTATTAGCCTTCTCCTCGTTCCGCTTGAATTCGGATATGGGTGTTGCGACGTCATTGATTATCTTTATTGCTTTGGTGATCGACTTCTTAATTCTTCCTCCACTCTTACTGTGGTTGGATAACGATAAAAATAAAGCCGAAACAGCGGCTAAACCTCTGACAGGAGAAAGCGCATGAAACTTATGATGACACTGCTCGCTGGTGCGGTATTAATGACTCAGCCAGTCTTTGCTGATGATGGTGGTCGTGGCTTAGAAATCTCAAAAGATCGTAAAACACGAGATACTGGTTGGGGCGATTCACAAGCAAATATGACGATGATTTTGCGTAATGCCCAGGGCGAAGAGTCCAAACGTAAAATGCGTTTGAAGAACTTCGAAATTTTGGACGATGGCGATAAAGGCTTAACTATCTTTGATGAGCCAAAAGATGTCAGTGGCACAACTTTTTTGAGTTTTTCACATATTGAAACAGCGGATGACCAGTGGTTGTATTTACCCGCCTTAAAACGTGTAAAGCGTATCTCTTCGCGCAATAAGTCTGGCCCGTTCATGGGCAGTGAATTTGCGTATGAAGACATGGGATCATTCGAGCCTGAAAAGTATGAGTTTACCTATCTGCGCGATGAACCTTGTGCGCAAGACTTAACGTGTCATGTGATTGAGAGTGATCCAGTGGACCAGTTTTCTGGCTACACACGTCAGATTACTTGGTTAGATACTGAGCACTTACGCCCGGTAAAAACTGAATATTATGATCGCAAAAACTCACTACTAAAAACGTTAACAATGAGTGAATGGCATGAGTACAAAGATAAGTATTGGCGCGCTGCTTTGATGACCATGCAAAATCATCAAAATGGTAAAAGCACGACGATTATCACTCATGAAATCACATTCGATAATGGTTTGAAGGACTCAGACTTTAGTAAAGCTGCGCTTAAGCGCGCGCGTTAATACGTTAAAAGATTGAGAGAGCTGTTATGAAAAAGTCATTATCACTGACCGTATTTCCATGTGCGCTGTTAGGGGCTTTATCAAGTGCGCCGAGCATCGCACTTGATTGGTCATTGGAAGCTGGAATTGAAGGGCGTCGTTTTATCGAAGAGGCGGCGTACCCCAAGCAGGTGGATGATCAATGGTCATTAAGTTTGCAGCCTGAAATTGTATGGGATTCTGAAGGTGGTAATGGCCGATTCACACTGACACCGTTTTATCGTTATGACCATGCAGATTCCGAACGAACTCATGCGGACATTCGTGAAGCCATGTACATGACCTGGGATGGCCAATGGGAGGTGCGTGCAGGTATAGGGCGCGTTTTTTGGGGTGTAACAGAATCGTTGCACTTAGTGGATGTGATCAATCAAACCGACTTAGTGGAATCGTCTGACGGAGAAGAAAAGTTAGGTCAGCCCATGGTTCAGGCTATGTGGTATGGCGACTCAGGTACGTGGGAAGCGTTTGTGTTGCCGGGATTCCGTGAGCGTACGTTTCCGGGGGAAGAAGGCCGGATGCGGTTTCCTTATGTTGTCGAAGAGGAAGCGTTATACCAAGCCAATGCGGAAGAGCGACACACCGATCTTGCGTTACGTTGGTCTAACACCTTTGAGTTAAGCGGTTATTCGCTTGATCTCTCGACCTCTGTATTTCGTGGCACATCGCGTGAGCCACTCTATGTTCCGAACCTTGCCATCGTCGGTACTGAGCCAGTGGTGACCGGTTTGACGGCTTTTTATCCCATGCAAAATCAAATCGGTGCAACGGTGCAATTCGCTCCAGAAGGCTGGCTGCTGAAAGCTGAGCTTTTGCATCGTGATATTCAAATTGAAGAACTGGGTGGCACTGAAGTAAAAGATCAAACTGCTGCGGTCACTGGGTTTGAATACACTGTTGTTGGGCCTATGGATACCGCGATTGATTTAGGCTTACTGCTTGAGTATCAATACGACAGCCGTGGTACCGATGCACTTGCTCAGAATGATGTGTTTTTAGGAACACGTTTTGCGTTTAACGATATGGCCTCAAGTGAAATTTTGGCTGGGATTACTCAAGACCTTGATGACACCGCAAGCTATTTCTTTTTGCTGGAAGGGACGACGCGCCTTAATCCATCAACCACTATGGACGTTACCTTGTTTGCCGTAGAGGCGGGCACTGACGATCCTTTGTCGGCTTTCCGACGGGATGACAGCGTTGAGGTTGGTCTTAATTTCTACTTCTAACGACCTAAACGACGATGCTTAGGTTGAGTTAAAGCTACTGACTATTGATTGACCCCTGCCTCAACTCAATGTGTGAGATATAAGTTGGGGCACTTTACTAACTATTTGTCGATTCCTAACAATTTGTCGATTGCAGTAAAGAAGGGTCAGGGTCTATGCTCTGTCGAGTCAAGACTGATTATCATTCAAGCGTGGTCAGTGTTTATCCTTTATAGAGCTGTCCGCGATTAACTAATTCATGCGTATTTTGATGCTAACAGCGTAAAAATTGCCTCTGGGTTTCTATCATCACGCGGAGCTACTATTTTGATTCGCTTGTCTGCTTCATCCTCTTTTAGGTTCAATCACCGTGCATGGGCAGCCATAGCACTGCCTGTCATGCTGGCAAGTTGTTCTACTTTCACAGGAACGCAACACACCTCTGTGCCCGATTTACCGCCCATGCCTGCAACCTTCACCGAAGCTAGCGGTGAGCTTCCCTCGGTGAATTGGTGGGTAAGCTTTAATGATTCAACCTTAGATGCTTTGGTCGAGAAGGCACTGGCGAATAACTACAGTCTTAAAGCAGCAAGTGCGCGTGTTGAGCAAAGTTTAGCCTCGCTACGAGGAAGTCGAAGTGACTATTACCCAACGGTAAACGCCGAGTTGGGGAAGTCACGTCGCTGGAATGAAGATGACACCACCACATCGCAATGGTCTGGTGGTTTAACCGCCAGCTATGAGCTGGATTTATGGGGCAGTATTCGTGCGAATGCTCGCCAGTCAGAATTTACCGCCGATGCGACTGTGGCCGCTTATCGAACGCTGGCGAATACCGTGGCTGGGCAGATGACCACCTCCTGGCTTGGTTTACGAATGCAAAGTGAAAATCTTATTTTACTTGAGCGACAGCGTGATCGTTTGACCACGGCGTTAACAGTCATAGAAGGTCGTAAGCGCAGCGGTCAGGCAGCGTTAACGGACGTATGGCAACAGCAAAAATTGGTTGAATCGATCAATGTCGACCTTCAATCTGCCAAGGCTGAACAGGCTATTTATTTACAACAAATTAATTTGTGGAGTGGACAAGCCGATGCTGTTGTTTCAGACGATACGCTTAATAGCCTGACGACCTTACCTCAATTACCTGACAATCAATCAGGCGTCTCTCTAGAGGCATTAAAGGCACGGCCAGATGTTCAACAAGCTTTCTATCAGCTCCAAGCGGCAGGTGCTGGTGTGGCTGCTGCGGTTGCGAATCGTTATCCGCGATTTACCTTGTCGGCGTCATACACTGGCGAAGACAGTGAGTTAAGCCAAGTGTTTGATAACTGGGTGGCTAACCTTGCTGGCTCTTTGGTATTGCCTTTGATTGATGGTGCTCAGCGTCGTGCTGAAGTGTCACGACAAAAAGCGCTTGAAGCTGAAGCCGTCGCTAATTACACGCAAACTGTCTTGGAAGCCGCGCAAGAAGTTCAGGAAGCCTTGGTGGTGGAAGACCGTTATGTCCACACCGCACAAAGCCTGAAAGATCAATTAGACCTCGCCCGCAAAACTTTGCAGTTACAGGATATGTACTACGCGCGCGGTCAAATTGATTTTCTTGACCTACTTAATGCGCAGCAAGAATTACTCGCATTAGAAAAACAGTATCTTACCGCTCGTTGGAGCCTAATTCAGGCTCGCATTCAGTTATACAAAGCCGTTAGTCATGGTCAGTTTGGAGAAACAGAATAATGAACGCAGGCAATAAAAATATGATACTAGCGTTAATCACTCTGCTTATCTTAGTGGCTGGGGTATACGCTTTTAAAATCATTAATGAAACCGCGCCAAAACCCCAGAAAGTAAAACCAGAGCAGGTTGCTCGATTAGTGGATGCCATTGATTTACAGAAAGAATCTTCACGCCCGAGCTGGAGTGCTGGTGGCAGTGTCATGGCGGCCCAAAGCGTTGATTTAGTCGCACAAGTAAGCGGCGAGATTGAGTTATTAGCACCAGAAGCGGTTCCCGGTGCCGTGCTTAAAAAAGGCACCTTGCTGGCGCAGTTAGATAAAACGAATTATCAGTTAGCGTTACGTGAAGCCGAAGCCGCGTTAGCCCAAGCAAAAGCCGCATTAGCCATAGAGCAAGGGCAAGTATCACTGGCACAAGCTGAATATGATTTATCTGGCGTTGAGCTTAGTGACTCTGATAAATCACTGGTATTACGAAAGCCACAATTACAAGCAGCAGAAGCCGATATTGCCGCCGCACATGCCGCTGTTGATCAGGCAAAAGCGAACTTAAAACGTACCGATATTCGCATGCCATTTGATGGCCAAGTTCAATCTCGTAGTTTAAGTACAGGCAGTTATGCGACTGTCAGCAGCGTTTTATTCTCTGTCGTGTCGACAACGGAATATTGGATTGAAACCAAAGTGCCACGCAGCTTTTTAGAACAGCTGGACACTCAATATCCTGTGACCTTATCGCATACGTCTTGGCACAATAAAACGCGTCTTGCGGATGTGTTAAATGTATTGCCTGCGGTGGATAGCGGTGACCGACAAGCCAGAGTGATGCTGTCACTTAAGGATCCATTTGGTTCATCGTCAGGGCCAAAAGTACTGGTGAATGATTACCTCAATGTCACCTTGTATGGACGCGCTTCAGACTCTTCGTACGTGATTGCTCGTCAGCATTTAAATGACAATAATACCGTCTGGGTTGTGGTCGATAATAAACTGGCGTTACGCGAGGTTGAGGTTGATTACGCGGGACGTAATAAAGCATGGATAAGTGCAGGACTTAAGGCTGGCGATAAATTATTAGTCAGTAAAGTCGATGCTGCAGTGCCAGGATTGTTAGTACGCATTGCTGACAGTGAAGGAGCTGCTCAATGAGTCAATACAGCAGAGGAAAAGGTGGCCCGATTGCGTGGATGGCACGGCATGGCGTGGCTCCTAATTTGTTGATGGCTTTTTTAATTGTCGGCGGTTTTTTGATGTCGATGGTTATTCGTAAAGAATTTATTCCCAACACCGATGCCGACATGGTAATCGTACAAGTTGCTTACCCTGGTGCTACTCCATCAGAAATGGAACAGGGCGTTGTTCTGCCAGTAGAAAACGAATTAAGTTCGTTGGATGGTTTTGCGGAGATTACTTCAACCGCGGCAGAAAGTTCTGCAATCGTTCGCGTTGAATTAGAGAATGGCGCTGACCGGCAGCAAGCGTATCAGGATATTCAGCAAGCGGTGAATAACATCACTACCTTTCCGGCGGGTATTGAGCGGCCTGTGGTCAGTATTGCTAGCCACAGTCGTGAAGTCATGGAATTGGTCTTACTGGGGCCACTCAGTAAATTTGAAATGAAAAAACTGGGTGAGCAAATTCGAGAGACTTTTCTTGATGCCCCCGAGATTTCAAAGGTTGAATTAAAGGGTATCCCGGCCGAAGAAATTCATATTGAAATTAAGCAAGCTTCACTCGAAGCATTGGGCTTAACCTTGCAAGACGTGGCGAGCGTCATTGGTAGTGATGCCATCGAGCAAAGCGCGGGTACCGTTCGTACCAGCGGTGGTGATATTTTATTAACCTTAGATAACCGCGCTTACTGGGCTGAAGATTTTCGTGATGTACCGGTCGTCTCAGGTGAAAGTGGTGTGTTGGTGCGCTTAGGTGATGTCGCGACCATTACTGAAGGTTTTAGTGATTCAAATCGACTGGTGACGTACAACGGTCAAACGTCGTTAGGGTTTGATATTTATCGTACTGAGAATCAAACGCCGCTAACGGTAACTGAAGCGGCGTATCGTCAACTTGAATTAATTTATCCAACATTGCCGCCTCAAGTTGAGATGATCGTCACTGACGACGATGGAAAAACCTACAACGAGCGGGTCGGCTTACTGCTTAAAAACGCGGCTATTGGTTTAATTTTAGTGCTCGTGCTGCTCAGTATATTTTTAGAATATCGTCTCGCATTTTGGGTGACGATGGGTATTCCTACTGCGTTTCTTGGTTCGCTCTTATTAATTCCGGCAGCGGATGTATCGATCAATATGATCTCCATGTTTGCTTTTATTGTGGCACTGGGGATTGTTGTTGATGACGCCATTATTGCCGGTGAAAATATTTTTGAACACATGCAGCAGGGGATGGCGTTTGAAGACGCTGCCGTGGCTGGTGCTCGTGAAGTAGCCGTGCCTTTGGCCTTTGCTATCTTAACAAATGTGGCTGCTTTTCTTCCTTTATTAGCGTTACCCGGCATGATGGGTAAATTGTTTATTGCCATCCCGATTGTGGTTATTAGCTGCTTTATTATTTCTTGGATTGAAGCACTCTTTATTTTGCCAACGCACTTGGCGAACTTAAAGAAGAAATCGAAAGATGCTCCGTTGAATATTCTTGAAAGAATTCAACGTGCAGCGGATAAACGTTTAGGGCATTTTATTCATACTCAATACAAGCCCGCGTTGGATTGGTCGGTCAAGTACCCAACGATTACGGTGGCTATTGCAGTATTCTTTTTAATGATTGCCTTAGCATGGCCTGCCAGTGGCCGTATGGGCTTTAGCATGTTTCCTCGTATTGAAGGTGAGTTTGTGGTGGCGACGGTTGAGTTGCCATCCAATGCGCCTATGTCTCAAGCGTTGGATATTCGTGAAAAAGTTGAGCAAAGCTTAGTCAAAGTCGTTGCGCCTTATGAACAAGACGGCGCGCAATTTTTATTAAGCATTGAAGGTGACATTAACGGCAGCAGTGTTGAAATTGAAGGCCGCATGGTGGATTCCGATTTGCGCCCAATGCCAGCCAGCGCGTTGGTTGATTTATGGCGAGCAGACATTGGAGAATTGTCGGGAGTTCGTAGTTTAACCTTTGATTCTGAACGTGGTGGCGGCCCGTCAGGAGGGGCTGGCTTAACGGTCGAATTACGAGGCAGCCGCACTGAAATATTGGAACAAGCCAGTGCCGACATGGCAGCAGCCATGGCTGAAATTAGTGGTGTTCAAGATATTGCCAATGGCTTTAACAGTGGTAAGCCCGAGTGGGATGTTGAGTTAACGGAAATGGGGCGCAGCCTTGGCCTTGAGTCATCGGCTGTGGCAGCACAAATACGTGCGTCGATTTATGGTGCTCGTGCATTACGTCAGCAACGTAATACCAGTGAAGTGACGGTGCTTGTTCGTTTACCCGAGGATGAACGAAGTCGTGCGGCAGATATTGAGCGCTTACTGATACTGACACCCTCGGGCAGTTATGTGCCACTCTCTGAAATAGCGACATTGCGTAAAGGCACTTCGCCGTCAACCATTTCTCGGCGTGATGGTCGTCAGATTGTTAATGTCACCGCCAACATTGAACCTCGAGAGCAAAATACCGCCGTCATGAATTTATTGCGCACAGAGGTATTTCCAGAGCTTTCTGCGCGTTATCCCGGTATAGATTTGGGTTTCCAAGGTAGGCAAGCAGAGACGGCGGATACCATGTCGTCGCTGCAGTTGTATGGCATCTTTGCGCTCTTGTTGATTTATGTGCTGCTGGCGATTCCGTTCCGTAGTTACTCTCAGCCTTTGCTCATTATGATTGTGATTCCCTTTGGTGCAGGTGGAGCCATGCTGGGTCATATGTTGCTGGGTTATGGCTTAAGCATCATGAGCATTATGGGCATTGTGGCGTTGGCGGGCGTGGTTGTGAATGACAGTTTAATACTTGTAGATTACGCCAACCGTTTGCGTCGCCGTGATGGCTTACATGGTAAAGAAGCGATTGTGCTTGCTGGAGTAAGGCGTTTTCGCCCCATTCTACTGACCACATTAACCACGTTTGGTGGCCTTGCTCCAATGGTGTTTGAAACGTCACGCCAGGCGCAATTTATTACGCCAATGGCGGTGTCTTTAGGCTTTGGTATTTTATTTACGACCTTTATTTGCTTATTGGTACTGCCAGCGCTGTATGTGATTTTGGTCAGTATTCAGGAGAAGCTAGGCATCGGTGAGAGTGCGAACCCTGCCGAGGCAGCAGAAGAGGCCAGCGCTCACTCTTAAAGTAGATTGGGTTAGTCGTTGGGATTGGGTTAGTAGATAGCGTCGCGGCTTTTGTTGCGGCGTTGTGCTTTACGCTTAGGAATGGCGACGCGAAATGCAACGCCTGCCTTGGTTTCTTCGAGTGTGATATCGCCCTTCATACGGTGATGGACGATATTATAAACAAGGTGCATACCTAGCCCTGTTCCGCCTTTGCCGCGCTTGGTTGTAAACAGGGGCTCAAATATTTTAATTTGAGCTTCTTTGCTTAAACCAACGCCATTATCAGTGTAGAGCATGACGATGTTGTCGCGATCTTCGCCCACTTTGATAGTAATGACGCCTTCTTCTATATTCACAAAACCATGATTTAACGAGTTCATGATCAGGTTGGTTAGAATTTGGTTAATGGCCGACGCTGATGCTTGTATTGAAATACTTTCAGGGCAATCAATCGTTACTTGATGTTGAGTGTGGCGTAGGGTCGGGGTGAGGCTATACACCAACTCTGAAATCGTATCCTTGATGTTAATCCACTCACTGTCGTTGCCAATCTGCCCTGCAGACACTTCTTTAAAGCTTTTCATGAGTTCACTGGCGCGACGAAGATTCTGCTTCAGCATATCTAGGCTTTCACTGACGGCATGAATCTGCTGAGTGGATTCTTCACTGAGATCTGCACCTAGACTTTGCTTCAGATCTTTAAGGTCGTTACGCAGGCAAGATTCCATAGTTAAACAGAGGCCGAAAGGGGTTTCAATTTCATGGCCGATGGCAGCAATCATCCCGCCGAGTGCAGACAGTTTTTCTGATTCAATTAACTGCCCTTGAGTGGCGTTAAGATCATCGAGAGTTTGGTTTAAGCGCTGAATCGTTTCGGATAAATGTTGGGTGCGCTCCTCTACGCGCTCTTCAAGCTCGGCATTGATTACGCTTAGCTGTTGCTGTGTGCGTTTATTGCGCAGTAATTCGTCTAACAGTTGCTCGTTTAAGTTATTAAAGGCGATCTGCAATTGATCGATCTCGTCACCGTGTTGGCTTACTTGTACTGGAATCGAGTCATGAATCCCGAGTTTCAATTGTGATTCAATGCCGCGCGCCAGCGTCGTTACTCGCTGGGTAACAATACGGTAAACCACCAAGGCTAGTGTGACAGCGAGTGAAAACAGAACGATGAGTAGGGAGGTCAAATACGGAATGGCATTAACCACGGAATTTCTAAGCACAACGGATTCATCAATACTGAGTTCTAACGTACCAATACTATTGCCTTCGTAATCAAGAGGAATCAGAGTGACTTTCGTGTGGTAAGGGCGTACGCCGACTTCAACACTGAGTGACGAATGGTCGCTAGCACGGGCATAGTTTACATCGCCGCGTGCTTGAATACCGGTAAGAATGTACTTGAGCTGTTCGCGGTCGTATTGCCATACCGCGTGAGCAACAGGGCCAATGTAGCTGTTGCGAATATCATCCGATCTTTCTTGGTGGCGTTGGCTCTGCTGTTGGTAAGTCCAAGTAAATAGTAGGGCACCCGCAATGCCGCCGACAAATAACGACGTAATAATAAAGTGGATAAATATGCGGCGCACAACTGAGTTGTTGTATTTCAGTGTTAGCGCACGAAATTTTATAAACACAGTGCTCTCTTGTTATCGAAACTTTAGTCGAGTTGGCCATAGAACAGGGTATGAACTTTGTTATTCTGCTCTCAGCTTCTTATTCTCGGGTTCGTACTATCAGGCTCGTATTATCAGGCCCTAGTCCTTTAGAATGAGAATATAACGAATCATCGTAAACACTATAAAGTATAGGTGATCTTTTGAATGAATACAGAGAAGTGTGTCTTATTACATGAGTTCAGACAGGCGTATTGACATGGACGATTATTAGGCCACCTCTGATGATTGAATTAATCAGAGGTGCCTAAGTATTGTTTGAACCGCGACACACTGTCAGCAGCCCGCCGTCTACTATTAACCCACTGAAGCAAAGCGAGACTTCATGGCGCTGTAATACAGCACCGGAATAACGATCAATGTCAGCAATGTAGAGACTAAAATACCGAAGATCAATGAAATAGCGAGGCCATTGAATATCGGATCATCAAGTATGAAGAAAGCACCAATCATTGCCGCAACGCCGGTTAATACTATGGGCTTAGAGCGCACCGCCGCAGAATTAATAACCGCATCTTCAAATCGTACGCCTTCGTTCACTTGTTGATTAATAAAATCGACTAACAAGATCGAGTTACGCACAATGATGCCAGCCAAAGCGATCATGCCAATCATGGATGTCGCGGTAAATTGTGCCCCAAATAATGCATGGCCCGGCATCACCCCAATAATAGTAAGTGGGATAGGCGCCATGATGATTAATGGCACAAGATATGATCGAAACTGCCCGACAACAAGTAAGTAAATCAGGATCATACCTACACCATAAGCGATGCCCATGTCGCGAAAAGTTTCATAGGTGATTTGCCATTCGCCATCCCACTTCATCTCAATAGTATCGGCCATAGGAGGTGATTGAATAAACCATTGTGTCCAGTCGAGGCCGTTATCGGCAAGATTGAATGACATATCGAATAAGCCGTAGAGTGGGCTATCAAGATCACCCGCCATATCCGCGGTGACAAATACCACAGGCTTAAGATTCTTATGATAAATCGTCTTTTCGGTAATCGTTTCTTCTAATGAAACAAGGTCAGCAATGGCAATATCACGCCCATTATTTGCTTGTACTCTGATTGTTAACAAATTAGCGAGGCTGGTTTTATCTCCTTCGGGCAATTCAAGCCGAATTGGCAAGGGGTATTTATGCTGACCCGTATGCAGGTAGCTAACATCTTCGCCGCCAAGGGCCGTGTTAATTGCTTGCACGACACTGGCTTGAGTGACACCTAGGTGTGCCGCTCGCTGGCGGTCGACTCGAACGATCCACTTTTCTTGATCTGCCTCGATCATATCATCTACATCGACAATATCATCTGTGTTGCTAAATTGAGCACGCAGCAATTTCGCCGCTTCAATTTGTTGTGCGTAATCAGGGCCATAAATTTCAGCGACTATAGGTGCCATGACCGGAGGGCCGGGCGGGACTTCAACAATTTTCACGTTGGCATTCATGCGTTCGCCAATCGCTTGTAATGGGTCACGCACCGAGAGCGCAATAATGTGGCTTTGACGATCGCGTTCGTCTTTATCAACTAGGTTGACTTGAATATCGCCTTGATGAGGTAAGCTGCGTAAATAATATTGGCGAACCAGTCCGTTAAAGTTGATGGGCGCTGCTGTGCCTGCGTACATTTGTACGTCGCGAATCTCAGGCACTTGCATAAGCTCTTCAGACAGCACCTCCAATACGGCTAAGGTTTGTTCTACCGGTGTTCCTTCTGGCATATCGACAATGATTTGAAATTCAGACTTATTATCGAAGGGCAGCATTTTCATAACAACCGCCGTAAATGCAGGAAGAGATACGGCTAATAGAATGAGGATAGTGATTCCTGCAAACAACAAAATACGTTTTTTAACAGCGTTTTTACCTTCAATAAACGGGCGCATGGTAGCTTCAAATAACCGCTGCAATTTATCATCGCTTTGATGCTCTGTGGCGTTCACTTCGTGGTGATGCGTTGCCGTTTTACTAAGCAGTTTGTATGACAACCAAGGCGTGACGACAAATGCAACCACGAGTGATATCACCATTCCCATGGAAGCATTAATGGGAATAGGGCTCATGTATGGGCCCATTAACCCGGTCACAAATGCCATCGGCATCAGCGCAGCGATCACGGTGAATGTCGCAAGAATAGTCGGGCCGCCCACTTCATCGACCGCCGCAGGAATCACATCTTCGAGTTGTGTATCGTCTTTTTTATTTCTTTTTTGCAGGTGGCGATGAATATTTTCGACCACGACAATGGCATCATCCACAAGTATGCCGATTGAAAATATCAACGCAAAAAGAGAAACGCGGTTAAGGGTAAAGCCCCACACCCAGCTGGCGAATAATGTGATTGCTAAGGTAATAAAAATAGCACCCCCGACGATAACAGCTTCGCGCCAACCCATCGCAGCCAGAACTAAAACAACAACAGCAGCTGTTGCGAACAATAACTTTGCAATTAATTTATCTGATTTATCTTTGGCGGTGATGCCATAATCTCGGGTGATGTCGACGCTGATATTCGCAGGAATTAGGCGGTTTTTTAGTGCGATTAATCGCTGCTCAATACTTTGGGTAATATCGACGGCGTTCATGCCGGGCTGTTTTGCAATAGCCAACGTAATGGCCGCTTGGCTGTGCTGCATATCAATTGTACGGTGGTAAACATATTGCTCTGGTATATCAGCTGATAGCGATATATTTGCCACGTTGTCTAAGTAGACAAGGCCATTATTATTCTGTCCAACCACTAACAGGCCGACTTCTTCCTCGGAGTGTAAAAACGCCCCCGTTTGAATTTGAATAACTTCGTTGTTTTGTATTAATGACTGTTGATTACCACCGACGTTTGCACTTAATAGCGCATTGCGAACGTCGCTAAAGACTAAACCATGTGCATTCATTCGCGCAGGATCAATCTCTACATTTAGTACATCAGACTGAGCCCCGATGCTATAGATGTCTCGAGTTCCCGGTATTTTCTTTAAGTCGGTTTCTAAGGTGTGCGCAATGGCCGTGAGGTCGTTGGCAGATACTAGGGGGTCATCACTGTGAAGGGTAATACTCATAATAGGTACATCATCAATACCCATCGGTTTAATCACCGGTGACATCACCCCAAGGTTGGCAGGAAACCAATCATTATTACTGTAGATTTGGTTGTATAGATTAAGTAGAGCGTCTTGGCGTGGAACGCCCACCTCAAAGGCGACCGTTAAAATGGCTTGGCCGGGCTGACTGATCGAGAAAATATCATCAACGCCTTTAATTTCTGACATCACTTGCTCAGCGGGTATGGCAACTAATTGCTCGACTTCACGTGCACTGGCGCCGGGGAAACCAATAAACACATTCGCAAAGGTGACATCGATTTGAGGTTCTTCTTCTTTTGGCGTCACCATGATGGCGAAAAAACCCAACAATAAACCGAGCAATGCGAGCAGTGGCGTGATCGCTGAATTTTGAAACGCTCGCGCGGTGTGCCCTGCAATGCCTTGTTTTGATGTCTGCTCAGAAGTGGAAGGCTTAGAAGGTGGCATGGAAGAGCTAGGTTGAGTCATCGTTATTCTCCTTGCTCAGCAGCGATATTAGCTAATTGCTCTAACGCATTGCCGTCGACCCTATCACCTGCGTGTAACCCAGACAGAACTTCATGCCATGTTTGGTTATCGCGAACAAAGGTATTGCCAAGTCTGACTTGTCGTAAAAAAACACGGTTATTCGTGTGAACATAAACCGCCGTGAGTTCACCTCGACGCATGACCGCTTTAGCAGGCAGTGCAATTCCTTCACGGGTACCTGTTGTTATAGTTACTTTTATCCATTGCCCTGGGATCACTTTAGTGGCGGCGTCGGAGGGCAGCGTCGCGCGTAAACGAACACTATGCACTTGAGGATCGGCGAACGGAAATAGGGTGGTTTCTGTTGGGGAGTAAGTTGCTCCATTAATCGTCAGATCAAGGCTGCTTTCGGATGTATATTGACTGGCTAGGTACTGTGGCAAATTGACCACGGCTCTCATGGCGCTGGGCTGGTAACCACTCATTAACGGTTGTCCTTGGGAGACCAACTCCCCGACCTCAACAAAACGTTCCGTAATAACGCCAGCGTAGGGTGCAATGACTCGGGTGTAGGAAAGCTGAGCTTGGGCTTGAACTAGAGACGCACTAATCGCTTGAGCATTCGCTGCAGCGCTTTTAGCTTGAGCAAGCGCACGATCATATTCGCCCTTCGATAAAGTACCTTGCTTATGGAGACGGGTGTTTCTTGTTAATGTCGCTTGCGCATCATCGTTAAGCGCTTTGGCTTGGGCCAATGAAGCTTCTGCTTGGGCGACGGCGGCTTTTTGCTGGATGTTATCAATTTCAATAAGCAGGACTCCTTCTGTTACCGCCTGATTAACATCGCCGTAAATGGCTTTGATTACCCCGTTGGTTTGGGCGGAAATCGTGCCTGCGTTCAGTGCTTCAATTGTTGCATCTAGGGTATAGGTTTGCGGGATCGCTGTTGTCGTGATAGTCAGCTCATCCGCTAAACTGGGTTGTGCGTTCAACAGAAGTCCTAAAGCTAAGGTGTTTAGAACGAGAATTTGAAATCGTTGTTGAGTGCGCATATTGACCCCTGTTTGTTATTGCTCAGACGTGTGTTGTTCTAAAGGATGTTTTTACTTGTGTTATAACTATCTGGTAATATTCTAATGTAGGAATTCTATTTCTGCAACGCTACTTTTTAACCGTGGCTTTACCAAGGTTTGATTGGCGAAGGAGGTGTTCACAAATTGATGTTAATTAAGGGTAAGAGTAGCGCTTTTCTGAAGTCGCGAGTTGATGTGGGTCTAGAATGTGGGCTACGCCTTTGTTAAGGAACCCTAAGAAAGTACGTCCACTGGTGTTAACCAAGCGTCTGGCAGGGCAGGCCAGCTGGAGTCTGCGGCATCTGTTGAACTAGGTAGGCAAGACACTTCAATGCGTTGGCCATTCATCTCAAAGCTTAAATAGTAGGCATGCAAGTAAGCTCTGTCGGCGTCGGTTCCACCATAGCGAGTGTCGCCATGAATCGGGGCGCTGATGCTTTTCATGGCAACCCGCAGTTGATGCGTTTTGCCTGTGGATGGTTTGAGCAAATAGAAGCGAGTCTTTTCGCTGTCATCGTAATGGCTCACAAACTGAGTAATGGCTGGGTTGGTGAGTGTGCGTGCGAGTTTCCAACAGCCGTTTCGGGCTTTTTCCATGTCGCCTTTGATCCAGCCCTGTTTTTTGATGGGCTTTCGAGCTGATACAGCGAGGTAATATTTACCGACGGTGCGGTCGGCGAATTGGGCACTAAGGTGCGCGGCGGCTTCTGCTGAGGTGGCGACTAATAGGATGCCCGAGGTGACCTTATCAAGGCGGTGCACAGGCCAGAGCTTTTGGTCGAGCTGGCGCTCAGCGTTGGCGATAAAGCCGGTGATGTTATTTTCACTGTGTATGCTGGCACCGCTGGGTTTGTTGAGGGCGATCCAGCCATCACCTTGCGCAATAATTGTCGGCTCATTTGCGTGGTTGGTGGTGTGAGCTACAGCGTCAAAGTCGCTCATTAGCGAGGCTCTTGCTCCATCAATGTCAGTAAGCGGCGGACAAGGGCTTCAAACAGTTCGGCTTGTTCATTACCGGTTTCGGCGCGGAGGCTGTACATCAAACTCTCGATTTCAGAGCGTGACATATATTTCACCGTGACGGGATTGGTCATTATGGGTTCCTTTTACTCTTTTGAATCAGAAACGGTAGCTTAATAATAGGTTGCCAAGAATCGGAGCAGGCGGGATGTTTGTTCCTGTCGCAATGCGGTTTTCCATGCGGTAATCACGAGTATCACGATAGGTTGCTGCAACATCAATCGTGATGGCGCGGTATTGCCAGCCTGTCCCGAGCTGCCAGCCCCAACCGTTGAATATTTGCGGATTTTTACGACCATCACGCTCGACCTTGATGACTTCGCGGTGCCATGCTGGGCCGGTGTAGATACGGAAGCCGGGGTTCGCTAGGCCGTAGCCCATAAGCAGTTGCGTCTCATAGCCCCAGAAGGAAACGTCGTCATCATCTTGGTTGTAGATTATAAATCGCGAGCCGTGATAGTTATTCTGTGGAAACTCGGCCATCAGTGTGACGCCGGTATGACGACCATCGGGCATATAGTCCGGGGCAGGGTGGACGTCATAACGCAACATACCAATACCCAAACGAAAGTTGGTCGGCTCGGATGATGCTGTTTCAGCAGCCGAGACTGGTGCGAAAACGGAAGCAGTAAGTAACAGCAAAAATGCAGGAATTATGGCGCGCATCATTGAATGTCCTGAGTGAATTGCGGGAAGGCTATCCCACTGCCAGTTAACTGGCAAGAGTCTTGAAAGTAAGCTTAAAGAATTACGTAATACTGTTAATCACGCAGAGAATAGCTGCCTCCTTGAAAACGAGGAGGTAAACTCTCTCAATTAAACTAACGATTCAGTGGTTTGTATGGAATGCCGAATGGGTTGTGGCGCTTGCTGCATTGCACCATCGATTACGTCTCCCATCCCAGGTATGCCTAATGGTAAGGCCGCAGGACAGCGCTGCGTGCAATTAGGGGACGATAATTTATGTTTGATTTTTGGTCAGCCGGAACGTCCGCAAGTGTGTTTGAAGTTTCAAGCGGATGAAGGTACTTGTGGGAAAGATAACGCAACGGCTTTTAGCAACTTGGTTTACCTAGAAGACATCACCCATGTATAAACTGGTTTTCTTTGTTCCAGAATCGCACCTAACTGAAGTTAAGAATGCGGTATTTGCCTCAGGGGCAGGGCGCATCGGCGATTATGAACATTGCTGCTGGCAAGTGCTGGGAGAAGGGCAATTTTGTCCTTTGCCGGGAGCCGATCCTCACCTGGGTGAGATCGGGACATTAGAAACCGTCGCTGAGTACCGAGTGGAGCTGGTATGTACAGACGATTTGATCAGAGATGCAGTGTCCGCGATGAAACAAGCCCACCCTTATGAAGAGCCTGCTTATGATGTGTGGCGATTAGAGGTATTTTAACTGCGCTGCTTTAATTTAATCATGCCCGGCGTCTATCGCCATATCAGGGGTGATGTTAAAGACATGCGGGCCAGGTTGGTTGGCCAGAAACAAGCGTAACGTCTCGGTTACTGTAGGAAAGGCTATCTCATCCCACGGAATATCTTCAGGGCTGAATAACTCAACCTCTAAACTCTCTTCCCCAGATGAATACTCAGGTGTTGGCAACTCCGCCAAAAAGAACATATGTACCTGGCTGATATGCGGCACGGTAATGACGCTGTATAGGCCGTTTAACTTAACGGTAGCGTTGGCTTCTTCTTGTGTTTCTCGTAAGGCGGCGTGTTCCGTAGACTCGCCATTTTCCATAAAGCCTGCCGGAAGCGTCCAGTAACCTTTGCGTGGCGAAATTGCACGTTTACAGAGCAGTATTTTGCTTTGGTAAACCGGAAGAGTTCCGGCGACAATGCGAGGGTTGTCATAAAAGATAATATCGCAGGCGGTGCACATATTGCGGTGTCGATTGTCACCGGCGGGAATGGCCCACGTAATGTCAGCGCGACATTGGCTGCAGTATTTCATAAATGGCCCCACGATTAAGTCTGTGTTACTTCAATGTTAATTCCGGGGGCCAGTATAAAGAATCAGCTCGTCGCCTGCATATTAAAAGGCAGTACAGTGGCGCTTTCAGCGGAACTCAATGACAGTAATTCATCGTCTAGCGGCTCACCAATCGCAGCGTTTAGCGTTTGGCGCATGGTGTATAGCGAGTCATGCATCATCTTGGATATGCGTACACAGGCACCGAGTGGATTACCGGCTTTACGGCGCTCCATATCAATTTGAAACTGCAAGCCGCGCAAACGACGTTGACAAGATTCAGGCGCTTCGGCGATGGTCTCTTCAATCAGTGTCATACGCAGGCGCTCCAGAGTTTCTGGATCTGTTTTCGCCAGGCGAACCATTTCATCAAATGTTGGCATTTCCACGGCTAAGTACCTCTATCTAGGCCCTTTATCGCCCATGCTTTCATTTAAGCGTGTGTAAAAGGACGGATGGATCAGGGCAATATTTGCAAAGTTCGAAATCTAGTCTACCCCATGAAGAGTGCGTCAAACATCCAACGCTCAATTGTTTAACCTGTCTAACTAACTGAAATGCTTAACAAAAGTCTTTACTGTAACTTTGTGTTAACAAAAAACTTGTTTAAAAACAGATGGTTAACCGGCTGTTCAGGAATGCTCTCTGTTTGGTTTTTATACAAGTTAGGAATCAAACGACCAATCTAAATAATGAAGTGTTCTATGTTTTAGTCGTTATGCGACAAACTTAGACTGAATGAGCAAGTATTAATCGCTATGGCTCAGTTGGCCGTCACCCCTTACAATGGGGCATGATTGAACATGAACTGACCACTTATCTTGAACAACGCTTGGCTGAGCGCCAGCCAAGACGTATTCCTCAGCCGGACTTGGCTGAGGCGGGTGTACTGGTGGCAATTACTGCAGAAGCGAATCCTAAGTTGCTACTGACGCTCCGTGCGGCACATTTATCGTCACACCAAGGTGAGGTGGCGTTTCCTGGTGGTAAGCGTGACCCTGAAGATCACGATATTATTCATACCGCATTGCGTGAAGCTCAAGAGGAAGTGGGTTTAGAACCCCATCAAGTAGAAGTATTGGGCGTCATGGATCAGGTGGTTTCACGTTTTGGGTATTTAGTGACCCCTGTGCTAGGAATCATTAAACCGGGGCTTGATCATATTGCTAGCCCTGATGAGCTGGATGCGGTGTTTGAAGTACCGCTCGATTTATTTCGCCAATCCCCGAGTAAGTATTTTGAGCGTGGTAATATTCGCATTCCAAGTTACGACTACGACGACTTTCATATATGGGGCCTTACCGCCATGATGATTGCCGAAATGATGAACAATCTTTGGGATTGTGACATTAGCTTGAAGTATTGAGGACCATGTATGTTTTATAAGCTGGGTGACCGTACCCCAAAGAAAGGCGATAATGTCTTTGTTGCTGACAACGCCAAAGTCATTGGTGATGTGATTCTTGAAGATGAATCCAGCGTTTGGTTTGGTGTCACACTACGTGGTGACAACGACACCATCACGATTGGCAAGCAAACCAACGTACAAGATGGCTCCGTTTTGCATACTGACCCGGGTATTAAATTGACGCTAGGGCAAGGTGTGACGGTGGGTCATCAAGTCATGTTGCACGGTTGTGACGTTGGTGATTATTCGTTGATTGGAATTCAGGCGGTAGTGCTCAATGGCGCAAAAATTGGCAAGCACTGCATCATCGGCGCGAATGCTTTAGTTCCTGAGAATATGGTCATTCCTGATGGTTCTTTGGTGGTGGGTTCACCGGCAGTGATCAAGCGCGAGCTGAACGACATGCAAAAGAAGATGTTGGAAGGCAGCGCAGCCCATTATGTTCATAACGCCAAGCGTTACCTTGAGCAATTAGAACAACTTGATGAAAGCGAACTCTGAGGCCCATATGTCTGACGTTACCCCTGTTCGTTCTCCTTGTGTCAGTATTTGCGCACTCAATGACGATAATGTGTGCATGGGCTGCTATCGCAGTGGCGAAGAAATAACTCAATGGGGCGCGATGACGGAAGATCAACGTCGTGCGGTCATGCAAAAGGTTGGTGAACGCGAACGCGCGGACATGAACTTCTTTAAAGTTCGAGACCTTCGCACGAAGTAACGAGCAAAGCCAAGACAAGGCAAAATAGACGAAAAAGCAGAGTTTATGAGTTATAAATGAGCATTTTGAGTCTATTTTTAACACAGTATTGGCGAGTGCAGCAGTCGTGCAAGTGTCTCGTTCAAAATAAATAATTAGCGGAATGAATATGACCACTCTTGGTACTCCCTTTTCTCCAACAGCGACCCGCGTATTGTTATGCGGTGCTGGCGAACTCGGCAAAGAAGTTGCTATTGAACTGCAACGCTTAGGTTGTGAAGTGATTGCGGTAGATCGTTATGACAATGCGCCTGCGATGCAAGTGGCGGATCGTAGTCACGTTATTTCTATGTTGGATGGCGATGCATTACGCCGAGTAATTGAGAGTGAAAAACCTCATTACATCGTGCCTGAAATTGAAGCCATAGCTACCGATACTCTGGCTGAGCTTGAGAGCGAAGGTTTTAATGTTGTGCCTACAGCGCGCGCGACGCAATTAACGATGAACCGTGAAGGCATTCGTCGCTTAGCTGCAGAAACCTTAAAGGTGCCTACCTCAACGTATAAATTTGCCGCCAGTGAAGATGAATTTAAAGCGGCGGTAAAAGAGATTGGTCTGCCGTGTTTGGTAAAACCTATCATGAGCTCTTCTGGCAAAGGTCAAAGCTTTGTGAAAACCGCAGAGGCTATTGATGCGGCTTGGGCCTACGCTCAAGAAGGTGGTCGTGCTGGAAAAGGCAAAGTGATTGTTGAAGGCTTTGTGGATTTTGATTTTGAGATCACGTTACTCACCATTCGTCATAACGACGCAGATGGTAATATCGTGACGAGTTTCTGTGAGCCGATTGGCCATCGCCAAGAAGACGGTGATTACCAAGAGTCATGGCAGCCACAAGCGATGACAGATGCGGCATTAGCTCGATCTCAAGAGATTGCTAAAACAGTCACCGATGAACTTGGTGGTCGTGGCTTGTTTGGTGTTGAGTTATTTGTGAAAGGGGATGAGGTGATCTTCAGTGAAGTGTCTCCGCGCCCTCATGACACAGGTTTAGTGACGCTGATTTCTCAGGATCTTTCTGAATTTGCATTACATGCTCGCGCCATTCTTGGTTTGCCAATTCCTAACATTGTACAAACCGGTGCATCGGCATCGTCAGTATTGTTGGTGGCGGGCAATTCGGTACAAATGCAATACGGTAATTTAAGCGCGGCGTTGAATCGTGTGGATACTCAGCTTCGCTTATTTGGTAAGCCTGAAGTGGCTGGCAAACGCCGCTTAGGAGTAGCGCTCTCTCGTGCTGAGAGTACCGACGCAGCACGTGAGATTGCCAACGCTGTGATTGCGGATATTACGGTGGCGTTATAACACATTGCTTCTGAGGATAGCTTTTAGACATCGCTTCTAAAAAACGTATTCTAAACATTGGGCCTAAAAGTCACCTTTTAGGCCCAATAATTTCCTCGTTATTTTTCTGATTGTCTGGTTCAAATTTCTATACTCGGCTCTTTGTATTACTTTTGTAATTCTCTATTGTCCAATCTAGTCAGCCTCTTTAATCTGCCGGGTTAATTTTCCGGCAGGGCCAAACATGAATCGTTTTATTGCTGTATTTTTATTTTTACTAACCTTTCAAGTTTGGGCTGAGTCGCCTACATCTAATACGTCAGCAGTACTTGGGACTGGGTTAACACCTATCGGTGCTGAAGTTGCGGGTAATGGTTTTGATATTCCGGCGTGGACAGGTGGCTTGGCTGTCCGAAATGATCATCAGTCTGGTCAATTTCACTCAAATCCTTTTGCCAACGATGCGCCTCTACTGCGAATATCGGCTGCGAATTTCGCGCAACATCAAACGCGTTTGACGGAAGGTCAGATAGCGCTGCTGAAAGCCAATCCTGATATGTATTTGGCCGTATACCCAACACGTCGATCTGCTTCTTACCCTCCTTATGTCTATGACGCAGTATCGAATAACGCATCCAACGCTGAGTTGATTAAATACGGATCGGGTGTGCGTAATGCCACGATGTCTTCCCCATTTCCTCAGCCGCAAAATGGACTTGAAGTCTTATGGAATCACACCTTACGATTTCGTGGGCATTCCAGTGCTTATCAAGCGGTGGCCTCCGCAGTCAATGAGGATGGGCAGCGGATGGACACACTTCGTAATTATCAGTATTTTTTTAAATACAGCATTTTAAATGCCACACAAGACGATATTGATAACCGCATTTTTTTGTTGAAATATCGGACCTTAGCACCGGCAAAAGTCGCTGGAGCAATGTCTCTGGTGCATGAGACATTGGATCAAATTCGCTCGCCTCGTAAGTCTTGGGTGTACACCCCAGGGCAGCGTCGCTTAAGGCGAACCCCTGATTTGGGCTATGACACGGCAGACCCAAATACTAACTCAATTAGAACCATCGATCAGGTTGATATGTTTAATGGCGCGCCGGATTTTTACGATTGGACGTTACTGGCGAAACGAGAAATATACATTCCATACAATGCCTATCTCTTAGACAGTGGTGAGTTAACCATTGATGATATTGTCGGGCCTAAGCATTTAAATCCCGAACTACTTCGTTATGAAGCGCATAGAGTGTGGGTGGTAGAAGCAAATATTCGCGTTGGCTACCGACACCGCTATCACAAGCGCCGCTATTATTTTGATGAAGATTCGTGGGCCATTATTTACGCCGAAGAGTTCGATGAAAATGGTCAATTGTGGCAAGTCTCAGAAGCACATGTGATTAACTATTACGAAGTGCCGCTGGTGTATTCAACGCTTGAAGTGACTTATGACCTTCAAAACTCGCGTTACTATGTCGAGGGTTTAGACAATGAGCGTGGTGGCACGATGGACTTTAGCCGAGAATTAAAAGAGCGTGATTTTTCACCTGCGGCGGTACGTCGAGAATCACGACGCTGATGACCACTGGAATGGCATAGCGTGCCCTAGAGTACGCCTGTTCAATTCAATAGTTGATACACCGTACTGATATCCAGTTAGAATCGATATTTAAGGCGTATTAAAAAACAGCATCGGCAATTTTAAGGAGAGGTTCATGAAAGTAGCACTGGTCACAGGCGGTAGCGCTGGGATAGGTAAGATCACATCACGCGAACTCGCTAAGCAGGGATATCATGTACTCATTGCAGCACGTGATCAGGTCAAAGGCGATTCTGTTGTTGCTCAAATTAAAGCGGACTTCCCTGATGCCAGTGCTGAATTCGTGGCGGTTGATATGTCGTCTTACGATGATGTTCGTGCCCTGTGCGAAGACATCAAAGCACGTTTTGATCATATCGATCGTTTGATTTTAAATGCGGGTTTGTTTACCTCTCGTATTCGTAAAAATGAGGCGGGTCATGAGTATATGTTTGCCGCAACGCATATGGGCCATTTTTTGATGACGCATGAGCTTATGCCGTTACTTAAAGCATCAGACAATGCACGTATTGTGGTGACTAGCTCGGTTGCGCACTGGGTGGGTAATGTACTTAATTTTATGGATACCATTGAAAACCCGCCTAAAGGTGACAAAGGAATGCTTAAGCAGTTCTTGTTATATGGTCGTTCAAAATTAGCAAATATATTATTTGTTAATGGCTTGGTGAAATACTTCAAAGATGAAGGTGTTGATACCATTCAAGTGTTCGCTTATCACCCTGGTGGCGTAAAGTCAGAGTTTTATCGTCAGTTCCCTGATATGGTCACTAAGGTGGTTTTTCCGTTTTTAGTGTCGGAAGAAAAGGGAGCCGATACTCAAATATATCTGGCAACCGATCCGAATCTCAAAGCAACCGGTGGGCATTGGTGTCGTAGAAAACCAGACTTCCGTAGTCCGTCGGCAAAAAGTGAGTCGTTAACTAAGCAGTTGTGGGAATACAGTGAGCGAGCATTAGGTATAGATCGCTTTGGGTCTTGATGGTTGAATACTGAAAGCTAAGGCATCAAGGTCATGATGCCTTTAGTTTCAGGTGAAGTTGCTCAGGTGCGCGAGGCCGAGCGTTCACTGATAGTTTGGTCTCGCCCAGCGCGTTTTGCTTCATACAAGTAATCGTCAGCTTTCTTGATGATATGCTCAGGATCAGAGTGTGGTCCTGGAGTTTCGGACACAGCACCAATACTGGCGGTCATTGTGACGGTTGTACTTCCTTGAGTAATCGGCTCATTCTTCAATGTGCTTAATATCTTGTTCGCAGTGTCCAATGTTGCATCTAGATTTGAATTGGGTAATACGATAATAAACTCTTCGCCACCATAGCGTGCCAGAATATTCAGTTCTGTATTGATTGCTGTTTGCATCCGCTTGGCCGCACTTGCTAAGCAATAATCACCAAAGGTGTGGCCATAGGTGTCGTTTATATTTTTGAAGTGATCAATGTCAATCAGCAATAATCCGATTGGGTTTTTAGATTCGATTGATATTTTATATTGGTCATTAAAATACTGATCAAAATATCTTCGATTAAATAAGCCGGTTAACGCATCGGTAACGCTCATTATTTTTAGTTTATTATTCGCTTTCTCTAAATCAAGGGTTCTATCTTTAACGAGAGATTCCAGTTCGATATTGAGTTGCGTTTGTGCTTTAAGTAGATCAGCTTGAACATCGACCGTTTCTTGCTGTGCAATTTTTCGTTGTACTTGCTCCCATTTCATTCGATAAGATAATGAAAGCGCATATAAAATGGCCATGATAGTAAAGCCAACATCACCTGCTGATCTGGTGAATACGGTTGATGTAACAGCGCCTGTTTTTTCTAGAATAGTGATGATCATGCCTGCTGCGCAAAATATTCCCGCGCCGATTGCATAATATGCCGGGGTATATCGATCGAGGCCTCGCCTAATCTGCACCGAAATGACTACGACTACACTGATCGCTGCATAAAGTGTGAGCAATCGAATCATGGTGTCATAGGGTAATAAAAACGACAAAGCGATTAATATAAAAGCGACTGCCATTAATGCATACTGAGACATAGCGTAGCTGGGCCGATAACGCTTAACGTTCAGAGTTCTTAAAATGTAAGCATTGCAGGTAATCGCAGTGAAGGCATATAACCACACCAATATTTGATTACTATAATCTCTAAATTGTGGCCATACATAGCTTGTTAGAAAACCTTGGAAATAGGCAAATATAGCTACTAAGCCAACAATGAAGAGTGAGAACCACAAGAAGCCAAACTCGCGCATTTGAATAAAAAGCACAAAGTGATAAAGCGCAATACCAATTAATATTCCGTATACAAACACATAATAAGCAATGCTCAGTTGTGACTGCTCTAAGAATTCATGGCTGTTCCATATGGTCATGGGAACATTGAGAGAGGCGGCAGTGTGAATGCGCATCATGACATTCACGCTGGATGCTTTAGGTACGGTCAAGGGGGCTAAAATATGCGGATGTTGGATAGAGCTTTGCGTCAGCGGGCGAGTATCCCCCAGTTCGTAGAGTATGGGGGGCGACATTTCGCTAGTGATCGTAATATCAATAACATCCAGCAACGGGTATTTAATTTCCAATAACAGTGCTTGATCTTTGGATGAGCTGTTAGAGAGCGTGAAGTGTGTCCAGAGTACTCTTTTGTCAAAGCCAAACGTTAATGTATCTGGGCTCGTTTGCCATTCTGACGCCTCGATAGAGGGTGGTTTTGCTTCGTGGTCATCCGTCAACCAATACTTCAAACCTGCGGCCAGCTGCTGCTGTTGAAAGCCGTCATCCACACTTACGTTCAGAGCGTGTGCACTCAGGGTGAGTAGCAGTGTGAGTAGCAGAGCAATCTTGGGCATTGGTTAGCTATCGTTAATTTTCATGAGTTAACTATAGAGCAAGATTGCTTCACCTGCTTTGACTTGACGCACACTTCATTGTGGTAGAAATCAACGCTATACAAAGTACACATTGATGACAGAAAATGGCAACCGAACTTAGACTGCGATTAGCGATCGTCTCCGCTTTCTTTGGGTTAAGAGTAGGGCAATAAGAGGTGTTAACCACAATAAGGCACCGCCGCCTGAACTGCTACTTTCATCTGTTTCCGTGGTATTCGCCGTTATTATTTGCCCGCTATCAGGAAGCGTCAGATCGAGTGGTGGTCCTTCGAGTAGAATACTGAGCAGGGTATTTTGAGCTGGGCCTAAGTTGACGTAGTTTGGGTCTCTAGCGGTGATGCTAAAAATAGCGAGACCTGACAAGGTGCTCGTGTTAGAGACAAACTCCAAATCTAACGTCGTTTGTTGTCCCGCAGCGAGTGAGAATTGTTCTGCCAGTATAAAGGGGCTACTGGCTCTTTCGTCATTGATGATCAGCGAATAAACTGAAGGGGTCGTGACCCTAATGTCTAAGTCAGTAAGGTCTACGTTACCGGTATTTTCAATGGTGAGAGTGACGGGTATTCTCTCTTGTTCTTCTACACTTGAGTCATAGGTCGCTTTATAGGATTCTTGATCCGTGCTGAGTACAAGGGTTAATGGCTTTATCTCTGTTGAGCCTATATCGCAAATACCTTCGTCACCGTTGGTCGCGTCAACGTGGCGGCTGCTCCCAGTCACATCAAATTGAATGTCAGTACCATCAATCCCTAAACAGCCATCCGGGTCACCTTGATCAATAATTTGGCTACTGCTGGTGTTGTATCCAATGAATTCAGACATGTCCGTTAAAATCGCTGAAATTGGAAGGTTTTCAGCTTGTGAGTTCACTGAGGTTGCTGTTTCTGGAAAAGAGCAATCACCGTTTGGTAGAAGAATTGAATACTCTAAAGCGCTTATGGGGCCTGAGCAGTCATTAAGTTCGGCGGCAATAAGGCGGTTTAGATGAAAGAGGGAGTTATATATTTCTGCTTCTGTAACGCCAGCATCGATATATAACGCGCCCCCTTGGTGTGTATCTTCATCTTCCGTGCTGGCATCTGCAGCATTGACTATGAAAGAATTATTAAATAAGTAAATATTACCCAGTGTGTAAATAGCACCACCATGGCCTATGGTCCCATTCAACATAAAATTGGTGTTTTCAATTTTCAGGCTGCTTAGTGTGCCCATATTGGCAATAGCGCCACCATTAGTGGCTGCAGAATTACCGAAGAAAGATGAATTTTTGATAACCGCTTCGGTCGCTCCATAAATCGAGATCGCACCACCGGAGCTTGGTGTTGAGTCATCAAGAGCTTGATTGTTTGAGAAAAAAGTACTGGTGATTTGCAGAGAGCTGGCTTCAATATTGATTGTCGCGCCGCTGCCAGTGGTTTGATTGTTGCGAAATAACGAGTCGTTAATAATGACTGTGCCGGCGACAAGAGAGTCGCCGGTATGGATTAAGCCATCGGTATTGATAAGAGAGGTACTTTCATTGGCGAAGTTCTCAATGCGTACTGAGTTAAACGTCAAGTTGGTGTTATTGCTTAGCGAGGCAATCGTAGCATCCGTTGAGCTGCTGCCATCAATATTCCAGCGACTTAGTTCAAAAGACACATTACTCCCGACGCTGAATAGGACACCATTGGTGCTTAAGTCGTTGTCTAGTGTGACATTCACTTCATGGCTAAATGCGTTGCCGTCGATCGTTGTCTCATCAGGGATGGTTATCTCAAGGTCGTCTGAAATTAAAAGCGGTAAATCCGTGATGGTTAGATCCAAGGTCAGTTTGCTGACATCATCACTGGCAAATAAATCGGCATGAAAATCAATGGTATCGAACTCGGTTCCACCACAGTCTCCAGTGGCAGAATTGTTATTGGCCGCTGTGATGGCTTCTTGCAGTGAGCATTCTAAGTCACTGTCGGTGTTTGTTAATGTTGTTACGGTAAACGCAGACGCATGGCTTACACAAAAAATAGCTACGCCTGTTGCGATAAAATGCGGGAGGTACGGCATTAATCCTTCCTTGATAATTTCCGTTAAAGTAATGGCTAGGAAAGGTATCATTGCGCTATGAGCAGTTCAAGGACGCAACTGTGTGACTTGTATACGTATTTCCTTTGTGGAGCTCCTCGAGTGTTTCTAAAACAATGCCTGATTGTATCTCTGGCGATGATCGCTTTTGCCGCTAATTCTGTACTCTGCCGCTTGGCATTAGTAGACGGTGCAATTGACGCGGGCAGTTATACCTTGGTTCGTATTTTCTCCGGTGCAGTTACGCTCTTGTTTCTTTCAGTATTTCTATCATCTAAAAAAGAAACGGGTTGGCATCAGGGTAATTGGCGCTCGGCGGTTTACCTATTTATTTACGCAATAACCATTTCTTACGGTTATTTAGGAATAGATACTGGGCTTGGTGCGTTGATTCTGTTTGGTGCTGTGCAGATAACGATGATTTTGGTGAGTTATTTTCGTGGGCAAGCATTGAATAGGCTAGAGTGGTTAGGCACATTACTGGCGTTTGGTGGTTTTATCTATTTGATGCTGCCAGAGGATATTGATTCGGTGGCATACACCTATGAAGCTGCCACTTTAATGATAGTGTCGGGTGTTGCTTGGGGGTTTTATACGTTAGCAGGTAAGGGGGTTACTAACCCCTTACTAGCAACCTCGGGTAACTTTTTACGCGGTACGATACTTGGATTCCCTTTATTGATGCTTCTTGTTCTCGCGCTACCGACCATTATTTCTTTGCATGGAATTCTATTGGCTTGCGCTTCAGGTGCGTTGGCTTCGGCGTGCGGATATGCCATTTGGTATGTTGCGCTTCGTGGTCTTAGTTCGTTACAAGCTGGGGTGGTGCAATTAACAGCGCCACTTCTAACGGCATTTGGTGGTTTATTGTTTATCTCCGAAGCCATCACTCTTCAGTTTGTAATCACTGCGGTATTGATCTTGGGTGGTGTTTTCATTGTGTTATTAGCCCGTAGTCGAGGGACAAACCCTAAGTGAGATTTTAATTTAGGGAGTAGGGTTGACCTGTGAGCGACTCGAAGGTTTATTCTGTTGGTAGTTCAAGACATTGAGGCGGAATAAACCATGTCAGTTGGGTTAAAGGTCAATGAGGTTGCCAAGCAGTTTGGTGTGAATGCAAACACAGTGCGACATTACGTGCGTATCGGTTTGATCAATCCGCCGAAAGATGAGTCTGGTTATCACCGCTTTGGCAAAAACGAAGCGCAAACGCTCAGGTTTATTCTAAACGCGCGAGAACTAGGTTTTACGTTAGAAGATATCCAACGACTGCTTGATGACGCGTCACGGGGCGAGTCTCCCTGTCCTCATGCTCGCGAACTGATCGAGTTACGCTTAGATCAAGCTCGCAATAAGTTAGCCTCCTTACAAGCCCTTGTGGAGCGTATGGAGCAGGCTACCGCCAGTTGGCAGTCAATCCCTGACTGTGAACCCTGCGGCCAACATATTTGTCATCTAATTGAAGGAACCCATCATGAGTGATAAAGAAAAAACGTCTTCTTGTTGTGGATCTGAGTCTAAATCTGCCTCTCAAAAAACAGCGACAGTATCTAGCTGTTGCGGTGGCTCATCTAACCAGACTGATGGTCATGACGGGCACAATCACGGAGAAACCATTAATGAAACTGATGGCTGTTGTGCTCCAGCAGGCAAGCAGTCGATCGACTGGATCATGTGGACGTGCCTGCCTGCTGTACTTTTGGGGTATGCCGGTTTTTTATGGTTTGGTCATACAGAGGCCCTGCCTGAGTGGCTAGGGACTATGTTCCATACCAGTTATGAAATGGTCAATGCCATGTGGTGGGGGGTTCTCTCTGCGGCGTTTTTTGTGGGATTACTTGGGCGGATTCCACGAGAACTGGTGATGTCTGTATTAGGTAAGGGCGGCAGTAAGCGTGGAATCTTCCGTGCGACGATGGCTGGTTTAATGCTCGATCTCTGTAATCATGGCATCTTGATGGTTGGAATGAAGTTGTATGAACGTGGTGCGAGTATTGGCCAAGTTATCGCCTTCTTAGTGGCCAGTCCATGGAATTCGCTGACATTAACCTTGATTCTTGTGGGGCTAATTGGCCTTAAGTGGACACTGTTGTTTATTGTGGCTTCCATGGTGATTGCTTGGATCAGCGGTTGGGTATTCGATCGCTTGGTTGATCGCGGCACTTTGCCAGCAAACCCAAACGGTGGCGACTTTGAACAGGTCGCATTCATGCCAACACTTAAAGAAACATGGGCTGAACACGATTGGCGTCCAGCATCATTGTTACGCATGTTTTGGGGCGGTTTGAAGGAATCAAAAATGGTACTTCGTTGGGTTGTATTTGGTGTAGTGCTGGTGGCCTTGATACGCGCTTTTGTTCCTGAAGACAGCTTTGAATTATGGTTCGGAGCGAGTATCACTGGGTTGCTATTGACCCTATTAGCCACCACTTTGATCGAAGTCTGCTCAGAAGGCTCTAGCCCAATTGCGGCAGATCTATTTAACCGAGCAGGTGCGCCGGGGAATGCTTTTACTTTCCTTATGGCGGGTGCTGCCACGGACTACACAGAAATCATGGCGGTGAAAGAAACCACAAAGAGCTGGAAAATTGCACTTTTCCTTCCTTTGATTACAGTACCTCAAGTGCTGATTATTGGTTGGATTATGAATGTCACCGGCGCTTAGACTGCTTATTTGTTGAAGTCATCGAGGTGACCTTCTTGCTTAAACTTAGGTTTTGTATAACTATTGAATAACTTTAAAGTCTTAACAAGGTTAGGTGATCTATGACTCTGAAATTAGCCGCTGTCGTTTTAACGGCGACCGTTGGGATCAGTGCGTGTTCCAGCGTCACGGTTGAACATGCTGAAGGACGTACTCCATCGTTAGTGCCACAGGATTTTTTCAGTGGAAAAATTTGTGCAGATGGTGTGGTGAGAGATCGCTCTGGTGCTGAAATACGTTCGTTTAATGCAGTGATCATTGGCAGCTGGAACGACCTTGGGGTAGGTACGTTAGATGAAGTCTTTTACTTTTATGATGAACCTGGCGCGGCCGCCAAAGAAGAGACACGCGTATGGACACTAACACCAACGATGACAGAACGTGGAGCGGCTTTAACCGCTGAAGCGTCTGATGTACCAGAAGCCACAACCATGTATTGGGCGGGTAATGCCATTCATATGAGCTATATGCTGCGTTATGGTGATCCTGGGGATACCATCGACTTAAATATGGACGATTGGATGTATCAGGTTGCCGACGGTGTGGTGGTCAATGAAACTAAAATGAGTAAGTTTGGTTTGCACGTTGGTCAAATACTTTTGGTTATGCGAAAAGTCGATAACTCGGTGGGCTGTCTTTAAGCTGGAACCCCTACCTGGAGAATACGAAAATGATTGATCATCTGAGTACCTACGCGCGAGATTATTTAAAAACTAAGAACTTTTACGCAGCGGTATTCTCCGAGTTGGGGTTTGGCTTACAGACTGAAATGATTGCTACGTGGAACAAGTATTTTCCTACGCAGCGTATGTGTGCTTTTGGTCCTGAAAGTAAACCGGTATTTTGGGTAATAGAAGTGAAAGAAGCGTATACGCCGCGCCATGTGGCGTTTACTGCAAGTAGTCGTGCAGAAGTCGATGCTTTTTATAAAGCGGCATTGGCACTAGGCGCGGAGGGTAATGGTGAGCCGGGTTTACGTCCGCAATATCATGAACATTTTTACGGTGCCTTCGTGATTGACCCGGACGGTAATAACGCCGAAGCCGTTTGTCACTCACCAGAATAACCCTTAGGGCACGACGGCTTTAATCAGAGGTGCCTTTGATAAAGACGTTTTTTTATAAGCCTACCATGCGGTTAATGAGTTTTTCTGCTGTGTCACTCAGTTGAATCAGTGACGCTGAGTTACCATCCATGAGTTCGTATAAAATTAATTCATTGATGCCGGCAATAACAGCGATTGCACTTGCGTGGTCGATGGCCTGAATTTTTTCTCCAACATTGATGCGCACACTGACTTGCTGGCATAAAAACTGAGCAAACAGCTCGGCTACCTTTCTTCTTGCGGCTAATCCTTTGTGCCCCATCGCAGCTGTTTCAAGGTACAGAGCATTCATTAATGCTGGGTGTTCTTGAATAAAAGATAAGTACGCGTGTGTCACCTTTGCTGTCAGAGATGGCAAATCATCCGCGGGGGAATATGCACTCATGATACAGGCCATAATTTTTAAGCTGGTGTCAGAGGATAGCGCCAACAAGCATGCGTCTTTAGTTTCAAAGTGCTGATAAAAAGAGCGACGAGATACTTGTGCTGCTCGGGTAATGTCTGCAAGTGTGATATCCCGGTACAGTTTGTTCTTTAGGCAAGCGGTTAGTGCGTTGAGTAAACGCTCTTTATGATCGGTGGCAGGTTTGTTCATTAGGGTATCGCTCTCTTTTTCATTTTTTTAACTCTTCTTTTTTGTACCCATCTATCGCTACTTTTCTATTTTTGGCTTTATTTTTGGCTTTATTTTTAGCTGCTTATTTGTCTAACTTTAGCACTTGGTACTTGACAGTACCAGTGTTGGATTTTAGGTTGGTACTAATGAGTACCAATAAGAGTATGCGTGTGAGTAAGTACACGTATGAAGAATCCAACGCATAGTGAGTTAAAAGAGTAAGCACCATGGCATTAGATATCCCAACCAGACACGGCATCCATCTTGAGCAAGCTAAGGCGATCGCATCCCCTTTATTGTGGTGTATCGACGATAAGCAGGCTGCCGAGCCTAGTCAGCAAGGCTGGCTTAGTCTTGGTAATGCACTGAATCAAGGCGACCCATTGGCTGATGACCTCGTGCGTTGGATGGTGGCGCAAGGCATGTCGAACGGTTGGAAACAGTTTGATTTGGCGTTAAGTGGTGATTGCTCTCAATCCGCAGAGCCTATTGATGCCTTTATGAAATCCGTTAAAAGTGCGCCTAAGTGGCTCGATCATCGTAAGGTAGAGCGAGGTCTTGCTGTCAGTGCGCGCTCAGGGAAAACTGGTATGCGCGTGCTCCGTGATTTCGGATTAATGGCGGGATATCAAGCCAGCGCGATTAATCAAACTCTAGTGAAAACTGGTGCGCTTGAAAAAGGTGCGGCGAAGCGTGTGGCTGAGACGACAAAGTGGTGGATGGATTGCACGGAACCTGGTGGCTTATCGCCTGATGGCGCAGGCTTTAAAACCACACTCCGAGTTCGAGTTATTCATGCCATGGTACGAGCTAACTTAAGCCGACATGAGGATTGGGATCATGGCTATTATGGTTTACCCATCAATCAGTTGGATATGCAGGTAACGTATCTTGCTTTTTCAGTCATGTTTTTACTCGGGCAGCGCCTTTTAGGTGTATCGATCAATCAACAAGACGCAGATGATGTGATGCACTTATGGCGGTACATCGGCTGGTTGATGGGGGTTAACGACTCTTTGCTTGTATGTTCAGAGCAGGAGGGCAGAGCCGCGCTTTACCGGAACTTGTTAAGCCAAGCGACGGCTGATGAGACGAGTAAACAGTTAGGGCGCGCCTTGATGGATGAGCCGCTAGGACGTCATTACCCCAATTTTCAATGGCTGCGCTCACGCTGGGATAAACACGTTCATTTAAGCATTATTCGATTTTTCGTTGGCAGACGTGGCATGAAGGCATTGGGATTACCAATATGGACGTTGCCTTGGTATCCGCTGATTTTCTCGCCATTGAATTTTCTCGTACAAAATATAGTACGCAGATTGCCCAGAGGGAACGACTTCCTTGCGCAACGAGGTCGACAAGCACAAGCAGCGCAGCTGCGAATAATGTTCGGAAATCAACGCCCTGATATTATCAATGAATCCAATATCAAGGCCGCTGAATAATCTACGACTTATAGAGGTTGAAGTGCCTCTATAGCACCCAGTGCTAGAGCGGAGATCCCAGAGCTTTCTTGATTCAGTGAACCACCGAATGTGACGCCAGTACGGACAATAACCAAATCATAATCTGGAATGATCATGACGACTTGCCCTTGAAAGCCTCTAAAGGCATAGCTGGATTCTGGAAGTTCTGGCCAGAAGGTTTGGTTGGTATTTAACCAAGTTTGATAGCCATAACTAGGGTTTGGATCCGACGGTGTTAGCATTTTGCTCACCCAATCTGCAGACACAATTTGCTGCCCAAACCAGTTGCCGTTATTTTTAAGTAATAAACCTAAACGTGCCCAATCTCGTGTGGTTAAGTAATGAAATGCGCCGCCAACTGGCTGGCCAACGGTATCAAATTCCACGACGGCTGAGTTTATGTTTAGTGGGTAAAATAGTTCGTCATTGACGAAACGGTAGTAATTTTCTAAATCGCCGCCCAAAGCATTTTGTGAAATTTGAGCAATCAAGTTACTTTGCCCCGTCGAGTAATTGAATACGGTATTTGGCGCGTCTTCAACGTCCTGTTCAGCGTAATATCCCGCCATGTCTTCCACTTGGAATAAACCATAACCCTGGTCGGGATCATCTCCTTGAGGAGCTTCATTCCAGCTAATGCCGGAAGCCATTTGCAGCATGTTGTGTAGTGTGATCGGTGCTTTGTCGGTCCCTTGCCATTGTGCAACGGGAGCGGGTAGCTCAGCATCTAACAATCCACGATCATCTAACATGCCCGTGACGGTGGCTGAAATAGTTTTTGCCATCGACCAACTCAATAATCGCGTGCTTTTATCAATTCCTTCGGCGTAACGCTCAGCGACCAATTGGCCATTATAAACAACGGCAACGGACAAGGTATTTTTGACTAATTCGTTATTCTCTAAAAACGCATTATCAATAGCATCATCGAGTATGTTGTACGATATGTCGTTACTGTATGCGGTAATGTCAGCCTCACCGTGTGGCCATGCACTGAAGTAATCGGTATTGGGTGCCGTCATGTTCGCCGGTAGTTGATCATCAAGATCGGCCAGCGGAGCATCTTGAGTTAAGGTACAGCCCAGCCCCTCACGGTAGTAAGCCGTTTTTTGATACGTTTTACCGAAGAAAATATCTCTAACAGAGACTGTTTTTTGATTCTCGTCGATCTCAAACATCCACACCGATGGCAAGGGCTTTACTTGAGGCGCAATAAACTCGTCCTTCAGTTTGTCTTCATCTAAACCGCTGACCCACAAGCCTGAGCACATATACTTAGCCGCATAGCCGGTACCTAGTGGGATGTCGTCAAGAATACAGCCACTAAGAAGTGTGGTTGCGCCTAAGACGGTCGCCGTCATGGATATGGAACGTAAGAGAGAATGTTTCATGGTTGATCCACTTTTGTATTTTTATTATTAAAAAACAGTGTATCTGATTTTGTTGGGCTGTTGACCTGCTAAGTCGTTAATGATGGCCTTTGGCCTATGTTGTTAATGCATCGAGGGGGTATTAGTATTAATTAATTTCATGTTTTTATTAATTTTCATCGTTTTTGTTCATTCTTATTCTCTGGCAAGATCGCTCCAACTTTAAATTATTAAATGAATTGGAGAATTAACATGAGTAATTTTCATGCACTAGGGTATCCACGGGTGGGTGCAGAGCGAGAGTTAAAATGGGCACTAGAGAGCTATTGGCGTAACGACATTACCCAAGATAGCCTTTTGGATATTGCACGATCTGTTAGAGGCAATAATTGGCAAGCGCAATTAGACGCGGGTTGCGATTTTCTGACGGTTGGGGACTTTTGCTTATACGATCATGTACTTAATACCAGCTTTTTATTGGGTCATTTACCCCGTCGAGTAAACACTACAGATAACGCCCTTGATCGTATCTTTCTTGCTGCACGTGGTCGTGCTCCGAGCGGTACTCCCGTTCACGCTTGTGAAATGACTAAATGGTTTGATACTAATTACCACTACTTAATTCCTGAGTTTTACGCTGAAGATTCTTTCAGCTTACATGCCGATTTTTTGTTGGAAGAAGTCAGGGCAGCCAAACAACTGAGCGATAAGATCAAAGTCGCATTACCGGGGCCGTTAACGTATCTAAGGCTGGGGCAAAGCAAAGATGGCAGTGATCGCCTAGACCATTTGGATGCAGTGCTTGAGGTGTATTCGGACTTACTGTGTTTGCTAAAAGAAGAAGGCGTTAGTTGGGTTCAGCTTGATGAACCCATTTTAGTGACAGACCTACCATTGGAGTGGGTGAATGCTTATGAGCGAGCGTATCACCGTCTTCGCGGTGCAGGGATTGATATTCTATTAGCGACCTATTTTGGTGGTGTGGGTGAGCATTTAAGCCGAGTATTTCAATTACCGGTGCAGGGTATTCATTTAGATTTGGTCTCTGCGCCTGAGCAGTTGTCTGCAGCGGTCGATCAGATCGGACCATACAAGGTATTATCCTTGGGGGTGATTGATGGCCGTAATATTTGGCGCAGCGATATTGAGCTTCTTTTTCAAAGTCTAAAACCCATTCAAAAACGTTTGAAAGATCGTTTATGGATTGGCACCAGTTGTTCTCTGTTGCACGTGCCATATCGTGCATCTGCGGAACAAAACTTAGCGGACGGATGCGAGCAGTGGTTGTCGTTTGCAGAAGAGAAGCTGCAAGAAGGCGTGCTGCTCGCTAATGCACTAAAAGACGAGAGCGTGAAGCGAGGCTCGCAGTGGCTTGATCAAGTGCAGCGTTCTGTGGCACGTCAGATTTCAAAGCGAGTACACAAAGACGCTGTTAAGCAACGCATAGAAACGATTATTCCAACGGCTTGGCACAGACCTGAAGGTTATGATGAACGACAGGCATTGCAACAAGCCTTGCTCAATTTACCGTTATTTCCGACGACCACCATTGGCTCTTTTCCGCAAACTAAAGGTATTCGCCAATTACGTCGAGACTGGCGTGACGGTAAAATTGATGAAAGCGCTTACGATGTAGGTTTACGTGATGAGATACAACACTGTATTCGAATTCAAGAAGATATCGGCTTGGATGTACTGGTTCACGGTGAAGCTGAACGTAATGACATGGTCGAGTACTTTGGTGAATTACTTGATGGTATCGCGGTAAGCGCTGGCGGTTGGGTTCAAAGTTATGGGTCACGCTGTGTTAAGCCGCCGATCATTTACGGTGATATAGAAAGACCAAGACCAATGACGGTTCGCTGGACTGAGTACGCACAGTCGCAAACGAATAAGCCGGTTAAAGCCATGCTGACAGGACCTGTGACCATGTTGAAATGGGCCTTTGTACGTAATGATCAGCCTTGGTCGGATACAGCTTATCAACTAGCTGCGGTGCTTCACGATGAGGTTCAAGATCTTGAAGATGCCGGTATTTCTATTATTCAAATAGACGAGCCTGCATTGCGTGAAGCTTTGCCGTTGCGCAAAGCCGACCACAAGACATATTTAGCGTGGGCAGTGAATAGCTTCCGTTACTGTTACGCGGATGCCAAAGCGTCAACACAGGTGCATACGCACATGTGTTATGCCGATTTTGATGACATTCTTGAAGCTATTCAAGCCATGGATGCTGATGTTATTACGTTGGAGACAGCGCGTTCGGCTGCGGCTCTACTTACAACCCTAGAGCAAAAACCGTATACCAATGGTATTGGCCCTGGTGTGTACGATATACACAGCCCGAATATTCCAGAAGCGAATCAGATGGAATCGATCTTGACCGGTGCGCGAGTATCAGTGAAGGATAAAGACCTATGGGTAAATCCTGACTGCGGTCTTAAAACACGCCGCTGGGAAGAAGTCATTCCCGCTTTAAAAGCGATGGTCGGAGTCGCAACAAAACTGAGGTCTGAGGCGGATACTTCCGTGGAAGCCGTTAACGTGGATTGATATTTTTGAGTAAATGCCTGACTCTGTCGCTCTGTTATTTACTAGTGGTCGTCAGAGTCAGTAATGTTTAAAGCCCTTTTATCTGTATGTCTATGTGCATCTGTTAGTGTGATTTTGGTTGCATGTGGCTCAGCCAATAAAACAACACATCTTCCCGCGCATCATCAAAGTGACGGTACTTTTGTAAATACCGATGGTGAAGCTATCTCAAAGTCGTTTACGGATTTTATACGTTGGCGTTGGAGTCGAACAAAGCCAGAGGCTTACGAGTTTGATGTGCTAGTCCCAGACTTAACATCTATTCAATATCCACAACAAAACCAAATCACATGGATCGGGCACAGTACTTTTTTGCTACAGCTGGATGGTAAAAATATACTGACAGACCCTCATTTTACCGAACGTGCTTCACCGAGTAATTACTTTGGTCCTAAGCGTATCGTACCGCCTGCTATGAATATTGCCGACTTGCCGAAGATTGATGCCGTGATTATTTCGCATAATCACTACGACCATATGGATGAAGAGTCATTGGTCGATTTATTTGAGCGACAGCCGCAAAGCCCACCCCAATTTTTTGTTCCTTTAGGTTTAAAACATGAATTTGAATCAATAGGGATCAGCACTGCCATTGAGTTAGATTGGTGGAAACAAGCGCAAATGAGTGGTTTGACCTTTACCGCGTTACCAGTAAAGCATTGGTCGCAACGCGGACTGTTTGATCGCAACGAAACATTATGGGCTGGCTGGATGATCGACTCACCGACGTTTCGTTTTTTCCATGTGGGTGACAGTGGCTACTCCGATGACTTTAAAAAAATTGGTGAATGTTTTCCTAATATCGATTTAGCCGCGATCCCGATTGGGGCTTATGATCCGCGTTGGTTTATGAAAGATGCGCATATGGACCCAGCCGAAGCCGTGCAAGTATTTGAAGATTTAAATGCAACACAAGCGGTAGGGATGCACTGGGGCACCTTTATTTTAACGGATGAAGAAATGACTGAGCCGCTTAGGTTATTGCATGAAGCGTTGGTTAAAAATAATTTGAACGGTGATGATTTTTCAGCAATGCAACATGGACAAATAAAAAAGCTGCCAGTCTCTATTAAAGAGAAAGGCAGCTTGTGTAAAGCTAATTTAGATTACTAGTCAACGATAATGACACCGTAGCTTTCCATCGTGAATACTATGGTCTGCGCAACCGGGTCAACGGTGTAGCCGGTGCTGTAGTAAAACTCACCGAGTTCGCCGCCGTCTTGATTACGATCACCGGCATCGGCGTAAGCAAAACCATCAAGCACCGCTTGAATATCCGTAATCACGATTTGAGAGCCTAACCAGCTAGGAGCAAGCGGGTTAGTTTCACCCACGGTACCTCGATAGATTTGTTCTTCAAATTGTGTGTAGATACTGACATTACAAGGCTCGATAGCGACACCATCAGCAAGACAACTGACGGTATACAGGTCGGCAGAATTAATATCGTAAACCGCATTGACCACAGCCGGTGAGATATTCAGATCAATAACAAAGTCATCGGTAACGCCATTGATATAAATATAATTCTGGCCATCTCCGTTATCCCCGTAGTTGTAAACCTCAACATTTGCACCGTTGATTGCATTAGCTACTTGAACAGTTAGGACCGAAGCAACATCGTTGTACGAGAAAACTCCCGTTAAAGGATTACCTGTAAAATCAGCGGCAGTAAATACCGTTTGGTCAATAAGGTCGTCAGTTACAACACCTTCACATGGGAAGTATTCGCCGGTCGCGCCATCCAACGTTGCAAAACAAGTCACTTGCCCAAATTCAACAACTGCCGTTAGCTGCACATTTAGAGCACCTGCTAGAAGGCTGGTATCAATTACAGCACTTTCGGTGAATCCTTGGATGCTCGCTGTGACGGTCACTGTTTCATCGGTCACATAGCTGAATTCAGCTGTGTTCGTTAGTGGGTCTGTTGAGAAGTACTCGTAAGTGCCCGTTGTGCCATTCGCCGTACCAGAGCAAGAGACTTGTGCGGTGTTGGTACCGTCTGTGATAAAGCAGGTGACCGTCCCGATATCGGTCGGGTAAGGCTGTAGGTCAACGGTCGCATTCACCGTGCCAGGAACGGTCGTAAAGCTCGTGGTGCCACGGAAGATCGGGTTACCTGCTGGTACGAGGTCAGCGTAAACATTGAAAGTAACATTAGGCGGTAAATTAATCGCTGTTACGCCTGCGCTATCCAAGGTGAAACTGCGATTAAGAGTCCCACCGACAACGCGAACGAAACAGTTTTCTGCGGCGGTTAGTATCTGGCCTTCGCGAGTACAGTTGAGTACAAACGATGCTCGATCATCTTGCTTGTAGTAATCCCAGTTCCATGTCGTGAAGTGGTTTACTGTGGCAATCAATTTTAAGCCAGTTGGTGAGGTTGCTGAGGCGACGATACTGCCGCTACCTTCTTCAACCCATAAGCCAGAACTTGTGTTGAACCACCACATTTCAATGGTATCGCCTTCAATCAGAATGCGACCATCAGCTCCGATATTAGAGACTAAATCCATTTCAATATCGGCGGCTGTACCGGGAGCAAGCTGCAGAGGTTGTCCGTTTTGACTAAAGTCGAAATCAATCATCCCTGTGGTCACTAGAGCAACAACTTCGCCATCCGCCGTTAATGCTTGGCCACCACCAGGGAAAGCTGCACCAATTTGACGAATATCGATAGGCGTCATGGCAAGATCAATATCGCCTGTCACCGGATTGCCTTCTGCATCAATAAAGGCATTCGCTGGTAGTGAAATTTGTGTATTAAGTGCGTCGGTTTCAACGGTCGATGGTGTGCTGTTATTGAAAGCGATAGGGGCTGCTTTCGCCGACATCGTCAGTACAACGCTGGCGTCATCGCGGTCACCTGTAAATTCATAGCGATAGCTCTGATCTAGGTAGCCGGCTTTTTCTGCGGTGACGACCATCACAGGGTTTAGGGGGATGCCAGTGAAATTCGCGGTGCCGGTAGCGTCGGTTGTTAATTGTGCACCATTAACGGTCACGCTAACGCCTTCAACAGCATAACCGGTTAAGTCAGATACCAAAATAGTGAACTCAAAATCTTGATTGAGCACCATGGCGGGGGCGACATCAAATTCAATGGTCTGGGTGGCTTCACGATCTCGATCGTCGGTCACGTCCACTGTGAGTGTATGCATACCGGGTTCGGCTAGCAGGGCATAACCTTGATCTAGGCTGCTGATCACTTGGCCATCAAGTGTCCAGCTATAGACGAGGCCTTCAGCGCTAGCAGGCGTGACTTCAGAGGTAAACTCAAATGCTTCGTGTTGGGTTATTGTCTCAGGAACGCTTACTTCGACCTTTAAACAGCCGGTGAGTAAGGTAATAGAGGTCAACATAAAGGCGGTTAGCCAATGGCGTATAGACATAGTTAGCTCCTTGCTTTTCCGTAAGGATTTGTGGGAGCTAAAAAATATCACTGCAGCGTGAAGGTGAAATCACCTAATGCAGAATATGGCTGAGAAAAGCACGTAAGCATTACTATGTCGCCAAAGTCGTGTCTATATGGCGTAATTGGAGCAATGCTTACGTTGTAGGTGTAAGTTGATTTACGGGTTTGAGGATTCCGCACGCTGCTGTTCTTTCGCGGCTATCTTTTCTTGGCGGCGACGCTCTTTGATCTCTTCAAGGCTGGCACCTAAGTGATCTTGGCCACGCTGGTTGGCTAGTTGAATCTGAAGTTCGCGCTGGCGGAAACGCTCACGCTGTTCTTCTGAGTACTCATCTATGCACTGATGGCAGCTGACGCCGGGTACGTAGTCGCTGTGTTGTTTTTCGGCTTCTGTGATCGGACGGCGGCAGGCGTGACATTGGTCAAAATGGCCGCGCTGTAGATCGTGGTCAACCGTTACACGGTTATCGAAGACATAACATTCGCCTTCCCACATGGTTTCTTCTTTTGGGACGTCTTCTAGGTATTTGAGAATACCGCCTTCCAGATGATAAACCTCATCAAAGCCCTGTTCTTTTAAATAGGCGGTCGATTTTTCGCAGCGAATACCGCCAGTGCAGAACATGGCTACTTTTTTATGCTTTTCTGGATCTAGGTGGTCTTTGACGTATTCAGGAAATTCACGAAATGTTTTGGTCTTCGGGTCGACAGCGCCTTGAAAGGTACCAATACCAACTTCGTAGTCATTTCGCGTATCAACAAGCAAAACGTCTGGATCGGAGATAAGCGCATTCCAGTCTTTTGGTTTTACATAGGTACCCACGACTCGCTTAGGGTCGATACCTTCGACACCCATGGTTACAATCTCTTTCTTTAGTTTGACTTTAGTCCTATAGAAAGGAAGCTCCATTTCGTAGGATTCTTTAAAACCAATATCGGACAGTCGAGGATCAAGGCGTAGCCAGTCGAGCAATTTGTCTATGCCTTCACGAGTACCAGCAACGGTCCCGTTGATTCCCTCGGCAGCAAGAAGGAGTGTGCCTTTCACGCCAAGCTCAAGCATGGTGTTTAGTAATGGCTCACGTTTTGCTTCGTAATCGTTAAGCGTCACAAATTTGTACATTGCACAAACAACGTACGGAGTTGGAGTGTTCATTTATCGTTTCCTCGCGGGCCGGAGCGTAAATCCGGAGCGTTAATGTAAGGCAATGAATGGCTAAGCTATTCTGCGCCAGCGGCGGGATTATACATAAATGGCACCCTAACTGAATAAAAACGTAGCTTTTCGGTCCATATGCTTGTGATTTCATTCACAGTTTTATCTGATGAGCTACACTTAAATGTGACGAAGTTGAATTACTACGACAAAAAGGACGTTCTGTATGTGGCTAGCAATCGGGTTCTTATGTTTGGTGTTTTTTGCAGCGCTGATGATTTGTTATCGCTTTACCGCTGAATGGCGGGGCGTAACGGCTAAGCATGGTGACTTAGAATACGAGTATCGTGCGTATAAAGGGACAAGTTGTCGTCAAATTAAAGTAGGGATGGAAACCTCAAAACGGTACGACTTCGTGATACGCCGTCAGGGTATCCTTGATCGTTTAATGCAGAGCGCTGGCTTTGATAGCGATAAGAAGATTTGCCACCCTGATTTCGATGACTCTCTTATTATTCTCTCTGATGATTTTATTACGTCTCAAGCTTTAGCTGGAGTGCCGGGGCTTAGCGATCAAATTAATGCCATGTTTGAGCTTGGTGATGGTGAAACAGCACGTGTGGAAAAACTCGTGTGCCGCCGTGGCCGGCTATGGGCCTTAGTCGAAGATAAAGTACAAGACGCTGATCAAATGGCACATTTTGCAGATGTTGCGCTTCCTGCCATGGACATGTTTACCGATGCATTGCGTCGTTTTGAAGGCCCATTAAATGAGCAGCGTGCAGATCGTTTTGCCGTGCCAGCAGTCGCTTGTTTATTATTGGCTTCAGGTTTTTTTACGAAAGGTGTGATGGGGTGGTATGCCGAAGGTGCTCCGCTGATTGAAACTGGGTTGTTCTTGCAGTCAATTGTGTTCGGTTCAGTGACAGCAGTGGCATTAGCGGTGCTGACAATTCGATTGATGCATTATAATTTTAAAAATCATAAGGCATTCGCAGAGCTTTTCTTTGTGGGAATGCTGGGAATGTTTGCCACAATTTACGCAGAGCGCGCTATTGAACCAGGCATTGAAATGGTGAAAACAGAAACCACATTCGATAGCTCTGCTGCGGTTGTGTATGAAGGTTAACAGAGGTGCCTTAATTCTCAAACGACTCTTCATAGCCAATATTGGTTATGAAGAGGGCGAACATTGATAAGAAAAAAATCAGCTGATCTTTCCTGTGACGCGAACTCGTTTACTGCCCGCCGCCGGTGCTTCTTTGGTGTTGGCTGCTTTAGACGCTTTATCTAATCGATCATCGATCAAGTTCTTAACGGCAATGATTAAGCCCATGCATACAAACGCACCGGGCGGAAGAATGGCGAATAAGAAGTCAGGGTACTCATCAAATAAACTGATTTTCCAATCAGCAGCCGAAGCACCGAACAACAAGTCCATATTACCAAAAATTTCGCCTTGACCCAGTAGCTCACGCATTGCGCCTAACAATACCAATACCACGGTAAATCCTAGCGCCATCATAACGCCATCAACCACCGAAGGTAGAATAGGGTTCTTAGAGGCAAAAGCATCAGCACGGCCTAAAATCGCGCAGTTAGTCACGATCAGCGGAATAAATATTCCCAATACCTCGTAAAGCTCATAGGTGAACGCTTGCATTACCAGCTCTGCAACGGTGGTAAACGAAGCAATGATCATTACAAAGGCAGGCAGTCTAACGGCGTCAGCAACGTGATTACGAATCAGCGAAACGGATAAATTAGAGCCGACCAACACCATCATGGTAGCTAACCCCAAACCTAAGGCATTCACGACGGAGCCAGTGACCGCCAATAGAGGGCAAAGCCCCAGTAGCTGAACAAGAGCCGGATTGTTTTTCCATAAGCCATCGAGGCTGATGTCACGTAAGGATTTAGTGGCCATGGGGTTTGCCTCCGTCAACATGGGGTGCGCTAGAGCGAACTTGGTTGTCGAGTAATAGATCTTTATGCATATCAAAGAACATCAAAGCACGTTTAACCGCGCGAACGACAGCACGAGGTGTAATGGTTGCGCCGGTAAACTGATCGAAGTCGCCGCCGTCTTTTTTCACCGCCCATTGTTCAGACATTGGATTGTTAAGCGATTTATTTGCAAAGCTTAAAATCCAATCAGATTTACGAGTATCAATTTTGTCGCCTAAGCCGGGCGTTTCTCGGTGTGCAACAACCCGAACACCAGCCAATGAGCCATCACGATTAATGCCGACAATTAAGTCGATGTTGGTGGTGTAACCATCAGGAGCAATCGCCGGTAAGATCACCGCGCTCACTGAGCCATTGTTACGAGCGCGATAGATAAGTGCGTTATCCGCTAAAGGGCCAAGTAATTGTTGGTTAAAGCGTGAATCAACATCCATTGTGTCGTTGAGTAGGTCGTTGTCATAGCTACTGGCAGGCAGTATTTGATTCAACGCACGCGCTTCAGCGGCTTTAATGTTGTAGGCAATACGGTCGGCTGTCATGACTTGAGTCACCGCGATGGCACCGGCAGTGACCACGGCAAAAATGGCGAGACCAATAGCGTTACGACGAATAGAGGCAAAGAGTTCTTTCATGACTTATCTCCCGGCTTTAGGCCACGGCGAGGTTTGTCATGGCCATAGGTACGTGGCTGGGTGTAAGCATCAATAAAAGGTGCCGCGAAATTCATCAGTAATACGGCAAAGGCGATCGCATCTGGGTAGGCCCCCCAAGTACGAATAATATATAAGAAGATGCCAATGCCTGCGCCATAGATTAGCTTGCCGCGTGGTGTGGTTGATGCGGATACCGGGTCGGTAGCAATAAAGAAGGCTCCGAGCATGGTTGCGCCACTGAGCAGATGCAAGGACAGCGGTGTGTAAAGATCTTCATCCCAACCAAATACCAGCGAACAGAGGGCGAGGGCAAGCAGCATAGATACTGGAATATGCCAAGTGATGATGCGCTTAATCATTAAGAATAAGCCGCCAGCCAAAAACGCTAAGTTCACCCATTCCCAGCCGCCATTTAGCCAACCAGAAAAGGTATCCCGTTGCAGTAACTGATCTGACGTCTCTTTGCTGATCAAATGTTTGTATTCATCCAGCGGCGTGGCACCGGTGTAGGCATCGGCGAGATCCTTCGCACTTGTGAATATGACCTTGAGGGTATCGGTAATACTGATCAATTCAGTGCCGGACACCTGGAATGACATTGCCCAGTTGGTTGTCATTTGCACGGGGAATGAAATAAGTACCAGTGCATAACCCACCATTGCTGGGTTGAAGGGATTGTTTCCCATGCCGCCATACAGCTGTTTGGCAAAGACTACCGCAAATGAGGTGGCTAACACGGTAATCCACCATGGGGCGAGTGGGGGTAAGGCCAAGCCTAACAATAAACCTGTCACCAGTGCCGTGTTGTCTTTTAAGAAAAAACTCACCGGATATTTCCGGGCTTTAAGCACCAAGGCTTCTGATGCTAAGGCCGTGGCGATGGCGAGGATGACGTTAATGAGTGTGCCGTATCCAAAGAACCAAGTCAGTGCAAATAAGCCGGGAAGGGTGGCCAGAGCGACCGTCAACATAATGCGGCTGGTGCGATTGGAGCCGTGGGTGTGTGGTGATGAAAGCGTTAGAAGCGCCATGGGTTATGCTTCTCCTGCTGGGGTCAGCTGAGCTTCAAGCCCTGCCAGCTTTTCAAGTTGTTTGGTGTGCGCTTTAGTCAGTGCGTCGACGGTATCAAGACCTTCTGCCTTTGCCATCTCTAAACGCTCATTGGCTTTGGCGACACGATCTTGTTGCGCACGAATTTTGCGGTTGAGCTCGTCGTTTGCATTTTCTTTGTTTAACTCGTCTGTTGAGACTTCAGCGACGGAAGCGTTTTTGGTGCTTGAGCTAACAGCTTCGTACGCGGCTTTGGCTTCCTCAACACGTGCTTTTTGTTTTTCGAGCCCTTGAGTAAGTAACTCAACGGTATCTAACCCTTGCTCTTGAGCTTCGGTTAAACGTTTGCTGGCTGTTTCTAGTCGTGCTTGAGCGGTGTCCCATTTTTTCTTTAGGCGTTCTGGGCTGTTTGGATCGCCTTTATCTGAGACGCCAGCCTCTATCGTACTTGCCTTCGCTGCTTTTTTGGCAGCTGCCATATCAATGGCAATCTTTTTAATCTTGTCCTGCGTTTTTGCTAAAGCACCTTCGAATAATGCGACCTTATCGGCTTGATCAGGATCATTTTGAGCGGCTTCGAGCTTTTCTTTGGTTTTCACCAAGGCCGCTTGAGCACCGGTTAATTGTTTTTGCAGCTTCTCTAGGTCAGCGCTATTCGTCGCTGCTTGTACCGTACTCGTGGAGATTGAAGCCTTGTCAGCTGCCGAGTTTGTAGGCGCGGCCGATTTCTTGGCTTCTTGTGCTTTTGCCGCTGCTTCAGCACGAGCTTTACGTTTGGCGTCTTTCTCTGCTTGCTCTCGTTCTTGGCGCGCAATACGTGCTTCGAAACGCTCACGAGCTTGCTCTGCTTTTTGGTGCGTGGCGCGCTCTTCGCGAATGGCACCTTTCGAGTGACGATAGTATTGCACCAGAGGTATTTCACTCGGGCAAACGTAAGAACATGCACCACATTCAATACAGTCGAAGAGATTATGCTGCTCAGCTTTGTCCAATTCTTCAGCTTTACTGAACCAGTAAAGTTGCTGAGGTAATAAATCTGCCGGGCAGGCGTCGGCGCACATGCCACAGCGAATACAGGCCATTGCAATATCGTTGGCCGGTAGTTCCTTATTGGTGGGCGCTAAAATGCAGTTGGTGGTTTTGACGACTGGTAGCTCAGTGGTGGGCAATGCAAACCCCATCATTGGGCCACCCATAATGATGCGTGTCGGCTTTTTGTTGCTGAATATTTTGCGTTTGCCCGGTGCTTGGTACCCACTGGCTTTTAACAAGTGGCTCACCGGTGTGCCGAGCAGTACATCCCAATTACCTTTATCAACAATGGTGTCACCCGTGACCGTTGTGATGCGGCTAATCAGTGGCTTGCCTTCATCAACGGCTTCGGCAATCGCCAGCGCCGTCCCAACGTTTTGACAGACAATCCCCACTTGGGCCGGAATACCGCTAGAGGGGACCTCTTTGCCTGTTAAAATTTGGATGAGCTGCTTTTCACCACCAGACGGGTATTTAGTCGGAATGGTGACGACATCAATGTGATGTTCTTCATGCAGTTCAAGTAAGGCCGCTTCCAGTGCTGCGATAGCTTCGGGCTTATTATCTTCAACACCAATTAAGCAACGTTCGGCCTTCAGAATTTGCAGCAAAATTTGTGCGCCACGAATTATGCCCACGGCGCGTTCGCGCATCAGCATGTCATCGGCGGTGATGTATGGTTCACATTCGGCACCGTTTAAAATTAAGGTGTCGATGGTGTACTTGCCTGTGTTCAGCTTGACTGCTGTTGGGAATCCCGCGCCACCCATGCCGGCAATGCCACAATCACGAATGCGAGTAATCAGAGCGTCGGCAGGAATATCATCGCAATCGTCTAAACCCAGTTCGGCGCACAAGCTCTGATGTTCAATCCATGAGTCTTGGCGATCAGGCTTGATCACAATGGATAATTCAGTCAAGCCTGAAGCGTGAGGGACAACGCGATCTTCAATGGCGATGACCGTTCCTGATGTTGGAGCGTGAAGCGGAGCCGACACATAACCATGAGGCTGGGCAATGGTTTGGCCTTTTAATACCGTGTCACCCACCGCAACCACTGGGTCCGCAGGTGCGCCAATGTGTTGGTGTATAGGAAGCACCAATTCGTTGGGCATTGGTGGCTTTTTGATACCACGACCGGTAGATTGCAGCTTGTTTTCTGGAGGATGAATGCCGCCATCAAACTCATGTAGTTGAATTAGGTGGGTCATACGTGCTCCTCCGCCACTAACGTGGATGCGGAAGGCTGGCGATCAGTAGCAATCAATGCGGCCCCTGTTTTAGGTGCTTGCCAGTACCAATTGTTGCGATCGACACCGACGGGGATCATATCAATACAATCAACCGGGCAAGGTTCAACACAAAGATCACAGCCGGTACATTCATCGACAATCACAGTGTGCATCTGCTTGGCAGCGCCTAAGATGGCGTCAACGGGGCAGGCCTGAATGCATTTAGTGCAACCAATGCACTCATCTTCGCGGATATAAGCTACGGTAGGCACGGCTTTTTCTGCGCCGTGCTCAGCGTCTAGAGGCTCTGGTTCTACGCCTAATAAATCGGCCAAGGATTGAATTGTGCCTTCGCCACCTGGTGGGCATTTGTTGATTTTTTCCCCGCCGGCAATGGCTTCAGCGTAGGGCTTACACCCCGGATAACCACATTGGCCGCACTGGGTTTGTGGTAAAACATCATTGATCTGGTCGACGATGGGATTGCCTTCAACTTTGAAGCGAACCGAGGCAAAACCAAGCAGCGCACCAAACACCAAAGCAAGGACAGAAAGAACAACAACGGCGATAATAATTGTGCTCATGATTAGATACTCACCAGCCCAGTAAAGCCCAAAAAGGCTAACGACATCAGCCCAGCGGTGACCATCGCAATAGCCGATCCTTTAAATGGATTTGGCACGTCAGCCACAGCAATACGCTCACGCATGGCGGCAAATAGCACCATTACCAGCGAGAAACCAACCGCAGCACCAAAGCCGTAAAGGATAGATTCAACAAAACTGTTTTCACGCTTGATGTTAAGCAACGCAACACCAAGCACAGCACAGTTGGTTGTGATAAGCGGTAAGAAAATCCCCAGCACTCGATAGAGGAGTGGGCTAGTCTTACGAATCGCGAGTTCTGTAAAGCCAACGACTACCGCAATCACCATGATGAAACTGATGGTTTTTAAGTAAGTCAGATCAAACGGAACCAGCAGGTAGTTGTACACAAGGTAGCTACACACAGATGCCAGTGTAAGGACAAAGGTCGTGGCTGCACCCATGCCAATGGCGGTTTCTAGCTTGTTTGAAACTCCCATGAATGGACACAGTCCTAGAAACTGAACAAGAACGAAGTTGTTCACTAAGATAGTGCTGACCAGTATCAACAGGTACTCTGTCATTGGTGGCTCCGCAATGAGTAATAACCTTCTGATTAATAAGACAATTCAGTAAGGTATGAAATTCGGGGGCGCATTATCCCAAAAGACCGTTATGTCGTACAAGAACATAAATCACTAGTATTGATAGCCATTTGGAATAAGAGATGGGATTGTTACCACTCTTAGCAGTAACGCGGGCTTGCTTCAGGACAAAAAGCTGGCAGACTCAGGGGTATTGCAGTGATTATTAAGGTAATTGTTGCCGCGAAAACTAGGCGAAAGCTGTGTATTCAGAGGTGCCTTAACTTTGGATTCAGCCATGCTGACGAAATAAAAATACTCCGACACGGAGAGCACAGGGGAAGAAATGGGGATCACAGGCAAATCTCTACTCGCAGCGTTAATATCGTTGCCATTAGTCTTGAGTTTAAGTGCGTGTAAAGATCAGGCTTGGAATAACCCTCACGCGGCGGATGAAGCGGGAAAGAATATTTTATATTCCAGTTTTTCGGGGCGCCCTAAACATCTTGATCCCGTAATTTCATACAGTTCGGATGAAGGTCGTTTTATCGACCAAATTTACGATCCGCCGCTGCAATACCATTATCTAAAACGTCCTTTTCAGCTTGAGCCAAATACTCTGACGGCCATGCCAACCATTGTTTATCGCAATGCAGAGGGGCAAGAAGTCGCCGCGGACGCGGCAGACTTAGCGTTCAGTGATTACTATTTTGAACTGCAGCCGGGGATTTTGTATCAGCCTCACCCAGCTCTGGCCCTTAATGATGAGGGTGGTGCATTTTATCAGTTCACTGACTCCAATGACGCGGCAGCGTTTTCTACCTTGGCCGATTTTACCGAAACCGGCACGCGCGAGTTAAAGGCGGAAGATTACGTTTACCAAATCCGGCGTTTGGCAGATCCTACATCGTTATCACCGATTCGCGGATTATTGTCTGAATATATTGTTGGCATGAACGAGTTTGGTGATAAGGCCAAAGACATTCGTGCGGAGCTGCAAGATGGCGAATGGTTAGATCTTCGAAGTATTGAGTTCTCTGGAGTCGAGGTGATCGATGATCACCGCTATCGAGTACGCCTCAATGGTAAGTACCCACAATTTAATTATTGGTTAGCCTTCCATTTTTTCGCGCCAGTGCCGGTTGAAGCCGATCGTTTCTATAACATGCCGGGGATGAGTGATCGTAATCTCACACTAGATTGGTACCCGATAGGTACCGGTCCTTACATGATGACTGAGAACGACCCCAATAAAGTCATCATTCTTGAACGTAACCCTAATTACCGCGATGACTTTTATCCTTCAGAAGGTGAATCGAGTGATGGCGATGCTGGCTTGTTAGATGATGCTGGGCAAAAGCTACCTTTCATCGATAAGTTCGTTTACCGCTTAGAGAAAGAGTCGATTCCGTTATGGAGTAAATTCTTACAGGGCTATTACGATCGCTCTGGGATATCCAGTGACAGCTTTGACCAAGCGGTGAAAATTGGTGCCTCGGGTATTGGTTTGTCTGAAGAGATGTTGGAGCGCGGCATCAGTTTAGAAGTCGATGTTCTGCCGGGTACCTATTACTTTGGCTTTAATATGCTCGACCCAGTGGTGGGCGATGTTGGCACCACAGAAGAGCGAACGCGTAAACGTAAACTACGCCAAGCGATTGCCATTGTGTATGACCAAGCCGAGTACATTTCTATCTTTATGAATGGTCGCGGTGAAACAGGAATGAGCCCATTGCCGCCAGGTATTTTCGGCTATCAAGAAGGTGAAGAAGGTATTAATCCGAACGTCTTTAAATGGGTTGATGGCAAACCTGTTCGTCGTTCTATTGAGCACGCAAAAGAATTGCTGGCGCAAGCTGGGTACCCAGGAGGTCGCGATACGAACACGGGCGAACCGCTAGTACTAAACCTTGATACGGTGGGAGCAGGCGCGAGTGCGACACAAAACTGGTTGATTAAACAATTCAAAAAATTGGATATACAGCTTAATTTCCGTGCAACCGACTACAACCGCTTTAAAGACAAGATGAAAGCCGGTAATGCTCAGATGTTTCAGTGGGGCTGGATGGCGGATTATCCTGATGCCGAAAATTTCTTGTTTTTGTTATATGGAGCAAATGGACAAGTCGTTTCAAATGGCGCGGGTGTTAATTCAAGCAACTATGATAATCCGCGCTATAACGAACTTTTTGAAAAAATGAAGTTAATGGAGAACACTCCCGAGCGGATGGCCATTATTCGTGAAATGTTAGCGTTACTTCACGATGATGTACCTTGGGCCTCCTCCTTTCACCCTCACAGTTACGTGTTAAACAATGAATGGGTTTCTAATAGTAAGCCGCATGGCATTTCGAAGGCGGTGATTAAGTACTTAAAAATTGATCCTGAACGCCGTACTGAACTCCAAGCGCAGTGGAACTCGCCTGTGATTTGGCCCTTGATATTAGTGGCCGCACTTTTGTTCGTCGTTGCCTTACCTGGCTATATGGCGTATCGCCGTCGTTTACAACATCGTGTGTCGTCGACGCTAAATCCAAGTACTCATCAAGACGGAGCTCAATAACATGCTTGCCTATATTATCCGTCGTTTAGGGTATGCCATTCCTATTTTAATTGGTGTAAACCTTCTGACCTTTGCGCTCTTCTTTGTAGTGAATACGCCCGATCAAATGGCTCAAGTGCAACTGGGTGATAAGCACATTACCCCAGAAGCCGTTCAAGAATGGAAGGCTCAACGTGGGTACGATAAACCGCTATTGTTTAACCCAGATAAGTCAGGTCTGAGCTCGGTCACTGACACCATATTTTACGAAAAATCATTGCGCTTATTTGCCTTAGATTTTGGTAAGTCAGATGCCGGACGAAGTATCGCAGCAGATATTGAGCAACGAATGTGGCCAAGCCTTGCGGTTGCCTTACCCACATTTGTGATTGGCATAAGTGTAAATATCGCCTTCGCGTTATTTATTGTGATGTTTAGAGCGAGTATTTTTGACACTAGCGCCATGATTTTATGTGTGGCTCTGATGTCCATCTCGGGCGTTTTTTACGTCATAGCGGGTCAATTCTTTTTTGCAAAAGAATGGAACTTAGTGCCTATTTCTGGCTATCTTTCCGGGGCGGACGCGTGGCGGTTTTTAATCCTGCCCGTCATTATTGGTGTTATTTCAGGCATTGGCGGCGGCACGCGTTTATACCGCACTTTGTTTCTGGAAGAAGCTAATAAAGATTATGTTAGAACCGCTCGTGCGAAAGGGGTGCCTGAGCTGACGGTGTTATTTCGACATATATTGCCGAATGGTTTGATTCCTATTTTAACCAGTGTGGTTGTCGTGATTCCTTCCTTGTTTATGGGGAGCCTCTTGGTTGAATCCTTCTTTGGTATTCCGGGTCTTGGTAGTTACACCTTAGATGCGATTCAGTCGCAAGACTTTGCCATTGTGCGCAGCATGGTGTTTCTTGGGTCGGTGCTTTATATCATTGGTCT